>Ga0308160_10001601_pt1 | contig 30960 bp, 30 predicted proteins | sample PhyFR1_FD_201036 | JGI IMG/M metagenome (GOLD analysis project Ga0308160, IMG submission 201036) | Phyllosphere microbial communities from UC Gill Tract Community Farm, Albany, California, United States - DLSLF.R1 | ecosystem: Host-associated > Plants > Phyllosphere > Unclassified | place: USA... | reverse complement strand
CGGCGTCGTTCTTGGGCGCGGTTTCAGGATCGCGGCTGTCGAGCATCTTGACGTAGCCGCCCAGCGGCAGCAGCGACACCGCCCATTCGGTCTGGTCGCGGCCGAAACGGCGCGACCAGACCACGCGGCCCATGCCGATCGAGAAGCGCAGCACTTTCACGCCGCACAGGCGCGCGACGAAGTAGTGGCCCAATTCGTGGATCACGATCAGGGGGCCGAGCGCCAGCACGAAGGCCAGCACGGTGGTAAGCAGGTTCATGGCAGTTGAGAGACCGTCGAATCCAGGGTTCAGTTCCGAAGCCGTGCGATCTCGGCGTGCGCCGCGTCACGCGCCAGCGCATCCTGCGCCAGCACGGCCTCGATCGACGGCGCCGGGCCGTGCGGGATGGCGTCCATCACGCGCCGGATCACGCGGTCGATGTCGCGGAAACCGATGGCCCGGTCGAGGAAAGCCTGCACCGCGATTTCGTTGGCGGCATTGAGCAGGGCCGGCGCCGTGCCGCCCGCGCGCAGGGCGTCGAACGCCAGTGCCAGGCACGGAAAGCGCGCCAGATCAGGCTGGTGGAATTCGAGCGCCGCCATCTGCGTCAGGTCGAGCTGGGCCACGCCGGACGCAATGCGCTCGGGATAGGCCAGCGCGTGCGCGATCGGGGTGCGCATGTCCGGGTTGCCGAGCTGGGCCAGCACCGAGCCGTCGACGTACGACACCATCGAGTGGATCACGCTTTGCGGATGGATCACCACCTCGATCAGGTCGGCCGGCGCGCCGAACAGCCAGTGGGCCTCGATCACTTCCAGGCCCTTGTTCATCATGGTCGCCGAGTCGACCGAGATCTTGCGGCCCATGACCCAGTTCGGGTGCTTGCAGGCCTGGTCCGGCGTGACATGTTCGAGCGTCTCGACGGCGCGCTGCAGGAACGGGCCGCCGGAGGCGGTGAGCAGGATCCTGGCCACGCCGGCCGCGCCCGGTTCGCGGGCATAGGCGGCTGGCAGCGACTGGAAGATGGCGTTGTGCTCGCTGTCGATCGGCAGCAGGGTCGCGTGGTGTTCGCGCACCGCGTCCATGAACAGCTGGCCCGACATCACCAGCGCTTCTTTATTGGCCAGCAATACTTTCTTGCCGGCGCGAGCGGCGGCCAGGGTTGGCGCCAGGCCGGCGGCGCCGACGATGGCCGCCATTACGGTATCGGTCTCGGGGCTGGCGGCGATGTCGCACAGCGCGGCTTCGCCATGCTCGACACTCGTCGGCAGATCGGCGATCAGCGCCGCCAGTTGCGCGGCCGCTTCGGGCGAACCGACCACGGCGCGCGCCGGGCGGTGGATGCGGCAGGCGGTGGCGAGCTCTGCTACCCGGCTGTGCGCGCTCAGCGCATAGACCTGGTAGCGCTCGGGATGGCGCGCCAATACGTCAAGGGTCGAGGCGCCGATCGAACCGGTGGCGCCCAGGATGGTGATGCGTTGCATGTGAACTTCCTTCTAGAGCCAGGTGGCGGCGAGCGCCGCCAGTGGCAGGACCGGCACCAGTGCGTCGATCCGGTCCAGCACGCCGCCATGGCCAGGCAGCAGGTTGCTGCTGTCCTTCATGCCGGCGCGGCGCTTGAGCTGGGATTCGAACAGGTCGCCGACGATGCTGGCGGCGACGATGAGGATCAGGATGCCGATCAGGCCTGCCCAGCCGAAGCTGGCCTGGACCCGGACCGCGAAGGTGTTGGCCAGCGCTTCGCCACCGAACAGCACCGTGAGCGAGACCAGGATCAGGGTAACGATGCCGCCGCCGATTGCGCCTTCCCACGACTTGCCGGGCGAGATGCTCGGCGCCAGCTTGTTCTTGCCAAAGGTCTTGCCGCACACATAGGCGAAGATGTCCGCGGCCCAGACGATGGCCAGCACCGACAGCAGGAACAGGGCCGAATACTGGTACAAGGTGACGATCGCGGCAAAGCACGAGACCACGCCCAGCGCATACAGCACGCTGAGCAAGGTGTTGCCGGTGCTGTTCAGAGGCGGCAGGCCGACCTTGAGCGAAGGCGCGAAGCGCAGCAGCCAGAGCACGACGCCGATGCTGAACCAGACCGTCGGATTGGCCTGCGGGCGGCCAAAAAACGTATAAGCGAACACGGCAGTCCAGGCCACCGCGATCAGCACCGCGCGCCCGGTGCCGGGATTGAACAGGCGGAAGCATTCCCAGATCGCCGCGCCGAAGAAGGCCGAGGCAACCACCGCAAAGGCCATGGTATTGTTGGAGTACAGAACCGGCAGCAGAACTGCCAGCAGGACGATTGCGGTGATGATCCGGGTTTTGAGCATGCGTTGGTCTTTATTTGGTCTTGTTCGCTACCTGGTCGCCGGTCTGGCCGAAGCGCCGTTCGCGCTGCTGGTACGAGCCAATCGCCCCGTCCAGCGCTTCGGGCGTGAAGTCGGGCCAGAAGGTGTCGGTGAAGTACAGCTCGGCATAGGCCAGCTGCCACAGCAAGAAATTGGAAATGCGCTCTTCGCCGCCGGTACGGATGAACAGGTCGGGCTCGGGCGCGTAGGCCATCGCCAGGTGCGGCGCCAGCATCTCTTCGGTGTACTCGTGCACGCCCGGGTTGGCCTGCACCATCTTGCCGGTTGCCTGCATGATATCCCAGCGTCCGCCATAGTTGGCGCACACGGTGACGGTCAGGCGGCTGTTGCCGGCGGTGCGGCGCTCGGCGTTGGCGATCATGTCCTGCAGCTTGGCGTCGAAACGACTGAGGTCACCCACCACCTTGAGGCGGATGTTGTTCGCGTGCATTTTCGAGACTTCGCGCTCGAGCGCCGTCACGAACAGGCGCATCAGGAGCGAGACTTCATCGGCCGGACGGCGCCAGTTTTCGGATGAAAATGCGAACAGGGTCAGGTATTCGACGCCACGCTCGACGCAGGCTTCGACCACGCCGCGCACGGCTTCCACGCCCTTGACGTGGCCGGCAACGCGCGGCAGCAGGCGTTTAGTTGCCCAACGACCATTGCCATCCATGATGATGGCGATATGGCGCGGCACGCGGGGCGTGTCGGGGACGGCGGCGGTCGAACTTTTGAATATCATAAATCCACAAAACTACGGCAGAAAACTATGTCGGCAAAGCGGCCACGGCAGTGAGCAGTGGGGGTTTGCAAATGAGCCATCATAAGGCAGCGAACCGGCCGCGGCAAGTTGCCGGGGCCGGTTCGCGAGAAAAAGCCGGGAGGCGGTTCGGCGCAACACCTGTCATGCCAGGCGTTCGTCGATCACGCCGCCTGCCGCGACAGGCTGTTACACCGTCAGAATTTCTTTCTCTTTTTCGCCCAGCAGCTTGTCGACGTCGGCCACGGCCTTGTCGGTCAGCTTCTGGATTTCGTCCGAGCTGCGGCGCTCGTCGTCTTCCGACGCGGTCTTGTCCTTGACCATTTTCTTCAGCGCTTCATTGGCGTCGCGACGGATGTTGCGCACGGCAATCTTCGCGTCTTCGCCTTCGGACTTGGTCAGCTTGACCATTTCCTTGCGGCGCTCTTCGGTCAGCGGCGGGGTCGGCACCCGGATCATCTCGCCCTGCGACGACGGGTTCAGGCCCAGGTCGGCGTCACGGATGGCTTTCTCGATAGTGGCCAGCATCTTCTTTTCGAATGGCTGGACGCCGATGGTGCGGGCGTCGACCAGGGTCAGGTTGGCCACCATCGGCAGCGCGGTCGGCGAGCCGTAGTAGTCGACCATCACATGGTCGAGGATACCGGTGTGGGCACGGCCAGTGCGCACCTTGGCCAGGTTGGCCTTGAGGGTATCGATCGACTTGACCATGCGGTCCTGGGCATTCTTCTTTACGTCAGCTAAGGTCATGCTGCTCTCCTGTAATTGGGTGTTGAATCAAACGTGGACCAGCGTGCCTTCGTCTTCGCCCATCACGACACGCAGCAGTGCGCCCGGCTTGATGATGGAGAAGACCTTGATCGGCAGCTTCTGGTCGCGGCACAGGGCGAACGCGGTAGCGTCCATCACCTGCAGGTGCTTGGCGATCGCTTCGTCGAAACTGATGGTTTCGTAGCGGGTCGCGTTCGGGTCCTTCTTTGGATCGGCACTATACACGCCATCGACCTTGGTTGCCTTGAGGACAATCTCGGCCGAGATTTCGGCGCCCCGCAAGGCGGCCGCGGTATCGGTGGTGAAGAACGGATTGCCGGTGCCGGCGGCAAACACCACGACCTTGCCTTCTTCCAGGTATTGCAGGGCTTTCGGGCGCACGTACGGCTCGACCACCTGTTCGATGGCGATTGCCGACATCACGCGCGCGGTGATGCCGACATGGCGCATGGCGTCGGCCAGGGCCAGCGCGTTCATGACCGTGGCCAGCATGCCCATGTAGTCGGCGGTAGCGCGGTCCATGCCCTGGGCGCCAGGGGCGACGCCGCGGAAGATATTGCCGCCGCCAATCACCACGGCCACCTGCACGCCCAGCTTTGCCACTTCCGCCACGTCAGCCACCATGCGTTCGATGGTGGCGCGGTTGATGCCGAACTGATCGTCGCCCATCAGCGCTTCGCCAGACAGTTTCAGGAGGACTCGTTGGTAGGCTGGTTTTGTCATGATGAAGCGGCTCCTAATAAATTGTTTCGAATTCGGTTCTGACCGCCGGCCGGGCCATTGGTCTCATCAGTCAGGGACGGATGGCATTTTAAGGCGGGTGCCATGCGAGCGGCGCAGCGCAGGGGCGCGGCCATGCCCGCAAAAGCGCCCGCCTTAAAAAAACGGGCCTCACGGCCCGCTGTTGCGATTACTGCTTGTTGGCAGCCATCTGTGCCGCGACTTCAGCTGCGAAGTCGTCGACCTTCTTCTCGATGCCCTCGCCCACCACGTACATGGTGAAGCCCTTGATGGTGGCGTTCGATGCTTTCAGGTATTGCTCGATCGACTGCTTGTCGTTCTTCACGAACGCCTGGTTCAGCAGCGAGACTTCTTTCAGGTACTTCTGGACCGAACCGTCGATGCGCTTGGCAACGATCTCAGCCGACTGGGCTTGCTTGCCTTCGGCAACGGCCTTGTCTGCGTCTTCTTTGGCTTTCAGTTCTGCAACCGAACGCTCTTTTTCAATCATTTCAGCAGGCACTTGCTCCGACGACAGAGCGACTGGCTTCATGGCGGCGATGTGCATTGCCACGTCCTTGCCGACTTGCTCGTCCGCGCCTTCGAAGTCGACGATCACGCCGATACGGGTGCCGTGCAGGTACGACGCCAGCTTGCCGGTGGTGTCGAAACGCTGGAAGCGGCGCACGGTCATGTTCTCGCCGATCTTGCCGATCAGGGCAGTGCGCACGTCGTCGAAGGTCTTGCCTTCGTGTTCGAGCGCGGCCAGAGCGGCGACGTCAGCTGGATTCTTTTCAGCGACCAGGCGGGCAGCCAGGTTGACCATGGCCAGGAATTCTTCGTTCTTGGCGACGAAGTCGGTTTCGCTGTTGACTTCGACCAGCGCGCCGACGTTACCCGAAATGTAGGTTGCGACCACGCCTTCGGCGGTCACGCGGGCCGATGCCTTCGATGCCTTGCCGCCCAGCTTGACGCGCAGGATCTCTTCAGCACGACCCATGTCGCCTTCGGCTTCGGTCAGTGCTTTTTTGCATTCCATCATTGGCGCGTCGGTCTTTGCGCGCAGTTCGCCCACCATCGCTGCAGTAATTGCTGCCATGTTGTTTCTCCTAAATGTTGATCCAGCTAACGGGCCGCTCGACAAGCCACCCGTGAAAATTTGGCTTAAAAAAAGGGGGGCTCGTGTATAGCGGCGCCCCCTTCGATCGCGGTGCGGGCCGCAGCCCGCCCGTGATTATACTGACTTACGCCTGCTCGGAGACTTCGACGAAATCGTCGCCGCCAGCCTTGACCATTTCAACGACGTCGTTGGTGGCGTTGGCACGGCCTTCCAGGATCGCATCGGCAACGCCGCGTGCGTACAGGGTGATTGCTTTCGACGAGTCGTCGTTACCCGGGATGATGTGGGTCACGCCTTCTGGCGAGTGGTTGGTATCGACGATGCCGATGACCGGAATGCCCAGCTTGCCGGCTTCGGTGATCGCGCCCTTGTGGTAGCCGACGTCGACGACGAAGATCGCGTCAGGCACGCCGCCCAGGTCCTTGATGCCGCCGATCGACTTTTGCAGCTTGTCCATTTCGCGCGAGAACATCAGCGCTTCTTTCTTCGACATCTTCTCGACCGAACCGTCTTCGATCTGCACTTCCATTTCTTTCAGGCGCTTGATCGAGGTCTTGATGGTCTTGAAGTTGGTCAGCATGCCGCCCAACCAACGCTGGTCGACGTAAGGCACGCCAGCGCGCTGTGCTTCAGCGGCAATGATGTCGCGCGCTTGACGCTTGGTGCCGACCATCAGGATGGTGCCGCGGTTGGCCGAGATCTGCTTGATGGTTTTCATCGCATCCTGGTACATCGCCATGGTTTTTTCCAGGTTGATGATGTGGATCTTGTTGCGATGACCGAAGATGAACGGCGCCATCTTTGGGTTCCAGAAACGGGTCTGGTGGCCGAAGTGGATACCGGCTTCCAGCATTTCACGCATAGTAACGGACATGTAATTCTCCAGGGTTGGGTCTTGAATGTGGCCAGTCACCAAATAGGCACCCTTGCAGGGCCACACTCGCGATTTCACTAATTTAAAAAGACGATTTTTACAACGTTGCCCGATACGAATCCGAGCAACCCGAGATTCTAGCGGTATTTGCCCGTTTTTTCAAGCGCGCTGATGGCTTGCCGCCCGCTGACGCGCCCCGCCCCTCGCTCTGCGGTGGCGACATCCCTTATAATGAACCGATATCGCCCGGGCAACCATCGGCATTCGCCCGCGGCTCAACCGTTATTTGCAGGATACGACACCCCATGGTCTCCCCTATCAAGACTCCGGAAGAAATCGAAGGCATGCGCGTCGCGTGCCGCCTCGGCTCGGAAGTGCTCGACTACATCACCCCGTTCATCAAGCCCGGCGTCACCACCGGCGAACTCGATCGCCTGGCGCATGACTACATGGTCAACGTGCAGGGCACCGTGCCGGCCACGCTCAACTACGCGCCGCCCGGCTACCCGCCGTTTCCCGGTTCGATCTGCACCTCGCTCAACGACGTGATCTGCCACGGCATCCCGGGCGACCGGGTACTCAAGTCAGGTGACGCGCTCAACATCGACATCACGCCGATCACCAAGGACGGTTTCCACGGCGACAACAGCCGCATGTACCTGGTCGGCGAACCGTCGATCATGGCGCGCCGCCTGTCCGAGATCACCTTCGAGTGCATGTGGCTCGGCATCGCCGCCGTCAAGCCGGGCAAGCACCTGGGCGACATCGGCCACGCGATCCAGAAGCACGCCGAAAAGAACGGCTACAGCGTGGTGCGCGAATTCTGCGGCCACGGCGTCGGCCGCGTGTTCCACGAAGAGCCGCAGGTGCTGCACTATGGCCGTCCGGGCACGCTCGAAGAACTGAAACCCGGCATGATCTTCACGATCGAGCCGATGATCAATGCCGGCAAACGCGACATCAAGGAAATGCCCGATGGCTGGACCATCAAGACCAAAGACCGCAGTCTGTCGGCGCAGTGGGAACACACGGTGCTGGTGACCGAGACCGGGGTCGAGGTACTGACCATGTCGGCCGGCAGCCCGCCGCCGCCTGCGGTGGCGCTGGCGCTGCTGGGCGAGTCATTCAGTGTGCCGGCCGCGCTCCCGGCTTGAGCATGATGGGACAGGCCGCCGTCCTCGACGCCGCGCGCAGCACCTTGCGCGGCCGCCTCAAATCCGAACGCCAGCTGATCTTCCAGGCGTTCGAGGACGACGGCAAGCCCGAAAAATTGCTGCGCAACCTGCGCAGCTGCGTCGACGCCGTGCTCACCGACGCCTGGCGCGCGGCCGCACTGCCGCCCGATACTGCGCTCGTTGGCGTGGGCGGCTACGGGCGCGGCGAACTGTTTCCCTATTCTGACGTCGACCTGTTGATCCTGCTGGGCCGCCCGGCCGACGCCATAACCCAGGCGCGCCTGGAAAGCCTGGTGCAGCTGCTGTGGGACCTGGGTCTCGAGATCGGCCACAGCATCCGCACCGTGGATGAATGCATGGTCGAATCGAACGCCGACATCACCGTGCAAACCAGCCTGCTCGAAGCGCGCCTGGTGGTCGGCGACGCCGGCTTGTTCGAAGAGCTGCAGCGCCGCTACCGCGACCAGCTCGATCCGCAGGCGTTCTTCCAGGCCAAGACCGCCGAGATGCGGCTGCGCCACGCCAAGTACGAATACACGGCCTTCGCGCTGGAACCCAATTGCAAGGAAAGCCCGGGCGCGCTGCGCGACCTGCAGGTGATCCTGTGGGTGGCCAAGGCCGCCGGCCTGGCCGACAGCTGGGGCCAGCTGGCCACGCGCGGCCTGATCACGCGCATGGAAGCGCGCCAGCTGATGGAAAAAGAGCGCGCCTTCAAGGACATCCGCATCCGCCTGCACCTGCACACCAAGCGGCGCGAAGACCGGCTGGTGTTCGACGTGCAGACCGCGATCGCCAAGACCCTCGGGCTCGAAGACGCCACCGAAGGCCCGGGCGCGCGCCGCCCCAGCGAATTGCTGATGCAGCGTTACTACTGGGCCGCCAAGACGGTCACCCAGCTCAACACCATCCTGCTGCAGGACATCGAGGCGCAGCTGTTCCCGCATCCGGCGGTGCCGTTCCCGATCGGGCCGTATTTCAACCAGGTCGGCAACCTGATCGACGTGGTGCACGACGAGACCTTCGAGCGCCATCCGCCGGCGATCCTGGAGCTGTTCGTGGCGATGACCGAGCGCCCCGACATCCGCGGCCTGAGCGCGCGCGCCACGCGCGCCTTGTGGCATGCGCGCACGCGCATCGATGAGCAGTTCCGCGCCGACGACGCCAACAAGGCGATGTTCCTGCGCGTGCTGCAAGCCCCGCGCGGGCTGGTGCACGCGCTGCGGCGCATGAACGAATTCGGCATCCTGGGCCGCTACCTGCCGGCGTTCCGCAAGATCGTCGGCCAGATGCAGCACGACCTGTTCCACGTGTACACGGTGGACCAGCACATCATGATGGTGGTGCGTAATCTGCGCCGCTTCACGATGCCCGAGCACGCCCACGAATACCCGTTCTGCAGTACCTTGATCGCCGACTTCCACGACCGCTGGGTGCTGTACGTCGCCGCCCTGTTCCACGATATCGCCAAGGGCCGTGGCGGCGACCATTCCAAGCTCGGCATGGAAGACGCCGAACAGTTCTGCCGCGGCCACGGCATGAGCGCCGAGGACACCGAACTGGTGGTGTTCCTGGTCGAGCAGCACCTGACCATGTCGACCGTGGCGCAGAAGCAGGACCTGTCCGACCCGGACGTGATCGCCGCCTTCGCCGCCGTGGTCAAGGACGAACGCCACCTGACCGCCCTGTACCTGTTGACCGTGGCCGATATCCGCGGCACCAGCCCCAAGGTCTGGAACGCCTGGAAGGCCAAGCTGCTCGAAGACCTGTACAAGGTCACGCTGCGCGTGCTGGGCGGCGAGCCGCACAGCGCCGACCGCGAACTGCGCATGCGCCAGAAAGAAGCGCTGGCCACGCTGCGTCTGTTCGGCTTGCCGGCCGACGCGCACGAGGCCCTGTGGAAGCAGCTCGACGTGGCGTACTTCTTGCGCCACGACGCCTCCGACATCGCCTGGCAGACACGCGCCCTGTACGAGAAGCTCGACAGCGAGCGGCCGGTGGTCAAGGCGCGCCTGGCGCCGATCGGCGAAGGGCTGCAGGTGGCGGTGTACGTGAAAGACCAGCCTGACCTGTTCGCGCGCATCTGCGGCTACTTCGACCGCAAGAACTTCAGCATCCTCGACGCCAAGATCCACACCACGCGGCATGGCTACGCGCTCGACAGCTTCCTGGTGGCGGACGAGAATTTCGCCGGCAGCTACCGCGACATCATCAGCCTGATCGAGCACGAGTTATGCGCGCTGCTGGTGTCGCAGGAAGCGCTGGCGCCGGCCGTGCGCGGCCGCCTGTCGCGCATGTCGCGCACCTTCCCGATCACGCCCACGGTCGAACTGCGTCCCGACGAACGCGGCCAGTTCCATGTGCTGTCGATCGCCGCCAACGACCGTATGGGCTTGCTGTATGCGATTGCCAGCGTGCTGACGCGCTACCGCATCAACCTGCACACCGCCAAGGTCATGACGCTGGGCGAACGGGTCGAGGATGTGTTCCTGATCGACGGCCCGGGCCTGAACAATGCGCGCACCCAGGTCCAGCTCGAGACCGACCTGCTCGACGCGCTCAAGATCTGACATTGCTCCAGCATTTGATTCACCCTTATTTTTGTAGAGTTCTACCCCGATGACCGAACCGCTCCGCCTCTCCAAACGAATGTCCGAACTGGGCCTGTGCTCGCGCCGCGAAGCCGATGAATGGATCGCCCGCGGCTGGGTGCGGGTGGACGGCCAGGTGGTGTCCGAACTGGGCAGCAAGGTGCTGCCGACGCAGCGCGTCACCGTCGAACGCCAGGCCGCCGCCGAGCAGTCCAAGCGCGTCACGGTATTGATCAACAAGCCGGTCGGCTACGTCAGCGGCCAGGCCGAAGACGGCTACACACCGGCGATTGCCCTGATCAAGCCCGAGAACCGCTGGGTCGAAGATCCATCGGGCGAACAGTTCCACCCGACCCAGTTGCGCAGCCTGGTGCCGTGCGGACGGCTGGACATCGATTCGGTGGGCTTGCTGGTGCTGTCGCAGGACGGGCGCATCGCCAAGCACCTGATCGGCGAGACCACCTCGGTCGACAAGGAATACCTGGTGCGGGTGCAGTACACCAAGGGCGGCCGGCTGCCCGAGACCGAACTGCGCAAACTCAATCACGGCCTGTGGATGGACGGCAAAGCGCTGCTGCCGGCCAAGGTGCGCTGGCAGAACGACGACCAGTTGAGCTTTACCCTACGCGAAGGCAAGAAGCGCCAGATCCGCCGCATGTGCGATATGGTCGGCCTCAAGGTGCTGGGCCTGAAACGCGTGCGCATTGGCCGCGTCAAGTTGGGCAACCTGCCCGAAGGCCAGTGGCGCTATCTGCAGCCGGACGAGCAGTTCTGAATCGGGTCGCTGCGCTGACGGCGCAGCGTGGGCCGGATTGCCGTCCACGCTGGCGTCGGGCGCTGCCGATTATGGCGCCGCTGCCGGCGTCGGCGCATCCTGCGGCAGCAGTTGTTCGGCGCGCAGCTCGTCCCAGAATGCCGCCGCAATCGGCGCCTCCATCAGGGCCGCATTGCGCTGCAGGTGCGCCGGACTGCTGGCGCCGGGAATCGTGGCCGCCACCACCGGATGCGCCGCGCCGAACTGCAGCGCCGCCGCGGCCAGCTCCACGCCATGCCGCGCCGCCACCTGGCGCAGGCGCTCGCGCTGGGCGATCTTGTCTTCGCTCGCCGGCGCGTAATCGTAGTTCGGGCCACCGGCCAGGAAGCCCGAGTTGTACGGTCCGCCGAGCACCACATGGGCGCCGCGTTCGGCGCACAGCGGGAACAGTTCGGCCAGCGGCGTGCTCTCCATCAGCGTGTAGCGGCCGGCCAGCAAGAAGATGTCGGGGTCGGATTTGTGCAGCGCGCGCAGGCACGGCTCGAGCGTGTTCACGCCCATGCCCCAGCCCTTGATCAATCCTTCTTCACGCATCTTGACCAGCTCTTCGAACGCGCCCCCTGGCCCTTCGGCAATGGCGAAGTGGTGCTCGAACGCGGCGTCGTCGAAATGGTCGCGCGACAGGTCGTGCACGTAGATGATGTCGATGTGCGACAGCGCCATGCGCTGCAGGCTGTCCTCGACCGAGCGGCGGGCGCCGGCGCCGGTGTAATCGTGCACGCGCCTGAACGGCAGGCCGCCGACGAACGGCTCTTCGATCTCGGGCTGTTCGCTCGCCACCAGCAGGCGTCCGACCTTGCTCGAGAGCGTAAATTCATTGCGCGGACGGGTGCGCAGGGCCACGCCGAAGCGGTGTTCGGACAGGCCGGCGCCGTAGTGCGGCGCGGTGTCGAAATAGCGGATGCCGGCGTCTTACGCGGCGTCGACCGTGGTCTGCGCCGCCTCTTCGCTCGTGTGGTGGTACATATCCCCTAACCCGGTGCCGCCCAGGCCGAGGCGCGTGATCGGTTGGTAGCGCTGGCTCATGACAAATCCCTTCTCCGATGCGTGGATCAAAGGCGTCATACTGCCTGCTGGGTGCGGGTGTCGTCGCACGCTTGCCCTGACGCGGCCGTTCAGCACATGGCGATGCGCGATCGGGACCGGGCAGGCGCGCACGCCCTGCTCGACGAACAGGTGCACGCGCCACCCTAGCGCGCCGGCTGCTCGCCGCGCTCGACGATCTTGATCATCAATTGCACCAGGAAGGCGCGCATGGTTGGATTCCAGATGTCATTATGGCCGGTCATGACGGCGCGCGTGGTGCGGATATTCACGATCGGCATGCCTGCCGGTGCATTGATCGTGTGCTTCGGCGCCACCCGCCGACAATCCGGCTCCGCCTCGCAGCGCGTCAGCAGCACTGGGCGCACGGGCGCTGGCTTTTTATCGCTGCCCGCGATCCAGGCCCTGGCGTCGTCGAAACAGAAATTCTTTTCATCGAAAACGACGCTCAACTTGTCCGGCGCGCCGGCCGAGCGGGCGGTTGGCCGGTACTGCGAACAGGAGTCCACGTCCTCCAGCTGGTGCGTGACATAGGGCAGATAGTGGCCAACGGCCTTGGCGTACATGCTGCGCCTGGCGTCGCCGGCATAGCTGTTGAGCACGGAGCGCAGATACCGCCCGACCGGGAACGTCAGGCCGGTAGCCCAGTCGGCCACCGACGTGATCAGGATCAGATGCGGCAATTGGTTGGATGGGTACTGCTGCGTCATCGCCAGCGCCAGCTGCGATCGCAGCTGCATGGCTTCGAACGCGGGATTGATCAGCACCACCATGTCCCAGCGTTTTTTCTGGTTGAGAGTCGAACCGTTTGACGGCTTCCAGCCGTCTTCGATGATCTGCGCCGTGATCGAATGCGATACCGCCGAATACGCAATCGCGGCGCCAAAACTATGCCCGATCAGCACCAGCCTGGATTTCACATTCTGCTCACGATAATTGGCCAGCTTGCGCAACACCTCGAATACCGCGCCGTCGCCCACCGTCTGGGCCGTGGTCTTGCGCTCCCAGAAGGTCAGTTTGCTCAGCAACGGAATCGTGACTGATTGCCCGCGCCAGCCGATATAGATGCCGAGGACATCGCGCCTGCTGCTGAACTGGCCGTCGATGGTCCGGGCGCTTTGGATCGCTTGATGGAAGTTGATCAGGTCGGTGTCATTGCTGGCGGCGTTGTGATCCCAGCCGTGGATATACACCACGACAATGCCGCCCCGGGTTGCCACCGCGAGCGCGGCGTCCAGCGTTTCCTGCATCTGGCCCCGGTTGAACAGGTTGCCGAAATCGTCGAACTCGATGAAGCGCACGCAGGTACTCGGCGCCGGCTGCATCGACACCGAGGCTGGCGCAGGCACCGGGTCGCCGTTCGGGCCTGCTCGCGCCGGCTGATAACATGGGGTCGACGCCGCCGGCCGATCGGCCAGGGTTTTAACACTGGCCTGCGACGATGTCGCCGCCGTCTGGTACGGGCCCGATTGCGCGCAGCCGCCGACCAAGCCGGAGAGCAGCGCCGTGAAAAACAGCCCCGGGAGCAAACCGCGAATACGATCGGTGCGCATGATAGCTCCCTCTGTGTCGCCGGCCCCTGGCCGGGCAGTACAGAGTTAGAGCGTCATCAATACACAAAGTTGCAACGGCCTTGCAGCGGCACCGCGCCGGGCGTGGGCGCCGCTGCCGTGTCCGATCAGCGCTGCGCGCGCAGTCTTTGGCGGCGCTTGGCGCCAATCCCCTTTAAAGCGCCCTGCCGTCGTAATGCTGCACCGGGATCGCGTCCAGATCGATGTCCTCGATGCAGCGCAGGTTGATCGCGGCCGTGACGTTGCCTTGTTGGTCGCTGCCTTCGCCATAGGTGTGGATGCCGCAGGTGGCGCAGAACCGGTGCGTGATCTGGTGCTTGTTGAAGGTGTAGCTGCTGGCGGCGCTCGCCGGGGTCAGCAGGCGCAGCTGTTCATGGGGAACGAACCACAGCAGAGAACCGCGACGGTGGCAGATCGAGCAGTTGCAGGCGAGCGCGCCGTCGATGACGCCATCGACTTCGAATGCGACACCGCCGCAATGACAGCTTCCGTGAAACAGCATGGTGCGCCTCCAGACAAAAAGTCGATGCAAATGGTGGCCTAAACCAGGCCCCGCTCGGGACGGATCTTGCGCCACAGCGCGCGCCTGGCGGTGTGGACCAGCCACGAGAACAGCGCGATGATCGCGCCGAATATCGCCGGCAGGATCGGCCCGACCACGAAGCCCATGCCGAACACAAAGCCGAGCAGGTACTCGCCATGCCACAGGCGCAGCACCAGGGCCAGCGCCAACAGGCCGAAGAACAGATAGTCGACCAGCGCGCTGCCGTGCGAGAACAGCTGCGACAGCGCCAGGCCGTAGGCCAGAGCGCAAACGAACCCGACGAGCGGCGCGAACCCGGGCGCTGCGGCGCCACGCCCGACGGCGCGCTCGGCGCGGCGCCGCACCTGGCTCAGGGTCCACCAGGTCAAATGTGGGATCAGGAACAGGCCCCACCAGTTCGAGACCGACGGCAAATCGGGATTGGCCAGCAGGTGGTGCGACCGCACGCCGCCATGCATGTATTCCCAGGCCAGGATCGCGGCTTCGGCGCCGAAGGCAGCGAACGTGAGTGGGATGCGGCGATCGTTGACTGAAAGGGCTGGCATGATCTCCCCGGGAGCGGCAAGACGATTAGGTGGCCCGGTGCACTGCCACCGGCGCAGATTGAACGTACAGGCAGCTCACACTACCAGAAGCCAGGCGCCGAATCTACGGCCTGGGTCGATTCCATGCAGGCGTCATAGCGTGCATATATCCCGCGCATTGACTGTTCAAGCGCCCAGCAGCGTCACCACCACGCTGCGCCGGTGCGGCGCCGTGCGGTGCTCCCACAGGTAGATCCCTTGCCAGGTGCCGAGCAACAGCCGCCCGCCTGCCACGGGGATGGTGAGCGCGCTGTCGGTGAGCATGCTGCGCCCGTGCGCCGACATGTCGTCCGGCCCTTCGGCATCGTGGCGGTAGGCCGGGTCGCCATCCGGCGCCAGGCGCTGGATCATGGTTTCCAGGTCGCGCCGCACGTCGGGGTCGGCGTTTTCGGTCAGCAGCAGCGAGCAGCTGGTGTGCTGCACGAAGACATGCACAAGGCCGCATTCCAGCGTCGCGGCCGCGACCACGGCGGCAACATCGTTGGTAATGTCGCGCGTGCCGCGTCCGGAGGTAGTAAAGGTGAGGATGGATTGGTGCGCCACGATGCTGTTCTCTCGATGCCCGCTGATGGCGGCATCATAGCAGCAGCCCTCGCCGGGCCGCGCGCTCAGTCGCGCCGGCGGTCGGCCAGGAACTGCTGCGCGCGCGGGTGCTGCGGCTGAGTGAAGAAGCCTTCCGGCGTCGCTTTTTCAAGGATCTTCCCTTCCGCCATGAACCAGATGCGGTCGGCCACGTCGCGCGCAAACCCCATCTCGTGGGTGACGCAGACCATGGTCATGCCGCCCTGCGCCAGCGAGCGCATCACGCCCAGCACCTCGCCCACCATCTCCGGGTCGAGCGCGCTGGTGGGTTCGTCGAACAGCATGATCGGCGGGCGCATCGCCAGCGCGCGCGCGATCGCGACACGCTGCTGCTGGCCGCCCGAGAGCGCGTTCGGATACGCGTCCGCCTTGTGCGCCAGCCCGACCTGGTCGAGCAGCGCGAGTGCCTGTTCGCGCGCTTCGCGTTTGGTGGCGCGTTTGAGCTGCACCGGCGCCAGCATGCAGTTTTCCAGCGCCGTCAGGTGCGGGAACAGGTTAAAGCTCTGGAACACGAAGCCGATGCCGGCGCGCAGCGCATTCACGTCGACGCCCTTGGCATGGATGTCGCCCCCGTCGATGGCGATCCTGCCGCCATCGATTTCTTCGAGCCGGTTGAGGGTGCGGATCAGGGTCGACTTACCGGAGCCCGACGGGCCGCACACCACCACCACCTCGTTCCTGGCGACCTGCCCGGTCACATCGACCAGCGCGTGATAGGCGCCATACCACTTGTTGACTTTATCCAGAGCGATCATCGCTTGCTATCTTTAAAAAGGCGGGTCAGGATGCCTGGGCCGGGCGCCGCTGCAAGCGTCGCTCGAGCAGGAAGGCAAGCCGCGACAGGCCGAAACACAATATGAAATACGTCAGCGCCAGGATCAGGTACACCTGCACCGCCTGGGTGAACACCAGGGTATTGATCTGGGTGGCGATGAACGAGACTTCGGACAGGCCGATGATGTAGCCGAGCGAGGTCGCCTTGATGGTCGACACCAGCTGGCTGACGATCGACGGCAGGCCGTTACGCAGCGTCTGCGGCAACACCACCCGGCGCAGCGCCTGGCCGTACGACAGGCCGAGCGAACGCGCGCTCTCGAACTGGCCCTGGGGCAGCGCGCGGATCCCGGCGGCGACGATTTCGGCCAGGTAGACGCTGTCGAAGATCACCAGCACGATCAGCATCGTGCTGGCCTGGCCGGTCTTGACGCCGGTCACCGCCGGCAAGAAGAAGTAGACCCAGAACAGCACCAGCAGCAGCGGCACGGCGCGCACCAGCTGCACCAGCACCGAGGTCGGCCAGCGCAAGGCGCGATACGGACTGACGCGGGCGATGCCCAGCATCAGGCCGAGCGGCAGCGCCAGCACCAGCGCGGCGCCGGATAGCAGAACGGTGAGCACCAGGCCACCGAGCGGGCCGTCCGGATATTGGCCGACCAGAAAATACAGCCAGTAGGTATCGATCAGTTCGAGCATGGAGGTGAGCATGGGCGTCATCCCTTCACGCCGGCCGCACCGGATAGCGGCGCCCGTACAGGTGCGCGGCCAGCGCGATCAACAGCGACACCGTCAGGTAGGCCAGTGTGGCAAACGTAAACGCTTCGACGCTGCGAAAACTGGCCGTCTCGACGCGCGCGGCCTGGTACATCATCTCGGCGGCGCCGATCACGGTGGCCACGCTGGTGTCCTTCCACAGATTGACGGTCTGCGACAACAGCGGCGGCACCGACGCGCGCAGCGCCTGCGGCAGCAGCACCAGGCGCACGCTGGCCACGCGCCCCAGGCCGAGCGAACGCGCCGCCTCGAGCTGGGTCGCGGGCACGGCGCGGATGCCGCTGCGGATGTCCTCGGCCATGTGCACGCCGCTGTACAGGCTCAAGGCGACGACCGCGCACACCGCTTCCGGGTTGTTCGCGTACAGCAGCTCGCGCGCGGCGTCGGGCAACAGTTCGGGAAAGGCGAAGTACCAGAACAGCAGGTGCGCCAGCAGCGGCACGTTGCGGATGGTCTCGACGAGCGTGGCGCCGAGCGCGCGCAGCGGCGCAAAACTCGAGGTGCGCATCACCGCTACCAGGGCCCCGAACGGCAGCGCGAAGGCGAAGCTGATGACGGTCAGCTGCAGCGAAAGGATGAGTCCCTGCAGCAGCCAGTCGTGGTACTGGCCGGACTGCAGGATGGTCGGATCGAAGAACTGCAAGGACGACTCAGATCTTGTCGGTATGGATCTTGAAGGCGCGCTTGGCGATGTTGGCGCGGCTGCCCGGGCCATACCATTTGTTGAACAGCTGCTCGGCCGCGCCGCTCGCCTCGAGCTCGCGCAAGGTGGCGTCGACGACGTTCTTGAGGCCCTTCTCGCCCTTGCGCAGGCCGAGCGCGATCGATTCGTTACCGATCGACGGCGCCAGGATGGTGAAGCCCTTGGCCGCCGCGCCCAGTTTGCCGTAGTCGGCCAGCAGCGACGACTCGTCGTTGACATAGGCCGCGCCCTTGCCCTGGCGCAGCGCCTGGAAGGCCTGCTGGGTGTTCTCGAACGTCACCACATCGGCCGTCGGCACCGCCTTGCGGATATTCGTTTCCTGGGTGCCGCCGCGCACCGTGACCACCTTCTTGCCGGCCAGTTGCGCCAAGCCGGTGATGCCGCTGCCGGCCCGCACCATCACCTTGGAGCCGGTCACGAAGTGGGTCAGCGCGAAGTCGATCTGCGCTTCGCGCTCGACGTTGTGGGTGAGCGAGGCGGCCAGGATGTCGACGTGCCCCTGCTGCAGCTCCGGGATACGGGCCGCCACCGCCATCTGCTTGAATACCGGTTTGACGCCGAGCTTTTTGGCCACTGCCGTGGCCAGGTCGATCTCGTAGCCGACCAGTTGGCGCGTCTTGGGATCGATGAAGCTGTTCGGCTCATCGGTGCCGAGCACGCCGAACACGATCTGGCCGCTTTTCCTGATGTCGGCCAGCTGGTCGGCCCGGGCCAGGCTGGCGCCAAGTGTAGCGCTGAGGGCAACAGCGCCCAGGATGAGGTGACGGCGGGTGATCATGGGTGCTCCAGACGGCGAAAATTCGATCGCACGAGTATAAAGCAAACGTTTATATGCAAATACGAATAATTTGCCATAAGAAAATGCTCATCCAGACATATAGCGCCATGCATCCACGGCAACGCGTGCGACTCGAGCGCCGAAATATTGTCACAATAGCCTCAACCCCATCGGAGACCCCATGCTGCTCGCCACCTACAACGTCAACAGCATCAACAGCCGCCTCGACGCCCTGCTGCATTACCTCAAGGAGCGCCAGCCCGACGTCGTCTGCCTGCAAGAGCTCAAGGCCCCGCAAGAAAAATTTCCCGAGCAGGCGATCCGGGACGCCGGCTACCACGCCTTGTGGCACGGCCAGAAAAGCTGGAACGGGGTCGCGATCATCACCCGCGAGCCGGCCCAGGAAGTCCAGCGCGGCCTGCCGGGCGACCCGGACGACGAACAAAGCCGCTACATCGAGGCGGTGTACCAGGGCGTGCTGATCGCCTGCCTGTACCTGCCCAACGGGAACCCGGCGCCGGGCCCCAAGTTCGACTACAAGCTGGCCTGGATGGAGCGCCTGATTGCGCGCGGGGCCGAGCTGGTCGAGGCCAGGGTGCCGGCGGTGCTGATGGGCGACTTCAATGTGATCCCGACCGAGCGCGATGTGTACAAACCCGAACGCTGGGTCGACGACGCATTGTTCCGTCCAGAGACGCGCGCCGCCTTCGAGCGCCTGATGGCGCAGGGCTGGCTCGATTCGCTGCGCCACCTGCACCCGGACGAAACGATTTACACCTTTTGGGATTACTTCCGCAACGCCTTCGGGCGCGACGCCGGTCTGCGCATCGACCACCTGCTGCTCAGCCCCTCGCTGCAGCCGGCCTTGAAAGGCGCCGGGGTCGACAAATTCATGCGCGGGCGCGAAAAACCGAGCGACCATACACCGACCTGGATCGAGCTCGATCCGGGCGCCATCAAGCACTGATTCGACGTACAACAAGCAGCCGCCGGCAGGACGCCGCGCGCCAGCAACCTCACAGGAGCCACCATGAAACAACTGTTCATCCTCGCCGCCGCCCTCGCCCTGCCGCTGGGCGCGCAAGCCGTGTCGATGCCGGGATTCTGCGCCAAAGGCATCGGCGCTGCCGAAGCCAAGATCTGCGAGCATCCGGGTTCGAGCGAAGCCGAAGGGCTGGTCTACGCCCTGTATCGCTCGGCGCTTGAAAAGCTCGACGCCGGCAAGTCGAAAGAGCTGCAGGAACAGCACACTAAATGGTGGGACGGCGTCAAGCAATGCGCCGACTCACCGCAACTGGGTTCGTGTCTCAGCAATGCCTACGGCGCGCGCATGCTGCAACTGCAAAACGCCTACAAGCTGGTGAAAACCACCGGCCCGGTGAATTATTCGTGCGCCGACGGCAGCAAGTTCCAGGCGACCTTCTTCGACACCACGCCCAAGTCGATGGTCGCGCTGCGCAAGGACCAGCACCTGCTGCTGCGCGGCGAGCAAAGCGGCAGCGGCATCGTCTACGGCAACCGCCAGGACGAATTCAAGGAACACCAGGGCAAGGTCACCATCAAATGGGGCGCCAATGCCAAGGAACTGAGCTGCAAGAAAGCGTGATGCCAAAGGGGGCGGCGCGTCCGCCCCGCCAGGGATGATGCGACCACAGGGGCGGACATGCGTTATGCTGTTCGCCCCTGTTTTGTTTTTCGATCCCGATGCTCACGCCCGAACAGTTCTTCGGCTTTCTCGCCGCCGCCGTCCTCATCACCCTCTCGCCCGGCCCCGACAACCTGATGGTGCTCAGCACCGGCATCGCCAAGGGACGCCTGCGCGGCATCGCCTTTGGCCTGGGCTGCGCAATGGGCTGCATCAGCCATACGGTGCTGGCCGTCATCGGCGTCAGCGCCCTGATCGCCGCCTCGCCAACCGCCTTTACGGCGCTCAAGGTAGCCGGTGGCCTGTACCTGATCTGGATCGGATGGCAAGCCATCCGCAGCCGCGGCGGCGCCCGGGTGGCGGCCGAGGGCGCACCGAACGAGCCGCCACTACGCCTGTTCGGCAATGGACTGGTGGCGGCGGCGATCAACCCCAAGGTGGTGCTGTTCTTCCTGTCCTTCCTGCCGCAGTTCGTGCTGGCCGAGCGTGGCGACGCCAATCTGCAGATCGGCATGCTGGGACTGGTGTTCACGCTGCAGGCAGCGCTCATCTTCGGCCTGCTCGGGTATTTTTCGGGCGCCGTCGGCCAGTGGCTCAATCGCACCCCGCGCGCCGGCCTGTGGCTCGACCGGATCGCGGGGGCGGTGTTCATTGGCCTCGGTCTGCGCCTGATCGTGGCGCGCTGAAGTTCGCCGCCGGGCCGCTTACAGCGCGATCACCAGCTTCGCGTCCTGCCCCTTGCGCGCCGGGACGCCCACTTCGAGCAGGTGCTGCTGCGCGTTCCAGGTAAAGCGCGCCGCCGCGCCGCCAATCGTCACGGCGCGAGGCTTGACCATCACGTTGTGCACCTTCAGCGAGAAGCCGCGTTCAAGCGCGGGCATCGCCTTGCCGGTCTCGGTGGCGAAGTCGACTTCGAGCTTGCCGCCGGCATGGCGGCTGGCAAAACGCACGATCTCGTACTTGCCCTGCGCCCAGGCGTTGGCGGTCTCGCCATCGTCGTCGTACATCTTGCCGCTTGACGCAGACACCGAAGCGTCGTGGTAGTAGTGCAGGTCGATCTGGCGGCTGTTGTAGTCACGCGTGGTCTGCACCACCTTGGCCATCGGGATGAAGGCGCCGGCGCGCACATACACCGGGATGTTGGCTTCGGCCGGGCGCACCGTCTCGAGTACGCCGCCGCGATGGGCCTGGCCGGTATGGAAATCGAACCACACGCTACCGCTGTTCGGGAAGTAGACCTCGGTGCGGGTGGCGCCCGGCTCGGTCACCGGTGCGACCAGGAAGTCCGGGCCCCACAGGTAGGTCGAGGCGCGCTCAAACGGCTTGTCGGCATCGGTTTCGACGAACATCAATGGCCGCATCAGCGGCATGCCGCTTTGCTGGTTGTCGAACCCGATCGTGTAGTTATACGGCAGCATCGCATAGCGCAGCCAGACCGCTTCGCGCGCCAGCACCTTGGCCCGCTCGGAACGGAACACCGGCTCGGACGGCACCGCGTCTTGCGCGTGCGGGCGGAAGACCGGCTGGAACACGCCGTACTGCAGCCAGCGCACATACAGTTCGTCGTCCAGCACCGGCCCGGCGAAACCGCCAAGATCGGAATGCATATACGCCAGGCCCTGCATCCCCATCTGCAGCGAGATCTCCATCTGCGACTGCAGACCGCCCCAGCTGCGGCTGACGTCGCCCGACCAGGGGATCATGCCGAAGCGCTGCGAGCCCGAGTAACCGGCGCGCATCAGGATGAACGGGCGCTCGTTCGGGAACTCCTTTTGATAGCCTTCGGCGATCAGGCGCGCCCAGTCGTGGCCATAGATATTGTGCAGCTGGTCGGCCGAGCCGGTGGCATGCTGCAGCGCAGCCGGGTGCAGTTCAGGTTCGCCCAGGTCGCCCCACCATCCGGTCACGCCATCCTGCTTGAGCTTGCGGTAGATGTTCCACCACCAGTCGCGCCCTTCTTTCTTGTACAGGTCGATCAGGCCGGTGTTGCCGAAGTAGAAATCGTAGACGAACGGCTTGCCGTCCTTGTCGGTGGCCAGCACGTCGTTGGCGACCGCGTCCTGCCAGCGCTTCGAGGTCGTCAGCACGAACGGCTCGGTGATGACGACCGTCTTGACGCCCCTGGCCTTGAAGTCGGCCATCATCTTTTCGGGCTGCGGGAAGCTGTCGCGGTCCCAGTCCATATTGCCCATCGTGCCCTTGACCGTCTTGCCGAACCAGTACAGGTCGAGCACCACGGCGTCGAGCGGGATCTTCTCTTGCGCGAAACGCTCGACGACGGCGCGCGTTTCGGCCTCGGACTTGTAGCCGAAGCGGCTGGCGAAGTTACCGAACGCCCAGCGCGGCGGCAGCGGCTGGCGTCCGGTCAGGCCGGTGTAGCCGTCCATTACCTGGTCCCAGCTTGCGCCGGCCACCACCTGGTAGGTCTTGCGTCCGCCCATGACTTCATAGCGCAGCGTGCCGTCCTTGCGGCTGTCGAAGTCGAGCCAGCCGGCCTGCGGATTGTCGAAGTGGATCGCGTATTTTTTCGACGACAGCGCCACCGGGATCGTGAAGTTGAGCAGCTCGGAGCGCGCGCCATAGCCGTAGTCGGCCTTGTTGTACAAGCGGAAGCGGTTGCCGCGCCGGTTCATGCCGACCGCGCGCGCGCCGGCGCCGTACAGCGCTTCGCCATCGCTCAGGGCGAACTCGATGCTGTCATGGCCTTCGATGCGGCCGAAGCCGCGCTTCTCGGCCACCAGCGGATTGCCCTTGTAGGCATAGCTGATGCGAAACGGCTTCTTGTCGACCGTGACGGCGATGCCGTCGGTGGCGAACACGATGCGCGCGCCATCGTCCTTGAGCGTGGCCGGGGTTGCCGTCGGCGCCAGGATCACGGCGTGCGACGCCGGATCGAACTGTTCGCCGTTCGGGATGAAGGTGGTCTCGACGACGGTGCTCGAATAGGGCTTGATCAGGTAGCGGCCGTCGTTGGTGGTGATCTCGAGCGTGTTCTGGTTGCGCGATACACCCTGCACCTGGCGCTCGGCGTTCTGGGCGATGGCCAGCGGGCTGGCGAAAAGGCACAGCACTGCGCCGGCGATCGTGGTCTTTGTCATGTCGTCTCTGTCGTTATTGTGAACGGAGCAGCGCAAGGCGCCGCAGGCGAAGCATGACAGAATTCGGGCTGCTGAAACAGGGGTGATTCACGGCGCAGCGCCCGATTGAAGCGAACCTGAAGACAGACAAACGCCGCCCGGCCTGGGGCGCCAGCGGCGTCTCGATCGAATCGAGCCGGCCTTACTTGTCGCCCAGCGTCAGCTGCAGCAGGCGGCCCTGGCTATCGGCGCGCTCGTTGACCACCACCAGGATGCGGCCCTGTGGATCTTGCGCGATTGCGCTGACCGTGCCGACGCTGTGCTCGTCGCCTGCCTGGTTGGCGTAGCCCGGCACGATGCTCGAGATGTCGGTCCAGGTGCTGCCGCCATCCTTCGACCAGGCCAGGTAAGGACGGCCATGCATCTTGTCAAAGCCACCGATCACCAGGGTCGACGGCTTGTCCTTGAGCGCCAGGAAGGCGCCGATGTACGGGTAGCCCTTGCCATCGGCGAGCGGCTCGTGGATCACGAAGCTGAAGCTGCGGCCGTTGTCGTCGCTGCGCATCAGGCCACCCTCGACGCCAATGAACACCTGCTGCGTGCCGGCCACCGAGTCGATGAACTGGACGTTGCGGTTCTCCATGTCGGGCAAGGTGATTGGCAGCTTGTCCTGGCTGGCCAGCGCGCTGCCGTCGGCACTCAGCTGGTACGACTCGACGAAGGCCATGTCGAGCGGGCACTCGCCGCCGACCAGCAGGCGATCGCCGATGAAGTGGAACTTGGCGCTGTAGCACATCATCGACTCTTTCGCCCCGCGCACCACCTGCCAGGTGGCGCCGCTGTCTTTTGACGTAAGCAGGTTGCCGCCGCCGCCGGCGTTGCTGTACAGGCGACTGCCGTGCTGCTCGATGTCCTGGGTCGACAGCGTCTCGCAGAAGTAGTCGTTGCAGACCTTCAGGTCCTGGTCGCGCGGGATGAAGCTGGCCGTGCTCGCCATCAGCGTGCAGACCGACGGATCGGCGGCGCTTTGCGGCGCGTCGTACCACGGCTGCATCAGCCACATATTCTCGCCCACCATTTTCAGGCGCGGCGAACGCAGCATCAAGTCGCCATGCGCGGCCATGCCGCACGAACCCATGCCCACCGGGCTCCAGGTCGATGTCGCGCTCAGTGGCAGCGCCGCGCGCAGCACACCCGAGCCCTCGGTCTTGCTGGTCGCCAGAGAGACATACGCGTCGCCGCCGTAGAAGACGACGCTGTCCATCAAACGCGCGCTGCTCGAGAGCAGCTCGAGCTTCGTCACCACAGGTACCGGCGCCGGCACAGGGGCCGGTTCAGGCGCCGGTTCAGGCCCCACCGCCACCGGCGGCGCAACGGGCGCCGGCGCCGGCTCGTCGCCCGAGCTGCCGCAGCCGGCCAGCAGCAGCGCGCAGGCCGCGCAGAAGGCGGTGAACTTGATGGTGTGGTGCATGCGAATCCCCAATGACTGTTGGCCGATCTGGCGGCGTATATGCGTAGGGTGCAGATTCTAGACAGAGTGGCAACGGCGTATTCGGGATTATTGTCGGCAGAATGTCGCGAAACTGTAAGCCTGCGCAACCGCCGCGGGATGGCGCGGCGGCGTGTTTACGGGGCGCCGGCGGGATTGCAAAATCGATGCAAGTGGCATAGCATCGCCGCTTGCCTGCCGGCGCGCTCCGGCGGACGTCACGCAAGGAACCCCATGAACATGCAGTCTTCGGCGCCGATCGGCGCACCTGTTTCTCAAACCCGCTCATTTGCAACCGTCTTCCTGATCGAACTGTGGGAGCGCTTCGGCTACTACGGCATGCAGGCGCTGATCGTCTACTTCCTGGTGCAGCGCCTCGGCTTCGACGATACCCGCGCCACCCTGGTCTGGGGCGCCGCGGCGGCCCTGATCTATGTGGCGCCGGCGATCGGCGGCTGGATCGGCGACCGCGTGCTCGGCACCCGCCGCTGCATGGTCATCGGCGCCATCATCCTGTCGCTCGGCTACGCGCTGATGGGGATCCCCACGACGAATACCTGGCTCACCTTTTCGGCGCTGGGCGTGATCGTGGTCGGCAACGGCCTGTTCAAGCCGAACACCGCCAACCTGGTGCGCAAGATCTATGAAGGCGACGACGCCCGCATCGACAGCGCCTTCACCATGTACTACATGGCCGTCAATATCGGCTCCACCGTCTCGATGCTGGCCACGCCGGCGATCAAGGACTACGTCAATGCCCACTACGCCGGCGAGATCGGCTGGCACGTGGCCTTCGCGCTGTGCAGCGTCGGCATGTGGGTCGGCCTGCTCACGGTCGGCCTGCTGAGGAAGACCATCAGCCATATCGGCTCGCCGCCGGACGCGCTGCCGCTGAACTGGAACAAGCTGGCGCTGGTGCTGGGCGGCGGCGTGATCGCCGTGTTTGCCGCAGCCGCGATTCTCGAGTACCAGTGGCTGGCGCGCCTGTTCGTGTACGTGGCCGGCCTGGTGGTGCTGGGCATCTTCGTGCACCTGATCCGCACCAGCGCTGCCAGCGAGCGCGCCGGCATGGTGGCGGCGCTGGTCTTGACGCTGCAGACGGTGTCCTTCTTCATCTTCTACCAGCAGATGTCGACCTCGCTGTCGCTGTTCGCGCTGCGCAACGTCGACCTCGATTTCCAGCTGTTTGGCGCGCACCTGTTCACCTGGTCGCCAGGCCAGTTCCAGGCGCTCAACGCGATCTGGATCATGATCCTGAGCCCGATCCTGGCGCTGGCCTATACCCGCGCCAGCGGCAGCCGCTACGACCTGTCGATCGCAACCAAGTTCGCGCTCGGCTTCGCGGTGGTCGCGGCCGGCTTCTTCACCTACGGCGTGGCCGGCGCCTTTGCCGTCGGCGGCCTGACCTCGTCGTGGATCATGATCGCCGGTTACGGCCTGTATTCGCTGGGCGAACTGCTGGTCAGCGGCCTGGGTCTGGCGATGATCGCGCGCTATGTGCCGGCGCGCATGGGCGGCTTCATGATGGGCGCCTATTACGTCGCGGTCGGCATCTCGCAATACCTGGGCGGCGTGGTGGCCACCATGGCCAGCGTGCCGCAGGGGATGAGCGACCCGCTGCAGACGCTGCCGATCTACACCAGCCTGTTCAACAAGCTGGGCCTGGCGGCGATCGCCTGCACCGTCATTGCGCTGGCGGCGCTGCCGCTGATGCGGCGCCTGACGGCGACGCACCATTCGCACCAGTAGGCCGCGCCAGAAGAAGCCGGGCCGCAGCCGACGCGCGCGCCCGGCTTCTTGTAAGATGGCCGGGTTTCTTCATTTCGGGCCTTGTCCATGTCTTCCTCCCCTACTCCCGAACTCCAGGCCGCGCGCGCGCTGCAGGTCGCGCAGCGCGTGCACGCGATCGCCCCTTTTCGCGTCATGGAGATGGTGAAAGCCGCCGGCGAACTGAAACGCGCCGGTCACGACGTGATCAGCATGAGCGTCGGCGAACCCGATTTCACGGCGCCCGACAGCGTGGCCGGCGCCGCGATCGAGGCGATCCGCGGCGGCGTCACCCAGTACACCGAGTCGCTCGGCCTGCGCGAATTGCGCGAGGCGATCTCGGGCCACTACGCCGCCGTGCACGCGCTGGACATCGACCCGCGCCGCATCGTGATCACGGCCGGCGCCTCGGCCGGCCTGCTGCTGGCCTGCGCCGCGCTGGTGTCCGATGGCGACGAAGTGCTGATGCCCGACCCCAGCTACCCCTGCAACCGCCATTTCGTGGCCAGCTTCGGCGGCAAGCCGGTGCTGGTGCCGACCTCGCACGAGGACCGCTACCAGCTCGGCGCCCACCATGTCGACGCGCGCTGGAGCGGGCATACGCGCGGCGTGCTGGTGGCCTCGCCGTCGAACCCGACCGGCACCTCGATGACGCCGAGCCAGTTGCGCGAGATGCTGGCGGCGGTGCGCGCGCGGGGCGGCTTCGCCATCGTCGACGAGATCTACCAGGGCCTGTCGTACGACCACGAGGCCGTCAGCGCGCTGGCGCTCGACCCGGACGTCATCACCGTCAACAGCTTCTCCAAGTATTTCAGCATGACCGGCTGGCGCCTGGGCTGGCTGGTGGTGCCCGACAGCCTGGTGCCGGTGTTCGAGAAGCTGGCGCAGAACCTGTTCATCTGCGCGCCGACGATCGCCCAGCACGCCGCGCTGGCGTGTTTCGAGCCCGAGGCGCTGGCCATCTTCGAACAGCGCCGGCGCGAGTTCCAGCGCCGCCGCGACTACCTGGTGCCGGCCTTGCGCGCGCTGGGCTTCGAGGTGCCGGTGATGCCGGACGGGGCGTTCTACGTGTATGCCGACATCAGCCGGCTGGCGCACCCCTTGCGCCACGACAGCGCGGCCTTCTGCATGACGGTGCTGCGCGAAGCCCATGTGGCGATCGTGCCGGGAGACGATTTCGGGACGGCGGCGCCAGGCCGCCATGTGCGCTTCTCGTACGCGACGCGCTATGAGCGCATCGAAGAGGCGGTGGCCCGCCTGGAGCGACTGCTGCGCGCCGCCTGAAGCCCGGTCAGCGCGCCGGGACGGTTCCGGCCAGCGCCTCGATCAGCAAGGCCGGCGCCACCGGCTTGACCAGGTAGCGGTCGAAGCCTGCCGTGAGCGCGCGTTCGCGGTCCTGCGGCTGGCCATAGCCCGACAGCGCGATCGCCAGCGGGCGCACGGCCGGCGCAGCGGCGCGCAGGCGCGCCACCAGTTCGAAGCCATCCAGTCCCGGCAGCCCGATATCGCACACGATGGCGTCGAAACGCCCTTCCATGGCCAGCGCCAGTCCGGTATGGCCGTCGCTCGCGATCTCGACCTGGTGGCCCTCGAGCTCGAGCAGCATGCGCAGCACGTCGGCGGCGTCGGTGTTGTCCTCGACGATCAGGATGCGGCGCGCGGCGGCCGTCGCCAGCGCCGCCGCGGGCGGCGCATCGGCCGGTGCTGCCGAGCCTGAACGCGGCAGGCGGACCGTGAAGGTGCTGCCCAGCCCCAGTCCAGCGCTGGCCGCGCTGACGCTGCCGCTATGCATGGTCACCAGGTTGCGCACGACGTTCAGGCCCACGCCAAGGCCGCCCTCCGAGCGCGCCAGCGAGCGCGGGCCCTGGGTGAACAGGTCGAAGGCATTCTCGATGGTGTCGACCGACATGCCCGAACCGTTGTCGGCGATGGTGACGGCGATGTCGCCGGCGCCGTCCACCGCGACCTCGATCCGGCCGCCGTCCTGGGTGTATTTCGAGGCGTTGTTCAAGAGGTTCGTGAACACCTGGGTCAGGCGCACCCGGTCGCCGTCGACCACCAGCGCCGCGCCGGTGGCGCCGACGACCAGCTGCTGGCCGCGCTCGCGCACGCGCGGCGCCACCGTCTCGGCGGCATGGTCCAGGATCTCGGCCAGGCGCAGCGGCTCGATCGCCAGCGTGATCTTGCCGCTGGACAGGCGTGCGGCGTCGAGCAGGTCGTCCAGCAGGCGCGCCATGTGGTCGACCTGGCGCTGGATCACATTGGTCAGGCGCAGCAGCGACCCCTCGGCCGCCGGCGAGCGCTCGAGCAGGCCGGCCGAGACGCTGATGGGCACCAGCGGATTGCGCAGCTCGTGCGCCAGCATGGCCAGGAATTCGTTCTGGCGGCGATTGGTTTCCTCGGCGTCGTCGCGCGAGGTCTGGGCGTCGACCGCGGCCAGCACCAGGTGCTCATTGGCCTCGCGCAGGCTGGACGTCATCGACACGCTGGCCTCCAGCTCGCGCCGCAGCCGGGCGTTCTCGTCTTCGAGCGCCGCCAGGCGGCGCGCAAGGTCGCTGTCGTCGATGCCTGGTGTCGCCGCCGTGAGCGTCATTCAGGAATTCCCGCGCGCGATCGGCAGGCCGTGCAGCACGCCCTCGTATTCGGTCGCCACCGGCGCGATATGGATGCCGTCGTCGCCGATATGGAACTCGCGCAGGTCGGTGCTGTGGGCGCTGCCGCGCACCTTGACCACCGAAATGAAGCGGCGCAGCTGGCCGCCGCTTTCGCCGAAGCGCATCAGCACGATGGCGTCGGTGAGATAGGCGACATCGGCCTGGCTGAAGCGCAGCTGGGTGAAATCGTCGTCCAGGCCCATCGTCACCAGCACGCTCACGCCCCGCTTGGCCAGCGCAGTCAGCATCAGAAACACCGTCGCGCGCAGCTGGTTGCGCGCTTCGGGCGCCAGGTACAGCGCCAGCTCGGACAGCGAATCGACCACCACGCGGCGCGCGCCGGTGCGGTCGATCGCCTCGTTCATCTCGTCGAGCAGCTCGTCGACCGTGAGGTCGATCTTGCGGCTCTCGACCATCTGCACGTCGCCGCTGTCCACCAGCGCGGCCAGGTCGGCGTTGCGCAGGCGCGAGGCGCCTTTCTCGAACGACACCGCCACGCCCTTCTCGCCCAGGCGCGCGCCCTCTTTCAGGAAGCGCGTGCCGAGGATGGTCTTGCCGCAGCCACTGGGGCCCGACACCAGGATCGAATGCCCTTGCGGCAGGCCGCCATTGAGCAGGTCGTCGAGGTCGGGCGTGCCGGTGCGGATGCGGGCCGGATCCTGGTCGATCGGCGCGCCCTGGTGATGGTCGGCCGCCAGCGGCGGCAGGATGCGCGGATAGACGCGGATGCCGTCGTCGGTGATGCGGAAGGTGTGCGAACCGTTCAGGTGGGCCTGGCCGCGCATCTTGACCACACGCATCTTGCGCACCACCGAGTTATCGTCATGCACCGGCGTCAGCGAGATCATGCCGTCGGCCACCGTCATGATCGGGCTCGCCTCGGCGTCTCCGTGCTGGTATTCGCCGATCAGGAACGTGGTCGCCTGCCAGCTGGTCATGCGCGTGCCGAGTTCCTGGATGAACTGCTGCAGGTCGGACACGCCTTCATTGCCGCTGCGCGCAGTCTGCGCCACCGAGCGGAACGAGTCGACAAACACCAGGCTCGGCGAAAAATCCTCGACCTCTTTCATCAGCCGCGCCAGCACGCCGCTGAAGTCGCCGGCGCGCAGGTCTTCGGCCAGGTTGACATAGCGGATGCAGTTGCCGACCATGTCCATGTCGAAGAAACTGTACTGCTGCTGGTAGCGCAGCATCTTGAGAGGCGGCTCGCCCAGCACGGTGAAGAACAGGGCGCGGCGCTCGTTGCTGGCCACCGAAAACATGATCTGGTGCGCGAGCGTGGTCTTGCCAGAGCCTGGCGGGCCGGCGATCAGGTTGAAGGAAAATTCGCTCAGCCCTCCCCCCAGGAGAACGTCAAGCCCCTGCACGCCAGTGCTCAGCTTTCCAAGGGTTACTTTATCGCTCATTACTTGTGCTCCTGTGCATTCTTCTCTTCCCCGTCCCGCATGGCGGCGTCGAGCAGGCGTCGCGCGAGCCCGTGTCCGATCAGGGACGCGAGCAAGTCGGTAAACGTCTGGAGCAGTGCCGCGTGCGCGGCCTGTGCGTGTTCGGGTGAAACGCTGGCGAGCATATCGTCCAGCGCCTTGATTTGCGCGTCGCGGGTCTTGCACGGCGGGGTGTCCGCCAGCCACCTGAACTCCGGACCGACGAGACGACAGGCGCGCCCATACAGGGCGCAAAAGCCGGTGTCTCCAATCAGCGGCCCCAACTGGTCAGCCAGGCGGCGCCAGGATTCGATGAGGCGCGAGTGCTCTTCCGACCGCCCAGGGTCGCCCTTACTCGTCATCATGGCTGGATTGGAAAACAGTTACTGCCGTTTAT
>Ga0308160_10001600_pt1 | contig 30983 bp, 39 predicted proteins | sample PhyFR1_FD_201036 | JGI IMG/M metagenome (GOLD analysis project Ga0308160, IMG submission 201036) | Phyllosphere microbial communities from UC Gill Tract Community Farm, Albany, California, United States - DLSLF.R1 | ecosystem: Host-associated > Plants > Phyllosphere > Unclassified | place: USA... | reverse complement strand
GGAGCGTATCCCGCGACGGAAATCAAAATTCGTTCGACCAATGATGGGAAGAGTGAGTCATCTTCTCCATCGTCAGTCGAGCTTACACAGCTTCGTGACTTACGAACTCGTTGACCATCACAGCGCTCAACATCGAAGAAGAAGGAGAGATTCTCATCAGGTGAGGAGAAGAGCATCGCTCTATTCAGTCTCAACGTCTGCTAATAGTCCCTCCCTCCCTCTCAGGTCCGACTGCTGTACCATCTCGTACCTCAACAACCCATCAGCAACGCTCGAATCCTTCACACCAGAGGGATGGTTCGCAACTGGAGATGTCGGAAAACTCGATGCGAGAGGAAATTTATATATAACTGATCGACTTAAAGAGCTTGTGAAGGTGAAAGGGTGAGTCCATCATCAATCTCTTACTGGCAGCTGAAAGGGAACTGACGAATTCGAGCTTATACCAATTTTGTTTTTCTTCCCACCCCCTTCTCGCAACACTCTCACCTCCCCGTCGATTTTCCCACCATCCCTCCCCTAACTCACTTTCCGATCGTCAGCTTCCAAGTGAGCCCGGCAGAACTCGAAGATTCTCTTTGCGCTTCACCTCTCGTCGCCGATGCGGGAGTAACCTCTTTCTATCACGACGACCACGCCACCGAGTATCCTCGAGCCTACGTCGTTCCCTTTGACAAATCATGTCTCGTACCGGGAGCTAAAGCCGAAGAGTTTGCGCATCAACTGAGGGTACACATTGAGGGAAAACACGCTCCTTATAAATGGTTCGTCTTCCCCGTTCTCACTCTCTCAAGCTCACCATGATTGAAGACGCTGATCGTTTCGAGTGATCAATACAGGATTCGAGGTGGATTCGTCATTGTCGAAGCGGTTCCAAAATCACCTGCAGGCAAGATCTTGCGGAGATTGTTGAAAGATTCAAAAGGTCACCATGTTCAGGTTTATCAAGAGAAGATCAGAGCTAAGTTATAGGTTCACTTTGCGTGTGTGTTCTTATTAGGGGTTGTGAACTCGCGTCCGGTCTGATTCCCTTTTGTAATGTTGTTGGTCTCTATTTCTCGGATCTCGACTGTACACGAGGGACGGACGAGAGAGGCGAGGATTCACGAGATATGCTATTGCGGTAGACAAGCAGAGGAGTGTAGAAGCGAAACAACAACAAGAGAACAGCTTTATGAACAAAAGAAACAGAAACAAAATCAAGTCAACAAACTCCAATCGATCTTCCTTCTTCCTTCCCCTTTCCTATCTCCTCCTCGAGCTTCAGTCGTTGCTGGTGCGGGTAAATTGACGATGGGAACGATCGATGGTCTCGCATGAGCACACATGAAAGGGAACCTAGTTTCCGCCAATTGTTTCAACAAATCTTTCGCTTGTTCAGCGCTCAAACCTGTGAACCACACCAAATTGCTATCAGCACCTTCAAAAGGGACGACAGATAAAGTCCGAGAGTACTCACGATCATTAAACATGATAGCCCCTCTACAAGCTTTCGAATTGATCAATTCGACTAAACCTCCCGGACAACTCTGCAACTTCCCTACCCATCCACTCCCTCTTCCCTCAACCGTCGGCGGCTTCTCATCAAGTTGCGCGAGGTACCCACGAACGAGTTCTTGAAGTAATTTAGGATCTTTCGATAACCTTTCCTTGACGATCTTCGGAACCGTCTTGATCCATACTTGAACGTAATCTCCCCCATCCTCCTTCCTTCCTCTTCCACTTCGAGTTCTCTTCTCAAACTTGAACCCCCATCTCTCGAATTCCTCTCTCCACCTGTCGAGTTCCCTCGCTTCTTCCCTTCCAACGACGACTCCCACTTCCTCCTCCAACTCGACTACCTCGACTCCTTCCTCCCTACACAACCCCTCCAGATACCTCTCGACCCGGATACGTTCAGATACAGCATGTTGATCAAACATGACTAGTCCCTCTCCCTCTTCTTCTTCCGAGAGCGGTAGTTTCACTAACAGATATTTCTCGTCCACTTGAGCAATGAAATGTGCTTCCTCGAGTGACTCGCGAGAGAAGGATGTTGAGGAAGAGGGAATGATTGAGGTGGATAAGGGAGAGGTGGAGGAGGAGAAGAAGGAGGCTAACTTGGAGAGACGGGAATGGGTTAGGGTTGCTGGAGCTTGAGAGGGCTTTCGGGTGGAGGAAGATGAGAGGGAGGGTTTTGATGAGGAGAAGAGAAAGGGATTCTTTGAGGACGAGGGAAGGGGATTGGTGGATGTCAGGGTTGAGGGAAGGGAAGGAATCTGATGAGTTCGACGAGGAGGCGCGGAGGGGAAGATTGGGTTGTCCCATTCCTGTACATGAGAAGCTACCCATCCATCAGCTCGCTTTACAGGCAGAGGAGATCGATGAGAATCAGCGAAAATGTACAGCTAGACTCGTCTTCAACCATTCTGGCATCACTTTCTCTCTATCTCCACTCCCTTCTTCCGTTCCTTCCCTAATCTCACTACTCCCACGACCCCTCTTCAAACTCCTTCGATCCACAATCCCTCTTCTCTCGCCTCTCTCTCCCTCAACGCATCCCTCACATTCCGCTCCCTTCCCTTCTACCTTCTCTCTGCCATCCTGTGCTCCGTTGCGCTGAAAAATCGGGTCGATCCTCGAATTATTCCCCGTCCTCGGGTCAATCTCAAACGCTTGATGAGTGGTCGGATCGGTCCAAGTCTTCGTCGTCGTAGAGAAAGGGTCTGAAGCGGGATTGACTAAAGGAGTCGAGGAGGTGTTAGGAGCAACATTGAGATCTTCTACTCGGACACGTAGTTGAGGTTGTGGTTGACGTTGAGGAGCAGTCGAAGAGATTCGTCGTCTCTTGATCGCCTCCTGTTCGATTCCTCCGATATCTGCACTGATCTGCTTCCTCCCGATATCATTGAGCGTCGATTGAAATTGCTGAGGTGTAGCTCCATTCGAATCGAGTCGAGATCTTCGAACTTCGCTTGTAAAGGGCTCCTCCTCCTCCTCCAGCTCTGGTTCGATTCTCTTTCGTTTACCTCCCTCTCCTCCTCCTCTTCCCGTAGCGACCGCCTCACTCAAGAATCCATGACCAATCAAGAACTCCTTCGCAATCCCCTCCACGAACTCAACTACTCGTTTCTCGTCCTGCGAGTAAAAGGTCAAGGCACAGTAAGAATCAGCAAACAACCTCTCTTTTCCTGTGCATCTGCAATATCCTCGACTCACAGTGAACTCGATCCAACCCGAATCACCTTCTCCTCCGAGTCCCCTCGCAAACTCGACTTGATCGATCGGTACCCTCAAATCAATCAAGAAGATGGGCCATTTCTCTACCGTCTTCTTGGGTGTATTCCTCCCACCCTTCGCAGCACCCCGAGCAGTCGGAGTGTTCAATCTCGAGTTGTTGTTTGGAGATGAGTTGGGGGAAGGGAAGGAGAGGAGAGAGGAGGAGTGTCGAGAGAACGAAGAGCGCGTGAAGAGTAAGTTGAGGGATTTATGTAGGGTCGAATGAGAGGGGAGGGGTTGGGAATTAACAACTGATGAATAGGATATGAGTGAGCCAATGGAAGAGAAGGGAAGAGAGTGTGAGAAAGGAAAAGTGAAACGTACAAATGAATTGATTCCTTTTGCCATGACTCGCACTCAAACTTACGAAACCCTTCGCCTCGATCCCTGTTCCTTCCTTATGATGAGACTGTTGATCAAACTCCCAAACTCTTTCGATTCCTGACCTACCCCATAACTGTCTCCACCTACCCAAAACCCCTTGTGAACAATTTCGAACCGAGACGAGCGTCTTTGGTGTAGACAAGGAAATGTCGGATAGTTGGAATGAGATTGTGGGGTGTATGAGAGAGATGTTGGATACGAGGGAACGGGCTGTCGAGAGAGTGGAAGAAAGGGAGGTCGAAACAAGTTTACGACGAACTGGGAACTGTACTTCTTCGAACTCTGCATCAGTCCCTCTTTCCGAGTGGGATGTATACGAGTAGTGAAAACGCACGTTGTAGAAGATATCCCTGACTATGACTGTCGTACCCTGTCCCTCCTCCCTTGTCCCACTGTGATTCAATTTCCTCAATTCAACCGTCTCTCCTCCTCTCCTACTCCATTCACTCCCCTCTCCTCTCGACCTCGTCCTAACTTGCAAATACCCTACATCTTGTATACTCTCCAACCCCTCACCTCTCGTTCCCTCGTCCCTATTCGTCGAATATCTCCCTCCCTTGTCGAGTAGACACAAGTTTGTCCAAGAGATTCCAGTACCGTTGTCTTTACATTTCAGGGTGTAGGTTGAGAGGTCTATCGAGAGTTCGAGAGAGGTAGAAGACGCTTCGAGAGAGTTTTGAATCAGAGTTTCGAGGATGGAAGCGAAGGAAGGAAGTTGACAAGTGGAACGTAGGAGTGATTGGGTGCGGAGTGGTAGATGCTCTATAGGTAGAGGCATTTCAGGACATTGTTGTCTGCAGAGGGAGAGAGAGGGAGTACTTGAGAAAGTTGAATAAGTTTTTCTTCATCTCTCGCAATAAAACTACTCAATCATGCCACCTCTCTACGATGAAGAAGAAGATCAACTAGACAATGAATTCGGTACATCCGGGTTCAAAGTGAACGAAGGGTTCGCAGAGAAGTACGAATCGAAGAAACGTACAGAAGAATTATCAAAATGTATTCTTCTCTTTCCCTTCTCTCCTCCCTCCCTCCCTGAAGAGACCACTCGAGCTAATGAGGTTAAAGAGTATGGGATAGTGCAAGACAAGTATGGTAAAGATTACCAGTTTGGTGATGCAGGCGATTCAGAAGAAGATTCAGAAGATCTTTCAGACGACGACGAGGATGCAGAGTTTGTCACACCTCAGGTAGATGCTGCCATATTGAGAACGTTGGCGAGGATTAAAGCAAAGGATCCAGCGGTTTATGAGGCGGATAGGGACGTATTCGAAGGTGCAGCAATTTCAATCTCTCTTCACTTCTCACTCACTCTGGACTGCTACTGATCAAGGAGGGAGGCTATTCTACAGAGGAAGAAAAGAGAACTGCTTCAACCTCGACGTCGAAAGTATCCAAGAAAACAACCTCTTCAAAACCAGTCCTACTAAAAGATTATCAACGAACTCGCTTACTCGCCGAGAACCCAGAAGACGATCCCTCCTCTTCCTCGTCGGTACTCTACACTCCAGCACAAGAACAAGAAATGTTGAAATCTGAAATCACGGCCGCTTTCCACGCTGGAGGGGAAGAGAGTGGGAGTGAAAGCGACGACGATGTGTTCAGGAAACGGGAGAAGGGGGACGATGAGCAAATGAAGGAGGAACGAGAGTATGAAAAGTTTTTGGAAACTAATGTTGGAAAGAAAGCGGTTAAAGCTGCTTTAGGCGACGAGGAGGCATTCTTGAGAGAGTAAGTTCTTCCAAAACTCTCTCTCTCTCTACCTTTTCTTCATTCTCGAGAGACTTGGTAACTGATAAGCGAGTGCTTGTATAGTTACATCTTGAATCGAGGTTGGTTAGATAGAGAGAATGATTCGACTCATATCCCTTCGTACGAAGAAATTACTGGAGATTCTCAAGCATCAGCAACGAAATTGAAAAAGAAGAAGGGGAAATCAAAGTTGTTGGATGATGACGACGAGGAAGGATTGAAGTTGAACCCGGGCGCTCATGATGGGGACGATGAAGAGTTTGAGGAGAAGGAAGAGGAATTCGAACATAAATACAATTTCAGATTCGAAGAGGAGTGAGTCCTTCATTTTTCTTCATCAGCTATTCACCATCGACGGAATCGCTGAGGATGATTGTGGTTCAACAGCGCCGGTTCAAACTTGGTCACTCACGCTCGGGACGCCTTGACGACCGCTCGTAAACCGACTGCAGTTGTATCTGCTCGTGCTCGTCAACGTGAAGCGGCAAAGCTCAAGAAAGAAGAAGAGAAATCATCTCGTCGAGAAGAAGTTCGACGATTGAAAGCGCTCAAACGCAAACAAGTCGAAGAGAAACTAGTCCAACTCGTCGAAGCGGCAGGAGGAGGTGCGAAAGGATTGGAAGAGATTGATCTCGATGGGGATTGGGACGAAGCGAGACATGAGGAAGAGATGAAGAAGATTTATGGGGGAGATTACGAGGGGGCAGAAGATGAGGGATTCAAACCTACTTGGGACGATGAGATTGATATTACTGATATCGTCGGAGATGGTGGAGGAGATTCAGATGATGATAACGATAGGGATATGAATATACCTTTCGCTTCTACGTCGGCTTTGACCCAAGAAGAGGATGAGATGGAGGAGGAGCAGGAAAATGGGAAGAAGAACTCAAAGAAGGATAAGAAGAAGAAGAAGGAACAAGGTGGGGCTAGGAAAGATGAGGAAGGTTTCCCCGTTGCTTTGATGGAGAAAGCGAAAGCTGGAGGAGACGAAGAGAGCAAGAAAATGTTGGAGAGATTGGAAGAAGAGTATTACGGGATCGAATACGAAGACAAGGTGAGCTTTTATTATTTCTCTTCATTAGTTCTCTTGTGCCATCTTACTGAATCTTTCGAGAGTGATGTCAGGTCGGAGGAGTCAAGACTCGATTCAGATATACGAAAGTTGCACCTTCTTCGTTCAACCTCACTCCGGAAGAGATCCTTCTCGCAACCGATGCCGAACTCAACGCATTCATGTCTCTCAAGAAGATCGCTCCTTACCGTCAAAGCGAAGCGGATCAAGCGAAACAACGCAAGAAGTTGAAGGATCTGAGGGATGCTCTTAAGAACAGGAAATGGGGAGACGAGGTGGACGAGACGAAAGCCTTGGAAGAGTTGGAGAAGAGGAAAGAGAAGAAGAGGAAGTGGAAGAGTGAAGGTCTCAAGGAGAAGCACGGTGAGGGAGCTGCAGGAGGAGGTGAGGTTGAAAGAGGAGGAGGAGATGGAGAACAACCTGCGAAGAAGAAGAAGCGTGCGGGTAAGAGTGAGAGGAAACGAAACAGAGTAGAAGGATCAGGTGCTGTCGAAGAGTAGTTCTACTAGTCTATCTGCATTCTCAGCTTTTCCTCTTTTCAGAACTTGCGAAATTCACCACCGGCGTTTGAAAGAAAGCGAAAAAAGTTGCGAACGTCATTTTCGCATTTCCCCCTCTCTCTCCTCTTCTCGCATCACCCCTTGCTTGATCCATCTGCACCTCAACTTATTCGGTACAAACTTCTTCAATATACCAGCCTCTCAGATCGCCCTTTCCCCTCCATCTCCAACCCCGCTCACTTCCGATCGACTAGCCTCTCCCTCTTCTCAACCCTCAGCACCCGGGTGAGCGCCTCAGATAGCACCTCACACCCACGAAGATGGCCTCTACACTACCACCGCTCGCTCAAGCGGTCTCTGGCTCCGTCGGAGCGACGATTTCGAATGCCCTAGTCTTTCCGCTGTGAGTCTCTCTGTATCGTTCAGTTCCGAACCAATCGAAAGCTGATCGACTTGCCTCAATTCACAGTGACACTTTGACGACTCGTCTTCAAGCATCGAAAGGTCGACGTCGTCCAAGCCCCGTTTCAACTTCAAAAGTTCCCTCTTCTACACGCTCGACAAAGTCCTCTACTTCCCTTGTCGAAGCAATTCGATCCCTATGGAACTCTGGAGGATGGAGAGCGTTCTACAGTGGACTAGGGCCCGATTCTCTCAGCACGGCAATCTCCCAATTCCTCTACTTCTTCGTTTTCTCTTTCCTTCGCAATCGACTCCTCGTCAGGAAACTTCGTACCGCTTCACACGGAGTCAAGTTGGCAAAACTACCTGGAGGCGATGGGAAGGGAGGAAAGAAGAGTTCTCAACCTCTCTTGACGGCATTGGAGGAATTAGCTGTCGGGTGTCTCGCTGGAGTCGTAGCAAAGGGATTTGTTAGCCCACTCTCGATGATCGCCGTCCGACAACAAACTTCGAGTGAGCCGAGACAGGAAGTCGTTGGCGGTAGAAGCGGAGACAAGAGACCGGTCGAAGGAGGAGATAGTAGTAGTTCAGACGACGACGATTCGCACTACGGATCGGGTCCTCCTAGCGCCCTCAAGATCGCAAAGGAGATCTACGAGGGTGTGAGTCTACCCTCGCTCTCTCATCTGTATCTGTAGCTCAGAGAAGCTGATCAAGTCCGTTTGCGTCAATTCAGCAAGGTTTGAAAGGTTTTTGGTCGGGTTTCCAGAGTACCGTCGTTCTCGTAAGTTTAGCTCTGTCCCTTCGCGAGAGGATCAAGTGCTGATGACAAGCTCCTTTACTCAGACCCTGAACCCAGCTATCACATTCTATGCTTTCGCCGCTTTGAAGCGAGCCTTGATCCCTTCGAAGAACCGTGAGCATCCGACTGCGATCCAAACTTTCCTCTGCGGAGCTTTCGCCAGCTCTTTAGCTAGTCTAGCTACATATCCACTCATTCTCGCCAAGGTAAGTATCGTGTTCTCTGACTCTTCTCTGAGTTGTTGACTGACTTCGTCGAGAATCATCGTAGACTCGCTTACAATTCAAGAGTCCAACCGGAAAAGCGCTCTATGCCTCACCGTTCGACGTCTTCCGCCGAGCTTACGGGAAACAAGGTTTCGCTGGTCTGTATGCGGGTGTAGAAGGTCAACTCCTCAAAGGTTTCGTCAACGAAGGATTGAAATTGTTGATCAAAGAAAGGTACGCTCTGACACTCGCGGATTCCGATTCTGTCGCTAGACGGCTGATCTGTGCTGGTCTGAGCGTGCAGGCTGGAGTTGATGATTGTTCTCATCGCTCAACTCGCTGTTCGAAGGAAAGCTCTCGCAAAAGCTTAGCTAGTCCACTCTCTTCTGTACATTGCTCTCTCAGTTCGTTATCTCTTTTGCTGTTGCTATACAATTAGGACCTCTTCCCTCTCTATTAGAGACAAGCGAGTTCTCAAATCTCGTCTCTCAGAAACGGAATTCTCTCGCTACTCTATGCAACATCCTCGAGTTTCTGTCGATCCCATTCAATCAATCATTGCCCATTCACCATCTACTCAGATCCGCCGAGTACAAAGTCACTTCATCGATCTGAATCGGCTCTCCTCCTTCATTCTTTCCGATCCTACACCAATCGAAATCGCTTGATCTCCCAGCCCATCCGACAAGCGATAATTTCGGAACGGCAGCTGCGAGTTCGAGAGCCATTTCTCGTGGCGTACAGTAGATGTTGTCGTCGGAAGGAGGCGAAGCTGCTAACGGTTTCGAAGGGTTTGGAAGAGGAGAGTCTGGGAAGTTGCTGAACTTTGACGAGGGAGTATCGGGAAGGGTTCGGCTTGAGAAGGTATTGAGGTGTAGAAGAGGTGCGAGAGCTTGTATCAGATCGGACTGCAGGGAAGGAGAGTGAGTTGTGTTTTTATTCTCGAAAGAAAAAGAACGCGAGCGAGAGAACGTACTCTCGATCCTTCCCATTCGAGTCGATCGCCCAGATGTAGAGTCCGAAGTGTAGGGAATGTTGAGGCTAGCGAAGACAGCTCGTCGGGAGAACAGGAGAAATGAATGTCGAGCGTTAGATGCGATAGTAGGGTCCCTCCGGAGAATCTGGCGAGGGAAGGAAGGATATCCGCCAGCGGTCGAGAAATGGATTGCTTGGTCTGATTGATCGACTCGCCGATGTTGAGCGTTTGAAGGCTGCTCATGGTCGCGGGCTAGCTCGGATAAGAAACGTCAATCCCGCAAAGAAATCGTATTAGAAGGCCGAACGGACCTGAAAGCCGTCGAGGAAGTGCTCGAGGGTCAGCTTCCCTTTGAGTGATGGAGCGGGTAATTTCAGCGTCAAGGATTGGAGGGCGCTCCACCACGTTCGGCTGACTTTCCAGTTTGCGAAAGGTCGATTTAGTTCCGTCCTTAGTAGCCTCGTTCGGACCAGGGTCAAGTGCTTGATGGACGATGTCGACTGTGAGATGCGTTCGAGCCAGGCTAGTGAAGCACTCGACCCGATGCAAATGGATTCGAGGGAGTTTGGGGCAGATGAACCGTCGTGTTCGAAAGTGGTGTTCGAGGTAGGGGGACTACGTATCTCCAAGTGTCGCAAGTTTGGGAACGAGCGCCATGGTACCGCCAGGTGATCATCGAAGCTGGTTAGAGCGCTCGTCCAAATTAAAGTTTCGATTTTTGGCCAGGTCCTGCGAAATTGATGACCCCACATGGACTGATCGCAGAATCGCGCGAAGGCGAATGGGATGACGATACGAGTAGGCCCCATCACGTATTCCTCGCCTCGGAGAACCGCTTCGTGCAGGCAATCCCACCGACGATAGCAGAGAGGACCGGCCAATTGACGGATTCGATAATTGCGAATGGAAGCCAAAGCTTCTATAGGAGTAGGATTGGGTCTTCTGGAACGGGTCTGTTCGTAGTCGAGGAGAGCGATGTACTCGAAGATGAATTCGATGATCTCCGTCGGAAGCTCGAGGAGGCGGAAAGTCGAGCTAGTTTTGGGTGTGGTCGAGCCAGTTGATTCCATCCGTACTGTAGTGACTGGTTTCGAGGTGATTGATGAAGGTGGTGAAGGGAGAAAAGCCAAGTTTCGATCAAACCTTTTCGGAAACGATGACACGGGTTCCACTCCTGCTAATCACTCCCTCAGACTCGCTCACTGGCTTCGACAGATATAGATTTGCGCTGGGCTGAACGCAGATCCGGATATCTTGTTCCAATCGCTCGTCGCTCTACCCTCTCCAACCTCGCCGGATCCTTCAACTCTGAACCGAAACGAGGAGATATGGTTGGCCCCAAGCACCAAGGATCCATAGGAGGACTCATGAAGTTCGTGGATCTGGAGGAATGGCAAAAGGACAACAATTATATCAGATCAGGCTATCGTAAATTGACAGGATCTTATTGGAAATCTCTCAAGACGATTCCTCATTGGCATAACGAGAGCGTGAACATCGTCAGTTCCTTCTCTTCCTACCGCCTGAGACACCGCTGACAAGAATGAGCCAATAGTGGAGTCATTTAATCGGATCTTTCCTCGCAATTTTCACTCTCGCCTACCTTCTGCTCGATACTTCCCCCTCAACCTCTCTCACGACACATCGACAAGGTTGGCTAGCTCCATTCTCGGGTCTACCCTACCCTTTCCCTCATCCGAAGCAACCGAGTGTCGGGTACGCCGATACAGCGGGTTTCGCAATCTTCTTAATCTCCGCTGCTACTTGCTTAGGTACGTCGAAACATCGCTCTCACTCCGCTTCGCAACGCTTATTGAGTCGCAGTCATCGTCGCACAGGCTTCTCCGCATTATTTCATACATTCATCGCTCATTCGATGGCAGTCGCGCATTGGTGGTAAGCTTTCCTCTTTCCTCGCTCTTTCCCTCAATAAAGCTGATCATCCTTTCCTGAGCCTTGCAGGAATAGATTGGATTATATTGGCATTGTCATCTTGATCAGTGGAACTTTCGTCCCCGCTACTCACTACGGATTCTTCTGTTCGTCACTTTTCCCTTACTCAGCCTTGCATCTTTTTTTTTCTCTATTGCTGAGGAGGCTTTGATGAACAGGTGATCCTCATCTTAGGAATACTTATATCGGTCTCATATACACTGCATCAGCCGGTAAGTAAATGCTTCCTCCTTCGCTCTCTCCTCCACTGATCTCTTTTCTCGACAGCGACGATTTATGTCGTGATCTCACCAAATGCTCGAACTCCTGCATTCCGTCGGATAAGGACCTGGCTATTCATCTCCCTAGGACTGTCAGCGGTCTTACCAGTGGGACACGCGATTCATCGATACGGAGTGAGCTCTTTCGAATCTTGTCGGTGCGAGCAACTCAGCACTGACTTTCCCTTTCCTGGTCTGGATAGCTCGAAGCAGCTAGTGCTAATATTGCTCTCTTTTGGCTGGCACTGGGTGGTGTCTTCTATATCGTTGGTGCTCTCCTGTACGTCAACGCAATTCAAACTCTTTTTCTTTCGAAAGTCTCGCACGCTGATCTTTCCCTCTTTTCCTCCCTCCTCTTCTCTTTCGACACCCTCAATTATTCGATACTCCTCCTGAATCGCCTCTCTAGCTATGCCGAGCGTACACCCGAACGTTTCGCACCAGGTCGCTTCGATTTCTTTGGATCATCTCACCAAATCTTTCACATCCTGATCTGTCTCGCCGCATGGAGTCACTTTACTTGTATCACAGAAGGGTTCCGATATCATCATGGCGAGCGGAATGGACTCTGCGTGAGATTGGTATCTTTCGATTGACGGAGCGGATGTTGGGTAGAGGAGAACATGTTACGAATTGTAGTATTACGATGACAGATTGAAAACGAACGACGAAAGAGAAGGGAGACTTGTAACGGTACACCAAGAAGAGAGTTGAGAAACGACGACGAGAACGGGTACAGATTGAATTTGCGATTGACTGATTCGATTGGTTGGGTACTTGCTTTGCTTTGACCTAGTGACGACGACAACAAACGTAAGCTCGGCGATTCTGGTTGAGGGCTACAGAGTGAGGAATGCAGACTAACTTGAATCACGAGACCCTTTCATTCGATTTGTGCCCCACTTCTTACACCCCTCCTCCGCTCCTTCCAACGTCGACTCCCATTGAAGAGGGACGATAGGCAAGTCTTTGTCCCGCGAACCTCATGTACGCGAAAGCGAGGAGAGGGAGAGTCGCGCTGTCAAGAGATCAGAGGGTCAGTCGAACGAGAAGAATGAGGGGAGCCGATAAAAACTAACAGAGTGACAGCGCTGCGAGGATGGCGTAAATGAATCATGAACGTTTTCGAAAGTTGTGTAGATTTGAAGGAAGGTATGTTGGGCGAAAGAGAGCGAGGAAGAGAAGTTGAGGAAGAAGAGAGGAGCGGTAGAGGGGAAGCGCTTCCCTCGATTTACAAGTTCGTTCGCTGTTCGATTTTCTGGACTCCCCCTTTTGAAAAGAGTTGATTGATTACTTTCTTTCTTTCTCTCTTTCTTCTCTCCCTTCGTCACATGTCGACCACGCACCTCTTCGGGGGATCGGCCAAGGCATGGCAACCTCCATCCTTCAGCAAAGAGGAACCACGACAAAAGTTCAAACAAAGTTTCTCTCAACCATTGTTTGCTTCGTTTCAACTCTCGACTACACATCCAGACGAAGAGAAGGGCCGGTCGCTAAGGTCCACCACGAGAATACCTTCAAACCCGACCACTTTCTTCAGTCAACCTATCGTCGGCCTCGAAGAAGCATTCGAGTTGAGTGATGATTTGGAGGACTCTGCTTTCTTCGATTCGTGGAGGGCTGATAGAAGGATAGATGGAGAAGGCGAAGATAATGTAGGAGATCTGGCGCAAGCGTTGAAGGTGACAAGTACAAGAGAGGAGACTGAGACTCCTTCGAGAATCAATTCGAATGATGCGGTTGAATGGACAAAGGTCCTCTCTCATGCAGTGGACAACAGTGATGGAAACGTCGATCTCAGGTCAGCTCTCCCAGTCAGTCCACGCAGCCCGCTCAAACTGATCGAACGCTGGAAACAGTCACAAAAATCTCACTCGAATTCCCGATTCAATCTCCGACCTGGGGTGCATTCGGAAGATCTCGACACTTCCGGCTCGACTATTCTCGAAACAAGGCTCGCAATCGACTCCGGCCCTTCCTTTCGTTGGAGCAGTCACTGTCGTCTCCCCAACTTCACGCCGGAAACCTTTATCTCCCTCGAATTCCCCTCGAAGCTTCGGGCGTAGCTCTTCGATCGCGTCTTCCCCTTCCGCTCGTGCTCCAGTCGAGACTTCCGTACCCCTCGATATCAACCTCGCCAGAAACCACCTTACCACAAACTCCCTCTCGAACAAACTCTTCGAACTCGACAACTTACGCTGCCTCTACTTACGGAATAACGAACTTGAAGAGCTCCCTTCTGGGATAGGGCGCCTCACAAACCTCACCGACCTCTCCCTCTGTGCGAATCAGCTTCAATATCTTCCCGCCGAGATTCTCCAGTGTGAGAAGCTCGCAAATCTCCTCCTCTGGCCCAATCCTTTCCTTCCTCCTCCTGCACAGCCAAATCCGACTTCTCCCTCCTCCATTTCTGAGACTCCCACAACACATAAGAAACCTCCAACTCGACTCCTCGGTCCGCTCACCACGAACTTCACTTTTCCCTCGCTGCGAGAAATCGCGATCCGCACTCTTCTCCAAGCCGACCCTCATCATCCCTCTCAGCGACTCATACAACGCTGGGAGGCAACCTCGGTCCGAGAATCTCTCCCTTCTCATGACTACGCGGCCTTTGTTTCGACCTTCCCTTCCTCGTCTCTGAATCTCCACCTCGAATCCCCCTACGCTCGAGCACGCCACGCCTCAAATTCCTCAGTCTCCTCCCAACCTCTCATTCCACAACCTTTCGACCCTCTTGCAAATGTCTGTCGCTCCCCTCTTCATCCCGACGAAGAACGAATTTTCTTTGAGGCTGCCGTCGAACGAATCGAGTGGGTGCAAGAAAGGATGTTGAAACCGAGAGCTATCGATCCGAAACCTGCAGGTCAAAGGACTATCCCGATTCAATGGAGAGGGTGTGGTGCTCATTGCCTCGATTGGTTGGAGGAGGAGGAAGAGGAGGAGGGAAACGAGGGAGAGGAGGAAGGAGTCACAGTATAAACAAGTAAATAGTATCAGGATCTTAGCATATTCCCCCCAACCCCCCTTCGTCTTTCACATCGTTTTGTATCCCTTTTTTGTTTTTGCCGAGCACGGTTTTATAGCGCATTTCGCCTAGCATATTCCCTTTCTCTTTGTTTCCCTGTCGCGCGCAATATCCTCTGAAGATTGCTTCTCTCGCACCATGATACTCTCTGAAGGACGAGTAGAGAGAGAGAGAAGACACATATTCTTTCGGATTTCTTTCGGATTCGAGGAGTCACAATTCTACTTAACAAACTAAATACATAACCCAGCAGAAGGCAAACACTTTTTTTCTAGATTTAGGCGTGGGTGATTTCGACAACGAGATCACCTTGTCCGATACTGTGTCAAAAGCGAAAAGGAGAGTGAGTCGAATGAACACGATCAAACGGTAGGAGGAAGTGATGGCGTACCTGTCTCCTTGAACGACGCAGACTCGCTTGACCTTTCCAGATACAGGTGCCGAGACGTTCGATTCCATCTTCATGGCACTGAGAACGAGGAGAGGATCTCCAGCCTTGACTTCGTGTCCTTCTTGAACTCGGACTTCGACTACAACACCGGCCATAGGAGCTGCGCCCTCGGCAACACCGTATCAGTTCAACACACTGTGAAAGATGCGAGGAAAGAGAATGGCGTACATCCAACAGATCCAGGTTCGTTAGGGATCGATCGTTCTCTTCGTACAACTTCGGTAGCGGCGTTCTTGTCCTCGATTTGAATGAGACGTGCTTCTCCGTTGAGCTCGAAAAGGACCTCTCGCATACCGGTGACGGCGTTGACGGGAGTCGTACCGAGGCACTTGATGAGGAGCGATTTACCTTGATCGATGATGACCGACATTTCTTCACCCATGACGGGCTTGGAGAGGAAGTAGCGAGTAGGGAGAGTACTGGGAGAAGGAGCAGAGAGATTCGTCAATCTCGTGCAATAAGAGAGAAGAGAGATTCGGAAACGTACGAGAGGTCACCGAATTTGAGAGTGAACTCCTTAAATTCTTCGAACACCTTGGGGTACATGGCGTAAGAAGCGACATCAGTGTCGGTGATGGTTGAGCCGAACTTCTCGGTGAGAGCTGTCGGAGAAAGATCAGTCGAAAATTTTGCAGAGGAGAAAAGGATAAAAACGCACTCTTCTTGGCACCAGCAAAGTCATAGGGCTTCATGTCAGCACCAGGTCGACCATCGATACGCTTTTGATCACGAATGATCTTCGTTCGAAGAGGTTCAGGGAAACCTCCGACGGGTTGACCGAGGTAACCTTGGAAGAATTCGACAACGCTGTGAGAAGAGGAAGAAGGTGAGCTTGGTCAGGACAAGAAAAGGGATAGAGTCAGTACGTACGAAGTAGGGAAATCGAGCTTGTCGGCTTGATCGAGAACGTCTTGCTTTGAAAGCTTGTTGGCGACGATGAATTGAGCGAAATCTCCGACAACCTTTGACGAAGGAGTGACCTTGACGACATCACCACACTATGAGAGAAGTAGCGTGAGTACAGAGAGAGAACCGGAATAAGAAGAGAGACTTACGAGATCGTTGGCATCGATGTAAGCCTTGACGACTTGTTTCCATTGACCAGAGAGACCGAGTTGTTGAGATTGGAACATCAAGTTGGTGTATTGTCCTCCGGGCATTTGGTGATCGAAGACACCAGAGTCGGAGCTCCTGACGTTGGCATCGAAGCATTGGTAAAGAGTTCGAACGTTCGACCAGTAAAGGTTGAGAGCTTGGATGTTCTCGTGCGAGATTCCGGTTCCGAGCTTGGTTTGTTCAAGAGCGGCGCAGACAGCTCCCATCGAAGGTTGCGAAGTAGTACCAGACATGCTGTCGATAGCGACGTCGACGACATCTGCTCCGGCCGCAGCGCAGGCGAGCATGGAAGAAGCAGAGATACCGGCAGTGTCATGGGAGTGAATGTGAATGGGCATGTCGGGGAACTTCTTGCGAAGAGCGCCAACGAGCCTGTGCGAAGGAAGAGGCCCGAGTCAGCTAAAAGAAAGCGGTACATTGGAGCGAGAGACGAAACTCACATAGTAGCAGCTTCAGGCTTGAGGAGACCAGCCATCTAAAAGAGAGAGACTCGAGTTTGTCAATGCTTATTCGTCGGGAAGGAAAGAGAGAAGAACGAGTACTCACATCTTTGATAGCGAGAACGTGAATACCGCAATCGACGAGTTCTTGAGCAAAGTTGAGGTAGTACTCGAGGGTGTACTTGGAGTGCTTCTTGGGGTTGGCGACATCTCCAGTGTAGCACTGTGATCGAAAGTCATTCGTTCAACATTCCGCTCAAGCAGTAACTGACGAGAAATCTTCGACTCACGATAGCAGCTTCAACGACACCTCCAGCCTTCTTGGCAGCATCTATTCCGAGACGCATATTCTCGATGTAGTTGAGAGAGTCAAAGACACGGAAGATATCGAGACCGTTTTCTACAGCGAGACGAGAGAACTAAAGGGGAAAACGAAATTGAGTCAGCTTCGAAAATCGTTTCGAGTCGAGATGTAGACTCACCTCGTAGATAGCGTTGTCAGGGTAGGAAGTGTATCCGACAGCGTTTGCACCACGAACGAGAGCTTGGAAAGGAATGTTGGGTACGAGTTTTCGAAGGGTGCGGAGTCGCTCCCAAGGGTCTTCGTAGAGGAATCGCATCGCAACGTCGAAAGTAGCTCCTCCCCAGCACTCGAGAGCGTAAGCGTTTTGAAGAGCGTGAGAAGTTTCTTTCGCAATGTTGGCCATGTCGACGGTACGAAGACGAGTAGCGAGTAGCGATTGATGAGCATCACGCCAGGTGGTGTCTAATGAATCGATAGAGCGACACATCAGTCGAACGAACAGAATGCGAAAAGAAGGGAGAGAGAGAAGCTTTACCCATGATGAGAACTCCAGGGTATTCTCGAACAGCTTTCGCGAAACCTTCGGGACCCTTCTCCTTGATGATGTTCCTCCATCCGGTAGTGCAAGGGGAAGAAGTGTCGAGAACCTTTGATTCATCCTTGGGGTCGACGAGAGTAGGGATAGGGATTTCCTCGTGAAGTCCGGGTTCTCCTTGTTGACCCTTGATCGAAGATCCGTTGACGACCAAGTCTCCGAGGTAACCGAGAAGCTTTTGAGCACGGTTCTGAGAGGTGACGAGGTTGAAGAGTTCGGGAGTGTCATCGATGAAAGTAGTCCAGGCGTTTCCTTCGACGTAGGTAGGGTGGGAGAGAACTCGGAAGAGGAAAGGAATGTTGGTCTTGACTCCACGAATACGGAACTCGACGAGAGCACGAAGCATCTTTCGTCGAGCGATTTCGAAAGTGGCACCTCGGGTAGTGCATTTGACGAGAAGTGAATCGTAGTGAGGCTGCAGGAGATACGAAAAAGTCAGTTCCTTACTCTTTCTGCGATACTGACATTACATCGATCACCTACAGTGATTTGAGCTCCGGCAAAACCTGAACTGGCATCCAATCGAACACCGTTTCCACCTGCTGAACGGTAAACTTCGATCTTTCCAGTGTCGGGTTGGAAACCAGTAGCGGGATCTTCGGTAGTGATTCGGCATTGAATAGCGTATCCACGTTTCGAGATGGTATCTTGAGTGAGACCGAGTTCAGGAAGAGATGCTCCAGCAGCGATCTGTGAATCAGAGAAAATCGAAGATTAGCTACGAGCGCTCCCTTCGAAACGCAGTCTCGACTCACTTGAATTTGAGCAGCAATGATATCGATACCAGTGATCTCCTCTGAAACGGTGTGTTCGACTTGAATACGAGGGTTGATTTCGATGAAGTAGTAACCACGAGAGTCGACGAGGAACTCGCAAGTTCCAGCGTTTCGGTAGTTGACAGCCTTGGCGATCTTGACAGCATCGGCGAGGAGTTGAGCCCTCATTTCTTCGGAGAGGTTCGTAGCGGGACCTTGTTCGACAACTTTTTGATGCCTCCTTTGAACCGAACAATCACGTTCAAACAAGTGAACGACGTTTCCAGAGGAATCTCCGAGGAGTTGAGCTTCGATGTGCTTGGGCTTATCGAGGAATCGTTCGACGAAAACAGTTCCATCTCCGAAAGCAGTCTTTGCTTCTGAAACGGCGTTCTTGAATGCGTCCTCGAAAGATTCGGCGTCTCGAACGACACGCATACCACGTCCTCCTCCTCCCATGGCAGCTTTGATGATGACTGGGAAACCGTGCTCCTCGACGAATGCCTTTGCTTCGCTGATCGAAGAGATAGCTCCGGGAGTACCAGGAACGACGGGAACATTGATGGAAGTAGCTGTGATCGATCCATCTCAGCATCGTTCTCGCGATCTTCGCTGAGTGAAGGAACGAGACTCACCAAGTTTACGAGCCTTGATCTTGTCTCCGAGTCCATCGATAACTTGAGGTTGAGGACCGATGAAAAGGATTCCAGCTTCTTCTACTTTGCGAGCGAATTCGGCGTTCTCAGAGAGGAAACCGTAACCAGGGTGAATCATGGTAACTCCGTGCTGTTTCATCATTCGAAAAGCAAAATCAGTTTCGCTCAATTTGGTGAGGTCGGATTCTCGTTTTCGAGACTAACCTCTTTAGCGACCTATGTGATCATTCAGGAATGAGTATCAGTGAACCGTCGATGAATCTATCTGAAAAAAGAGGACGAGATGAAGGAGGGTGAGTGAAAAGTTGACTGACTCGAATAATATCATCTTGAGCGAGGTAAGCAGCAACGGGAGTTAATCCTTTTCCAACCATGTATGCTTCATCTGCCTTGTTTCGGTGAGCAGAGAAACGATCCTCGTGCGAGTAAATCGCGACACTAGTCATTCCCAACTCATGAGCAGTTCGGAACACTCGAATAGCGATTTCCTACGCGATACAATCCGGTTCTCAATCAGCTCAATCTCGATAGACTCTTGATCATCCCTTGATATCCCGACAACCGTTTCCATCAAGATCAAGCCTTCATCCAGCTGAATCTAGTTGCCGGGTTTTTTGGAGAGAGGGAAGCCTGTATGAAAAAACTCACTCCACGGTTCGCTACGAGGATCTTCTTGAGAGGAGAGCTTCTTCCTAATCTTCGGAGTGAGTTGATGCTAGGAGTAGGAGCACTAGAGGGAGATCCAGGTCGTGAAGGGCTAGAAAAGGAGGTGATGTCAGGAGAACTGATAAGGAGAGACTCTACTCCCATAGAGAGTTGTAGGTCGAGTATATCAGGACTCACACAGGTGTAGCCAAATCACGAGCTTCTTGAATCGAGGCCATGTTGAGTTGGTGTTGAGGCCAAGAAGGAGAAACGAGACTAGTGGGGGTTTAGACTGAGTAAAGCTATAGAGCTAGTTGGATGTAGTGTAGTTGAGAAGTGTGCTGGTGCTCTGTCTTGATTTGAAGAGCGGAAATGAAGTCAAGGGAGAAGAAGAAGGAAGTTGCAAATTCTGAAGTCGACGATAAGGAATGTCCGAGGTCAACTTCAGAACCTCGCTTGTATGGACTGAAAGCGGACTAGGAGAATACAATATGTCTATCTAATGAGTGTATAATGAGCGAAATCGTCCTCGAGAAGCGATCAAGCGAGATCACCGTCGAATCGCTGATTCTTGCGAAATCGATTTCTTCGTCAACGTTCCAACTCGGACAAGTCCAACTTCGTCGTAGGCTGAAATCGACAGAGTGGGCAACATCAATACGATCCCATTAAAATCGCAAGCAGTCGAGAAGAGCGAAGTTTCGTTGCAAAGCATTCGTCGCAAATTGGTCGCAAGGAATAAGTAGCTGGAAGCCCGTCCCTTGATCCTTGAATCGCCTTTCGTGGCTTCCTCTAGTTCTAGTTAGTCAGGCTCGCGACGCAAAAGTATGTGAGGAGATAGTCGGAGTTACACGGACTTTGTAGTGCGATTCAAATTCAATTCCACTCGAAACTTGGCTTTCACTTCAACCGCTCACCACCCCAGCAGCTGAGCACTGCATAAATTCGCATGTCAACAACAAGGAAGTACATTCGACTAGGCGTCTTAGCAGGAGCGGCTTCAATATCTTTCATCCTCGTTTCAAGATTCGAACTCTCACAGCCTCAAACACGACCAAAGGGGATCTCATCATTAGGGAATCAAGCTTGGCAAACTACTTTCGAGGCAGTCAAGTCGGGGGGAGTTTCAGAAACAGCGAAGGAAGGGAACGAGACGAGTGGAGGCGTTTGGGATGAGTTGGAGGACGAGGAAGACGATTCTGATTACTGGTACGCGTTCAATGGAACTCAAGCGGAGATATGAGAGCTAAGGAAGGTTTTGACAGGTCAATATCTTCAATTCGAGAAGGATGGGATCCCTTAAGACCCGATTCAACGCCCTTTACCGAATTGGCACTCAAGACGTGTGTCCTTTCACCTGGAGTCTACGACATGTGCACTCCGACCACAAGTGCACGAGAGGATCAATTACGAGGGAAATGGGAGAGAATAGACCGGGACATTTCCAAGAAAGTCGGGATTTACTACCTCTACCTTTACGGGAGGAGGCTGTTACCTGGATCTTCGTCGGACGTCATCACAGGCTTGAGGATATCAGCAGACGACAAACCCGAATCGACTTGGACTTCGGTACCGGAATCTCTGCGAACGGGAGTTTGGCCTCGAATGCCCTCACTCTACCTTCAATACGAGCTCACACCTCAAAGCGACATCCTCGCCGCTCGCAAGATGGACACAAAGGGAGATGCAGGGAGTCTGGAACCGATTACAGAGATTGACGTGATATACGGTGGTAATGAGACGAAAGCTTTACCGGGTTACACGAAGATTCCTCGGCTGGTCACTGGAGGATCAGACGATGATAGATCGATAGGAACTGGGTACGGAAAGAGTAAGAAAGGACCGAGGGTCGGATCAAACTTGGCTTACCGAAAGCAACAAGTCACTTCACCTAAAACTCCAGTCCTTCGATTCTCGACTCAAGGAAACTTTACGATTCTTCAAGTTGCGGATCTTCACTTCTCTGTTGGACCTGGAGAGTGTCGCGATATGGATCCACTTCGGGAGGAGGAGTGCCGTCGACTAGGAGCCGACGTCTATTCACTCGCTTGGCTCGAAACCGCTCTTGACGAAGTCAAACCCGATCTCGTCGTCCTCACCGGAGATCAACTCAACGGACAAGAGACTTCGTGGGACGCTAGGAGTACCATGCTGAAATGGGCTCCTTTACTGTACGAACGAGGAGTACCGTGGACCAGTATATTTGGCAATCATGATGGAGAGAAATCGACCGATTTGGATCAGGAGAAGCAGATGGGTGAGTCATCACTATCGGATCTCTTTCTCGTTGACTGCATCAACTGATCAGACGCTCTCATAACAGATCTCATGCGCAAGCTACCTTACTTTATCGGAGAAAGTGGCCCAAAGAACGTCGATGGAACCGGAAACTACGTTCGATCGATCCGTGCCGCCAACGAGGACGTCGTACTCTTCAACATGTATTTTCTCGACTCTCACGCGAACGCAAAGAGCTCAAACCCGTTCAAGAAAGCTGGATACGATTTCCTCAAACCCAGCCAGTAAGTTCTCGTGCCTCGTGCAGTGCATCTCGAGTGTTTGCTGATCACGGTCATCTTCTATAGAATCAATTGGTTCCGAGGTCGTTCAGCTCAGATGGAACCGATTCTTCGACCCTACACTCCTAAATCTCCTTCCTCCTCCTCTTTCACCACGAAGAAACGTCCGAATAGACCTCGTCCCGGTTCCCCCAAGCTGACCTCAGAGGCTTCTCTCGCTCACGCCGAGGAACTCAAGCGATTCGTCAAGAGACAAAGAACTGAGGAGGATGAAGAGACTTGGACTGCAGCTGCAGTAGAGGAATTGACAAAACTCGAGGACGAAATGGTAGAGAAAGGCAGTGGAGGGTTCTCACCAGCGGTCGAACCTTACGACGACTCGGAAGTTGTCGAAGTAGGAGGTGACGATGCGAGTTACGATTTGAGCGATGGAGGTTTAGCCGATCCAGCAAAGGCTCAAGATCTCGAACAATACCTCACTCCCACGATTCTTCCGTTTGGTCCAAACGCAACGAATCCAATGACAGCGAAACCGAACGCCATGGTCTTCTTCCACATCCCTCTCATTCAGGCGTACACCTCCCCGATCGATGTCACTTCAGACGGTCGTCGGCTGTTACTCACGGGAGAAAGGAGGGAGTTCGGAGGATCGAGTAAGACGGATGGAGGGTTCTGGGATCAAGCGATTCTAGCTCAAGGGGAATTGATCGCGGATGAGAAAGATGCTGTTGTCGATGAATTCTGGGACGGAGAGCATTCGGTCCCTACTACTGGTAGACCCGAAGTCAAAGTACTCGCTCATGGTCACTGTCACAACAACTCCGTAAGCTTTCCTTTCTCTCGATAATTGTTTCCCTTGATTTCGTTGCTGACTCTCTCCCTTTCGTTGTTTCGTTCAGGATTGCCGTCGCATCAAAGGAGTTTGGACTTGTTTCGGAGGAGGTGGAACCTATTCGGGCTACGGAAACTCTACTTTCCCTCGACGATTCAGAGTTTATCGATTGAGCGATTTTGGCGAGAAGATCGAAACTTGGCAAATACTCGACACGAAGGAAGTTATCAATCATGCGATCCTCGTCGGGCAAGGTTCGATGGAACAATGACGTTGTTGATGATTTGGAAGGAGTCGAGTCTATATAGAATATCTGAGTTTGTCGCTGGTCGAGTCTCGTTTTCGTTTGTACTCGGAGTTTGTGTCGCTCCTTCTCTTGTTGTGAATATCTCGTTATCCTTGATCTTTCCCGTTCCGTTGAGACTTGAGAGAAGAAGAGAAATTTGGGAGCTTGTTCCGTCCGAAAGCTCGCCGAAACTCTTCCGCATAGAATGCTCCTTCTCTCGCCCTACTTCGACTCGCACGGCCTGATAAAGCCGAATCTGATGATGATGAAAACAGCCTTTGCAGCATATAATTCACACCACCTCAAAAGTAGAGAAAAGAAAGGGGGGGAATCAACAGAAAAGAAGAATCTCGAATCCGCTTAAACGACGGTACCGGCGTTGGAGGCCTACCTCATTTCACGCTTACGTCAATACAGACGTCCGCAGAGAGTCACGAGAAAGAGAGACGTACGATACGGGGCCAGAGATCGGCGCACTCCTTGGCAACGGGACCAGCGATAGCAGAACCTTTCATCTCACCTGATCAAACTCACACGTTTCCCGCATCAGCCTCAAGCCGAATAGAAAAGAGGGGAAGAGAGGAAGAGAGGAGCTTACCCTTGGGGTTGACGATAACACCGGCGTTGTCCTCAAAGTAGAGGAAGACACCGTCGCGACGGCGCCACGCCTTGCGTTGACGGACGACGATCGCGGGGTGAACCTTCTTACGAAGATCGGGCTTACCCTTCTTGACGGTAGCCATGACCATGTCTGTTCATTTCCCAATTCACATTTCCAGCATTTTCGTTTAGGAGATTTTGAAGAGAGAGAAAGTGCGAGGAAGGGTCGAGTCGGGAGGTGAAGCGAGGTTGATCGTAGGGATAGAACCAGGTCGAGAATGTTGCGAGAAGGTCGTAGAAAGGATATGGATGGCAGGGGAAGGGAGCAACGTGAGAATTGGCGAGGATTTGAGGGGTACATAAAATGGAACAACTCTGTCAGTCTCGTGTATCTCGAACAGTAGAATGAGTGTACGCACCTCCAGCGGAGGCAGCGGGAAGCCTGTTAAGACGAGCACCGGTACGGGTAACAGCAATGATCTGTCGGAAACCAACCGAAATTCAATCAGTTTCTCCATCTCGACTCAAAGACAGATAACAGGAGAGAGCGTACGTAAAGGTTCTTAGCACCAGAGTTATCAGCGCAGTTCATGACGGCACCTACGGGAAGGGCCAAAGTCATACGGAACTTGTTTCCAGCGGATCCACCACGTCCACGTCCGGCACCCATTTTGTATTAAAGTAAAGGGGGAAGGGGGGGTTGAGAGGGGGGAAAGACTAGAACAAGAGGAGTACAGCGAGGATAGGTCAGCGATTTGAGATTCGAAGATGGGAATGTGAACTCAATGTAGTCCTCTCAATCACCCTGAGCCCTACTGAAATAGCCTGATCCACTCTATAGCGTTCCCTGATGTCTCTGTACATCTTTGAATCACCTAGCGAGCTGCCGTGCTTCCACTTGAACTAGTTCCTCAAATTTGCTTAAAAACCTCAAACTCTTTCTGTTCTGCTTGTGGATCGCTCTTGAGGTATTGAAGGAGTCTAAAGGTACCAACTGGTGTCTATAGGTGAAAGTCTTGACTTACAGAGCGGCGAGGAGATTCACAAAGAGGAAGACAAATCAACTTCAGCTTTCGACAAACGCTCTCCCATCTTCCGACTTTACGTCTCAACTCGACCATACACCTAGTCAGTTCAGCTATAGAACAGCTTCTACGGAATGCATTCACCTTTGCTTTGTTCCCTACCTTCTTTCTCTCGCACACCGAGCTGTTGAGCTGTCTCTTTCTCTTCTCTCAACGCCATCATCTTGAACAGTTCACTTCAAGCCAAGTCGCTCGTATAGCATTGCCTGACGGCGGGAGACGCCTCAAGAGCGGTTCGAGTAGAATTCGACTTTTTCTCGAATTTCTTCCTTTCGCAAGCTTTTCTCTCGATCTCTCTCGCTCCTCCATCTTCCTCAAGCTGAGGCTCCCTCGTTCGGTGTATTGTACAGTAACATAGAAGAGCCCGTTGCAACATGCACAGATCAACAGCGCGAAGTTTCAGGTGATCGCAGGAACCGAAGAGCCCGACCAAAACTTCGTTTCTCCTTGTCAGAGTCTCGTCGAACGACCTTCGATGCTCAGCGATCAGTGAACGATGAACTCTGCGACGGACGAAGGCCGCTCTGCCGCAAGGGAAGGACAAAGGATTGCATGAACGAGATGGCTTCGAAAGCGACCCGCCTTCTCCCTCAAAAAACCTCAAAGGCGAAACGATTCAATTGAAGGAGAGCAGCCATCCCTTCGCTATGGGTCCGATGCAATGTCGGCCCTCAATTGAATCATACAGGGAGCTTCGGTTTTAGGTTTCAATCTTGCCTTGTTCGGGCAGTCGCTAGGCTCCAATCTCCTGCGACTTGTTCTTTTCACTCTTCTCCCCCTTCACCTCACCTTACTCGTCCTTTTGTTCGACGACGACCAGCATCGGCTTTGATAACAATAACTCCAAGCTCTCTCACTCTCACCTGTCATCCAAATCAACCCTTCGCAAGCTCTCTCTCTCTATCTCTCGCTCTCTCTTTCTAGAGCCGCCTCCACTCGACCAGTATCTCCAGTACCCGTAAGAGCGAATGAACTCAATGGCTTCAAACTGGCGCTTCCCTCCTCCTTCGAACCTCCAGTACTCGGGACCGTCCTCCTCAGTCGGATTCGACAACCCCTCTCCCTTCGACAGTCTCCCTTACCCTTACCCTTCCGCCTCTTCCTCGTCTCCAACAACGTCACTAGGAGTACCACCTCAGACCTTACCGAGCGCCGAAGGAATCCGACGAGCGAGAAGTTCAGGCTCTCTCGAGCGTTCTGTTCCGTCGACAGCGATCCACCACAATGGTTTCCAAACTTCCTGGTCTCCTAATTCACCGACCTCGACCACACCCACGACCTCGTCCTCTACCATAACGACTGCTCAAGATCCGAGATATTACGAATCATCTCAACAATCCTACGAGCCTTTTCGACGACCTTCGAGCACTTCACTTTACCCTCTTCCCTCTGAACCTCACTCGGCAAATACTCCTCCTCGACCGTATCATCGTCGCACCTCTTCTGCACAACCCGCCTTCTTCGCATCGTCGACGACATCCGGTTCTTCTCCTCCTCGACCCTTCACTCCATTGGACGGCATCGCATCCGCTTCATCAAGTCGTCGGCCATCAGCAACAGCCGCCTACTCTTTCTCAACTCCCACTTCTCATCGAATGAAACCACAACCTTCCGCTGAAGAAGTCAGTCAGGTGAGCTTTTTCCTCTTCCTTGCTTTGAACTTTCCCCGATGGTATACTGATCTCTATCCCATTTTTTGGTGCTCTCAGTTCCTTCGAGACATGTCCGACATGCTTGGACCTGACGCGATGGCAGCACTCTCTCCGACTTCTTGTCGTCCTTCTTACGGACTCCCTCAACTTTCAGCTTCGTCCCCTCCAACAACTCCCACTTCTCGTTCCGACATCACCGAACCCTCTCGTCAGACTTACAACGTATCTGGAGTCTTACTATCCGAGGAAGAGTACCAACAATACACTCGCTCAAGCGCGAACTCGAACGTGAACTTGACAGACACTCGTCGTTATTCTCTCACGAAACCTTACCAACCTTTCCCTTCTTCCTCCTCTTCCTCTCACTCCTACGCCTCTCCACCTCATCATCAATACTACGCTCAACCCTACCCAAGCTACGACCCAAATCGACCTAGATCCGCACCTCCTTCTCCTCTCGTCGATGCAACCGGAGGTTCAGCTTCGTTCGTTCCTTACTACTCTCCCCCTCAAGAACCATCCTTCATTTCCTCTTCATCCTCTTACCTCCGTCGACGGGGCTCTTCAGTAGACGCGATGGTCCCTCGAACTTTCATTTCGACTCCTCAAACAAATCCTTCTTACGGTTACGCTTCCTATCCTACCTCACTTCCCTCCAATCAGCCCGTAGGCTACCCCCCACCCTACATTCCAGATACTCCAGTGAGACTAGCCCCGAGTACGCCAACAAGTGAACCGAGGAGGAGAATCAGGAAGACAGCGGCGCAGGGAAAGAAACCGGGAGTGGTAAATTTCGTTAATTTCTCACCGAGTGATAGTAAAGTGTTGTTGAGTGGGGTTGCACCGAGTGGGAGCTCGAAGAAGAGAGGGAGGACAGAGACGAACGAGGTTGAGGAGGGATTGGGAGAGTCCAGTGCGAAATCGGCGAAGAGGAAAGCTTGAATAATACTATGCATCTTGTGAATAGCAATATATGTTGTCGAATCTATTGTGATACACTAGAACACAGACCCCGGCGCGAGACTTTGAGAGAGCGATTTGTAAGTTGCGAACCTGCGAACTTGCGAAATTTCACATCAAGTTGAGCGAGGTGGGCTTCTTCTCGCCTTTCACACTCACTTTCTCGTCTCAACTTCGCACTCACCATGGAGATTGATCCACCCTCAAACTCTGACGCGCCATCAGAAGCTGCTCAAGGTTCTCTCTCAACTGTCCCCACTTCTACCATTGAACCCTCCTCATCAAGTTCGAACTCTCTCGCTATGGACTTACCTCAAGAGCTAGTCTATTCGTTGGTCATGAAGTGGAGAGGTACTGCCTATGAGCTAAGCGTAGCAGAGACTGACACCGTCGTACGTTTCGTTGAACCTCTCCTATTCTCTCCTATCCTCTCCTAGCCTCATGACTCACGACAAATCGCTGATCGATAGGGCGACCTGAAAGCTATTCTATTCTCCTTGACTGGTGTCCCACCAGATCGTATGAAGCTCGTAGGGTTGATCAAAGGGAAACTACCTGGAGATGAGGAGGAAGTCAAGTTGATCTTGGATACAGGCTCTTCAGTGGGCAAGAAGAAAGAGTTCATGATGATTGGTACACCGGAAGGAGAGGAGCACAAGAGCGTAGGACCGATTAATACGGGGGACGAAGCCGATTTGGATTATTCTGCAGCGACGACAGAGGCGTTCAAGAAAGCTCAGATGGCGATGCAGTCGGTTAGGAACAGGAGGAAGTTGAAGGAGACTGCGGAGGCATTGAAGATTGATCAGATGATGAGTCCAAGGGAAGGGAAGAAGTTGTTAGGTGAGCTCTGAAAGTTCTCCATAGTCTCTCGCTGTTCTCGATTGACTCCGCGATGTTTTTGAGTTCAGTTCTCGATCTTGACGGCTGTATCCTCGACACCTCCTTATGGAAAGAACCAAATTTCTCTACACAGTGCGTGAAGTTTCAGGATTCAGCTCATTCCTTCGCAATTAACGCTGATTCGGTGCCTTCCTCGCACAGAATGTTTATGCGACCGTACCTACACGACTTCCTTCGACTTATTTCACCTTACTACGACATCGTTATCTGGTCTCAAACGTCGTGGAGATGGCTTGAGCAAAAACTCGTTGAATTAGATGTACGTCCTGTCCCGCTTCTGCACCTTTCCTCGCAAGGAATGGGACTAAGGCGTTTGATTCACGGTACAGGTAATTGGTCCATCGAAACGAGGTGACTATCCAGTGAGTTCCCCTCTCTCAATACGTTTCGCTCGTGCTCCAATTCTGAAGCCTTTTCAACTAGGTTATCACGACTATCGATCGCTCTCCAATGTTCTCGGTCTACTCTGAGCGTAAGAACGAAGTGTTTAGACATGAAGTCAAGGCCTTGGGGATTATCTGGTCCAAATTCCCGAATCACTACTCAGCAGCGAACACTCTACACGTCGACGATCTAGGTTTGTTCCTCGCGCTATCGAGATTCAGTCTTGAGAAGAATGCTGATTCTTTTGGGTGGAAGCAAACAGGTCGTAACTTCGCGATGAATCCCAAGAATGGAATCAAAGTGCATGCGTACCGAGACGCGCTCTCCCGTGACAACGTCTCGTCCGACATCGAGTTGCTCTACGTAGCGAGGTAAGTCCTTACTCCTCCTCGCATCTCCGCCTCTCGAGTTGATGAAGAGGAAGATCGTAAAACAGGTACTTGCTTCAAATGGTCGGGATCTCAGACGTTACAACGCAAGATCATTCAAGGTTCAGGAAATGCAAATTACCATTACCTCCGAACGTCGAAGATCCACTCAAATTGGCTCCGCAACGACAACCTCAACCTCCTCCGACTCAACACCAAGATCCCCCTCCTCCTGCTACTCAATAGTAGGATCACTCGCAAACACTAGTATACCCCTCGCGTCGTTAAGTTGATATCATAGCCCGTCTCTTCTCTTCTTCCTTGTGCTTCACCGTCGCTCCCTCTGTTATCTGTTCGTTCGTCCTAGAGTTTTCGTCGTTTTCGTCTCTTGCAAAAGAAAACACAGGCAGTGCCTAGTCTTTACGTCGTTCCTTGCTGCAATAGATTTTTTCTCGTTTCCGCGTCTCTCTCGCTCGCTCTCGAGTACACCGTGAACCATGAGAGAGATCCGAGGGTCCTGAGTAATGGTTGATGAATTTCGACTGCAGCGGTAGAGTTGGGAGTACTAAGAGTAGACGAATGTCGTGTAGGGCACAAAAGAAAAGGAGACCGGAAAGAAAGAAAGGATGCGCAGAGCGAAAGAGAGGAGGGAAGGGGGGTAAAGTTGAAACTGTTCAGGCTTGACGAAGGATTACGTGAACACCCGAATCGGTCGAGACTACACCGCGGTGATCGAGTCAGTCACGAGACAGAGGTCAGAGTTAGAGGAAGGTGGACTGAACTGATTTCACTCATTTCACCAACTTTGAGAGAGAATGCGGCATCCTCAAAAGGTTTCTGCATTTGATTACGACCAAAGTAGCCTACTCTCGGAACCAATCCATCAGTCTAGATTACCACACGACGGGAGGGAATGAAAGTGGAGGAACTGACCTAGATCACCACCATCCCTCGCACTCGAACAATCACTTTCAGTCCTCGCCAAATCTGCAAACGCTTTCGGCAAATCTTGCTGATCCTTGATCTTGTCTACATGACCCTTCAAGATCTCTACCGCCTCTTCCTTAGACCTCGTAATGTTTTGTTCTTTCCAACTTGAAGGTCTCCTCGAACCTGAATGTTTGACCAATAAATGACTCGCTCTAACTTTGTTCGTTCCTCCTTTCTCTTCTGATTTTGAACCAGAGGAAGCAGAAGAGCCTTGAAGGTATTGAGCACCGGGGAGTTGGGAGAGGTCAGAGTCTGCGAGGGAGGGGGGAACTTCCCAGAGTGATTCTTGTGAAGAAGGGTTGTAGAAGTAGGCTCGCTTGCGTGAGTTGCTGAAGCGGATCTCTGTGGCTCGGTAAGAGGTAGTCAGCTCACAGTGGGGGGGAGAGAAGAGGGGAGTTAGGAGATGTGACTTTACCCCACGATGAATTCTAACAAGGGGAGGAAGGAGGAGGTTAGCTCGCGATCTAGTGAGAGAATCATATGAGTCTACTCACGTCTGACATGTTATTCGAGTTGATCTAGTTTGTGTAGGAGTGAGAGGAAGAAGAGCAAAAGGGATTCAATATTCATTCATCAACTTTGAACCTCGATCAATCACTCTCAATTCGGATCAAGCAGGAGAGTAGGAGGGATAAGGGCGATGGCTAAACCCAATTCAACAACGTCAAGTCCAACCAACAAGAATCTAGTCCCGGTCGCGATCGTTTCTTGTTGTACTTCAGAGATCCTCCTCCCTTACGCTCAACAGATCATACAGTGAGTCTACAATCTCTACCTTATACACTAGACCATGCACTGACACGCTCGGTGAGTTAGATCACTACAAGCATTACATCCTCAAACTCAGGT
>Ga0308160_10001598_pt1 | contig 31000 bp, 51 predicted proteins | sample PhyFR1_FD_201036 | JGI IMG/M metagenome (GOLD analysis project Ga0308160, IMG submission 201036) | Phyllosphere microbial communities from UC Gill Tract Community Farm, Albany, California, United States - DLSLF.R1 | ecosystem: Host-associated > Plants > Phyllosphere > Unclassified | place: USA... | reverse complement strand
GTGGTTTGAGGCATGGTCATGTTATTTGATGGGTCACTCATGTTTGAGGGGCCGATCTCTATCACTGTACGCACACGATGGGATGTACAGACTGTTAGAACCGCGCCCGGAAACCAACGCGATACCACAGGGCCAAAAGACCACAATGACGCTTCTGACAGAAGCGCCAGTTCCGGACCTATATACCCTCGAAGTTGTGACTTCTAGACTCGCTAAACCTAAAACCATGACACCCACCCTCCCTCCACACCAACAGTAAGTGTCCGCCTACTCTTCTCGAACAGCAACTGACCCCTTTCTCCACCTCCTCCCCTTCTCCTCAGTTGCTCGGCTGTGCTCGCAAGGTGCGTCCCTCCTCTGACATGGTCGTGACTCTCTCGCCTGCTCTCCCTCCCTTCTTCTTCTTCTCCTCTCTTTGTGCTGCCTGAGGGGGTGAAGGGGGGGAGGCAGAGGGGAGCGAGAGGGCGCAGCCGATTGAATGACAGTATTCCCGAGAAACGACCCCGTGCGAGGGAGGGGCTGGGACGGACAGAGGTTGCTCTTGCGAGCAGGATGTGCTCGTGCAAGCTGATACGCTCGTGCGAGCTTAACTTGCTCGCGCGAGCCATTTGCTCGCGCGAACCACTTAGCTCGCACGAGCCGTTTTGCTCGCACGAGCCGGTTTGCTTGCGCGAGCCAATCTGCTCGCGCGAGCGTTTTGCTCGCGCGAACACCTATATTTGCTCGCGCGAGCAAAAAAAAGGAGCTCACGCAAGGGTTTTAGAGACGCAAGCAAGACTCGCTCGCGCGGGCACTTTTTGGCTCGCGCGAGCTGTCTGCACTTTTTCTATATGGCAGGGAGGGAGTTGACATATAGAGCATGCTAGTGGTACAAGGACGACCGCTACGATCTCCGTTTGCGGTGGTGGCAGCTGACCGGAGGGGGAGGAGCCGAGCGAGCGCGCGCGCCCGCCTCGGACGCGACCTCCGCCGGCGACCTCCCTCTAGAACCAGCCGGCCTGACCGCCCATCGCATTTTGCCACGGTCTCGCCTGGCAAGGAGGGAGCTGACATGTAGGGCATGGGACAGGTGAAAGGATGGCCTCGTCGGTCTCCGTTTGCGGTGGTGAGAGCAAAAGCCCACCGGATCATTGGGCCCCGCGCGCGGCCAAACCCTCACCCTTCACCTCGACACCTTTTGCTCGACTGCCAAGACAGCTAGCGAGCTCGCTCAACGCCAGGGACCTCGGCTAGGATGTCGGCTAGGCCTGGGATTTTTTCAGAGCCATGTTATTATGTAGGGAGTCGAGCCATTCATGGTCGGGCCCAGCAGGGCGACCGGACTTAGGGTTACCGCCCACCGGAACCATCAAGTAATGCTTTAGGATCAAGCTGACGGCGGCCTGGATAGAGGCTCAAAAGTAGAATGAATTAGTATAGACTCGTACACAGGAAGCACGAGCAGGCGAGCGCACCTGGGCAGAGGCTCAACAGTAGATTTACTGGACAGCGTCACCCAGGGAGGAAGAGAAACGAGCGAAGGATTGCTGGTGAGGATTGCCACGGGGGGGGGTCACCTAGCAACAAGATCGACGCGCCGCTGACTTAGCCTCCGGTCATGTCGGAAGCAACGCGCCCGCGGCCGGCCGCGCGCTTCCGCACGCCTCCTCGGCCGGTAGCTCACCCTGACCTAGCCAACCGTCTCCCCTCCCTCCCCGCTCGCCATGTCCAACTCGATGGAGAACGTCAAGCACCAGGCCTCGCGCCTGCAGGTCTTTGCGGTCGTCGCTTTCTACATGGTTGCAGCCCTCATCGTTCGTCTCCAGCTGCTCGATCCAGAGCCGCCTCGCTCGCTCGCGCGCCGACTGACACGCGCCGGTCTCTCCTTGGCCTTCGCTGCTCCAGATGGTCATCGCGTGCGTTCCTTCTTCTCGCACTCTGCCGCGATTGTTTCGTAATGCTCTGGTCTGCTTGGAAGGTCATTATGCGGGAGGGTGGTGCGCTCTTCGAGGCGCCGAATCGTCGCCAACCTCGCGAGCTCCCGAGCGAGCTGCCTCGATGGGGTCCTTGACCTTGGCCGTCTTCCCCCTTGCGGAGGTTGCCTGCCGTTCAACGGACGGCTAGGCTTCAGCTGCCCGGAAGACACTTTTCTGATTGGCCCGGGTGGGGTTCCTCCTGACTGCTTCAATCGCCCCCACCCTGTCGTCCGGAGTGCGGTCGAGCTGACCTCACCCGCCCCCTTTCTCCGCCCCGCGCCACATTGTCCCGCTTCGTCTCTTCTTTCGCTACGCTCAGCAACAAATGGGTACGGCCGGCCCCTTGGGTCTCTCGCTAGTATCCGCTCACCTATCTGACGCTGGTCTCCTTCGCCCGCCTACAGGTCCTGAACGCGTCCTCGCTCCCGTTGACCTTCCTCTTCGCCCAGCTCGTCCTCGCCGTCCTCCTCATCCGGGCCTGCGTCCTCTTTCGGCTGCTTGTCCTCCCGCCGTTCGACATCCAGCTATGCAAGACAATCAGCGGCGTCATCGTTGTCAACGTCGTTGGCCTCGTCTTTAATACGCTCTGCCTTAAGCTTGTTGACGCGAGCTACTTCCAGGTGCGACGCCCGTCCTCTCCTTCGCTCCCCATTCCTGGCCTCGTCGTCACAAGCTCAGGTGACACTCCAGGAAACGAGACTGACGCATCGACGTCTGCTCGCCCCTCCAGGTCGCGCGCGGCCTCGTTCTGCCCCTGACGGTCTTGCTGGCCTCGGTCCTACTCAAGACGATGCCGCCCCGCTCGACGCTCGTCGCCGTCGGCCTCGTCTGCGCCGGCTTCTTCTACGGCATCACGCCCTCGGCAGCCTCACCTACGAACGAGCGGACCAACACCAAGCTCGGCATCATCTACGGCGTCCTCTCGGCCGGCATGATCGCCGTCCATGCCATCCTCGTCAAGTGGTCGATGCGCAACGTCGCGGTCAAGGACATGGACGCGAGCTATGTGACCAACATCGCCTACCTGACCAACTTGCTCTCGGCCCTCGGTCTCTTCCCGATCCTCATCCTCACGGGCGAGGTCGCTCGCTGGCCAGCGCTGTTCGCCAACGAGGACGGCACGCTCGGCACCTTCCTCATCGGCTCGCTCATTACCGGCACCTTTGGCTTCTTCATCTGCATGGCCGCCCTTCTCTCGATCACCGTCACCTCGCCCGTCACCCACATGTTCTCGGCGGTGAGTCGAGCCGCTCCTCGTTGCCTGCTCCGCAGCTATCAGTGCTGACCTCGGCTCCCACACCTTCCGTGCAGGCCGTCCGTTCGGTCCTTCAGACCTTCCTCGGCATCGCCATCTTCGGCGACGTCCTCACCATGTCAGTTCGGAACGACGAGCTCCGGCTTGGGAACGGCCGTATGCTGACCTGCTCTTGACGCCAGTCCGCGTGCCGTTTCGCTGGGTCTCATCATCGCCGGATCGGCCCTGTACGCGTACTTCAAGGCGATCACGCCGTTCCCGACTGGCGGCAAGGGTGGCCAGGAGGGCGGCAAGTCGGCTGAGGAGGGACGGGCCGGCGGCGACGAGGGCGAGAGCATGCCGATGCTCGAGAAGGAGCTCGATGCCGACGAGGAGGAGATGGACCGGCTCGAGCGTGAGCACGAGGCCGACCTCGCCAAGCGCCGTGCAAGGGAGACCGAGGCTGCCGCATCTGCCAGCTCGGCACCTGTAACCGGCCCTTCAGCGTCAACATCGACGACCGCACCGGTACCGACGCAGGCGGAGCCGACGGAGGAAGAGAAGCGGGCCAGCCGGGCCCAGGTTGAGCGGCACACACAGGCCGCTTTTGGCGATGGCTCGGATGACGACGACGCAGGCGACATGGACCTGGACGAGCTCGAGCGCGAGCTACTCGCAGACGACAAGGCCAAGGCCGAGCGGGCAAAGACGGCCAAGGGCAAGCGCGATTGATCAGCCGCCTTTGATCCACAGCCAAAGTCTCGCCTCGCCTTCAGCTTTCGCTCGGTCTACTCGCCTCGCTCGTATCCTATCGCCTGTCGGCCGAGGCTTTGCCCAAGCGGCACGTTCGCGCCTTCGCCACACTGCTGAATTCCCCCTTCCACGCTGCTTGTACTCTAGCCTCTTTACGCTGCCTTCTGAGAAGGAGGACTCGGACCCTTTGGATCTCACGCAAGACCCCGTCAATCCTGTGCACTATCTATCTACTCAGTCGCCGTCTCCTGCTCGCGTTGTGAGAGGCCTCTTGCAGCAAACCGGAAAGCGCATCGTCACATGACGACGCTCGCAACGGAGGAGCGAGAGGATCATTCAAGTAGAGCCACAACGGCACGAGCCAGGCTAGGAGATCCTAGCGGACGAAGAGGAGGGAAATATATAGAGATTGGACCAGGAAAGGCACGAGATCGGGAGTGGGGGGTGTGATCCAGGCAGATAATTAGGCGTGCTGTGGCAAAGAAAGACAGCGACGAGGGGCGTCAGATACGGGGAGGGACACGATCTGCAACGATCAGAGGAGGTGCACGGACCTGGACGCGGCTCTGCTGGGCTTGCTTGATCGGGTACTCGGACGACGTGACCGAAGCCGAGTCGAGCGAGACGTCGTTGCGCTTCCTGCCAAAACGGACCATGCCAGCCGCGTAGAGAGCGGCAACGAGGGCGCCAAAGACGGCGACAGTTGCAGCGGCACCGATGCCTCCGCTGGCGGCGTTGGACAGACCACCGTCGGTCGAGGACGAGGACGAAGAGGCAGTCATGGTTCCGGTGGCCTGAGCGCCGTGAGCCGAAGTCGAAGAGTGGTAGGCGGCGACGCCCGAATTTCGGTCGGCCGACGTCGTGCCGCAGATGTTGGAGCGGTAGGTGAAGAATGAGCCGACGTCGGCACCGCAACCGCCGCTGAGAGATATGAGCGATGGGAAGAGGACGTCAGCTGAGCGGTTGCATAATGAAGAGGACGCCGACTGGTACGCACCCGTAGAGGCAGCCCTTGGCGGCCGAGGCAAAGGCTTCGTTGTCGCACATGCAGGCTTTGTCGTTGCTGCGAGGCATACGCAAGACGAAATCGTATCAGTGCGACCAGGCTTAGACCGCGAACGATCAATGGCAAACGCACTAGTCAGTGCCGCTGCACTTGGCCTGGGCGGCAGCCTGGCTCATGCAGCCCGTCTGGCAGATGCTAAGGCTGAGGAGCGAGAAAGGGCTAGGACTTGTCAGCAGCTGTACCGCGTTAGGGGGGCAATTAGAATCGAACGGACGTTGAGCCATCGGAAGCGCCGGTGGCCGAGGCAGCGCCAGCTGCGTAGGTGTAGGTCGGGACGAGCGAGCCGCAAGCCGAGGTGCGCTGCTGGTAGAAGTCGATGACATCGGCACCGCAACCGGACCTGTTCGACAACCTCGTTAGTATGGGGTATCGGCGACCATCCAAAGACGAGGGTGAACGCACTTGTAAAGGCACGACTTGACGCTGGAAGCAAAGGCGTCGTTCGAGCAGAGGCAATCCTGCTCGAGGCTGAAAGTGTGACGGAACGTCATCAGCGATCGCGCCAACAATCACAGGCAGCGCCAAAGCCAGGAGCGGACGCGCTAGTTGGTGCCACACTGAGCCGAAGAGGCAGCAGTAGTCATGCAGGTCTCCTGACACTCGGTGTAGCTGGTCAAGGAGGCGACTGTGGTCAGCTGTGAGTTGACGTCAAGCGGACGGTGAAGAAGTCATGTGGAAGGGTGAGGGCAACTCACGCAGCAGAGGCCATGGCCGCGAAGGAGACAGCGGAGAGGATAAGGGCGTTGAACTTCATCTTGTACGGGGGAAGCAAGAGGTGTGAGGGAGCTAGAGGGCGAAGTAGGTCGACGGTGGGCTGGCGAGAAAGATGTCGGAGGTCGTCATCGGAGTCGTCGCTTTTGAAGGCCGGCGAGCGTCGTCCGGGAGGAACCGGAGGGTCGACGAGCGGTAATCGGATAAAGCAGCCGCAAAGCTCGACTGAGAGGACTAGTCCGCCAAGCGCGGCGGGTCGGTTGCCAAGGGAAGCCCGTCGTATTCTCTGACATGGCAAGAGAGCGGACGCACGCTTCGAGCTCGGTTCCGGGAATCTGATTGGATGGGCGGTCAATCATACAGATGGCCGTCGACTTTGCCGCAGCACCTTCCTTCTGCAAGGTGGGTGCCGGCCCCTGCACGCCCTTGCACATCAGCCTCCGGTCTTCCAGTCCACGAGGGCCCGATGGTATCTGATTTGACCTGATCAGATGGGTAGGGCAGGACCGACCTGGCTTCCTTCGGCCCGCAAAGCGCCAAGGGCGGACGAATGGGCCGACGTCGGCTTGCGATCCGATGCGGCCGTCCTTTTGATGGTCCCGGCCGTGCTAGCTCATCTAAGCAGGATTGAGTGAAGCAGCTCGGCGAACGACCCAAGCTAAGCGCCGTTTTGCGGCGACTCTGACATTGCGAGAAGGGCGTAGGTCGGGGGAGAGCTGGCTGATGCGACAGCTGGAGGGCGTTGGCGCGGCTGCATGACTAGTCGCTGGATCCTGGGCCCAAGCGGCGCAAAGAAGAGGCGGCGTCTCTCAACGCCTATGAGCTAGTCCATCGCCGAACTCCGGGTACAGATTAGTCGACATCAGTTTTGAAGCAGAGCGTGGTTTGATGGGTTACGATCGTGCTCCGTCGTAGACCGTGTTGGCCGCTCGTCCATTGCACCTGCCGTGAGCTGTCGAGCGCCGATCCTAAAGACATGGTGCCGTCGTGAGCCTCAGCTTGGACCGGAGGCCCCTTTCGAGCGGGGGCCATTCGGGCGGCACCGTACCACAGGTGGACCGGCGGTGAGAAGTAAAGAGCATGTCAGCACGCCGCCCCGCAAGCGAATGGCGGGGGGGCGCAGATAAGGCGTCGCCACTATGCAGGCCGTAGGAGCAGAAGAATCCTCTGCGGGTGAGCGAGGCTGTATTACTGTTGCGTCGAGGCAGGTGGGGCACGCGGAAGATCAAGTGGGAGGTGCGGCGTGGCCGTGAAGGAGCGTGCCACTCGGGGCAGGTGCGTTCGAGAGCTCGTCGGCGATAGCACGCGCTTCTGACGCTGCCGAGAGATTCGGTCGAGGAATCCGGAGTAGGGCCACCTTTGGAGCAAGGAGGATCGGGCTGGACCATGCGGGTCGAGGATGTCGACGTCGATAGAGCGGCCGAGGAGGTCATGATGCGAGCTACCCGACGCCTTGAGCTCTCATTCGAGGTTGGCTGGTCGGCGTGCTTCGGCGCTGAAGTCATAGGGTCCTCTACTGAGATGTGCGGCTGTTGCGAGCCACCGGCGTGCTTGATATGGACTAGCTAGACACGCTAGACGCTGCTGTCGGTCGAATACGAGCTGCTGGAGGTCAGGAGATTGACTGGCGGTCGACGTGAGAGCGCCCGTCGCGGATTGGCTGGTCGTCGCGCTGCTGGCGGCGACTCGCTCAGCGGCACATTGCCTCCTCGTGTGTCCAGCCGGCAACCCGTGTCCTGCCTCGCCAGAGGAGCTCGAAGGGTCTGTCCGTCAGTGCGTCGTTGAGTCGCTTCCCATCGGACAAAATGCTACAACATGCATATCGTCGTGGAAGGTCGTATGGGGTAGCGGGAGTCGCGAAGAGCAAAGCAGAGGACGGACGGAGAGCAAGCGAGCGGATCCCAGACTGCGGGAGCAAGTGGCCGAGAGAAGAAGGGACCAAGGGCACCTAGTCGTCGACGTCCTCGGGGTCTCCGATGCCGTCGGCATTGATGCTGAAGAGGGCGTCACTCTCGGGCAGGCAGGGCGAGTCGTACACCTTGCACTTGCGGTTCGCGCCGCGGTGCTTGGAGAGAAAGAGCCGGGTCGTTGACGCATGGGCCCTAGAGCAAGGCCGGGGGAGAGGCGGGCGTCAGTCGCGATAATCGAAGGCAAGTACGAGGTGGGGGCTAGACGCACATGATGTTGCCGCCGATGGGCTTCTTGTCGGGCCCCATCATGGCACCGCCGTCGACGCTAGCGACGACTTGGTTCGTGACAACGACGGCAATGCCAAACTCGTCGGCGAGCCTCATTAGCGTCCGCAAAAACTTGGCGAGATGGACTTGGCGCTGAGAGGGGGACCCATGGAGAAAAGGTCAATCACCCGAGCTAGGCTCCGAGACTACCTTGAGGGGACGCACCGCGCTCAGCTCGCCTCGGCCAGCAAAGTCGACGCGGTAGAGGCTCGTGCAGCTGTCGACGACGAGAAGAGAGAAACGGCTCTCGGCCATCATCGCGCTTGCCTGGAGCAGAAGCTTCTGCTGGTGGTCCGAGTTGTATGCCCGGGCGTACGCGATGTTGTCGAGGACCTCCTCGCCCGAGAGGCCAAAGCGCTCGGCGACCGCCAGAACGCGAGAAGGCCGGAAGGTGCCCTCGGTGTCGATGTAAAGGCACTTGCCCTCGCCTCCACCCATGCTGACGGGCAGCTGCCGGGAGCAAGGTTAGGCCCGTGGGGCGGTTCAGTCTGCTAGTCGCATTCTCCCGGAAGATGTCTCTGCGAAGCGCACCTGACACGTGACGGCCAGTGTATGGCAGAGTTGGCTCTTGCCCGTGCGGAACTCGCCGATGAGCTCGGTGATGGCACCCGTCTCGATGCCGCCGCCGAGGAGTGTGTCGAGCGTCTTAGAGCCGGTCGAGATGCAGACGAGCTCGGATCGGCGGGCGTGGAATTCAGTTGCGGTCGTGAAGCCGAGCGGGACAAGCTTGGACGCTACATCGAGTAGACAGGAGGTCGACAGTCAGCGCCTGCGGTGATGGATCCGATCCAAGGCTGAGCGTTGCTCCGGGAGGCGGGGGGGGGGGGGCAGCGTACGGACCCTCAGTCAGGATCTTGTCTGCCTTGGCCTCCGAGATGCCCTTGAAGGTGATGAGCTGCTTCTTGGGCGTGAATGCGACGGCCTCGACCGTGCTAGATTTAGGGGGAAAGGATTGTCAGCCAAGGAACTCAAGTGGCGCCGGCGCCCGAGCGGCCATGGCGGCGATGAGAGAGAGAAGGCGACACGCACTAAAGGCCAGCCTCCTGGAGCTTCTTGACGTCGGCTGCCGAGATGCCGTGTTCCTGCAGGGTACAAGAGAAAGAGTCAGCGTCTTGGTCGGGATGTGCAGGGCTGCGGGCTGATAGATCGGACGATCGGGTGGAGGGGGAGGTAGGCTCGGGGGTGGAGGGAACGCACGACAAGCTTATTGACAAGGACCGGACCAAAGGCCTCATCGTCGTCCTCGAGCTCGCCGTCGACGTGATCCTGCTCGTGCTCGAATTCGTCCTGCGTCTGCTGGGAGGCCATCGTGGGGGCGAAGATGCAAGGGAGGGGGTTCGGGTGGCGAACGAGCAGTGGGAGCTCCCGCGCGCGCGTCGCCCAAAGGCAAGCGAGCCGACGCGTTCGAGAGGGCGCCATGGCAACGTGACGATGCGTACGAGGCCACTCATGATTCTCCACTCGCAGCCCCATACAGTGAAGTAGAAGCAGACAGCCGACAGCGAGACATCGTACAACAGATCCGACGAGACAGGCAGCCGGACGCGGGCTCACCTCTCATCAAAGGTCACTGCCACCCGCCGCCGCCCGCCGCCCTCCTTCTCCTCTGCAGGATCAAAGCTCAGTCGCGAGCTTGGCTGTCAGCGCGTCCACCGTCTCAGACGCCGTTGTAGGCTTGCCGGACGACCGCGCAGGGTTGCTCGCCTCGTCGTCATCGTCGAGATTCCAGTGAGCGGCGAGCTCGGCCCTTTTCTCGCGCACAATGGCATCCAGTTCGGCCTGTTACCGAGGGCGGCAAGGGGCGCCTTGGTCAGTCGCGTCTGATAAGATGCATTGGCAGCACGACGACGCACCTCCAACCGCAGGCCCTTGGCGAGGATCCGGCTCGCAGAATCGGAGTCGCCCAGGTACATGACTGTCCGAGTCGAGGTGAGCCAATGTCAGCATTGACAATGGGCGATGATTAGCAAAGGAAGCTTGGGCGAGACGCACCATCACGGCCTCCCTTGTCGACAGGAAGGTCAAAGTGGAAGCCCCTCCGAGAACCCTTGAAGGGCGCTTCGCCGACAACCTCTTGGTTGATGAGCACCCGTGGGACGTCAGGCGCGACGCGGTCGATCAGTGACGCGAACGGCTGCAATGCGCGGGAAGGGCATTGGTTGCAGATAGGTCAGCATTGCAAGCGCCTCGCGAATCATCAGCTGGGAGGGCCCTTACTTGGACCTTAAGGGAGGTGCCAAAGACGAGCAGCAGGTCGCAGCTCGCTAGGTCACCGAGGTGAGCGAAGAACTTGTCCGGAAGCGACTCGCCGAAGAAGACAATGTCGGGCTTCACGTACGCCCGCGACCGACCTTTGCAGCCTGGCGCCGGGCAAAGCGGGACAGTACCTGTCATGCGGGAAGGGTGGGCGTCAATGCATTGCCGTGAGGTGGGCAAGACGACGAGCTGGTCACACGCACCAGCCTCGACCTGCTCCTTAACCCAAGCTTGCGAAGCCTCCTTGTGGCAGACGATGCAGCGGGCACTGGCAAACGACCCATGGGCCTCGACGATGAGCGAATCCCGCACACCGGCGACGCGCTCCAGTCTGTCACCCGGATAGAAGCAGCAGAGGTCAGCCAACTCTGCGCGCTAAACTGCGATCGGCCGGGCTCGACGACGGACGTGTCGATGTTTTGCGTGAAGACGCGCTGTAGAAGGCCGTGTTTCTGAAGCAAGAAGTAGAAGTAGTGCGTGAGGGTCGGTAGGAACTTGCCTGCAGCGCATTGAAGCAAGAATTCTCTGGTCAGTCGAGGAGCGCAAGACGCAGGCAGTCGAGGCGATCGCTGTTTGCTCGCACCGGGGTATAGCTCTCGAGCCAGCTCGTAGAAGGGCTTTGGGTTTGACCGAAAGTAGTCGATGTCAAAGACAGCCTCGGGATGTGGTAGGTCGTATCGCTCAAGGTTGGCATAGAGGCCCGTCTCGGGCGAGCGAAAGTCGGGGATCTGTGTTGGATCGGCCAAGGGGCGTTTGGTCAGCCAAGAGGGCGAGGGATAGCTTTCAGTGGCGTACGACGAAGGACGAACACCGGCGTTGGTTGACGTGCCGGCGCCGGCGAGGATGACGATGCGCTTTGCTGCAGAATAGAGCGTAAAGGGGTGCGGCCGTCAGGACACGTTCGTCCGGCGGGACGCAGCACGTCGGACCAGCACGTCGGACGACTGACCGGCGCCGCTTCGGATCAGCCGCGCGACACCCTCGAGCGTCCGCTCCTCCTCCGACTCGAATGCGCCTTCCCATTCGTCCTCCTGAGTTCATACAGTGCGCCAGCGTCAGCTCACATGACGGCGAGCCGGACCGCCGTCGAGCCACAGGATGCGCGGTCGCGAACGAACCGAGCTCTGCGCTGAGGCGGCAGCATTGTCCCTTGCGAGCTGCTCGGACAACTTGGCCTCGAGCGAAGGCATTGGTGCCGAGACCGAGGGCAGTGGGGGGATAGGCGTCGAGATACCTACGTGGGGCACACAAACAGTGTCAGCCTGGCTGTGATCGTCGAGCAGAGGCAGGCTGAGTGCGCACCTGCAAAGCCGCTCGTCTCGAACGCAGGCGTCGGCGCCGGACTCGCAAACGGCACATGCGACCGCAAAAACGAGGTGATCTGCTCCGGTCGACAGGGATACCGGTTAGGTGAAGGTCAGCGTCACGCTCCGAAGCATACCACGCTTGGACAAGCGTGGTCGGCCGCACCTGATCGACGTAAGCTTCGGGCAGCTCGTTCTCACCGACGAAACGTGCGGCCGCTTCGTTCGCTGGCTCTGGATAGGGTTTGGTCCCGGCAGCATGAGTGAGACGGCGTTAAAACCGTAAGGACCGAGCGAGCCAGAAGGATGAAAAAGCAGCCGCACCTTTCGTATTGTAGTTGAGCTCGAGTGGCGGTCGGTCGTCAGCGACGTCGACGCTGAGCTTGAAGTAGGACGCTGGATGGGGTAGAAAGCACGACCCGAGGCGGCGCAACATCTCAGCATCGTTGGCAGGGGGAGAGGAGGGCAAGAGGGGTGGCTTCGCACGTCCTGCTTCGGATCCATCAACGACGGGCGGGCTCTTGGCGTTCTCCGCGACCGCCTCCTCATAAGCGGCAATGACCTCGCCGTCGGCGACCCGGCCGATTTCGCGCGTGAAGATGCGGGCGGTGAAGTCGGAGGCGCCGGTGACGATGTCACCGTTGGGAAGTGCGGCGACCGACCAGACCGAGATGGCCGGATGCTGCCCGGCCGGTCAGGGTCAGGAAGATGTGAGCTTATGTGAGTTCACGAAGTGGCCAGGCACGCTGGACTGACCAGAATCGTCTGGATCTGCTTGCCGTCTGCGCAGACCGGGCAAACGGTGACGTCCAGTGAGCCCTTTGCAGACGAAGACGGTCACGTCGCAAAGCTCGATCGACGTACTGCTCCAGATGCGCACGCAGTGGTCCTCGCCAGCCGACGCCAGATCGCCATTCGGGAGCACGCAGACCGAGTAGACAAAACTCTTGTGGCCGACGAGGACGGCCCGGAGCTCGCCGTCAAACGACCAGACGCGGATCGTCCCGTCATTCGAGGTCGAGGCGAATTCGCCATTTGGCAGGAGGACGAGCGAGCGGACGACGTCGGTCGAGTCTGTAGCGTATGAGACTAGAAGTGTCAGCGTTTCCAGTAGAGGAGTCGACTCTCTGCTTTTGACCCACCCTTGAACTTGCGAATCGGCTTGCCGTCGGCGTCCCAGTGGATGATCGTCCGATCGGCACTCGCCGTCAAGAACGTCCTCCTCCCATCGGTCCCCCCACACTGCTCCGGCTCAACGACGAGTCCGGCCCAGACGGCCTCCTTGTGCCCTCCTTCGAGGACGAGGATGCACTCCCAGCTGCTCATCGACCAGACGCGGGCCGTGCAGTCCCACGAGGTCGATATGAGCAGCGGCTCGCGCTCGACGGCCCCCGGCGGCGGGAAACGCGGGGCGGCCGAGGCGAGCGAGGGCGAGTGGGTCGAGCCTGAGCTGCCTGGTCGAAGACCCTTGCGGGGCGTCCGGCGCGTTGGCGAACCCGTTCCGAACGGCCGGCTGCTAGCGCCAAAGTCACCGGTCGTCGGCGTCGCCGCCGACGGGGACTCGTTGACTCCGGTCGCACCACCGGGCGGACCAAAGGCTGGAGGGTTTGGGATCGAGAGCGACAGCGGTCGGTTCGCCCGCCTCCCGCCGCGGGCACCTCCGACGGGCGACGACGTCCCGGACGACGGGACGCTCATTGAGCCGCCAGCGGTCGCTCGTCCGCCGGTACGCCCTGGCGAGACGCTTCCAAAAGGAGCGGCATGCGAGGTGCTAGGAAGGGTGGCTGCCGGCGAGCAAGCAACCGACAGCGGGGTCACCGCCCACGAAGGAGTCGAGGTTGAGAGCGAGCAGACGTTGTGCGCATGGCCTGACGTAGGCGAAGAGATCGCAACGACGTGGCAACAGCAGCAAACAGGGCGATCGAAGAGTCAGTCCATGTTGGCCATCCTGCGAAAGCGGGTCCGATGCGCTTGGACACAGGACGCACCGACGAGTGTCCGGATCGGCTGCTCGCTCGGTCTCGGCGGGCCGTCCTCTCTACCAGGCGTCGCGCCCGCCTCGCCATCGACGCTCGAGGCCCAGCTGCCGCGCGAGGGAGCTTCGTGGATGAGGATGAGGCCGGCGAGACCGCCCGAGACGATGAGGCCTGTTTGCGAAAGGACGAGGGGGGGTCAGGCCAACACAACGTCGACGCACCCCGCAGCCAGGGAAGCAACGAAGCGGGGGGAGGGACCGACCGTTAGCGTGGTTCTCGTCTGGCCAGACGAAAGCGAGGCTGTTGACGTATGAGCCATGGCCGAGGCCGACTGAGCTCAGCCGGAACTGGCGGGGGTTGTTCGCGGCGTCAGCCCCTGAGCCTGCCAGCGAGAGGGCGACCGAGGCTTCCGATCCGGAGCCAACGCTAGACGCACCTCTCGTTCGGCCGGCGCCGTACGCGACCAGGCGCAGACGGTCTCGTCCCGGCTGGCGGTGAGGACGAGGTCCGAGTAGGGCGCGACGACGGCCTTGACATCCGACTCGTGGGCCTCGAGCGTTGCCGAGAAGCGGAAGGGCGGGGTGACGAGCATCGTCGTCGTCGTAGCTGGCCGTTGCGAGGGCAGGGGGGCGGACGACGCCCTCCCCGTCGCGCGGGCTGACTGGCGACCCGCGCGCAGCCCGACGGCCCACCTCGCCACGACAAGGACCCGCCAGAGGTTCATGTATGATGAAGAAGAGCACAGTAACAAGCCCGCTATGGTCAGCCTCACTTTCGCCTACACTGCCGCCATCGTCTCTGCTGCTGTCGTAAGGGGATGGAGGTCGAGCCATCTCTTGCATTCTGCCGTCTGGAATGACGTCGGCCTCCGGCCGCGGGCCGCCTGGAACGACCGCGCGCCTGACCATCTCGCCCTCCTCCCCATCCGACGACGACGACCACGACAGACGATCCCACCGACCAACCTCCTGATCGTTGCCATGGCCGACCCTGTCCCGTCCCGCCGCCGGCCTCTGCCGACCGATCCGACCCTCTCGGCGCCCTCGGCTTTCGGCGCCCTCCTCGCCTTGCCTTATACGCTCGTCACCTCGCCCTCGCTCCAGCTGCTCCTCCTCCGGTCGCTCCTCGTCGTCCTTCTCCTCGGCGCCGCCGCCGGCCTCTCCTCGACCTCCTACTTTGTCCTCTACTTCACCTGGGGTCGTGTGCCCTCCTTCAGCGCGCCCCTCGCTCTCACGTACGGCTCGCCGGGCCATCCGCCCCACGCAACCGTCGTCCTGCCGGCGGCGGGCCACTGGCGGCCCAAGCAGGCCTACGACCTCTTTGTCGAGCTCGACTGCCCTCTGACGGCCGCCAACGTTCACCTCGGCAACTTCATGGTCGGCATCGACGTCCTCTCCGCCTCCTCGGGGAGCAAACTGTCGACGTCGTCGCCGCTCTACAGCGCAACGCGTTCATCGCTCCTCACACCCCCGCCTATCCTCTCGCCGGCCAATATGCTCCCACTCTTCTGGGGCACGCCCACTCGCACGATCCGCCTCCCGCTCCTCACCAACGTCCTGCTCGACGATGGCCGCGGCCAACGTGCGGGTCGCGTCACCGTCTGGGTTGGCAGGGAGGACGGCTGGCGGGGGGCCGATGCGGATGGAGGGGGCCGCGAGCTCCACACGACCGGTGGGAGGCTCGTCATCCGAGGTCGGCTTAGCGGTCTCCGGTGCGCCTGCCCGCTTTCAGAAGCATCAGAACATGGTGGAGTACTGACAGCCTTCCTGACCGCCCGTGTTCACCCGTTTGATGGCAGCTCGCTCCTCAACAACCATCCCTTGCTCTCGCTCTCAGCCCTCACCTCCGTCTCGCTCCTCACAACCCTGCTCGCCTCGCTCCTCTCCTTCTACCTCTTCTCCCCCACCTTCCGTCTCCGCGCCGCGCAGTCCAAGCCGGCTGCTTCGGTTGACAAAGGCGGAGCCGGCCGCCTCCGATCGTCAGCGCGCGAACGGGCGTGGGCGGCCACCCTCCCTCGGTCAATGGACGCCATCACCGGCGACGTCTCTGGCACCGAAGACGAGGGCTCGACGGCGTCGTCCCTCCTCGGCCCTTCTGCGGCTGAAGACGAAGAGGAGGAGGCAGACTTGGCACGGCTGAGGGCAAAGGAGGCCGAGGTGCGGCGCGTGAGGGCCGAGCTCGAGCTGGCAGAGGAGCGTGAGGCGGACTTGGAGGCTGCGAGGGAGCGGGAGGAGCGGGCCGCTGCAGCGGCAGCGGCAGCGGCAGCGGCTCGGAGCGAGAAAGGTGATCAGGCCGAGGACGGAACAGAGTCACTACTCGGAGGCGTTAGTCCCGCCTCTTGTCCTCCCCGTCGCCCGTTGAAACTCGTTGAGCTGAACCTCCCTCGTTTACCGGCATGCTGCAGTCTGGGACGACGCCCAGCCACCGGAGCTTTGGCGCGACGACGGCCGCGAGCTCGTCAACCTCGACCTCAACCGCTTCGACGGCCGCCGGCGGCCTGCGCACGCGCTCGGGCGCGTCGCATACGTGAAGCTCCCCGATCAACTCTGGTTCGTCGAAGTAGCCCCCCCCCCCTATGTACTCCCCCCTCTCAGTCGTGTCTCTCCCATGCGTGTTCAAACTAGAGATTGCTTGTCAAATGTAGACGGCGATGGGCAGCGCCCAGCTGCTAACCTCGCCGTGCCTTCAACGCCACATCAACATCGACTCGTCGGACATCCAAGAGCACACGGTTGCCTCGCCCGCTCAGTCCCACTCATCGTCGCTCTCCTCGTCGTCGCTGTTGCCCATGTCGCCCTTACGCTGGTTCAGCGCCGCCGCGAGCGCGCCCGCCAGGTCCCCTCCCCCTCCTCCACCGCTGGCAGCAGCAGAGGTCGGCTCGTCCGCTGCGGCATAGGCGGCTCCTCCAGCAAGGGCAGCAGCGCCCCCGACGGTCAACGCAGCAGCAGGCGGCACAGGTGGGACGCCCCTCGGTGGCGGCGGTGATGGCGGGGCAGCCGCGCGTCCGCCTCCACTGGCGTCTCCGTCGACGTCGTCGTCGTCGTAGGCAGGCTTCTTGAAGCCCTGGATCGAAGCAAGCAGGTTGGCCCTGCCCGGCTGGGCGGGAGGGAGGTCGACCGCGGGCGCCACGGGCGCTGGTGGAGGCGGCGGGGGTGGCCCGCCAGCTCTCGGCGGAGGGGGGGGCGGGGGCGGCGGAGGGGGAGGGGCGCCAGTTGCGTTTCTGGGCGGGAGTGACGCAGGCGGCACAGGTCTCCCCGGCGGCGGCGGCGGCGGTGGCGGGGCAGCCTGCGCAGTCGCTCTCGGCGTAGGCAGCGACGGCGGGCCCGATGCAGCCTCAATGGGCGAGAGGGCCGTCGTCGTCTGCGTACGCGAGGCGGGCGGGGGAGGTGGAGGCGCTTTGCGCTTAGACGTCGGCGCCGGGGGTGGAGCGCGTTTCTTTGGCTGTTGGACGGTTTGAGCCGGCTGCTAGGGTAGCAATCAGCTCCTGTGCCCGGAAGAAACGGCTTGGAAATGTACAAGAACGCACCGGCAGCCCTCCCTGTCCTTGGACAAACTCCCTGATGAAGCCCTCGTTCTCCTGGATCTGCTTCTGGCTGATGCCCTGGCTCCCGAGCTGGTCGAGCAAGGCCTGCCACGAAGGGTCGACGCCTGAGGAAGAGAAGCCGTGCTCGGACGTGTAGCCCATATGAGCGACGTGCTTGAACGAGCCCTCGGACTTCAGGGCGGGGGGATAGGCAAGCGAGAGTCAGACACCCGACTTCGGTCACGGACGGGGGGGGGGGTCACCCACCGGGCCAGAGATGAGGCTCTTGTCAATCTTGCCGCCCGCCTTCTTCTTCTTCTTGCTAGCCGCGCTCGACGAGCTCGCCGCGGCCGCCGGCTTGTTCTTCTTGTCTATCGATGGCCGAAGGCGCAGGCGAGCGGTCCGATGTCAGCCAGCAAGCTCTCTGCTTCACTGTTGACGCGCGAGAACGCACTGTACTTGGCTCGGCCTTGAACCTTCTTGTAGAGATCGCCGGCCTCGGCCTCATCGGCAAAGACAAAGGCGACGTTGGTCTCCTGCGGCGGACGAGCGCATGGATCGCCAAGTCGTCAGCCGAGGTTTGACCTGCGCATCGAGGAACTGAGGCGGCCCTGGCACCTGACGGTGCCCAAGCAAAGCCGTGCAACAACAGCGTTTCGAGAGGAAGGGAAGTCCTCACCTCGCTCGGAAACGAATGGAAGAAGCCCCGGTCCTGGTTGTACGACCATGTGCTCGAGGTCGGGAGCTCGTGCTCCCAGATGACGCCTCGGGTGCCCTGCGGAAGGTCAGATGGGAGCCGGCGTCAGCGAGGGAGGGCGGGCAGGTGGGCGGGCGAGCCACCGCTCGTCCAACGCCAGATCGGGTCGAAGCGCAACTCTGCTGTGGCGTCCCTCCTCTCGCTCATCGTCCCTCTAGAGGTCTTCGAACTGACGAGCAGGTCAACGACGCGGAACCAGACGCCGCCCTTCTGCTTGTCGACGACGAGGCAGAGCCCGCCCTGGATGCCCGAGTAGGCCCAGCGGTCGCCTCGCTGGTAGAAGACGCGGGCGACGGTGGCCGTCAGGATCTTGCAGGTTTTTGGAACGGTCGCCTTGATCTGGGCTTTGTCCTCGGGCTGGAGGGACGAGACGGCGGGCATCTTGGGGACGCGAGATGGCGGTTGCGGGCGGAGGCGCGGCGGTGACGAAGCCGCGAGCGACCTCGTCCCTCCGAACCGACATGGCCCCTGCCCTCAAGGAAAGGACTCGACCGAGCACCATGAACGACGTACGAGGACGGGCATGCTTTCCTGGCTCAGGCTCGCAGCTCATTCGCCCCAGTCAAGAGGCTGAAACGGACGACTGAGGTTCACCCGGCTCCGAGCGCCCCTCGAGCTCGCCTGCGCCCGCGCTGTCGACCGGCTTCCCTGAACTACTACTCTCCAGCAGGCAGACGTGCAGGCGGCTCAACTCTTCCGACTGACTCCTTACGACCAGCCGACGTCTACCTCATGCGAGCGAAGCCTCCTCGGCAAGCCCGACAAGGTCCGGATCCCCTTCTTCCGGCCCCTCGGTTCTGCAGCCCGCGGCGGCGCCGGCGGTCGGGCCGGCTTCCCCATGCAGCTCGAGCTCCGCCCGACGGACTTTAGGACAACTCCTTCCACTCTCGGTTCGGGCCGCGCGACGGGGAGGAAAGAACGAGCGCTGATGCCCGGGGGATGAACAACGCGTATAAAACGCAGCAGGGAAGGGCGGCCCAGCCGGCGCATTTTTCTCTCCCTTCCATCATCTCTCTTCTTTCCCCCCTCCCTGTCCAACATGGCCAGCTCCGTCCCCTCCTTCAAGCTCAACACCGGTGTACGTGCCTAGTTTGCTCCCCTCCTCCGATTGCTACCTCGCTGAACTGCCCTGCTCATCTTCTGCAGGCCGAGATCCCCTCGGTCGGCCTGGGCACATGGCGTGCGTCTCAGGGTGCTTCTCGCCTCCGTTCGCCCAGGGAGCTAAATTTCCTTTCCGGTGCCCTCCCTCCACCTCATCTCTTCAGAGTCCAAGCCGGGCGAGGTTGCCAAGGCTGTTGAGGTGGCTCTTAAAGCCGGCTACCGCCATCTGTCCGTCCTCCAACTTGCGTCTCGCCATGCGCGCGTCCCACTGATAGACCTGGCCCCCACTGAACGCTCAGGGACTGCGCTTGGGCGTACCAAAACGAGTCCGAGGTTGGCGAGGGCATCCGGGCGTCGGGCGTTCCCCGCTCCGAGCTATTCATCACGACTAAGGGTCAGTCCCTACAGTCCAGATCGTTGCTCGGTCTGTCAACCAACGCTGACTTCTCCCTCGCCTCCCCTCTCGGCTGACTTCTAGTGTTCGTAACGAACTTCTATCCTGGCCGGCTCGAGTCGTCCGTTGACGAGTCGCTCGCCAAACTCGGAACCGACTACGTCGACCTCCTCCTCCTTCACTGGCCCGTCGCCATCAAGCCCAATGCGGCCGGCGACTTCATGCCCCTCCGGCCCGACGGCACACGCGATCTCGATCTCGCCCAGGACGCAAACACAGTTGTCTGGCCCCTGATGGAGCGCCTCCTCTCGAGCACGAGCAAGATGCGCGCGATCGGCGTCAGCAACTGGTCACAGCCGAAGCTCGAGCAGCTGCTGCAGACGGCAAAGGTCATTCCTGCCGTCAACCAGGTCGAACTCCACCCGTTGCTGCCGCAGCAGAGCCTCGTCGACTTCTGCAAAGCAAACAACGTCCTTCCACAGGCCTACTCGCCCTTGGGCAGTTCCGGTGGCGAGCTCCGCGATGACCCAGAGATCGGCGCGATTGCGAACAAGCACGGCGTCTCGCCCGGCAACGTCCTCGTCTCGTGGTCGGTCGCCCGCGGGATCGTCGTCCTGCCAAAATCAGTCACGCCGAGCCGGATCGAGGACAACATCAAGTGCGTCTCTCGCTGATGCCGTACGCCTTGACAATGGACGCTGACCGAGCCCCTCACCCTCTCTCTCCCCCTTCGGACACAGGCTCATCAAGCTTGACGACGACGACCTCGCGACGCTCAACGGCCTCTCTCAGAAACACGGCACCCGGCGCTTCACGGCACCCGCCTGGGGCGTCAAGTTTGGGTTCGAGGACGGCTTCTGAGATCTTGATGCATGCGCTTCTCTCTGAGCGGATACGCCCATGAGATAGGACCTCGGCGGTCCATCTACCAGTCGAGCAGCGTCTGGCCGGTCGGCCTCGTCAGGTTGGCGCCACCGCGGAGGTGCTCGGGCAGGACCTTGCCCTTGAGGATCGTCTGCTCGACGATGGCGACGCACGCCTTGGGCGTCACCCGGCCGTAGTAGAGGATCGAGCCGGACGGGAAGCAGATCTGCGCCGAGGGGCGGCACAGAGCCGAGGGGCGGGCAAAGATGCCAAACGTCAGTCCAATCACGTTTTGTTCCTTTGCCAGAGACGATAACCGAAGAACGCACGATCATGACGCCCGAGTAGCGGTGGCCGCCGAGATGGGAGATATGAAAGACCCCGACCTCCTTGCTGCCCTCCTTCTTAGTGCCGCCGCCGCCGCCGCCTGCCACCTTCCGCAGCAGATTCTCGACCGCGTCATCGCCTCCAGCGGCGTCCAGCTTCTCGAGCTGCTCAGCCGCCGGAAGATCGTGTAGCGAGCTTCCCTTGTGGTCAACCGTGTAGTCGTGCAGGGCGAGGGTCGAGGTGATGACGTCCTGGAGCAGGGGCGCGGCGATGTGGCATCGTTTGTCGCGCGTCTTGTGCGAGCCTGACATGGGCGCGAGCGTCGATACGTCAGCATCAGTCAACGGTGCCTCCACCCATGGCGAACGGCAGTAAAGGAGATTTAACAGACGTACAGAGCAGGATGACGGCTTCGTACGGCAGGACCCATGACTTGAGCGTCGGCCCGATTGAGGGATCGCCGAGCCGGGCGACCGTCGGGCTCAGCGCCTTATCGTAGAGGTCCTGAGCGCCAGATTTCGAGATGGCCACAGCTTGGACGACCTTAAAGTCCGGGAATACGACTGTGCGTGTCAAAAGGTTGGGTCAGTGTCCGACATTATGGTCGATTCGAGCACAAGAAGGTCAGCATACTGACGGACGCTCGTCTCGCCATCTTCCGGGTCCGTCTCGACGCTGCTCGCGAGCACCGTCAGCTTAGCCGTCTCAGCCGAATCGTAGACGCCCGGAATCTCCTTGACGCTCAGCTTGTCGACCGCCTGCTCGAGCGACCGGGGCGCCTGCTTTTGGTGGACGGTGCCGAGGTGGAACGCCAGCGACTGCGGGTCGCTCGCGACGTCGTGCGGCCAATCGCTCTTGTTAGTGGCGATGAGCGCCAGCCGGTGCATCGGTTCTGAAAGGGAGTGGGCACCGGGCGCAGGACTTGTCAGCCGTTAGCCACCGCGGCCAGTCGCAAGGGAACGCATGGTCCCCTCCCCTCTCTCCGGAGCCGTGCTGCGGGGCACAGGGCCTGCGCCCGCAGTCGGCAGGTTGAGCTGAAGGGGGGGGGGGGGGGGTCGACGAGAAGGAGGAGCGGAGAAGAGCAGACGCACTGCAAGTTCCGAGCATCTCGCTCTCCTGGTCCATGTCAAACTTCTTGGGGAAGCTCGGATAGTGCTCCTCGTCTGCCGGCGTCGTCGCCTCGTCCTCACAGCTGTCGCACTCGGCGCAGGGAACGGCCTCTCGAAGGGCGGCCAGGTGCTCGGCCTTGGGCAGGGGCGCCTTGAAGTGGCCCGGCGGCGGCGGTGTCTGGTCGCCCGGCGTCGACGGCACCGAGCTCGTCGGCGTCGAGACGAACGACTTGAGGCGGGTGAACATGGCCGGCAGGGTTAGGGAAGCGAGCGATGGCCGGGTTGGAAGCAAGGGATGGGCGCTGGTCGGGACGAGGCGGACAAGAGGTCAGTGCACGCTCGCCGTCACCTCCTCTCCTGAGGGCAGGGCCTTTTGCGAACCTGTCGTAGATGCAGTCGAGCGATGAACTTGCGCCGCTTTGCGAGCTGTAGGAGGCGAGTAAAAGGGAGGCGGGTCGAGGTTGCAGTCGGGCCTTGCTCGACGAAGGGCAGCGCGCGGACAAGGCCGAGGCAGCCCGGCGTCCCAAACGCCCCACCGATCGCGACCCTTGACCATGCGGACCCGGACGAGGGCACCGGTGCTTTCTTCTTCTGCCCAGGTGGGGTGGGCAGGACCATATGATATACGTTGAGGCGACCGCTTTCCCTCCCGAGCCGTAGCTGCAGAACGTCAAGCATGTGCACCTACCCAGGCGCAGATGTTGCGCAGGACGCTGGCGACTTCGAGCTCGGTATAAACCGGCTGGTCCGGCGAGGGCGGCACCTCGGCTGGCCGAAGGTCTGGAACATGGACAAAGAGACAAGGCGCCGTCTGCGAGTGCCCCGCGCGACCGTTGGCGACAGCGTGCTGACGAGCCGCGTTGAGCGAGGTCTGAGAAGGGTGAGAGGTGGAAAGGTCATCAGCTTAGCTTGGTCGCAACCCAAGCGGGTGCGGAAAGCTGCACTCACAGCGTAGACGAATTCGCACAGGTAGAGCCCTGCGTCGCTTGACAGGCGGACATGCTGAGGTTGAGACGGGACATTGGCGAGCGAGTCAATACTTTGGGACAGTCGTGTCGCGCACGCAAAGGTAGGTGGCCGCACCTCGACAGCCTGCTCGATCTGAAGCCACGCGAGCAGCGCCGGCAAGTCGAGTGACGATCGGATCGCGTCCTCCTCGGCCGCCCAGCCCGGTACGGTCCGGCTGCCATCGATATCGGTCGGGCAGTGCCGCTTCTCCGAGTCGACCGCGTCGTACGGCCCCTTGCGGCCGAGTTGCTCGAGTCGGAGACCATCGCGCGCACGGCTGGCGACGCCGACGTGGACGAAGGCGTCGTAGGCATGCTCACGGTGGAGCGGAGGGATCGCCTTGTTGATCTCGGCGTACGTGACGGCCAGCGAGCGGAAGGTCACCTCGACTCGACGCTTCCGAGGCCGACCCTCGGAGCTCGCCGCGGGCGCCTCGAGCACTAGACCGTCGAGATGCCGGGCCGTCAGCGTCGATGGGTTCTCGGTCGGGTAGCCCCGGAAGGGGCCTGGCAGAGGGTAAAGCGAGGTCAGATCAGATGAACTTCGCGACGAGAGCAGAAAGATGTGTATCGCACCGTAACCAGTGATGAGCAGCCGGACCGTCTCGACCTCGGCCTCCTCCGGAGCGGCATGGCGTCCAAGCGAGGCCCCGTCTGCCTTTCCGGAGGCCGCCTCAAGCCGTGATTGTTCGTCGTCGTCTCCGATGGCCATGACGCAGTTGTGAGCGAGCTTCTGCCGAGTGCGAGCAAAGCGGAGCGGGTCAGCGCTTTGAAGGCGGCCGCTCGCTGCTAGTTCGGCGCACCTGGGGGCGAGGGCGGATGATCTTGTAGTAGACCAAGCCGAGTCCGATGCACCAGCCGATGATCGCCGCGGGATTGAAGGGCAGGTGCCAGGGCATGCCCGAGCGTCGCGAAGGGCAGTCGAAGGCGAGCAGAGAAGGCGTTGGAAGCGAGAGGGACACAAGGCAGCAGCTCCAGCAGCTCGCGCCTCGCGGTGGGTTCGTCGGGCCAGCATGGTACTGGATGCGCAGCAGCCCCCGCTGCTGCCGACGCAGACGTCGTCGTCGCGATCGCCGTTCGCAGGTCACATCAAAGAGGCAGGTTGGCGCGATGGAACGACAGAGTTCCGCAACAGAGGCAGCTTTGTACAGAAAAAGAAGATCAAGGCAGTTAAGGCAGAGTAGAGAGCTCAAAGCCAGCTTGTTCGACATTAGAGTAAGGCAGTTTAAGCCGTCGGGCAGAACTCGACTGCAAACGACAGATGCCATCTCTGGTCAGCTTTGGAGAAAGAGCAAGTGGAAAGACAGGTTGCGCACCTTTATAGCCCTGGACGAGAGGCCGACCCTCGCCGCCGCACGTGAAGAGGCTCGACGGGTCGTCGTACGCGTAGCTGTAGGCCTGGCCGCACCGCTCCTTGAAGTGGGCCCGATAACGGACACCCGAGCCGGGGCACGTCTCGGGCATCGCATGAGCGCCAGAGCAGCAGTCGGTCTCGAGGACGCCAAGCGCGATGCAGGCCGAGGCGCAGCCGTGGGGGTGGCCGTTTGCGTCGCGATCCTGTCGCAAGCGGGGCACAAGCGGCGCGGGTTAGGGTCCGGGGGCCATCGTCTTCATGCAGGCAGACGGACCGTTTGGAGCTCGGCCGGGCAGCCAGCGAGGAGGTCAGCCGAGCACGAGGGAGCGACACAGCCGGCTGCTCCGCCGCCGAAGGGCGTGATGGCCGCGGGCAGGTTGAAGCCGTCCTGAAAGCGAAAGCAATATGCCAGCGTAAGCCCTGCTCGAGTGAGATGGACGAGATGCGTACGCACGACGAGCGAGAGATCGTAGAAGTCGGCGCCGGCGTGTTTGCCAAGGCCGAACTCGGCGAGCGTGCCTTATTACAGGATAGAGCCAACGGTTAGCGGAAAGAAAGCGTAGCTGCCTGTCGAGGGCGACTCACACGGCGGCTTGCCGTAGGCCGTGCACTCCATTCCGCCCTCGCACCCGCCCGTCAGACAGGTAACTGCGCCGGGTCGGGCTGCGTCGGAGAAGTCACAGCCTGTCCGAGCCCAGATGCGGCCGGCCATCCTGCCCAGACGACGCGCCGTCAATGACGATCAAAGCTTGCGGCGAGCCGTCGTCAAGAAAACTGGGACTGACCAGTCGTCGGGCACGTTGATCGTCTTGGTCGACCCTGGGCCAGCCTCCCATCCGTTCGGCGCGCCAGGCGCCTCGCTCTGGCCGAGCAAAGCAGGCCACTGCGGGGGAAGGGGGGGGGGGGGGAGAAGGACCGGTCAGCTGAGGCTCGTTTACAATCGACGGGCATGTTGAAAAGGGCGGTGGAGGACGTGCGACTGCGAGGCAACGACAGAAGACGGTCAGCTCCCGCGGCTGTGGTTATGCAGGAGGTCCTTCAGACGGACTGGTGTGGTTGCAGCTGCGTGCGGGACGAAGCTCTGTCAGCCCTTCTTAGGGATCAAGCATGAGACGAGTTGGCGAGAGGGTGACGCACGAGTTGACGATCGTCATCTGCTTGGCCATTGCCGTGGGAAGGGGCGACACGGCAGCGAGGAGGGCGAGGAGAGCACCGGGGTGGATGGGGGAGAGCATTCTGGTGAGCGTGTGGAAGAGGGAAGAGATTCCGCCAGTCAGTTCGAAGCCGCTCTTCCTTTAGAGGGCAGCGGGACAGGGGTCAGCGGAGCAGTAAGGGGTGGCATGGAGCAGCCCGGCCGACCTCTCCTGACTGGCCCCCATCGCTGAATTCAGCGCCCCCTCTTTTCTCGTAGACGCAAGCTCGACCTTTTGAGGCCATGTCAATGTATTTGAACCGTGGCTCGTCGAGTCAGGGGGGTCGCCGGCACGCGACGCGATGTCGCTCCTGTCGCTGCCCTCTGTCGCACGCGCTGCGAGGCTTGGTCGTCGGTCCTAAGGCTTGGCAGGACAGCCGCGACGTCGGGCAGCCGCCCGTCTCACCTGCCCAATGTTAGCTTCGGGGCTTCTCGAGCTGCTTGCTCGTTGCCTGTCGAGGTCGTGGTTGGGCGGCAGCAGCCAGCATCTCCTGTCCCTCGGTCGGCTTCGGCCGGCGGCGCCAGGCGCGCTGTCGGGAGCGACGATGCCTCAAGCCCTGTTCGTCCGACCTCGACCGCATCCCAATTCGCCCCTCGCCTCAGGTCTCGGCTCGCATAGCACTGGAAGCTCGAACAGCACCGTATCCTAGACACTCGCTCTCGCTATTGGCTCGGTCTCAGCTGCTCGCCCCTCACGCCAGGACCCCCTCCAGCCGCGTCCCTCTCTCTTCGGTCCCGGACCCGCCCTTCAGCCCTCCCACCCTCGCACCCAAGGTCTCTGGCACCATGGCCGCCGCTCCGCCTGCTTCATCGGCAGCGATTGTCACGCCGCCGTCCAAGGCGCTACCCAAGCTCTCCACCGCCGAGGGCTTCATCTGCGGCGGTCTCGCCGCCTGCACGGCCGTCACCTTCTGTCGGTCACCGACCCTTCGCTCTTGTCCGAAGTCAGGCCTGCTCGCTGACTCTACCGCTTTTCTCGCTCCTCACGCATCCCACCTCTGGTGCTTTCTACCTGGCCTGCGATGTTCGATACCTCTACTTCGCCTTCTTTCCGCTCTCGCCTTGCCTCGCTCTCCTCGCCGACCGCACCTTCGCCTCAGCCAACATCCCCGAGGTCTGCAAGACGCGCCTCCAGCTCCAAGGCGAGCTCGCCAAAGGCGCCCGCGTCTACACGTCCGTCTTTGACGTCGCAAAGAAGACGTGGGCCAACGAGGGCCTGCGCGGCCTCCAACGCGGACTCGGCACGGCTGTAAGTCTGACCGGGCTTACTGTGCTGCACGCCGCTGCGGCTCACCGACCGACGTCATCGTCAGGGGCTAGAGCTAACCCAATTGATCCTGCCCTCTTGTCGCTCTCGCAGTACGTCTACCAGGTGCGTAGGGCCAGGCGTAGCCTGTCAAAGTCTCTCCAGAGGCGGCCGGCTCTGCATCCGGGCTAGCTTGCCTAACTCTAGCTGTGCTCACAGTTGACAGTACCAGAGCGCTGACTTACCGGGCTGTCCGTACTATCTCTTCGGCAGATCGCGCTCAACGGTTCCCGGCTTGGCTTCTACGAGCCGATTCGGAGAGGCTGCATGTCGGTCCTCGGCAAGAACCCGAGCGAGCAGTCGTTTGGCGTCTCGGTCGCCGCCGGTGCCGGCTCGGGCATGATCGGAGGTGCGCCCTTGCTCAACAGCTACAGAAGCTAACTCGCCAGCGACTGGCTGTCCGCAGCTGGGTCGACGCTGAAACCACGCCCTTTGTCGTTGTCGCCCCTCCTAGCCTCTCTCGGCAACCCCCTCTACCTCGTCAAGGCTCGCATGCAGGCCTACTCGCCCTTCCTCCCCGTCGGCGCCCAGCACCAGTACAAGTCTGGTTTTGACGCCCTCCGGACCATCTATCGGGCCGAGGGCGTTCGCGGCATGTTCCGTGGCATTGATGCCGCCATCCTCCGGACCGGTATGGGCTCGTCGGTCCGTCCGCCGCTCCAGCATCGTCGGTGACATTCTGATCGAATCGGCGGCTGATCCTGCTCACGGCCTGTGCCTCTGCAGGTCCAGCTGCCCAGCTACTACCTGACAAAACAGTTCTTGGTCGATGGCGGCTACTCGAGCGCGACCAGCGCATGGACCTACCTCATGTCATCAACCGTCTCAGGCATCTGCGTCTGCGTGCGTCGTCGTCGCGTCGCAACATCCGGACTCTCGCCCATGCTGACGACCGCTTTCGCCGACCTTACAGATCGTCATGCAGCCGGCCGACACGGCGCTGACGCGCATGTACAACCAGCCAACCGAGATTGTTGATGGCCGCACGCGTGGGCTCTATTACAAGAACCCGATCGACTGTCCGTCGAACCCGGCTTGATTTCTTTCCCCTCGCGCCGGTGGCTGACCTCCTTCCTTCTGGGGCGATATAGGCATGTGGAAGACGGTGAAGGCCGAGGGGTTCTTTGGCCTGTACAAGGTCAGTCGCCGTTCCTCTTCCTATCGCAACCCACACGAGCTGTTGCTGATGCACCGCTCCTTGCGACACCTGCAGGGCTCGGTCGCCCACGTCGTCCGCATCGCCCCTCACACGGTCATCACTCTCGTCGCCAACGAGCTTATCTGCGGCCAGTACGCCAAGCTCAAGCAGCGCTTCGAGTCGGACCTGTAAGCCCTCGCCTCCCCCGTCTGCCGTAATAAAAGCGGGACCCTCCGTCCCTCCCGCAGGCCCGCGCCTTCGTTTATGTGTCCTGTACTACCAGTCCTCGCTCCGCATAGACGTCTCTCGGGTGACCCCTTTCTTGTATTCCATCATCGGCATTGTCGCCCGCGTAGAAGCGTCAGTACTCGCAGAGTCGGGCGCAAGTAAGGTCATCAGATAGCGAGAGACGGTCATGAAGAGGCGGCCAGATAGGAGTCGGCGTGAGTCGCAGCTGGAGCTTCAAGCCTGTGGGAAGGACACGTGCTAGTCGTCAGCGTGGTACTTCATGCGCAAGCGCGTCAAGTCCAAGAGAGCACGTACCCTGGCCCAGAGGTCGGTCGCGGCCGCCCGGCCCTGGTCGAACGCCTGCTCCCAGATCCAGACCCACTCGCCGCCTCCACGCTGTTGGACGTGCTCGGCCCGCCGGCGGACCTTCCACTGACCGCCAGCCTGGGGAATCTCGGACGCCGACAGCTGCGGGTGGGTGTGGCCCGACTGGAGGAACTGCAGCTGGTCGGACCACTGGGTAGCGCGGCAGTAGGAGGCGGGCGTCAGTCAAGCTCTCCAACAAGGGCGGGGCGATGGGAAAACGCACGCCGACCGTGAAGCCATCGTTGAAGCGGTCGTTCTCCATCCTGGACGCCTTGTTGCCCATCGCTTGGTTCCAGTAGGCGGTGTGCGAGCCTGTGAGACGCATCGCGTCGAAATCAGCTGACGCCACTCTCGCCGAGAGTCCGACAGGACGACGAACCGAGGGCCCTCTCGCGCGCCTGGCCGAGGCCGCCGTTCCAGTCGGCCTGCTTATTGCCGGCAGCCTTGTAGCCGAGTAAACCCGGGACGATCTCGGCCTGGCAGGCGTTCGCGAACGACCAGCCGGCATCCCAGCCCTCCTGCTTTTTGATCGTCCACCAGAAATACCCGCTCGTCGTCTTGTCGAAGACCTGAAGCAGAAGAGAAGGGAGAGGCGCTGATGGTCAGGTTTAGTCCGTAGGTCGCAAACAAGGCTTCGCCAGCGCACCTCGAGCTGGGCGCGGACGAAAGCCCGCTCCTTTTCGTCGGCCTCGCCGTCCTGTGAGCCGCCCATGCTGCCTCTGCGGCGACAAAGCCCGAGAGGTCCAGTGTCAGCCTTCCCCTTCGATGACGACGCAAGCATGCGACTGGAAGATGCGCACGGGTTAAGCGCGCCGCTCCACTCGCCGACAATGACGCGGCCGCCGCCTCGGTCGGCCTTGAGCTGCTCGTCCTTGGACATCTCGTGCATGAAGCCCTCGCGCATCTCGCGGGCGTGCTCCTGCGCCGGCTTCCGACCGTCCTCGGACTGGCGAAAATGTACAGCGGGGTCAGTACCGTCTGCGGATCAGGGGTAGATCATGTCGGGCAGCGTACGGTAAAGCAGCGGTAGACGTGAGTGTCCTGCGCGAGAGCGAGCGAGAGCGGGCGAGAAAGCTGTAAGTTGGTCGCCCGGTCGTGAGGGAGACTGGACGAGGCGAACGGACGACGATGGTAAAGTTAAGGTCGGGAAAGTACTCGTTCAGAGCGTTGCCGAGCATCCAAGAGTCCCCGACGATCCTGCAGCAGCCGTCGAGCGTCGGTCAGGGCGAGAGCACATGGATGAGCTCCTGGCGGGGGAGGAGATCCGACACGGAACGCACAGCGGGAAGTCGGGCCCGCAGATGCGCCGGAGCTTGGCGAGCGTGTCCTTCTGGAAGCTGCAGAGCGACTTATGCTGCTTGGGCTCGTTCATGAGCTGGAGCCTGACCCGAGCGGCACCAGAGAGGGAATGCATACATGCGTCAGTAAGAGAGGGCGAGCCCGTGCGCAGCAGCACAAGCAGCAGCAGCAGGTCAGGGCCAAACGCACCCGACGACGTTGTCAACCTGGCAGATAGCGCCGACGAGGGCCTCGAGCACGCGGACCGTCTGCTCCTGGCACTTGCGCTTGTCAAAGAGCTCGGACCCGTGGTGGCTGGCGCCCGAGTGGGCGTCCTCGTTCTGTTTGCCGGGGACCGCATGGAGGTCGACGAGGACGCCGAGCCCGTGCCGGTCGGCCCAGCCAAAGGCCCGCTCGATGCGCTCCCAAGCGCCCTGGTAGACGTCGGCGAACGGCTCAAACTCGGTCCCCTTGAGGAGCGACCGGTCGAGCCCGGCGAGGTGGTAGAACGAGATGGGCAGCCGGACCGTGTTGATCCCGCGCGAGGCGAGCCAGCCAAAGTCAGCCTCGGTGAGCCAGCTGTCCCAGTGATGCTCGAGCGCCCGACGCTTGTCGTCGGTCGACCGGTCCGAGGCCGCAATGTCGTAGTCGGCATCGCCGCCGTTCTTGGCGTTGGCGAACGGCTGGGGGGTGATCCACTTCTCGAGCGTGAACCAAGAGCCTGGTCGAGGAGCGGCGAAGGGCGGGACGGCGGCGAGCGGAGCAGCCGAGAAGTGAGGGAAGGTTGAGCGGGAGACAGACCGAAAGGCGACGAGAAGCGAGCGAGGGATCAGCTCCGGGGTGCCAGCAGGCATGTCATGCGAGCAGGACTCTGTGTTGCTGACCGAGGTTGACCCCGCGCCAGAAGCGATGGCGGAAGAGCTGCTTCTTCGAGCCGGCGTCAAGCTGCTCGCGCTGGCCCGACGGCGAGAGGGCGACCTGCTGGGCCGAGCTGGCCGGTAGGAAGCGATCGAGCTTCGAGTCGAGCTTGCTGGAGAGCTTGGAGAACATCGCTGGCGGGGAGAGGAGGGGGTGAGGGCCGAACCAAGCAACAAGGCAGACGGACGACGTCAGCAGAGAGGGCCGTCCGTCTGCTGCGCATCCCCCCCGTAGTTGTCACCGCCGACTGCACTTGCTCCTGGCGGGCAGCGAAGCCGCCCTTGCCGACCTGGCTCGACCCCCGCCGCCGGGACGGCCCTCATCCAGCTGCCCTCCCGAAACCGACTCTGGCCCACACCACGAACCTCGTCGCTCAAGCCGCTTCGCTTCGCTCGGCCGGCCAGCTGATCTGCCGGCTCAGGGGCTGCCGAGCTCGAGCCGGTCGTCCATCGCAAACGAGCTGCTCCTTCGTTCGGGGGCGCCCTTGCCTTGCCAGTCTCTGGAGCCAGACCTGACCGCCCTCTTCGCACGCTGGAGGCATACGCTCATCGTCGATCATTAGCAGGCTTCGAGCCCTGGCTCCATGTTCTCCATCCCCTCCCCCCCCCCCCTCCCCCCCATCACGAGCAGAGCGCAGGCGGCTAGA
>Ga0308160_10001595_pt1 | contig 31045 bp, 24 predicted proteins | sample PhyFR1_FD_201036 | JGI IMG/M metagenome (GOLD analysis project Ga0308160, IMG submission 201036) | Phyllosphere microbial communities from UC Gill Tract Community Farm, Albany, California, United States - DLSLF.R1 | ecosystem: Host-associated > Plants > Phyllosphere > Unclassified | place: USA... | reverse complement strand
AAGCCGGAATCGAAAGCCCCTTCTGGAACTGGATCCGATTGAGCGTCATCGCCGTATCTCACTGAAGAACCTGCATTTCTAAACCAAGGCAGCATCACCAGCTGAGACACAGCGCTAATCAGGTCCCCTCGGGAGAGGGGTTGGGGTGAGGGTACGGCGCGAAAGCGACTCGCGGAGTTGGTGCACGAGGCTTCGCCCGTACCCTCATCCGCCCCTGCGGGGCACCTTCTCCCGACGGGAGAAGGAACAGCCGCTAGCCCCTCTCCCCTCGGGAGAAACGCTCGCTCACCTTCCGCAGCGACGCCGACACGTGAGTGCGTGCCATGCAATGTGCAAGAACGCGTTGCCGCACTCCCCGCGCGCCTACCGCAACTGTGCAAACACCTCACCACCACCACCATCGACCATCACACCCAACGTGAATAGAAGCGTGCACAAGATCACGCGCCATCACGCTTCATTTGCAATTGCCCATTGGCCTTGTTGATAGAGTCGCCGCGCGTCCCCAGCGGCAGCCCACCTGTGCCACGTGGCCGACCGCGACGCTTGGAGCAATTCATTCAATAGGAGGTGTCACGTGCACTGGAAGTCCACTGTCGCAATGCTCGCCCTGTCCGCCGCCGCCCTGCCGGCCTTCGCCCAGCCCGATCGGCAAGTGGTCGAGGACATGCTGCTCCGCTCGGCCAATGTCTGCCCCGGCCACAGCACCGACCGCACCGCGCCCACCGTGAAGGCCGTCCCCGTCGGCGCGTTGCGCGTGATGCTCGACCGCGGCCTGGTCATGTGCCCCGATCGCCGCCTCGACGCCGAGGCGCCGGCCGTGTTCTACGGCAGGCTCGGCGTGTTCGCCTGGAATCCCGAAGTGAAGGCCGGCTCGACGGTGATCGTCAAGCAGATCGGCGCCATGACCCGCAACGAGGAATACCCCGCGGAGACCCTGGTGTGGGACGCCAACGGCAAAGCACTCAAGCAGCAGACCGTGCCCATGTTCGAACCGAAGCCCGGTGCGGCGGTGCTGTACAAGGTGCGCTAATCCGCTTCGTCCGGCCCGCGCAGCCGCGCAGGCAGCTACACCCGGCCGGCATGCCCTGATGGGGCAGCCGGCTTTTTTGTCTTCTACGCCGCGCGCACTGCTGGACGCATTCGGGAGCGCGGCATGCGCCATGACCTACGGCGAAGCCAGGCGGCCACCCGACGCCGCTGCCTCGCCGCTTCGCGCCACCCAATCGATGCGATTGCCCATACCCGACATGCAATGCATGCCGGATTATCTTTCAATGCGCGGCGATCACCTTTATCGCCAGATTATCGAATACTGAAAGATCCATTGTCGAATTAAGCGCGGCGCCATCTGATTCTTTCGCCATTGGCGAAACAGACAGAAATCCATCGAAAGTATGCGGATTTCAGGCGAATTTCTACACCGGTGTGCCACTCCGCACGCTGCCACACAGACGCGCCACAAGATTTATCTTGGCTGCATGTCTCGATATTCGCCCGATTGTCGCGCGAATCCATACTGCAGATAAACATTGCCGCGGATTGTCAGAAGAACACTCGAAGCGCCGTAGTAGGGTTTGGCCCCCACCCCACCGTCCCGTGCAACCGGGATTCAATTGCGAGGACGTTTTTCATGGCCACACTGCGGAATCGGCTGGCGCTGCGCGTACTGTCCACCATCGGCGTTGCGGGCGCGCTGCTGCCCCTGGCCGCATCGGCCGCACCGGCGCGCGGCACGCTGCTCAAGAGCAATTTGCTGACCAGCTACACCCACCAGGCGATCGGCACCCTGCTGGCCAACGACCAGTCCACCGACCAGGCCAAGTGCGACGTGCGCGTCGCCGAGTTCACCTACGCCACCATCGGCGTCGACGGCGAGCCCGCCACCGCCTCCGCAGCGCTGCTGGTGCCGGGCGGCAGCCAGTGCACCGGGCCGTTCCCGCTGCTGAGCTACAGCCAGGGGACAGAGTCGCTGCGCCGCGCCGAGCAGGCCAAGGAGATCCGCGACGCCAAGGGCGACGACACCATGGTCACCCACCTCGCCACTCAGGGCTACGTGGTGGTCAGCAGCGACTACCTCGGCATCGGCCAGTCCACCTATCCGTTCCATCCCTACCTGCACGCCGCGTCCGAGGCCAGCGCCAGCATCGACGCCCTGCGCGCCGCGCGCCAGGTGCTGCAGCGGCTCAACACCCCCCTGTCGGGCAAGGTCATGCTGACCGGCTACTCGCAGGGCGGGCATGCCGCCATGGCCACCCAGCGCGAGATCGAAGCGCACCTGTCCAACGAATTCCACCTGGTCGCCAGCGCGCCGATCTCCGGCCCGTACGCGCTCAGCCAGACCTTCCGCGACAGCTGGAGCGGCCACAGCGCCGTGGGCGAGAACACCTTCGGCATCGTGCTGGGCAGCTACGCCATCGTCGGCATGCAGCACACCTACCACAACCTCTACCTCGACCCGGCGCAGGTGTTCCAGGATCCGTGGGCCAAACAGGTCGAAGCGCTGTTCCCCGGCACGCAGAGCCTGACCGACCTGGTGCTCGGCGACACCCTGCCCGGCGTCGACAAGATCCGCCAGTACTTCCAGCCCGGCTTCTACAAGGACTTCGCCAGCAATGCCAACGACCCGTTCCTGCGCGACCTGGAGCGCAACGACCTGCTCGACTGGGCGCCGCGCACCCCGACCCTGCTGTGCGGCTCGGACAACGACGCCACCGTGCCGCTGAAGAACGCCACCACCGCCATCGCCGCGTTCAAGGCCCGCGGCAGCAACCAGGCGTCCGTGCTCGACCTGGGCAGCGGCAAGCCCAGCGACAACAGCGCCTTCGAGCACCTGCTGACCAAGGAAGCCTGCACCGTCGCCGTGCGCCAGCAGTTGTTCGACAAGCGCCGCTGAGTTTCGCCGCAGAGGATCGCAGGGGCAGCCTCCTCCCCCATGCCCTTGCGATCGCCAGCGAGCGAACGCTGCCGCGCCTGACCATCGGCGCGGCAGCGTCCGGGGCAATGGCCGCGCGGAATGCGGCGATTACGCATCGCGGCTAGCGGGTGTGGCCGAACCGGCGTGTCGCGAAAGTGGGCCAACAAGGCGCGGACCTTCCGCGCAAGCGCGACGCACCACCGCACTCCCAGCACGCGCGCCTCGATCAACCGGCATCGCCCCAGATGCAAGCAGCTCCCGCAACCGGCGCGGCCTGCATGCCACCGCGCAGCGCATGCACCACCGCACCACCAACCGCATACAACAGCAACGGCACCATCCAACTGGCCCACAGCAACAGCGCGATCAGGCCGGGCGATGGCGTCATGCCCAACCCGATGGCCGTGGGAAGCGCCAGCCGGAACAGCACAGGTGCCAGCGTCGCCAGATAGGCGCGCACCATCCAGCGCTGGTGGCGCAGCACCTGGCCGCGCAAGATCGCCAGCAACCCCATCGACGCGGTGACCAGCCACACCAGCGCCGTCACGGAAAACGCCAGCCGGATCGACAGCGGCGCCGGCGACGTGGCGATCAAGCCGACCGCCCCGACCATCGCCACCGCCATACCGGCGAAGTAGACCCGCCCCACCCAGCGGTGCAGCCGCGGCCACCGCCGCCAACGCTGCGTCGCGAACTGCAGCGCGCCGAGCAACAGGCCGACCGCGCCGCCACCCAGGTGGCACCAAAGCCAACCGCGCCGGGTCAGGAACATCGCATAGGCCGGCGACTGCAGCGATGCATACTTCTCGTACACCGAGTGCACGAACTCCCCGGCGAACACCGCCAAGGCAAGCCACAACAGCCACCAGGCCAGGCGCACGCCTGGCGTGGTGCGCGGCGCCACCACGCGGCGCTCCACTGGCACTGACTCAATGCCCATGCCTGCCCCTTCGCACTGCCGGACCCTCGGCAGCGGCACGCTAGCACGGCGGCGCCCACCCGGCAGCCGCAGCGCCAGGCCATCATCGGACCGACCCGACGCACAGCGGAGCACACGCAGCGGCCGGCCGGGTCGGTGTTCAACCGTCCATGCGCACGCCCGCGCGTGGCCGCACGTGCGTCACTCCTCCCCGGCCATGCGCACCACCAACGCGCCATCGCGCACCTCGATCCGCAAGGTGCTGCCGATGGCAAAGCCCAACTGTTCCAGCCAGCGCCCACGCAGGCGCAGCGACGGCACCACCTGGTTGCTGGCCGGGTAATAGCCGTAGCCCATCTTGCAGCGCTGCGGCGGGCGCCGGCGACGGGGTGCGCGCGGCGTGCGGGCCTCCTCGGCGGCAAGTTCGGCGGCGATCTGCTCGGGCGTCAGCATCGGCGTGAGCGTCGGCTCCACGATGGTCCAGTCGCGAAATTGCGATGTCTTGCGCGGCGCACGCTTGCGCGAGGTGGCGGCGGGACGGGAAGGCGGCTTACGCATGGCGCGGCTCCCCGTGCGACACCGGCGCCGGGCCATCGCCGCCCAGCCGCTGTGCGTGGATCTCGTCCACGATGCCGCGCACCGCGCGGGCGGCAGTGAAGATGTTCTCGCCCAGGATCGACACGCTCTTGTCGTCCAGCGGCGCCCCGCTGCACACCGCCACCATGTCGCTCTGCGCGGTGATGGTGCGCAACAGCGCGTGGAACTGGTCGAGCTGCTGCAGGGTGACGCCGAAGGTGAAGCGCTCTTCCTGCGTGGGCAGCGTGGCCGCTGGTGCGGTGTGCCGCAGCGCGGCGGTGGTGCGGGCTTTCGAAGTCGTCATGGCATCCGTCCTCGACGTGGGCGGACGGGGTGTCCGCACAACCACCGTAGCGCGCTCTTTTTGATATCCAAAAATCAGATATTCACTGGGAGCTTCAGCCGCACAATTGCCCTCGTGACCGTCACCTCGAACCGGTGCAGTCCACTGGACCGCTGCCCCCTGAAGCACCTCATGTCTCGTTTCGTAGACGGCGCAATCGCCAGGCGGACAACTGTTGATTCTGGCGCTATGTTTGGATCTGGGACGAGGGTCGCATGGGACGCAAACGGGGAAATACCGGGTTTGACGCGCTGGCTGCGTTGCCGTGGCCGCTTGGACTAGCGGCCGGCATTGCTGCCTTTCTTGCCGTGCGCCATGGGCTTGCATGGTGGCTCTCCCAGCACGGCGGCATGCTGGCGCAAGGCATCGTGCAGCACTCGGACAGCACGCTCGCACCGCTTGCGTGGATCGTGCTGATCGTCTGTTGGATCGCTGCGCTCTTCTCCTTCCTCGGCGCACGCCATCGCCGCCGCCTGCTGGATACCCGTACCACCCTGGAAAGCCTTGCCGTCGGCGGTTGGCGCCAATTCGAACTGCTGGTCGGCGAAGCTTTCCGCCGCCAAGGCTACAGCGTGGAAGAAACCGGCCTGGGTGGTGCTGACGGCGGCATCGACCTGATCCTGCGCAAGGACGGCCGCCGCACGCTAGTACAGTGCAAGCAATGGAAGCGGCAGCAAGTCGGCGTCAGCGTCGTGCGCGAGATGTATGGGCTGCTGGCGCACCACCAGGCACACGCGGTGAAGATCGTTTGCATCGGCAGCTATACGAAAGATGCGGCACGGTTTGCACAGGGCAAGCCAATCGAGCTGATCGGTGGCGAGCGCTTGCTAGAGATGATCCAGGCGGCGCAACGCGGCGGCGGCGCGGTGACATCTTCCAAGCACAACATTGAACACGCACCTGTTCCGGCAATCGACGCTGCCGCTCAATCGCCCACATGCCGACAGTGTGGGAACGCGCTAGTCCAGAGGACTAACCGGCGTTCGGGTGAAGCCTTCCTTGGCTGCAGCCAGTTTCCGCTATGTCGAGAAACCGACTAAATGAATCTGACCCCGTTAATTTACGCCGCTTTACGGCACTTTGTAATTCATAAATTAGACGACCACAAGATGCTAACGGAGATTCCATGCCACTTGACCTAGACACCTCTGAAAAGGTTGCCTCACTGATCGCGGCCATCATAGGCATTGCTTCGTTATTTTTTATTAAAAGAAATAGAAGAAGAAACCCAGAGCAATCTGAAAAACATAACAAAAATAAAAACACCAATACTCAGTCCGTTGTTGTAAACGTCACTCAACAAGAGACATCTACTTCCGTATTCGATAGTGAAAGCGATCTAAAATCTTCAAAGAAGATACTATTCATTGATGACGATAAAACTTTTAAGATAGTAACCATCTTAAAGAAGATGGGCTGGATTCACACGAGAATTGTAATCGATCTACCATCCTTGGATGCCACTACATTGAAGGATGCAGATGTAGTATTTGTAGACATTCAAGGTGTGGGAAAGATTATGCACTATCAAGATGAAGGTTTAGGACTCGCGCTGGCAATTAAGCGGAGACATCCGAACAAGAAAGTTGTAATTTACTCAGCACAGGAGCATGGCCCACGCTTTCATGAAGCTCACCAAGTCGCTGACTATTCACTTCCAAAAACAGCGGAGCCAATCAGATTTGAAGAAGTCATCTTGAAAGTTCTGCGCTCATGAGGGAAGCTTTTCCGCGCGTACACCTAGAGAGTGCCAATAGGGCGGAGCCCCTTATATCTCAACTAACTGCTCAGGAGCTGACGGACTGCCGCGCTGCACTTTCAACAGAAAAATCTACTCAGCTGTTAACAATAGCTGGCGCACGTTTTAGAACCTCGATAGCACGCACGGCCCAGTTCACAGTCATTGGATTATCCGCTGATCCTGATAGAGTCAAAAGTACTTCGCTGATGAGGAATGAATTGGATGTTGTACTGGGCGCAGCACCCTCTATCCTTGCAGCAGCCGAGCGATCCGACAATATTGCTCGGCGTTTAATCCACAACCTAAAGACCATAACCGCCAAGACTATGCAGGAGGTTTTTGCCATAGCACAGCAGCAAGAACTAATCGGCAGAACCCCTCAAGATCAGAGTGCGTACATTCAGAGCGAGATTCTCAAGTACCCGGAAGATGCTGCTGCAGCATTTGTTGAAATTCTAAAACACCAAGGCGCTCAAAAGGCCGAGTACTCCGCATTTGAAACTCTATCGGGACCTGTGGCTTCAACCAGCAGAGAGCGTCACGAGGTTCATAAAGTATTGATGAACGTATTTTACTTATTTTTCGGCGACTTCGTCAGAAACAAAGTCTCAGCTTACGTGCATCCAACTCGCCAAACTGCCTACTTTGACTACGATTCAATGCATGCATGCATATATTATATTGTCGAAAATGCTGCAAAGTACGTAAAGCGAGGAACAAGGCTTTCCGTCACAACCGAAAGTGAACCATCTGAGACCATCATTCGATTTGAGATGGAGAGTACGCATATTGCTTCTTCAGAAGAGGAATTAATTTTTCAAGATGGCGCATCCGGAAAACTTGCTAGAGAGCAGCATAAAAATGGCAGCGGAATTGGACTCTACTTGGCTCGCCAACTTGCCATCCTTAATGGCGGAAGCCTAACCGTACTATGTCGGAGGCGCCCAGGGGATACGCTGTATTCTTCAAATACGTTTGTTCTAGTGCTGCCAAAAGGCTAGGGGCGGACATCAGAAGGAGGAGCAGGCTCACTTCGAAGCCTGGGCGAATAAAGGGGCCAGAGGAGGTATCTATTTGGAAAGGCATATTTCCTCTGGCCCTGTACTCGGCCCTCTATTTACTGCGCTGAAAACTGGGGTAAGTGTGCAATTACGCGGGCGACACTCGCCACTTTCAACTTGCCGCCCGCTAGGCAGCTCGAGCCGCACGCTTGCGCTGCCGAACCACCTGCCGTCCCGCATCCAACAGCCAGTACAGCATCGCCACGACCAACGGAATTTCGATCACGCGCGAATTCACCGAGACAAAGCAGGCCAGTAGCAGGAACGGCGCGGCTCGCCAGACGGGTTGATGAAAAGGATGCAGATAGTGCCGATAGAAGCCACGGATACACGAGGCGATCAGCAAGGTGATCGCCAGTCCCCAGGCGAAGGGCCACCAGAGCTTGTCGGCCAGTAGTAGCGTGGCTACCGACAGGATGGGAATGCACAGCCGATGCGCCCAGCGTCCATGCCGCACAGCGGCATCCGGCAACATCTGCCATTGGCATAGCTCGACGGCGGCCGCACAGGCGACCACGGCGGCGCTCACATAGAGCCACGCCAGCACGGCGTGCAGCGCGACACCCAACAAGGTGGACGGCGCGGCATTGATGACCAGTATCGGGACGGCCAGCGTCGAGAAAATGGCGGTGACCAACAGGCAGCGCGCGGCGTAGACCATCGTCCTGTCGAGGGTGAACCGGGTGGGATCGGCGGCGGCCCGCCAGAATGCCTGGTTGCGTTCGTCGATGGAGGGAACCGGCGTTCCATCTGGCACGCCCAGCGTTATGTCCAGCAAGCTGCAGATTCGATCCGCCTCGCCCATCGGCAGCGCATTGAACAGGGCGCAGCGCCATTTGAACGGGCGCGACAAGTGCTGGAGATCCTTGTTCAACCTCCAGCTGTGGGCATTGTTCGATGCCGGCGAGTTCAGCTTCCAGGAAACATGGGCTTTGTGCCGCACATCTTCCAGTTGGAGCGGGTGCACGTTGCCGCCGAGCGCATCCCACTCGAAGAACCGCTGCAGCACGTCGAACCGGCTGTTCTCGATGGGCCGCGGCTCCTGCTCCAGTACGCCGAACACGGCCTGGCCCACGCGCACCTTGTCGCCCAGCGACCACATCACGGGATGTTGCTCGAGCAAGTGCTGCAGTGCGGCCGCGGTGCCGTCGACGGCGTGCGCGACGACCTCCAGGGCCACTGCGTGCGGATCGCAGGGCGCCTCCCGGGGCGCCGCCGCCGCGGGCAGCGGCATCTCGCGCGGTGCCTGCCCACGCGGTGGCGCCGGTGGCGATGGCGCGGGTGGCAGCGGCACCTCGTCCATGGCGTCGCGCGGCGGTGGCGCCTGTTCCAGCACGGCAGGTGCCTGAACCACCGCGACGGCGTCGCGCGGCTCCACGCTGCCGCCGGATTGGCGGCGCCACGCCAGGGCCTGTTGATAGGCCTCGTGCAGCGCCTGGAATCCGGCCGGGTCGGTATCCGGCCGGTGCAGCTTCAACAGGCGCGCATAGGCCCGCTTGATCGTGGATTCGTCGGCATCCTGCGCCACGCCGAGCCGCTCCAGCGCGGCGAGCTGCGTGCAGTTCATGCGCCACTCCGCCCGCACCGGCCGCCGCCATGGCGCGCCACTGTGCACCTCCGCTGCCGGCCCCGGCCGCAACGCTCCCTGTCCTGCTGCATCGCCATGCCCCCTGCCTGGCTATTGGATGTGAATCCCGCATGGACATGCTGGCATAGCGCTGGTTGCACAGCCAGGGTTTGGGCGGTCCCTGCATCCATCTCTGCCGCTCGCCCCCATTTGCCAACAAACCGGGGTCGGGTTCACTGCCTACTGCCCGATGTCCGTTACTTCACTCCGGTTCGGACAGAAGCGCAGCTCTAGTCGACATCGAAAGTTTCGGCAAAGCGACTCGGCATGCTACCAAGCATCGCCTCCAGGTAGGCATAGGGCTTGATCGCATCGAGCCAGGCGAAATAGCTTGCCTCCGACACGTGCCTGCGCACACCGGCCAGGACCGCCTGACAACGATCCGTTGACAAGAATGGCAGTGGTGGCGGCTCTGGCTCGTAGATGCCCGAGAAGTCGCCCTTCAACGTGTGCGCTCCATGCCATAGAACCTCTGCTGGCGTACCGGAATCGAGATCGGCCAGTTCCACCAAACGCCCCGACAGTAAAGGATGGGCGGCTAACAACCAGCCATATAACTGCGTGGTCCATAGCGGGCAACGGATGGCGAATACCGAATCGAGCCAGTCAGCGAGTTCGTGATTGGCTAAGTACTTCGCACAGAAGAACATGCCCGCCGAGAAGTCGCCACACGCCACGCTCCACGCCATGCGCTCCCCACCCGTGAACGGATTCTCCGGCGCTGAGACCGCCAGCCGCTCTCCTTCCCAGCGAGCGGGGTCCATCAGGCAGCGGCCCAACGTCTGCCTCGCATCGTCGGCGAACCCAGGGTATGGCTCGTCGATACCGCGCGGATGCACGGCCATGAACGCCGTGACGAGGTGCTGATACAGGCTGTCGAACGATTGTTCCAGGTGGCGGGGAACGAGCTGGGCCAACAAGTAGCGATACCAATTGGTCCACTCGTACATGGGGCCGAAACTGGAATTCCCGGAAGCGATTTCCTCAAGCGGTACGCGCAGTTCCTCGAGCGAGAAGCCCTCAAGATCAGCGAGCAGGAAGTCGAACATGCGCCGCTCTTCACCCATGAACCACGCTTCGCCCATCGGATGTGCAGGGCGGCGCACCTGATGGCGCATGCGTTGAACACAGCCGGAATTCAGCCCGTCGCCCGGGCGCCAGACGAACGGATGCGCAATCTCGGGCTGTGGAAGCTGACGCGATGTGGCCATGTGGCGATTCTAGCCTTCACTTCCTACTGGCCCAATGCATAGAAGCCCGATGGCATAGGACGCATTGCGCTCTGCCCACGGCGAAGGGTGCGGGCTATGCGCACTCCGCCATGCAATCCATCAAGGCCGCCGCCAAGTGAACCTGACCCATTACTCGGACCCCACTACTCATGCAGACGCCAGATGCGCGAGCAGACCACTGCCCGCCCTGTCAGGGCGTTTGCCGCTGCTCCCGAAATGCGTCTTCCCAGCGCGGGAACACTGGCTGCCGGAAATCGGCGCAGAGTGCACTTCGCCCCGGCCATCATCGCCTGGCGGCATTGACGTCGGCTCCAGCTCACCGCCCGCGTTGCCCGATTGACGGCTAGCCAGAGCACCCCACAGAATCCGTTCCCGCCCCACAGTGGGTTCTCTTCGCCGTGGCGCCTCATGCAGCACGCTCCCCCCGGGTACGACTGTCCGTTCTGCGGTATCGCCGCCACGCTGCCCTCGCCTGCGCCGGAATCGGCCGTTGTCCTGGTGGATGCCAACGTGTTCGCCTTGGTGCCGACGCACCACTACGCCGGCATCCAAGGCAACTGCCTGGTGATCCCGCGTGGCCACTACGAGAACGTGTTGGACATGCCCGACGAGCTGGGCCGCGAGGTCTTCCGCGCCACGCGGCGCCTGGCGCACGCGATGCTGGCGGCCTTCGGCTGCGAGGGCATCTCCACGCGCCAACACAACGGGCCGGCCGGCAATCAGGATGTGTGGCACTACCATCTGCACGTGTTCCCGCGCTACGCGAACGACGGGCTGTATGGGGGGCAGAAAGTGCGCTACGCCACCGAGGAGCGCATTGCACTGGCCGCGCGTCTCCGGGCTGCGTTGCCGTAAGCGTGCTCTCCTGGAACTGCCTGCATCCCCCTGCCTGGCTGTAGCCCCGTGAATGGCTCTGAGACGCAAGCACCGGGCAAAGCCCGGTGAACCCTTGGCGCGCTGGCCCTTTCGGCACGATGGGTGCCTGACGCCTTGCCCCCTGCACTCTTGACTTTCCATACAGCCGCAACGCCTCATCCTTGCCGCGATTTCAACACCGGAGCGCTGTAAATGACGAAGTGGATGGGTGCCGCGCTGGCCGCGGCGATGCTGCTGGCCGGCTGCGCCAAGGTGGAGGGCGAGAAGTTCGTCGGCCACTGGGTCAACGTGCAGTCGCAGGACGACACGATGGACATCGAACGCAATGGCGAGTCCTTCATGGTGCGCAACACCACGCCGCGGTTCTTCAGCCGCAAGCCCAAGACCGAGAGCTACCCGGCCATCTACAAGGACGACGTGCTGCAGGTCTCCAACGACGGCGAAACGGTGAACTTCGCCATCGACCAGGCCAATGGGCACCTGCGCACCGGCAGCGACGAGTACCAGCGCGTTCCGGCCAAATGAGCGCGTCGCCCGGGCGCTAGGCCTGGAAGGAACGCCGCGCCGCTGCCTCTCGGGCCGGCGCGGCGTCTCCACGCGTGGCGATGGAGCGCCGTGCAACGGGCCTGCCTCAGGTAACGCAGCTAGCTGCGCCGGGGCTCCATTTCTACCCTCCCCGTTCTTAGCTAAAGTAGGCCTGTCCCTGTAACGGAGCACACCCATGCCCAACAGCATGAAAACCGAAGCCGAACAGCTAGTGCGTAGCCTGCCGGAACAGGCCAGTTGGGACGACCTGATGTACGAAATCTACGTTCGCCAGAAGATCGAACAAGGCTTGCGTGCAGCCGAAGAAGGTCGTGTGGTACCGCATGATGAAGTCAGAAGGCGCTTCGCTCTCGACCGATGAACATCGTCTGGACCGAACCTGCCGTCGATTCCCTGCAAGCCATTCGCGACTATGTCGCCCACGACAGCGTTTTCTACGCCGACCTCTTCGTCAATCGCCTCATCGACGCAGCGGAGTCGCTGCAGGCGTTCCCCGAGCGCGGCCGAGAAGTGCCTGAGGCCGGCAATCCTGCAGTGCGCGAGTTGCTTTTCCAGAGTTACCGCATCATCTATCGCTCGCACGCGGCAGTTGTCGAAATTCTCGCCATCGTGCATGGCGCGCGCGACCTGTCGCTGATGCCCCGCCCGCCGTGGGAAGCCGGCTGATCTGTGCCATGAGAGTGGCCCAGGACTCTTGCGGCACGCGGATCAGATCGACATTGCGGCTCGCCCGAATAGGTTAGAACAATGCGCCTTGGACAGGGAACGGCTGGCCTTCTGTTTGGAATGTTGACGACGGCGGTGCAGAAACCTGTTCCAACCCGCCCAAGCGCCACGCCAATCCCGAGATCCGCAACGACGGCGAAACGGTGAACTTCGCCATCGACCAGGCCAATGGGCACCTGCGCACCGGTAGCGACGAGTACCAGCGCGTTCCGGCCAAGTGAGCGCGAGCGAACAGGGACGCAGGCAATTACTCCGCCTGCGATCCCCACGGGGCCGAGGATGAGCGAAAACGGGCGTTAGGGTACCCGTGCCCGCCAGCCGCCATCATCCTCCGGGCCACAGCCTTGTGAAGTCGAACGACAGCTGCCGGTGGTGCCGGATGGAGAGCAAATACACCGTGGCGTTCGTAGAGGCGGACGCCTCCACCACCGTGTAGAGCATCAGGTAGTCGCCATGCAGATAGTTGCGTAATGCATCCGGCGCGCCCACCGGCAACGCGGCCAACTGCGCCAATGCCTCGGACGACTGCGGCGGGTTGTCCAGGTATCGCCGGCCTATGCGTGGGAAACGCCGCAGGTTCGGGATGACCGTGGCGCGTAACTCGGCGAGCAGGTCATCGAAGGCGGCGCCGGCATCGGCTTCCAGCAGGAACGCCTCGATGGCGTCCAGGCACGCGAGGAAGCTCGCGGTCAGTTCGACCCGGTACAACGGTCAGCTGCGCTTCTTGGCCGCGCGCTTGCCAGCGCTTGCCGCACTGGGTGCCGCACGTCGCTGCTGCAGCTGGCCGATGGCCGCGTCCGCTTCGACTGTCCGGCCGGCGGCAATGTCGGCCAGTCCGCGCTTGGCATCGTCGATCAGCAGCAGATGGATGCGCTCGCGTTCCAGCCGGTGGTAGTAGTCCAGCCGGTCGGCGTCGATCAACGCAACGTAGCTCTCGCCGTTCTTGGTGATGATCTTCTCTGAGCCGGCCTTCGCCTGGTCGGCCAACTCGGAGAGGTTGGCGCGTGCAAGGGTGAAAGGCACTACATCGCTGGCGGAAAAGCCCATGACCGACTCCTGAAACCCGGATGACAGAATTCTGTACAGTCCATCTTGCCATCGCCCCAGCAGGCCAGCAAGGCGAATTTTTGCCACTGATGCCTCGCGTGCCGGCGATGTGGCGCAATCCGGCTTTGTTCGCCCACGATGCTCTCCGGCCCCTTCGGGAGATCGCGCCTGGGCAAACGTGCCGTCCTGCCGTAGGTGGATCACCCATCGCTCCGGCTTGCCTTCATCAGAACAACGCACCCTGCACGGGCGCGACCGTGGATGTTTCTGGTGCTTCCGTGGCCGGCGTGGCTTCCTGCTCCGCCCCCAACCGCCACGCCAACCCCGAGATCCGCGCCGCATGCCGCGCCAGCGCGCCACGCAGCACGGTTTCGCTGGCGGCCAGGTGCAGGCTCTGCCGCGCGCGGGTGATGCCGGTGTAGACCAGTTCGCGGCTGAGCACGCGGGCGTCGCGGGTGGGCAGTTGCAGCCAGACTTCGTCGAACTCGCTGCCCTGCGCCTTGTGCACGGTCATGGCGAAGGCGCTTTCGTGCGCGGGCAGCGCGGCGGGGTGGAAGCCGCGGACCTGGCCGTCGCCCTCGCCTTCGAACCAGGCCACCAGCGCGCCTTGCGCGTCGCGCAGGCAGATGCCGACGTCGCCGTTGAACAGGCCGTGGCGGTAGCTGTTTTCGGTGATCAGCAGCAGGCGGCCGTGGAACCAGGGCGAGGCGGCGCCGAGGCGGCGTGCGCCGGCGCCGCTGTCGGCCAGCAGTTGTTCGATGCGGGCGTTGAGGCCACGTGCGCCTTGCGCACCGGCGCGCACGGCGGTGAGCAGGCGCAGGCGGGCGGCGTCGCGCAGGGCCGCCGCGGGATCTTCGGCGTCGGCCAGTGCGCGCCAGTGCGCGAGCAGGGCGTCGCGGCGGGTGGCGAGCGGGTCCTCGCTGTCTTCGTGGAAGTGCACGCCGGCCAGTTCGCCGCTGCGCAATAGGGCGAGTGCGGTGTCGGCGTCGCCGGCGCGGACGGCGTCGGCCAGCGGGGCCAGTGCGAAGCCCTGCGCCTGGCGGTAGCCGCGCAGCAGGTGCACGCGGTGGCCGGCGAGGCCGCCGGTGTGCGTGTCGCTGGGGGTATGGCCGAGCAGCGGGTGCAGCGCTTGCGCGTCGTCCGGCTGCAGGGCGTCGCCGGGACCAGCGGCCTGCAGGATCGCGGCGAGCACGTCGCCGGCTTCGACCGAGGGCAGCTGGTCGGCGTCGCCGAGCAGGATCAGTTGGGTGCCGTCGGCGACGGCTTCGACCAGTTTGCACATCAGCGGCAGGTCGACCATCGAGGCTTCGTCGACCACGATCAGGTCGAACGGCAGCGGGTTGTCGGCGTCGTGGCGGAAACGCGGCAGATCGGGGATGACGCCGAGCAGGCGGTGCAGGGTGCTGGCGCCGGCGGGTAATGCCGCGGCCAGGGCTGGGTCGATGCCGTAGTCGAGCGCGCGTGTCACCGCCGCGCGCAGGCTCTCGGCCATGCGTTCGGCGGCGCGGCCGGTGGGGGCGGCCAGGGCGATGCGCGGGGCGGCGGCGCCCGTGGCCTGCGCCTGCGCGATGCGCAGCAACAGCAGGCGCGCGATGGTGGTGGTCTTGCCGGTGCCGGGGCCGCCGGTGACCAGCAGCAGGGCGCGGCGCAGGGCGAGTGCGGCGGCTTGGGCTTGGTGGTCGGTGGGGTGGCCGGCGGCGGACGTACCCTCACCCGCCCTTCGGGCACCCTCTCTCCCACGGGGACTTCCTTCGGTCGCCGGGGGGAGAGGGAACAACTTCGCGAACAGCGGGGCAAGTGCGGCGACGTCGAAGACCGGTAGCGATTGCGCGGCAAGGCGGCGCAGGCCGTGCGCCAGGCGGCGCTCGTATTCGCGGTAGCGGCGCAGGTAGAGCAGCCCGTGTTCCAGCACCAGTGGGCAGTCGGCGGCCGCGGGCTCCTCCGGCGCGGGCTGGGCGATCCAGCGCGAGGCTGCGAGTGCGCGTTGCCAGTCGGTGGGGTCCGGGAGTTGTGGCGGCGGGCCGTCGCGTGGGTCCAGCAGGACGTTGGCGCACGCGGGATCCAGGCCGGCGTGGCCGCTGGCAACTGCCAGGGAAGCAAGGGCGGCGCCGGCTAGCACCAGGTCGGGGGTGTCCGGGTCCAGGCGGCTCAGGGTTTGGGCGAAGGCGTGGTCGAGCGTGCGTAGCGCGCCGCTGCGATGGAGGGCGGCCAGGAGGTTGGGCTGGTTCACGGGGTGAGCGCTCCGTGGGCGGACGTACCCTCACCCCAACCCCTCTCTCCCACGGGGACTTCCTGCGGTCGCCGGGGGGAGAGGGGCTTGAGCGGAGCGCCGGCGGACAGGGCGTCGGCGGCTTCGAGGAGCGCGGGGTCGAAGGCGTCGTCTACGGTGAGTAGCGCGCCGCTGCGGTGGAGGGCGGCTAGGAGGTTGGACTGGTTCACGGGGTGGGGACTCCGTGGGCGGACGTACCCTCACCCCAACCCCTCTCCCGGGGGGAGAGGGGCTCGAGCGGAGCGCCGGCGAATAGGGCATCTACGGCTTCGACCAGTTCCGGGTCGAAGCGCCAGGCGTGGACGCCGGGCGATGGGTCGCGGGTGGCGTCCAGGCCGCGGCAGAACAGGTAGCGCACGCCGCCGAAGTCGCGGGCGTAGTCGTAGTTTTCGCCCAGGCGGAAACGCAGCCAGCGGTGCAGCGCGACGGTGTAGATCAGCGCCTGCAGTTCGTATTCGCTGTGCGCCATCGCCCGCACCAGCGCGTCGGCGTCGTAGCTGGGCAGGCGGTTGGATTTGTAGTCGAGCACGTACCAGCGCCCGTCGTGCTGGTAGGTGAGATCGATCAGGCCGGTCATCAGCCCTTCCAGGCGCTGGCGCGCGCCGAAGGCCTGGCGCTCGCCGACGACGCCGAAACGATGCAGCAGCGCCAGCAGCGCATCGACGCGGGTGGGGCGCATGGCGAAGTGGAATTCCATTTCGTTGCGGCGCTGCGGTTCGGGCACCGCGGCCAGGCGGGTGCCTTCGGGCAGGGCGACGGTGAGGGTGTGGCCGACCAGGGCGGTGAGCATGGCGGCGCCATCCTCCAGCTCGTCGTGAGCGTAGCCGCCGCGTTGCAGGGCTTCGAGCAGTGCCGCGGTCTGCCCGACCGGTGTCGGTTGACCGGGACGCCAATCGCGCCAGGCGGCGAAGTCGCAGCGTTCGAACACGTCGTGCATGGCCACGCCGAAGCGATTGCCGGTGAAGCGGCGGTCGAAGGCTTCCACGTCCAACGTCGTGGCGACGGCCTCGCTGGTGGATGGCTCGTCGCTGCCGCCGCTGCCGACCACGGTGGCACTGGCCATCGGGTCGGTGGCGGCGCCGGCATCGGCATTGGCCAGTTGGGTGAAGCTGTACACCCACCACTCCGGCACGACATGCCGCTGCGGCACCCGCGCCGGCGGCACCTGGATCTCGTCGGCCAACGGCAGACGCGGCAGGGTGGCCGGCGGCGGCGTGGTGTCGATGGCGATCGCGCCCTCGCCTGCGTCCGCCTGCAATGCGTCCGGGTCGCCGACCATCGCCGCCAGTGCGGTGCGCTCGTGCTGGTGGAACGGGCCGGTGGCGATCCACAGCGCGTGTTCGGCGCGGGTCAGGCCGACGTACAGCAAGCGCGCGTCCTCGGCGCGCTGTTCCTGTTTCCATGCCGCCTCGGCAGCGCTCCAGGCCGGGTCGTCCTTGCCTGTGTTCCAGTGCAGTTGGCGGCCGAGCGGCGGCGCGTGCACGACGCAGTGGCGGCCGGCGCCGCGGTCGCTGCGGCCGATGCCGACGTAGGGCAGGAACACCAGCGGATACTCCAGGCCCTTGCTCTTGTGCAGGGTCACGATCTGCACCCGGCGCGCGTCCGATTCCAGGCGCAGCTGCTGGGTCTCGTCGTTGTCGTCGGCATTGGCGATGCGCCGCGACAGCCAATCGACCAGTCCGTGCGCGCCGAGCGCGCGGGTGTCGGCTTCCTGCAGCGTTTCGGCCAGCTGCAGGTAGTTGGTCAGGCGGCGCTCGCCATCGACCAGCGCCAGCAGGCGCTGTGCGTGCGCGGCGCCGAGGTCGCCGATCAAGGCCAGCGGCCCGCCGCGCTGCCAGCGCTCGCGCCAGTCCAGCGCCTGCTGCTGCCAGCTGCGGTGACGATCGCCGTTGTGTTCGAGCGCGGCGATCGCGGCGGCGTCCTCGCCGATCAGCACCGTCGCCAGCGCCGCGCGCAGGCGGCTGTCGTCGCCCGGATCGAGCAGCGCCTGCAGCAGGGTCAGCAGTTCCAGCGCTTCGTCGGTGGCGAACAGGCTCTGCCTGCCGGCGGCCACCGCGGGAATGCCGACCGCGCCCAGCGCCTGCTGGATGCGGGTGGCCTCGCCATGGCTGCGCACCAGCACCGCGATGTCGCCGGCCTGCACCGCGCAGCCACCAAGCGTCGCGGTGCCGGCGCGGCCGCCGGCCAGCCAGTCGCGAATCGCGGCGACGCAGGCGGCGGTGCACAGCGCGCGCGCGCGGCCGGCGCTCCAGGGTTTGGGCTTGCCTTTGTCTGGTGGCGGCGGCTCCGGCGCGCGCCACACGGTCAGCGCCGGGGCGGTGGCACCGTCGCGCTGCAGTTCGGCGTCGTGGCGCTTGCTACCTGGCTGCACCGGATGGAAGGCGATGCCGTCGGTCAGGAACGCCTGCGCGTAGCCGGCCTGCGCGTACAGCGCGTCGATCGCCGACAGCAATGCAGGGCGCGAGCGGAAGTTGTGGCCGAGCGGCGGCGCCGGTTCGGCATCGGCGGCCGCGGCCAGGTAGGTCTGCACGTCGCCGCCGCGGAAGCCGTAGATCGCCTGCTTGGGATCGCCGATCACGAACAGCGCAGGCTCCAACCCGGCGTCGCGCGCCAGTGCGCCTTCGCCGAACACGTTGGAGAAGATCGACCACTGGCGGTCGTCGGTGTCCTGGAATTCGTCCACCAGGGCGATGGCGTATTGCGCGCGCAGCCGCCGCGCCAGCGCTTCGGCCTGCGGACTGTCGGGCCGCAATGCGTGCGCGACGCCATCGACCAGGTCGTCGTAGGTCTGTACGCGGCGTTGGCGCTTGAGCAGGGCCAGCCGCGCGACCGCATCGCCGCGCAGCGCGTGCAGCAGGCGGATGCGGCGCCTGGCGCGCGCTTCCTCCAACCGCGCCAGCGCGGCCAGGTAGCCGTCGACTTCGTGACTCATCGGCGAGGTCGGCGTGCGCCCGACGAATTTCTTGTTGGTGCCGGACGTCAGTTCCGTAGCGGTGAGCTTGATCAGCTTGGCGTGTGGCGGGAGGCCGGCCGCAGGCGCGGCGGCGAAGCCTTCGCACCAATGCCAGAGCGATGCCAGCCACTCCGGCTTGTAGCTGACCTTGCTCAGCACACCGTCTTCGATGGCGGCGGCGATCGCTTCGAAAAATGCGGTGCCGTGCGCGTGGAACGCGGTGGCGAGCGCGGCGGCCGCGTCCTGCACCTGCTGTGTGGCCGCGGCGACATCGTCGGCCAGCGCCGGTGCCGCCGGCAGCAGCTGCGGATGCCGCACCAGTTGGCGCAGGTCGCTGGCCAGCGCGTCCGGGCCGCCCGGCCATAGCGCGACCAGGTCGTCGGCCATCGCCGCGTCGGCGGCGCGCTGGCGCCACAGGTCGGCGGCGACTTCGCCCAGCAGGTCGCGGTCGTTGGCCAGCAGTTCCGGCGCAGCGAAGGTCTGGCCGCTCTCCAGCGCGTGCTCGCGCAGCACTCGCGCGCAGAAGCCGTGGATGGTGAAGATGGCGGCGAGGTCGATTTCCTCCACCGCTTGTTGCAGGCGGCGGCGCAGGGCGGCGGGGGTTTCGTCGCCGGCTCTCAGATGCGCGTCGAGGATGGCGCGGGTGAGTGCGGCGTCCGGCGCTTCCTGTAGGAGCGGCTTCAGCCGCGACGGGTCGTCGGCGATCTCGGTCGGCGACAGGTCGTCCGCGATTTCTGTCGCGGCTGAAGCCGCTCCTACAGAAGCAGCCGTGGGCACCAGCGTCGCTGCAAGCGCCAGGCGCTCGCGGATGCGCCGGCGCAGTTCCTGGGTGGCGGCCTCGGTGAAGGTGACCGCCAGGATCTGGCAGATGCGCAGGCCGCGCTCGACCACCAGCCGGGTGAACAACGTGGCCAGGGTGAAGGTCTTGCCGGTGCCGGCGCTGGCCTCGATCAGGCGCACGCCGTGCAGCGGCAGGGTCAGGTACGGGTCGGGGGCGGGGGTGCTCATTCGGCATCCTCCTGCGCGCCGCGCCACTGCCGCCAGCTTTCGGCCAGCCGTGCCGGATCGAGCGCGCCGTCGGTGCTGCCGCGTTCGAGCAGGGAATACAGCGTGTGGCTGGTGGCGGCGAATTCGGCGAAGCGCTGCGCATCGGCGAACGGGTCGCGGCCGCGGTGCACCAGGCGCAGCTCCGGCGTGTCCGCTTCGCTCCAGCCGAAGCTGGCCTGCCATTGCGCGGCGGCGTCCTTGATCGCCTTGTCGAGGTCGTCGTTGCGCGCGGCCTGGTGGTATTTCCAGCCGCTGTACGGGGCGAACGCCAGCGGCGCCTGCAGGCCCTGCCGATACAGCCGCAGCAGTTCGGCCAGCGCTGCCTGCGCCTGCGCCTGCGACAGCGGTTCGGCGGCTTCCCCCTGCATGGGATGCGGGCCGAGGCCGTCGTCGTCTTCGAAGAAGCGCACGAACGGCACGCGTTCGCCGGCGGCGCGCAGCAGCAGCCATTCCAGGCCGTGGCGGATCGCCGCGCGGCCGCTGAGCGCGCCGACCTGCACCCGCCCTACCCCACTCGCGTACCAGTCGGGCAGGCGGCCGTGCAACTCGATGCCGTCGATCTGCACCTGCAACCGTTGCGACTGCGCCGGCGCGTCGCCGCGCCACTGCGCGAACGCCTGCGCGTACGGGCGCAGCTGGCGCAGGCGCTCGTCGAGCAGGCGCCAGCCTAGCGGCCCGGACGGCAGCAGCGCGCGGGCACGCAGGCGTGCGTACAGCCCATCGGTGTTGTCGGTCAGCGCGGCCTCCAGCACCTGTTGCTGCAAGCCGTACTGGTCCAGGCCGCTGCCCGGCGCCAGCAACGGCTCCAGGTCGCTGTCCTCGCCGGCCGGGTCGGGCAGGCGCATGCCCAAGCGATGGCGCAGGAACTGCCCGGCTGGATCGGCGAACAGGCGGCGCAGGTCGTCGATCGCCACGCTGGTCGGCACGGCCATGTCGTCTGCGGGCAATGCCGCGGCGACCCACGGCAGCAGCGGCTGGCGCTGTCCGGCCAGGCTGTCCACCGCCGGCCGCCACTGCCGGCGATAGCTGAAGCGGCGCGGATCGGCGCCGTCTTCGCCAAGCGCGCCAAACGCGGCAGCGGCGAATGGCTGCAGCGGGTGGCGCACCACGAGAGTTTCGATGGCCTTCGGTTCGGCGTGGTACTGCGCGGCGCTCGCCAGCAGTTCGCTGACCAGCACCGACGGCTCGCGCACGCTGCCGTCGCGCGCATCGGCGCCGAGGTAGCTGAGGTAGAACACGTCCTGCGCCGAGGCGAACAGTTGCAGGAACAGGAAGCGGTCGTCCTCGCGGGTGGAACGGTCGCCATGGCGGCGCCGCTCGCTGCCCAGCTCGGCGGTGAGGCGGTTGAGGCCGGCTGCCGGGTCGCGGCGCGGGAAGTCGCCGTCGTTCATGCCGAGCAGGCAGATCACGCGGAACGGCAGCAGGCGCATCGGCACCATGCGGCCGAAGCTGATGCCGCCAGTGAGCAGCGGCGCGCGCGTGTCCGATTCGCCCAGCACGGCGGCGAAATGCGCGCGCACCACCTCGGCCGGGACCTTGCCGGCGTACTCGGCGCGGGCAGCGTCGCGGGCGAACTGGTCGATCACGCTGCGCAGCCGTTCCAGCGCGCGTTGCGCGCGCGGCGCCGACGGTGCCTGCGGGATCAGCGCATCGAGCAGGCCGAGCAGGCATTCGCGCCAGTCGGCAGGGGTCATCGGCTCGGCGAGCATGGCCTGGTGGCGATCGAGCACGCGCAGCAGCCGCAGCAGCGTGTCCAGCGCCACCAGTGCGCTGCCTTCCAGTTGCGGCCATGGCGCGACGCCGGCGATATCGTCCTCGGCCCCGCTGGCGTGGCCGAGCAGCAACCGGTCCAGCGCGAAGCGCCAGGTATAGGCATCGTCGGTCGGCGCCTGGTGCCGGTGCCGGTGCGCCGCATCCAGGCCCCAGCGCACGCCGGCGGCATGCAGCCAGCCGCGCAGGCGCTCCAGCCCGGTCTCGTCCAGCCCGGCGGCCTCGGCGATCGGCGCGCTGGCCAGCAGGTCGAGGATTTCGTGCAGGCCGAAGCGCGACAGCGGCAGGCCGAGCAGGGTCAGGAACACTTCGGCCAGCGGCTCGCTGGCCAGCGGGCTGGCGTCGGCCAGCGCGTAGGGCAGCGCGTCGTCGCGGCCGTGGCCGCCGAACACCGCGTCCAGATACGGCACGTAGGGATCGATGTCCGGCGACAGCACCGCGATCTCGCGCGGCTGCAGCGGTGGGTCGAAGCGTAGGTCGTCGAGCAGCGCGCGCAACTGGTCGTGCAGCACCTGCAATTCGCGCAGGCGGGTGTGGCAGGCGTGCACCTGCAGGCTGGGATCGGCCAGGTCCACCTGCGGCAACGGCGCAGGCACGGCCGGCGCGCGGCGGTGGAACAGGTCGCTCTGCATGCGCCGCAGCAGGCTGTCGCCGAGGCCGCCGTCGGCGAGCGGACGGTGACCGGAGGCCAGCGGATCGGCGTAGACCGCGATCTCGGCCAGCGGATGCACCACTTCGTAGTCGCCGACCAGCGCCATGAAGTCGCGCCCGGCCGCGCCCCAGGCCTGTAGCAGCGGGTTTTCCTGCACCTGCGCGGCGAACAGGTCGACCGCGCCGTCCTCGCGGCGTCGCTGCCACAGCGTCTGCAGATCGCCCCAGTAGCCCTGGGTCGGCGTGGGCAGGTAGAAGTGCAGCGTGCCCACGCGCGCCTGCGTGGCCAGCACGCGCAGCACGTCGGGCGAGATGTTGAGGATGGCGAAGGCGAACAGCCGTTTCGGCAGGCCTTGCGGCAGCGGGCCGTCGGGCCGCGCGTAGCGGTCCAGGTACTGGCCGATGCGGCGCGCGCGGTATTGGCGGCCGTTGGCGATCCGGCGCCACAACCGCGCCTGCGGGTCGTCGGCGTCGGCGCCGCCTTCCCAGCGCAGCAGCCAGTCGCGGCGCCAGGCCTGGTATTTCTCGAACACGTTGCCCAGCTCGCCTGCCAGCGCCCAGGGCTTGAGCGTATCGCCGTCGGCCAGGTAGCCGGCCAACGGCGCCAGCGCCGCATCGTTGCCGAGATCGGCCTGCAACGCCGCGTACAACCGCCACTGGGTGGTGGCCATGTCCAGGTCGTCGGCGGCCGGACCGAGGTTGGCGTCCAGCGCGCGCGCGACGAATTCGCCGGGCGTGAGGAATTCCAGATTCGCGGCGACGCCGTGCGCGGCGGCCAGCGTGGACTGCAGCCAGCGCCGCATCGCCACCTGCGGGATCAGCACCACCTCCGGCGCCAGCAACGGCTGCTCCGGCACCGGCCGGCGCAGTTCCTCGGCGAGCAGGGCGGCCAGGGTATCCAGCGCGTTGGACGGATACAGGCGGAAATCGGGCGCGGAAGGGGCGTGCATGCGTGCGGCATTGTGCCGGATGCGGTGGTGCGGTGGCGTTGCGCGGTGGTGGTGGTGGCGGGAGCTGTTCCTTCTCCCCTCGGGAGAAGGTGCCCCGCAGGGGCGGATGAGGGTACGGGCGCAGCCTCGTGTACCCAAACTCCGCGAGACGCTTTCGCGCCGGACCCTCACCCCAACCCCTCTCCCGAGGGGAGAGGGGCTACGGCTGCTCCCTTCTCCCGGCGGGAGAAGGTGCCCCGCAGGGGCGGATGAGAGTGCGAGCGCAGCCTCATGTACCCAAACTCCGCGAGACGCTTCGCGCCGCACCCTCACCCCAACCCCTCTCCCGACGGAAGAGGGGCTTATCGCGTCAGTACTTCTTTTCGACGTTGAACATCCAGGTCTGGTCGTTGCCGCTGTCGCCGTCGGTCACGCCGCGGTATTCGACGCGGGTGGACAGGCCTTGCTCGGTGGTGAACACCGCGCCCAGCCCCAGCATCAGCCGGTTGCGATCGAACACGCTCAGCCCGGTGCGGTACAGCAGGCCAGCATCGACGATGTCGGCATAGCTCAGCGCGGCGTCGCCGCGGCCCTGGAAGTCGCGCTGGTACTCCACGCGCAACTGCGGGGTGAACTGGCCCCAGCTCATCTCGCGGCGCCACTCCAGGCGCAGGCCGAGGTTGCCGGTGGTGGTGGACACGTCCATGTCCGCGTAGTGCAGCGCGTACGGCGCCATCGCCGCTTCGCTGTATGCCTCCAGCGTGGCACGGGCCATATCCACGCGGGCGTACGGCGTGATCTGCCAGTCGCCGTGCTGCAGGTCGGCGCCGGTGGACAGCGAGGCGATCCACTGGCTGCCGTCGCGGCTGCCGTCGGCCAGTTCGCCGTTGCCGGTCACGTAGCGGCGCAGGTCGTAGGACAGCAGCTGGTAGCCGACCAGGGTGTCGAAGAAGAAATGCCGGCCCGGATGGAAGCTGGCATACAGCGCCAGCGTGTACGCGCTGCCCTTGCTGTGGCTGCCGTTGTTGCCGACATCGCTGTCGTCGCGGCCCCAGCCCACGCCCGCACCCAGCGCCAGCGCATCCGACGCCCGGTAGTCGGCGCCCATGCTCAGGCCGTCGGACTGGAAGTCCACGCCGGCGCGCTGGGCCTGCTTGTCCAGGCTGCCGGAGCGGATCGCACCGCCCACCCACAGGCCGAGTTCGCCATTGACCGCGGTCCTGGCGGTCGGCGTCGCCGCCGCGTCGTCGGCATCCGGATTGGCATCCTTGTCCCAGGTGGCCTGGCTGCACGGCTGCGCAGGCATGCCACGCTCGGCCTGACGGCAGTGCGAGGTGGACTGGAAGCTCAGGCTGTTGTCGAAGCTGCGATCGCCGCGGTGGGTCGCCTCCAGCCGGCGCTGGAAGTTGTCGATCTGCGCCTTGGCGAAGCGCCGGGTCGATTCGGCCTGCGCATCGATCAGGCCGCGCACTTCCGCATCCAGGCTCGGATCCGCGCGCGGCGCGACCACGAACACGATGGCCGCCTCGGCCGAGGTCGCCACGGCGTTGGACAGGGTGAAGCGCACCGTGGCCTGGCCGGAGAACGCCGGGTTCGGGGTGAAGGCCATCAGGAAGCTCGGACCGTCGGCCGCAGCAGCGGTCGGCGTGCCGGTGCCGGCGGCAGAAGCACCGCCGCTGCGGGTGATGGTCGCGGTGCCGGCATTGGCCGGCATGATCGCCACCAGCGCGGCGGCCACGAACGGCCCGCCGGTCGCATTACGGGTCAGGTCCACGGTCTGCGCCTCGCCAGGGACCGCCGTCGCCGTCGCCGACGCCGCGACCGGGCGTGCATTGACGGTGATGGTGACCGTGGCCGGCGCCGAGGTGCCGCCTGCGCCGGTGGCGGTATAGCTCAGGGTGTCGGCACCGACATAGCCGGCCGCCGGCGTGTACACCAGCTGCACACCGTTTACCACTGCGGTGCCGTGGGTCGGCGTCGTCGTCACCGCGATCGTGTCGATGCTGCCGGTGTCGTTGCCGGTCACTGCCAGGGTCAGCGCGGTCTCGACCAGCGTGGCGCCGGTGTCGTCCACCGCCACCGGTGCCGGCACCGCCGCGGCGATCGCCACGGTGTAGGCCTGTACCGCGGTGAAGCCGTGCGCGTCGGTGACGCTGACGGTGAACGCGGAACTGGCGGCTGTGGTCGGGGTGCCGGACAGCACGCCGTTCGCGGCCAGGGCCAGCCCGGCCGGCAAGGTGCCGGCGCTGACCGCGTAGCCGTACGGCGCGGTGCCGCCGCTGGCGCTCAGGGTCTGGCTGTATGCACTGCCGACCTTGCCCGACGGCAGCGTCGGCGGCGCGATGACCAGCGTCGGCGAGGCGATCGTGAGCGTGTAGCTGCGGCTTGCCTGTGCGGCGACGCCGGCGGTGCTGTCGGTGACGGTGGCGGTGAAGGTAAAGCTGCCTGCGACGGTCGGGGTGCCCGAGAGCACGCCTGCCGTGGTCAGGTTCAGACCGGCCGGCAACGCACCGGCACTGAGCGCATAGCTGTACGGCGCAGTGCCGCCGCTGGCGCTCAGGGTCTGGCTATAGGCGCTGTCGGCAATGCCTGCCGGCAATGTCGCCGGCGCGATGCTCAGCGTCGGCGAGGCAATCGCCAGCGTATAGGCCTGCGCCGCACCGAAGCCGCCCGCGTCGGTGACGCTGACGGTGAAGGCGAAGCTGCCGGCGACGGTCGGAGTGCCCGACAGCACACCGCCCGTGGTCAGGGTCAGGCCGCCCGGCAAAGCGCCGGCGCTGATCGCATAGCTGTAGGGCGCGGTGCCGCCGCTGGCGCTCAAGTTCTGGCTGTAGGCGGTGCCGATGGCGCCGGCCGGCAAGGTCGGCGGCGCGATGGTCAGCGTCGGCGACACGATGCTCAGGCTGTAGCTCTGGCTCGCCTGCCCGGCGCTGCCGGTGGTGCTGTCGGTCGCGGTCAGGCTGAAGTTGAAATTGCCGGCCACGGTCGGCGTGCCGCTGAGCGCACCGGTCGCGCTGTTGACCGTGACGCCGGCCGGCAATGCGCCGGCGCTGAGCGTATAGGTGTACGGCGCGATGCCGCCGGTCGCGGGGTTGATGGCGGCCGTGTACGCCTGGCCGGCAGTACCGCCGGCCAAGGTGGTGGCCGGTAGGGTGAGCGTCGGGCTGGCCACGACCAGCGCGTAGGCGCGGTTGCCGCTGGTGGGGCTGCCGCCGCTGTCGGTGGCGGTCGCCATGAAGTTGAAGCTGCCGCTTGCAGTGGGCGTGCCGGACAGCACGCCGGCGGCGCTCAAGGTCAAACCGGTCGGCAACGTACCGGCACTGACCGCGAAGGTGTACGGCGCGGTGCCGCCGCTGGCGGTCAGGGTCTGGTTGTAGGCGGTGCCCGCGGTCGCCGATGGCAACGACGCCGGACCGACCGTCACCACCGCGTCGTCGTTGGTGATGGTGCCGGTGCCGGTGGCGCGGGCGATGCCCGCGTTGCTGGCGCCGGACAAATCGACGCTGAAGGTCTCGTTCGGCTCGACCGCGGTATCGCCGTTGACGGTGATCGCAACGCCTTGCGCGGTGGTCCCCGGCGCGAAGGTCAGCGTACCGACGCGCGCGACATAGTCGCTGCCGGCGGTGGCGGTGCCGTCGGCGGTGGCGTAGTCGACCGATACGGTCTGGCCGCTGGCCGCGCTCAGGCTCACCGTGAAGGTGGCCGTGGTGGTGCCGCTGTTGCCTTCGTTGACGCTGACATCGTCGATCGACAGCGTCGGCTGCGCATCGTCGTTGACGATGGTGCCCTGGCCCTGGGGGTCGCTGACGCTGGCGCCGCTGACGTTGCTGACGTTGACGAAGAAGTTCTCGCTGGCCTCGTTGAGCGTGTCGCCATTGACCAGCACGGTGAAGGTGGCGCTGCTGCTGCCGGCGGGGATGGTCTGCCCGGTCAGGCTCGAGGCGGAGTAGTCCACGCCCGCAGTGGCGGAGCCATCGGCCGTGGCGATGTCGAAGCTGACGCCGCCGGCGCCGGCCGGCTGGCTCAGCGAGACGGTGAAGGTCGCGTTGCTGGTGCCGGCATCGCCTTCGTTGAGGCTCACATTGTTGATGCTCAGCGAGGGCACATCGTCGTTGGCGATGGTGCCGGTGGCGCTATCGGGCGAACCCACGCTGTAGCCGCTGCCAGAGGCCAGGCTGATCACCACGGTCTCGTCGGGTTCGACGGTGCTGTCGGCGGTCGGATTGATGGTGATGGTGCCGCTGGTCTGGCCGGCGGCGATCACCAGCGGCGAACTCACGGCCGCGTAGTCGTTGCCCGAGGTCGCGCTGCCGCCGACGTTGAAGGCGACCGATGTCGCATTCACCGGTGCCTGATCGAGCGTGACGGTGTAGACCAGATTGGTGGCGCCGTCCTCGGACACGCTGGCCGGGGACACCGCGATCGACGCGCTGGGCACGTCGTCGTCGAGGATGGTGGCGGTGGCGCTGGACGGGCTGCCGATGCCGTAGCCACTGCCGCTGGCCACGCTCATGATCACCGTCTCGTTCGCTTCCACGGTGCCGTCGGCGACCGGCGTGATGGGGAACGTGGCGGTGGTGGTATTGGCCGGGACCACGACGCTGCCCACCGCGCCGGTGTAGTCCCCACCGCTGGTGGCGGTGCCGCTGGACGCGATGTTCACCGTGGTCGCCGAACTACTGCTCTGGCTCAGCGTCACCGTGTAGGTGAAGGCCGCGCCGCTGTCTTCGTTGCGGCTGGCCGGCGAGACCGCAATGGTGGCCGACAGCGCAGGAACGACGGTGATGTTGACGGTGATGGTGTTGCTTTCTCCATCCTCCAGCGGAAAGCTGTCGCTGGCGGTGGAACTCCCGTCGTGGGTATAGGTGACGATCTGGGTGCCCTGCGGGCCGCTCGGATTCGGCACATCGAGCGTGCCGTGCGCCGGCTGCACGCCGTCCCAACCGACGCCGTTGTCGAAGATTCCCGTGCCATCGCAGGTGGTGACGTCGATCTGCACCGAGCCGCCCTGCACGACAGTTTTATCTATCGTCGGACAATACTGCGAGGGCGCCGCTGCAGCCACTCCGCAATACAGCGTGCTCAACAGCAGCAGCGCAAAAAACAGCGGCCAACGGAAAACGACGCGCATGCTCGCGGACGCACTGGTGCAATTCGTAGACATATTCCATTTCCCCGGAAAATCACGCCACCCCACTGGCGCCGGCAACGCTCCTGGTGCCTCAGGCAGCATGGTTATAGGCCTCAAAAGGCATATACCCCTCCACGCTGCACCTGCATTTGAACAGTAAATTCACATATCCGTAAAGCAACAAATGCTTTGAGACTGTCTGATTCAGCATTATCAAGACTTGCATCGCGCAAAGGACGTGATTAAGTAGGCCTGCGCCAGGCACGATGTCGGCGTCAAACAATTCGGGGGGAGATCCGCATGAGCGAGTTCTTCATCGGTCAGATCATGATGACCGGTTTCGTTTTCGCGCCTAAGTATTTTGCGCAGTGCAACGGTCAGGTGCTGCCGATCAACCAGAACCAGGCGCTCTTCAGCGTGCTTGGGACGCGGTTCGGCGGCAACGGCAACACCACCTTTGCATTGCCCGACATGCGCGGACGCACGCCGCTCGGCGCTACGCCATCGGCAGATCCGAGCTGGCAGCCGCCGGCGGCACCGGTCGGACAAGTGGCCGGTTCCGAGAACGTCTCGCTGCTGCCGGACAATCTGCCTGCGCACAACCATCTGCTGCAGGGCTCAAGCGCGGCGGGCAACAACCGCAACCCATCCGGGAACCTGTTCGGCAACAACGTCAGCACCACCGGGCCGGCGTCGGCGCTGTATGCGGCTGCGGGACCATTGGTGGCGCTGAATCAGGCGTCGATCGGCTCCGCGGGCGGCAGCCTGCCGCATCCGAACCTGCAGCCGTACACCACGATCAATTTCTGCATCGCGCTGAACGGCATCTTCCCTTCGCGCAGCTGAGCCGCCCTCCATTCGCGCGCCGATGGCGCGCAGCGCACCATCGACCAGGAAAGACACCATGGCCACTCCATTCATCGGCGAGATCCGCATGTTCGGCTTCGGCCGTACCCCGCAGAACTGGCAGGCGTGCGACGGCAGCCTGCTCTCGATCGCCGAGTACGAGACCCTGTTCATGCTGATCGGCACCACCTACGGCGGCGACGGGCAGAATACGTTCGCGGTACCGGACCTGCGCGGACGGTTGCCGCTCCACCAAGGCCAGGGAGTGGGCCTGAGCAGCTACGTGCTCGGCCAGATCTCCGGAACCGAAACCGTCACCCTCCTAGGGCCACAGCTTCCTGTGCACACGCATGCGCTGGTGGCCACGACCGCCGCTGCCACCGCTACCGCGCCAGCCGGGTTGTTGCCCGCCGCGGTCGCCGGCGACGTGTTCTATGCCACCGACGTCAGCGGCGCCACGGCAGTGGGGATGTCCACGCAATCCACCACGCTCACCGGCGGCGGCCTGCCGCACGACAACCTCATGCCGACGCTGACGGTGCAGTATTGCATCTCCACCGGCGGCATCTTCCCGCAGCAGAGCTGATCCCTTTCGCCGCGCCCGCTTAGCGGCGGTGCCCGTCCGCTCCATCGGAGACTCCTTTCATGACCGAACCTTATCTCGGCGAAATCCAGTTGTTCGGCTTCGATTTCAATCCCGTAGGCTGGGCACTGTGCAATGGCGCCACATTGCCGGTGCAGCAGAACACCGCGCTGTACTCGCTGCTCGGGGCCGCCTACGGGGGCAACGGCAGCACGACGTTTCAGCTGCCGAACTTCTGCGGGCGCGCCAGCTGCGAACAAGGCCAAGGCCCGGGATTGACCAGCCGGCAGCGCGGCGACACGTTCGGCGCGACCGGAGTCAGCCTGCTGACCACGCAGATTCCGCCGCACCAGCACACCACCACGATGTTTGTGCAGCCGGACCGGACCAAGAAGAGCGGTACGCCCACCGCAGGCGCGGGGCTGTCGGCGCTTGGCAGCAGCACCGCGCGCGCCTTCGTCACGGCGGCACCGAACACGCAGTTCGCACCGCCGGCGGTGCAGCCCACCGGTGCCGGCGCGGCGCACGCGAACCAGCAGCCCTACCTGGCGGTGAACTTCTGCATCGCGCTGTCGGGAAACTACCCGCAGTTCGACTGAGGCCAGCGCCGTGCAGATGGCCGGCTTCCCGGATCGGTGCGCCAACGTCGCCGCACCGGCGGCGTTGCGCGCGCGCGGCATCGGCCTGCGCGCCGCACGCGATGCCGACCTGCCCTGGCTGCGCGACCTGTACGCCAGCACCCGCAGCTCGGAGCTGGCGGCGGTGCCATGGCCAGAGGCGGCCAAGCGCGCTTTCCTCGACCAGCAGTTCGCGCTGCAGCACGCGCATTATCTAAGTCACTTCGCCGGTGCCGACTTCCTGATCGTGGAAACCGCGCAGGCGCTGCTGGGCAGGCTCTACCTAGACCGCGGCGCGGCGCAGCACGTGCTGGTCGATATCAGCCTGTTGCCTGAGTTGCGCGGCCAGGGCATCGGCACCGCGCTGATCACGCACGCGCAGGCACTGGCGCAGGCCGCCGGCTGCGCGCTGTCGCTGCATGTGCTGCATGCCAATCCCGAAGCGCGGCGCCTATACGCGCGCCTGGGCTTCGTCGCCGGCGATGCCAGCGCCACCCATCTGCAAATGCATTGGCGCGCCGCCTGCACGGCGCCGGCTGTCAGTTGAAGACGGCCTGGTACAGGAAGCCGTCGCGCTCGCGCGCCACCGGTACCAGGAAGATCCCCACCTCGCCCAGGCGCGCATGGCGCATCCGGTA
>Ga0308160_10001594_pt1 | contig 31078 bp, 31 predicted proteins | sample PhyFR1_FD_201036 | JGI IMG/M metagenome (GOLD analysis project Ga0308160, IMG submission 201036) | Phyllosphere microbial communities from UC Gill Tract Community Farm, Albany, California, United States - DLSLF.R1 | ecosystem: Host-associated > Plants > Phyllosphere > Unclassified | place: USA... | reverse complement strand
CGAGCGTGTCGCGCAGGAGGTCTTCGTACGGGGTGGGGATCGTCGTATCCATCCCCTCGATCGTACGGCCAGCGACCGTCACCGCGCCCGACCGATCGTCCGGTGTCGCGACGGATGCGCGCGGACCCGGGGTGTGGAGCGTTCCGGCTCCGACGGCGAGTCCGGCTAGACTCGACGAGTCGCATCGGATGGTTCCATCCGATCGCGGGCCTTTAGCTCAGCTGGTAGAGCGCCACGTTTACACCGTGGATGTCGTCGGTTCGATCCCGGCAGGGCCCACCACGTGAAAGACACCGAGTTCATGCGCGTCTCGGGGCGGGTGGGCGTCATCATCTGGGGCTCGATGGTGACTGCAGCCATGGCATTCGTCCCCGGCGTGTCCCCGCCGCTGTCGTTGCACGGAGCGGGGCCTCCCGTCGCGGACCGACGCCGTTGCAGGTTTGGCGACCTGACATCCGACACTTGGACCACGATCCAGATACTCGTGCGGCCGGTGTGCTGGTCCGGCTGCGCCGAGCGAGTGATCGATGCGCGCGACGGCCGCTGCATCGCCGTCGGCGCCGATCCAATGAGAGTAAGTGTCGAGCGTCAAGGTTGCGGAGGAGTGGCCCAGCCAGGCCTGCACGGTCTTCGGGTCGATGCCGTTCGTGAGCAAGAGCGTCGCCGCGGTGTGGCGAAGGTCGTGCACCCGGCGACCGTCGTAGTGTTTCGTCCAGTCCACCGCGCGCTTCCAGTTGGGCCCATTGAGCTGGCTGCCCTCGAGGGAGCGGAACAGAAGCTCGTTCGGCGGCCGATCCTGAAGAAGAGAGGCGACGCACGCTATGTCGGCGTGCCGCTCGCTCGAGGAGTTCTTCGGATTCCAGGCGGCACCGCGCTACCTGTGCTGACGCCCTGACGTCCCGGCGCTCGGAGCGGGATCGGTCCTGCAGTCGAGTGGGGCGAGGGTCCTCACCAGGGAGGACACATCATGGGCGCAGCGACCCAGCCGAGGGGCGACGACCGGTTGACCGAGCAGTTGACCACGCTTGCGGTCAGGTATCTCGGCGATGACTGTCCATCCGATGAACTCGACCGGCTCGTGCAGCTGTGCTCGTCGGAGCTTCAGGCCCGCATCGGAGAGACGTTGTCGGCCGGCCTCACCGCTGACCAGATCCGGGAGTTCGGACGACTCGCCGAGGCCGATGACGAAGCAGCTGGACTCGCGTTCCTCAATCGCAACCTGCCGAGGTTCTACGAGGTGGTCGCGGTGCACCAGCGGCGGCTGTTGCGCGACGTCCGCCGACGATTCGTCCTGATGGCCGCCGCGCGGATCCACGCTCCACGCGAGGCCGCTGCCGAGGACGCTCCCGCTGACCGCTTGTCGGCCGCTCCTGTGCTCGATACAGTACGAGTCGACGGCGAGACCGCCACCTGATGGTGTGCGGCGCGCAGGCGACGGGCCGTCCGACACCGGGGAGACGGTCGTACTGGACGGGATCATCGGCGGGGCGTCACCTGAGCAGATGCTCGACGGTCTCTACGCGCTCGCGGACGAGCAGACGTCGAAGGACGTCGGCGAGGACACGGCCACCGCGGAGCTGCGCGAGGCCGCTCGATCGCTCGGGTCGGCCGCCTACGCCGGGTTCCTCCAGCTCGGTGACCTCGGAGGATGCGCGGAGACCGCCGAGCTGATCGCGACGGTGCTGGCCGACGCGGCACGCCCTGGCGAGGGTCTGCTCTGGTTCGACCGGGCCATCGCGCACGGGGTCGCGCTCGCGGCGTTCGCGCCAGCGGCGTCGGTGCTCTTGGACAGGGCCGCCCTCCACCTCGAGGCTGGGAGCGCCGAGCTGGCTGCCGCCGACGCCGAGACGGCGGTGACGCTCCTCGGCGAGTCCGCGACGGACGAAGACACTCTGATCGTGCTGGCCGACATCGGGCGGTTCCTCTGCGAGAGTGACGTCGACCCTGATCGCGGAACGGATCTCTGGTGGGAGGCGGGGACCAGCCTCGAGCGGATCGGCGCACTCGCTGAGGCGAGCCGGACGCAGTTCGAGCTGGGCTCCTGGTGCTCCGACCGGGCGGACGAGGGACCGACGCGACGCTTCGCAGGGCTGTCCGCGCAGGCGTATGCGGCGGCCGTGCGGACGAGCGAGTCCGACGGGAACGCGTTCGGGACCGTGCGTGGGCTGATCGGGACCGGGTTCCTCGCGATGCGCGCCGGTGAGAGCCACCGAGCGCTAGATCCGTGGCGCCTCGCCCGTGACCGGCTCTCAGCTGCCGTTGACGTCCTAACGGTCACGACGACCACTGACGCCGTCAGGGCCGACGTCGAAGAGTCGTTGGGGATGACCACCCTCGATGCGACGGAACTCCTCGCGCTCGTGGCCAACGGCGTCGGCGAACTCCAGGCAGGCTTCGCCCGGTACGACGACGCCGAGGCGAGCCTGACCCTGGCGGATGCGATGTTCGTCCGGCTCGGGGACCGGGAGTCGATCGCCCGGAACCGCCTGCCGCTCATCGCGGTGCTGCAGCACCGCGGACGGTTCGACGAAGCCGAGGCGCTGCTCGAGGGGGTCGAACGGATCGCGGAGGAGGACGGTTCGAACGCGGTCTGGGCGGAGGCGGATTTCGCACGAGGCGCCCTGTTCCTCGATCTCGGACGCGTCGAGGAGGCCCGACCTCGGATCGAGCGCGCGGTCGCCGCCCTCGACGAGGATTCGAGCCCGACGGATGCGGCCGCGGTGCTGTCGGCGAGTTCCCGGCTCCTTCTGGCCGCCGGGGAACCGCGGGCGGCGATCGAGCCCGCTGAGCTCGCGATCGCACGACTGCACGGGACGCAGCCGTTCATGCAGGCGGTCGCCCGGATCCATCTCACGCACGCGCTCATCCTCACCGAACACGGTGAGCGCGTCGTGAGGATGCGTGAGCAGGGACTTCGGGCTGCGCTGGCTCCGGACACGCTCGGCCGACAGCGACTGGACAGGGTGCTCGCCGAACTCGAAGCAGCGGAGTCGGTCGTGTCCGGGGTCGAAGACACCCGCTACGTCCGCGGTTCCATCGAGGCTGCGCGCGGCATCGCGCTCGGGGGGCTCGGCCGGCTGGAGGGCGCGGAGACGGCCTTTCTCCGGGCGCGGAGCGCGCTCGGGGGCACGGCCGCCCCGCTCGACCTCGCGCGGCTCGACCACAACGTCGCGCGCATCCGCGTGCAACGGGCAGGCGCAGCGTCGTCACCTGCGGAGGCGGACCGCCTCCTGCGCTCGGCGTTGGAGCTGGCTGTCCCGGCGGCCCTGTGCCTGGATTCGCTCCGATACTCGATCGTGGGCTCAGACGACCGTGCCGCGTGGCTCGCTGGCCGGGCAGCGGCCGCTCTCGAGGTCGCGCTCCGTGCCGCGACGCTTGTCGGCGATGCCGAGCTCGTCTCCGAACTCATCGTCTGCAGTCGGATCGCGGGGGTCGCGGCCCACCGGGACACGGCCGATGCTGAATTGTTGTTCGACGGAATGGCCGGCTCGTCCTCGGCGTCCCGACGGCAGTGGCCGGCAGCACCGGGGGGCGCAGACGCCAGGGACCCGGCCTGGTCGGCGTCCCGTCGCGAGCAGGGCGTCACCGCGAGCACCGACGCCCTGCGCCGTGGCCCCGCTCCGCGAGTGCTGTCGAAGCCCGGCAGGGTTGCGCTTGCCGAGGCCTACGACGCTGCGGCTGATCGCTACGGACTGGCGCCGTCGACGCTGCGCAGTCCCGGCCTGATCCGGTTGCGCTGACCGGCCGGCCGGCCGCCGTCGACGTCAGTGATGCGCGCCTCCGTAGACGACCAGCCCTGACCAGTCTCGGGTGCGTCCGCGGCGGTTGGGGTGGTCGGCGATCCAGTTCAACTTCGCGGTGCGCAGAGCCTCGGCGGCGGTCCTGTCCTCACCGAGCTGCTGCCAGAACGTCGACATGATGTCGCTCGTCGCACTGTCCGGCACCGCGAACAGGCTGCCGATGACCGTGGTCGCGCCGCGGAGGAACATCGCGAGCGGGAAGCCGGACAGATCGACGCCGTCCGAGGACGTGATGGAGCTGTGACAAGAGGCGAGGACGCACAGTCGCGGCACGTCCCAGGCGAGCACGTCGGTGGGCCGGAGCACGGTGCCGTCCGGCATGTTCTTGATTTGCCCCCACCCGTTGCGGCTCGACGAACCGTGGACGGCCATCGCGAGCAGACCACCGGGGTAGCCTGACGGGTCACGGAGCGCCTGGCCGAGCTCGGGAATGGTCCTGACGTCGTGGTCCACCCGCCGGAGGGCGTCGAGCAGCGCGCGACGCTCCCGTTCGGCGTGCTGGAGTCCGACCGCGTCGTACACGATCGTGCTCTTGCGGTGCGACGGTTTCCGCTCGACGTCGAGCAGCGCGAGCATCGCCGTGATCGAGGTGTGCACGGTGACGATCGCCCGGTCGATGAGCTGTTCCGTCTCGTTCAGCGGCAGCGCGTCGAAGGGGACCGTGTGGACGCCGGTCGGGATGACGAGCATCCGTACCGGGCGTTCGGCCGCGAGGAGGAGTTCGATCAGCGCTGGTGGGAGCAACGCCGTCGCCAGCGCGGGCAGTGCGGTGAAGTATCCGGCGTCGTTGGGGTTCCCGCCGAGGAGCGCCCGGTCGACGTCGGCGATGTCGACGACGTCGTGCATCCTGCCTGCGACGTCGCACCATGAGACCTTGCGCAGGAGTCGCGCCGGTCGAGCAGGGTCGTCCACGCCGAGGAACGCGAGTTGCAGGAGGACGATCACCGTCCCGGTCCGTGCCCGCTTCGCGGCGAACACGGCCTCGCTCGTGTTCTGGCGCAGATGTGACACCCGTGACAGCGTCGCGAGCGGACCGAGGATGGATTCGGCGTCACGCGTCGCCTGTTCCTGCAGCTGCGCGAGGGCGTCGTGGTCGCGGATGACGAGCTCACGGGCGAGCGGCCCGTCTTCGGATCCCGCATGCTGGATGGTCGCCGCGGCCGCGGTCTGGATTCGTTCCGCAGCCGCCCGTACGAGATCGCTGACCCGCTCGTCCGTGGCGAGGTCGGCGAGCAGCACGCCGACGCGTTCCCGGCGCAGCGTCTCCATGATCTGGTCGGCGGCCGCGGTGTCGCCGAGGGTGATGGCGGTCTCGGCTGCGTCGACAAACAACGGCGCATAGTCCCTCCTGGCTTGGATCCGGTCCTCCTCGGTCGACAGGTTCAACAGGCTGAGCGCGAGGCAGTGGATCGCCTCGAGGAGGTGGTCGAGACGGTCGGTGGCGGTGTTCGGTGAGTCGGCGCCCGGTTGCCTGGCGATCGCGTCCGCGGCGAGCTTGAGCATGTCGGCGGTGCGGCGCGGGTCGCGGAAGTGGTTCCCTGCGCGCAGTCCCGAAGCACTGCGCACGGCGAGCAGCTCGACCTGCCGCCACTGGGCGATCGCTGCGGGATCGTCGCCCGACGCGAGCGCACGCCGTGCCGTGAATTCGGTCGCGATGGCCAGGGTGTGACCGAGACCGCTGACCGTCGCCCGGTCGAGCTCGCGGTCGAGAAGCGCTTCGACGCGGGCGTCCCCGGCCTCGGCGGTCGTGACGGCGAGCCGGAGCGCGTTGCGGCGCAGGCCGGCGCGGGATGCCTCCTCGACGACGACCAGCAGGCGGTCCGTGGCCTCCTCCCGGCTGACGCGCGGACCGCCAGGGGCTCGGAGCAGGAGCCGCACGCGGGAGAACTCGACGGCGCGCAGACCGTTCAGCCCGAAGTCGCGCCACGCCTCGCCGGCGACGTTGATCCACTGCGACGCCTCCTCCCATTCCGCCTCGGACTGCGTCGTGCGGCCGGCGAGGACGATCGCCCCGCCAGCCTCGTATGCGCCGTTGCCCAGACGTCGGAGCGATTCGACCGCGCCGGATGCCCGTAAGGTCCCGACACTGTCGTGTGCTTCCTGCGCCGTGCAGGTCCGCGTGAGGTCGTCGATCGACTGGAAACCGCGCAGCGCGAGACCGGCGCGGGCCGTCGAGCTCTCGAGCTTCCGGCGGTAGTCGTTCAGCAGCTGGGCGTTCATCTGTCGGCAGACCAGGTACAGGTCAGCGGAGGTCGAGTCCGGGTGGGCGGTGCACAGCTCCAGGAGTCTGGCCTCGGCAGCTCGGAAACCGTCGCGGTCTCCGAGGCGCCTCGCGTCGACGCCTTCGATCGCCGCGAACTTCGAGCGGTACAGCGGGTGGATGCTGGCGAGTTCGTCGGAGCACGCCTGGAGCTCGGGCCGGATGTCGCTGTCCCACCGCCGTGTGCCGGAGTTCTCCGAGAATGTTCGCACACGCTGCCAGAAGAGGTACCGGAGCTTTAGTCGCCACACCCAGCGGGCGTCGTACCAGGTGGCACCGGTGAGGTCTTCGAACAGGCTCACACCGGCGAGCGCGGCATCTCGCTGGGGCGCCTTGAGGCGACCGAGCATCTGTTCGATGCAGGCGGCACCCGCGTCCCAGTCGCGAGCGGTAGACGCGGCGAACAGCGCGGTGGAGAGCGTGTAGACGATCAGATCCTCGTCACGCCCCCCGATGGCGAGCTCGACGGCTTCCCTGCAGCGAGCCAAACGCGCACGGGGTTCTCTGACGCCGTCGACGGTTGCGGCGTCCTGTGGGTTGAACACCGCACGCATGAGAGCGAGGCAGCGGACACGGACGGAATGCTGATCGGTCGGGTCCATCGGGAGCTCGAGGAGCCGTGCCGCAGCACGCCGGACGTCGCGCTTCGCCGGTGTCCCGGACGGGAGGCCGTCAGGTCGGTCCTGTTGCTCCCACTCGGTGGACTTGTCGGCGGAGAGCAGGGCGCTGCACAGCAGCTGGACCGTTCCGGCGTCGAGGCGCCCGGCGAGCAGCGCATCGACGAGGGCGGTCCATCGTGCGACGGTCATGCCAAGTCCTGCACGGTGATGCGCGGTCGCGAGAACGGAGACGACGGGATCAGGAGCTCCCCGCTCAGTCGGCGACCGGTGTCGGCTCTTGCAGGGTCGGGGGCGAGCCGCAGCGTCGCCTCGGTGTCCGCGAAGCTCACTAGGACGTCGAGGTGCTCGCCGGCTGCCGTCGCAGCGTCGAGCGGGAGGATGACCGCGCCGCTGAGGAGGGTCTGTCCACCGTTGTGCGCAGCGCGCACCTCGACCTCGAGCCAGCTCTCGACGCTCCGGCGGGGCCGACCGGTGAGCCGTTCGAACCTGTGCAGCACGGTGGAGCGGAGGACGATGTGGCGATCCTCAATGCCACGGGAGGCGTCATACGGGCCAGCTTCGAACTCCCAGTCCTGCTCGCGGGTTGTCTCGGCTGTCATCATGACCTCCTGCGGTCTCGGGCCGCGGACGGAGCGCCCGCGAATCCGGGTGCGCGGGTCGCTCCGCTCACAATGTAGCGACTCCAGTGGATCTGCCGGAAGAGGGTGTCCGGCAATGGTCACCACCCGTCAGGCGCAGTAGCCGCATCCTGGTCACTCAGCCAGTCGTCGAGGAACGACCCTGGACCGTCGGCAGCGGGTGCCGGAGGTCGACTCGGTCGCGGTGCCTGTCGGGGCTGGGTGGGCTGACGAGCCGCTGTCGGTGCGATCGCCGCATCCACCTCTCAGTCGGACACCGGACGGAGATGGGCGAGCGGGGTGCTGAGCAGTGCGGTCGACCGCGTCTCGACCGCCGCGATGCGCGCCGCCACCGCGTCGCGGTCCGCGAGGAAGCGCCGGTTCCGCGCGTGGTGCTCTACCTGCAGGGTGAACGGCTGGGTCAGCACGCCATACCGGGACATCGTCGCGGCGGCGTGCAAGTCCGGGAGCCGAACAGGTGAGCCTCGTCGACGATCAGAACATGGGACCGTCGGATCCTGCCGCTCACCTATCGCCAACCAGTGCTTGAGCAGCCAGATCGCATCGACCATGCGCGACCACGGCGACCGGGCCGTCCCCGGCGACTGGGAGGTGCAACAGCCCCAGCGCCAGACCCTCCGGGACGGATCGGTCGAACGCGAGCGCGGGATCGTCCGACCAGGCGCGGTCCGCTACTACCACGGACAGGGTGCAGATTCCGATTGGCCAGGCCCAGCGATTGAGGAGCTCCGCCAGGCGTGGTGGGACGACGGGGGCGCCCTGCTCGGGAGCGTCCTGAGGAGCCGAGCGTGAACGACAGCCCTGCACCGGACCCCCATTCGCCGACCACCTGGACGAGCCGGCGACTGCCGTTCGCCGCGCGCTGCGTCGTCGAGACCGAGTTTCGCAGCTGGGAGACCATCCGCAGTCTGCGGTCGGCCTGCCCCGAGCCGTCGGTCTGTCCTGGTCCGCGCTCCGCCTCCAAGGCGTCGACAGCTGCGTCGACCGACGCGCCCCGCGGCCCGACCCCCGCGCGCTCCACTCCAGTGTCGCCGTTCCTCATCACTCCGTCCCGGGCACTGCGCACCCTCGACACCACAACCGATCCCGGTGCCGCGCCGGTCGCGGTACTACGCTCGGGAAGCAGCACCAGCGAGCGGTGCTGGACCGAGGAGCCCACCGTGTGCAGCGCAGCTGAGCAGATGAGCGGAGCATCCGTCCGATCGTTGCACCTGCGCGGCGAGGACGTCGGAGACCAGTCGTACTGGGCTTGGGAATGGTCGGATGGCCGGGGTTCCGTAGCCTTCGCCACCGTCGACCGCGGAGAGCTGCGACGAGCAGTCGACGCCCTCACCGAGGCGTTGCCCGGCCTGGTAGGCGCCGAGACGACAGCGGACCGAGCCGAACTCGAGGTACTCCTCCGGACGGCCGAGCTCGCCCCTGGACTCCGCGCGCTGGCCGAAGACGCGCTCGCTTCGACGGACGCCGCCCGCACGGACCGGCTGCGTGAACTCCTCATGGTGCACCGGTGCACAGCCGGACCGCTCACCGACCCGGCACGCGAGCGCGATCTCGTCGCCGGACTCGCGTCGCTCCTCGTCCAGCGGACGCTCGTGGCTGCACTGCGCCAAGCGGTCGCGGAGCTCGGTCCCGACCGAGTGGAACTGCGGGTCCTGCCATCCGCGAGCTGCGCGCAGGTGCCCTGGGAGATCCTGCCGACGGGTGGCGAAGCAGACGAACGTCTGCTCGATCTGGCTCGCGTGGTGACGATGGCGCCGATCCTCGTCCGGGACGGAGACGACCGGCGCCCGCACCCGGCCTGGGCCGAGCGTCGCACGGCACCGCCGCTCTACATCGTCGACCCGCACGTCGGACCCGAGCACGGCATCGGCTCGGTCCTGCTCGCTGATGAGGACCAGGCGGGCTCGCGCGAGAGCCAGCAGGGTCGCTGGCGGAACCGGATCGCCCGACACAGGGTTGACGGCACCCTGATCGGAGACGTCGGCGAGCCGGGCTTCGATAGGAACGTGTTGTCCCGCCGGCTGCTGGAGACCCAACCATCCCGGCTGTTCTACTTCGGACACGTGTCCTCCGCCGATGGCAAAGCGGCCAGCTCCGGGCTCGTCCTGGCCGACTCGTTCGAGAACTACGGGTTCGGTCCGCGGACCGGGGCACACGGCGCGCGCCGTGACTTCACCGCTCAGGACGCGTTCGTCGGCACCCTGGGGCGGTCCCTGCGCCTCGCACGGCTGGCGGACGGGTCGGGCGGCGACGCTGCTCGGGCGCGACGTTCGTCGTTCGGCAGGGGCCCTCGCCACCCCGACGTCGTCGTCGCACCGGACGGGACCATCCGCGAACTCGCCGGCGAACGCATCTGGCCGATGCCACCGCGTGTCGCCCTCATCGCCTGCCGCAGCGGAGGCGACCTCGGGCACCCTGAACCGTTCGGCCTCGTGACGGCGTTCCTCGAACTCGGGGCGGAACTCGTCACGGCCACACGCTGGGCCCTCTTCACCGATGCCGTCGCCCGACACGGCTACGGGCTTGCCGCGACGCCGCTCGGAGACCTAGCTGAAGCCGTCGACGACGTCCAGCAGTCCACCGATCCGCTCCAGGCGCTCGCCGACTGGCAACGAACGCGTCTCGCCGCCTGGCGCAGCGACCCGGGTGTGGCGACCTCGCCGCTGACCTGGGCGGCCGTGACGAACATCGAGGCGCCGGACCGGACCGTGCGCGAGGGCTGAGGCCGCGGTGACGGCCGTCCGTGCCACCCGAAGCGGGTCCTTCCGGTGCGCGCTTCCCTCGCGCTACGGTGATCCGAACCCAGCCGATCCGAGGCGGGCCCGAGCGTCGAGGAGCGATGTGCAGTTGCTGAGCACCGTCATCGGAGATGCCTGGGGGCTCCTCCACCCCGACGTCCTCGCCGCGCGGCAGGTCACCGGTCGCGACGGTTTACCGACGACGAACACCCGCAAGGCGATCCTCTCTTCCGTGATCGGCGTCGGTCAGAAGACCATCGCCCGGACGCGTGGCCTGGTCCGGATCGACGATGATCGTGAGGCTGAGCGGATCCGCGACGCCATCATCGACGCCGCCGGACTCCTCCGGGCGCACGCCGTCTGGCTGACAGAGCTGCTGCACGCGCACGACGGACTGCTCCGGCGGCATGCGGTGGGATCGACGCTCCCTGATCGGACCTGGTCGCTGTCCTGCCAGGCGCGGGTGCTCGCCGAGGAACGGCCGGAGCCGTGGGTCTGGGCTGAAGCCGCGCGGGCGGACGTCGCCCACCTCGCAGTCCTGGACGTCCTCGACCAGTCCTCCGGGATCGGTCCGTCGCACCTCGCCGAGCTCGTCCGCGAGCATGGTGCGGAGTTCGAGCGCGCTCTCGCAGAGGTCTGGACGTCGGGGCTGTCCTCCGCGGTCCGTGACCTCCGTCCACCGTCGGAGTCGACCAGACGGTCGGCGCGGGCGTTCGTCGTGTCCTCCGGGATGACCGCCGGCCCGGCAGGCGCGACAGTCCCGTTGATCAGCGACGAAGCGCGACTGCACTGGACGAGTCTGATCGAGGAGGTCGGGCGCTCTGGGCCGGGCAGCGCCTCCGAACTCGACCTGACCTCGTTCTCCGCTCCGCTCCGCCCTGCCCTCACCGGTCGGCTGTCCGAAGAGCGCCACCATCCGGCGCGAGCGAACCACCCCCTGGACGAGCACATCCACCTGCGTCTGTTCCGCGTCTTGAAGGACCGTCGGACCGTCTACCCCGTGGACTTCGATCTCCGGGCGGCGATCGAAGCTACCATCGCGGCCTCGGTCGAGCCGCTCGGCCTCGAAGCGGCGTGGTCGCGCGCGTTGCTCGTCGCTGGGTCGACGGCCCTCGTCGGCGTGACCTTCGACGGTGACAGCGCGAGCAATGCACATCTGCGTCAGCTCGACGGCGGCATGCGGCTCATGATGGCAGCGTGGCGGAAGGCGGTCGGCGAAGCGATGCACGAACACCCGCGCTCCGTCCGCAACCCGCTGGTGATGGCTTACCTGTCCGCGCCGCAGGCGTACATCCTCGGCAAGCTCTGGACGAGGGTGCTCCGTGCATGGCTGGTCGAGCGCGACGCGCCCACCGCGGACCGCGCGTTCGGGCTGATCTACGGCGCGTTCTTCACGGCCAAACGGCAGATCGCATCCGTCCTCGGTCTGGCGGCACTCGAGATCCCCGCCGACCACGATCTGCTGGGACGGTCGTCCGCCGACCCGGTCCAGACCCGTGCACTCGGCGCGTCGGACGGGTTTGAGGCCCTCGACGACGCTGCGGACCCGGCGGACACCTCGAGTGTCACGCTCATCCTCGAGACCGCAGCGGAGACCGGCGCCGACGTCGCCCGGTTCGTCGCGGGCGTCCTCGCTCTCGAGCCCAAGGCCGTCAACGATCCAGCCCTCGTCGAGCAGTGGGACCGCTGGGTCGCGGCGCGCTCCGCGGCCGATCGTGAGATCGAACGGTTGCACCGGTTGGTGCTTCCGCCCCTCGACCTGCCGTTCGCTATCGCCCGCGCATTCATCGTCGCCAGGGTTGGGCCGGGATCGGTATAGCCACCGTGAACTTCGACGACCGAGCACCAGACGACCAGCCCCGAGCCCATGACCGAGCCAGCGTCATCGATCAGAGCGGACCCCCGCTCCCCAGAGGAGGGCTCCGATGAGCCACGTCACCCAACTGGCCATCAGCCTGCGAGCCGACTCCGACGGGGTCCTCCGGGTGGGTCCGGTCGGACCGGACCCGTCCGGCCCGACCGTCATGCGACTCGGCGTCGCCGGAGGCTTCGTCCTCATCGACGTGGCTGAGCGCGATCCCGTGCCGGTCGCGTACCTGCACGACGTCGACGCCGCGAGCTGGTGGATAGTCCCCGTCTATGGCCCCACCGCGGCCACCCGTCTGCAGGAGCTGGCCGATGCTACCCTCGACGCTCCGCGCGAGTCCCTGGTCGAGCCTACCGACGAGCCCGCTCCGGCCGGGGACGGGCTGCGGCGGTTCGCGCTCGCCTGCTGGCTGCTCCGGTGGTACCCGACGGGGTCGCCTCGGCTGGACATCCCCGTGCTGAGCGACTGGCTGCTCGCCGTCGAGGCGGGAGACCTCGCCGACGAGCTCGCCGAGACGTTCGACGCCCCCTTGGCGCAGCTGCTGCTGGAACCGCATCTCGCGCGCCTGAGCGCAGTGTCGTCGTTCCACCATTCGCTCATGATGCAACCCGTCGGTGTCGGCGTCGCGCAGATGCTCCGCCGTGCGACGGCGACAGCGCTCGCCGAGGTGCCGGCGGACGTCGAGGGTCGAGACGACCTCGCCGAGCGCTTCGACGAGCTCCTCGACGAGGACGAGGCGGTGGGAGGATTCACTGCGGCCCTGGACGACGACCTCGTCGCGCCACTGCTTGATCCCGACCGCTCGGTGGGTGCGGGCGTCCGCGAGTCCTTGACCGCCGGCGGAAGCACGTCGCCCGGTGACTTCCCGATCGCGCGCGGCGCAGACACCGTCGACCCGCTCACCGTGCCCGCACGCGCGCTGTCGATCGACGACGGCGCGGTGACCTGGCAGGTCTCGGAGGACGATCGAGGCATGCGAATCGAGGTTCGGGTCGCTGCTCCAGCTCCCGCTGTCTCCAAGCTGCTACCGCACGGCGGCCTGTTCGCGCGGATCGACCACGGCGGTTCGACGAGCGCGCTCGCACTCGAACCGCAGGCCGACCACTACGCCGGAGAGACCTGGTTGAACGACGAAGCCTCCCTCGACGGCCTCGTCGTCACCGTCTACACACCGGTCGACGGCGCGGACGGTCGAGCGCCGAGGCCGGAGGTGCTCCGCCGACGGCATCGGGACACGATCGTCTCCCTCGTCCAGGCCCGGCTCACCAGCGCTCGCTCCGGGGCCGTCGACGACGCCTGGGACGCCCCGTTCGCGGCAGAACTCGTCGACACCGGAACCGTGGTGCTGGGATGACCGGTGAGGTGCTCCTCGACACCGAGAACCTGTTTCGCGGATTCCGACCGACGCCGATCACTGGTGCCAGCCCTGCGCTGCAGCGGCTGCGCGAGGAGACTGAGCGGGTGCAGCGCGTCGTCTTCGGGACGATCGACGGCCCCGGCTCCGACCACGCCGTCGAACGCCTCGGCCGCCTGTGGGATGACCTGGTCGACTGGTTCCGGGCCGACTCGGGGCTCGAACAGTTGCGGGGCTGGAGTTTCGGCAAGCTCGAGGACGTGTCCGTGCGCGCATTCGCCCTGGCGCTCTCCGACGATGAGCCGGGCTTCGCGCGTTCCATCGAGACGGGCGAGCGGCGGATCCCCGCGGCCGAGTGGCGTGAGTCGCTGTTGCGCTTCGAGCGGCACGGTGTGGCCGTGGTCCATGCCGACGTCGGGGTCGAGGCCCACGCGGGGGAGCGGGCGATGGTCGCCGCATTCCACCGCTTGCGCTCCGGCGGCGACCTGCGCGGCGTGGCGGCGTCGGCCCGCGGCGGATCGGTCCCGGTCGGCTACCTGATCGGGTGCGGCGACCGTGGGGGGCTATTCCCCATCGACCACGCGGTCGCCGCCGGGGAAGGGGCGCTCATCCGGGTCGTTCTCCCGGCGACGTCGCTCGGATTCATCGGACAGTTCGGACCAGGCGGCGCCTTCCGCCATCTGCGCCCGGACCAGGTCGCGCTGCTCCCCGAGATCGCGCGCGACGCACGTCTTCGTCGGCGGCATGAGCGCGTGCAGGCGGGCCGGACCCGTCGCCACATCGTCCACACCGCACGCCGCGCCACCGCGGCCGTGAACCACGGCGATCCGCTCGACGAGGTCGTGGAGCACTGGCTCGAAGCCTCGCTGGGTTTCGACCTCGAACTCCTCGAACGGTCGGCGCCTGGGCGGTCCGACTGGGACGCCGCGATCGGCGAGCCCCTGCTGGTGACACCGATACGTCGGGCGCTGCCGCTCGTGGCCACGCCGGGTGAGCTGGATCGGATCGCACTCGGCACCCTCGGGCGCGGACGTCTGCGCGTCCTGCTCGACACGGCGTTGCTGCTCGCGCTCTTCATCGAACGTCCCGCGGTGCGCCACAGCGCGGTCGCCGCGTTCTTAGCACGGACCCCCAGGCTCGCCCGTCTCGGCGCCGGCCTGCCCACGGTTCGGCGTCTGTTGGCGGACTCCCGCTCCGTCGCATACCTGGCGCTCGCCGGTGAGTCGTCCCTGGACGACGAGGAGGCACAGTCCCAGACCACGCCTCCTCGTCGACCGCGGCCGTCCTGATCAGGCGCAGGTGCCGGGGGCGACGCCACGGGACACCACGACCGTGCGGTTCGCTGCGGCAGCCGACTCGACCAGGGCTCCGCTGCCGTCGCGGTCGGGCACCCGGCACGGCCACTCAGCGCCGTACCCGATGACCCGGATCGTCTCTGCCGGGACCCCCAGTGCCGCGGCGATCCGATCTGCGACGGCGCGACCGCGTCGGGTGGAGAGGTCGACGTTGCCATCCTGTCCGCCGACGCTGCTCGTGGAGCCTTCGACGATGATCTCGCCCGTGCACCCGGAGATGGCCGAGACGACGGTCGCGATCGTGGCGGTCGCGGCCCCGTCGTCGAGGAAGACGGCCTCGTCGCCGCGGAAGCCGATGCTCGCGTCCGGCAGCGTCCCGCGGCAGGCGGCCGTCACCGGTTCCGGGCGCTCGATCGGCACCGGGGTCACGGTCGGGAGGGTCTTCGCGGACTGGGGCGTCGCGGTGAGCGATGCCCCGCCGAACTCGACCGATTCCGCGTTCGCCGCCGTGAAGTACGCGCCCCACTGGGATTCGAGGCTGCTGCGGGCGTCTTCGGTCAGCGGGGGTTGCGGATCCACGACCACCCCGAGGCGCGGGACCTGGACCGTGATGCCGCTCAGATCCGGGAGCGCGTTCCCGTCCTGCAGGGCGGCGACACGATCCGTCGGGTCCGCGTATAGGCCACCTCCGAGCATCGAGAAAGCGCCGGCCGTCGTCAGCATCGAGTCGAGGACGACGATCCGCTTCGTCCCTGGGCCGACGGAGAAGACCGAACCGGCGAGCGCGATCGCCTCGTTCGTATCGGTTTCGGGCGTCGTGGCTGCGGCACCGTCGATCGCTTGACCGACGAGGGCTGCCAGGTCCTCGAGGTAGTCCTCCCGGTCTCCCAGGTTCGGGGGGACATCGCGGAGCACGAGGTCGAAGACGATGCGTGGGACGCCATCACTCGAGACCACAGCGAGGTGGTCACCGTCGTCTCCGAGCCTGCTGAGGGCTTGCGTGACGAGTGCCGTGGGGATCGCCGGGCTGCCCTGACGGACTCCTGCGACGAGCACGAGCTCGTCCGGTCCCGACTCGGGTGTGGCCGCGCACCCACCGAGGAGCAGGGCGCTGACCGCGAGGGCCGCGATGCTGCCCGCGGCGGTGCGGCGGCCCCTGGTGCGGACGGCATGGGTGGTGTTCGTGGTCATGGTGCTGTTCCTCTCGTCGTGGTCCCGCGCTCGGGTTCCTGCCTGCTGAACCGATCCCGGTCGTCCAAACCCTGGCGGCTCGTCTGGTGGCTCGTCCGCCGGTTCAACTCCAGAACCGCCCGTGCCGGTCGCAGCGCAGGCCGAGCCCGCAGTCGCACCCGGTGCCGCGCCAAGCGCCGTTGCAGGACTCGCAACGTTGCAGCGGGTCGCGACACCAGCCGCAGGCCCCGAGCGGGAACTCCGTTCCGAGCCGTGGACGACGGACGAGCCAGCGCAACCACTTCATCGCTGGACCTCCGCTCCGGCGTCGTGTTCGCCCGCGATGCCGACGCTCGCTGCGCCGTCGCCCGCGGTACCGACGGCTCCGGTGCCGGCAGTCTCCTCGGCCTCGACGAGGTGGAGGGCTGTCGGTGGTGCTGGCAGCTCGGAGCGGTGCGCGAGCAGCGCCTCGATCCACTCTGGTGTCTCGAGCCGTCCTCCCACGCGCGGGAACGCGGTTGACCCGACGGCCTCGCGCTCCAGCATGTCCCTGGCGGTCGCGGTGCGCTGATTGCGGTCCTCGATCGCGCCTCGCATCGCGGGATCTCCGGAGGCGACCGAGAGTTCCAGGTCGTAGTCCCGCTTGCGGACCTCGGCGCCGTCGAGGATCAGACCGGGCTGCTGGGCATGGATAAGATCGGTGAGCTCGAGGACGGAACCCTGCAGCTGCACCTGGCGCAGGAGCTGGTCGATCCGCGTGTCGATGGCGATGAGGCGGTCCTGGGCGGACCAGTGCGCTCGTCGCGCGCGCAACTCGTGCAGGTGGGCCGGGCGGTGGAAGGTCACCTCGATGCAGAACACCATCACGCCGAGGCCGAGCAGGGCGGCGATCCACAGGACGGTCTCGAGCACGGGTACGCCGGCGACGACCGCGCCGGACGGACCTGCCGCCGCTCCGGACAGCCCGAGCTGAGCGGCACCCTCGGCGAGTGAGGAGCCCGCGCGATCAGCGGCGTTCTCGGCGTCGACCTGCACGCGGGCGAACGCGAGCGACAGGCCGACGGCGAGCCAGAACGCGACGGGCAGACCGAGGAGGAGGAACGACACGGCGCGGGCCCGTCCGCGCTGCAGCCCGTGCGCCAGCAGTATGGACGTCTGCGTGCCGGCGAGGTGTGGGCCCACCGTGAGGGAGGCGAGCATCGTTACGGCAACGGCGATGGCCACCCACGGGTCAGGCAGATGCAGGAACTGGTACATATTCGATGCCACGACCAGGCCCTCGATACCGAGGGCGACCGCGACGACGGCGATGGCGCGGACGACGTCGAGCCGCAGGATGCGCGCGACGGACCGGCGGTCGGCGGCGATCGGGTCAACGAGCCCTTCGGCGGCCTTGGCTGCGAGCCGCTTCGTCTCCTGCACGTCCTGCAGTGCGATGGACTGTTCCTCGCGGGCCGCGGCGAGCGAGCCGCCGACGCCGTCCTGTTCCGGCGTGAGCAGCCCGGTGGCCGCGTCGTTCACATGCGCGATCCCCTCGAGCCGGGCCTCCAGCCGGGCCTCCATGGCCGAGACGATGGCCAGGCGGGCTTCCTCGTCGAAGAGCAGGTGCGCCGCCGGAGCGGTGGTGCCGGCGAGCAGACCGGGTACGTCGACCGCCCCGGACGCGATGTCCCGGGACGCCAGCTGTGCCGCGCGGTCGCGGAGCAGGGCGAAGTCGGGTGTCGGCATCGGCGCGGGGATCTGCGCACGATACACCGTGTGCCCGGCAGACATGTCCGGCGGGGTGTCGCTCGCGGGGGTCGGAGCTGGTGAGCGGGTCATGAGCTGGTCCTTTCGTGGAGACTGCTGGTGTCGCGGGGAGGTGATTCACGCCGCTGCCGCTATTGGCGGCGGCGGTGGTGCTGGCGGTGGACGACCGTCGTCCTGCAGAACCGATCCCGGCCCGGCCGGGTCAGGCTGAGGCGACGCTCCGCGCGGACTCGGCATCGGTGACGGGGGCGGCCGACTGCTCCACCGGACGGGATGCGGTGACAGGGTTGTCGGCGCCACCGAGCGTCCGCGGGTCGGACGGTCGTGCGAGCACCGCCGCTTCGACAGGCTCGTACCCGACGACTCCGGGTTGCGTCGACGGCCGTCGGCCTCCGAGACCGAACCGGCTCCGGTTGTAGCGGGCTGCGCGGGTGCTGAACGCCTCGCGCCAGCGCCGCCGTTGCGCCTCGCCCTCGACGAGCAGCGCGGTGCGGGCGGCGAGGAGCACGTCGTGGTCGACCCGCGCCGCAGCGGCGCGAGTACCGGTTGCACCCGCGGTCGCGTTCTCCGCGCGGGTCTCTCGCAGTCGTGCCGCCCACTGCAGGCGGGCGCGACCCTCCGAGGCTCCGAGCGCCGACTCGTCGGGTTCCGGGAGCTGTGCCGGACGCACCCGTCCAGCGACCGCCGAAGCCGCCGCGAGCTCCACCTCGATCCGACTGATTCCGCCCTCGACCCGGGCCACCAGCTCGGCGTCCATCACGCCGACGTGGTGCTGCAGCATGTGCAGGTAGTGGGTGCGAGCGTCGTCGTCGACATGACGGTGCCGGAGGCGGTCGACCAATCCACTCCACGAGATCGCCACGCGCTCCGCGAAACGGACCTCCGGTCGTGGGACGAGGATGTCGACGGTGACCGGCTCCGCACCGATCGTGGTCGAGGTGGTGGGGAGCATGCGCGTCATAGGTGTTCCTCTCGTCGGTCCGCCAGTGGCGGGCGGGATGTCCGCATACCGGCAGAACCGATCCCGGTCCCGTGAGGTCCGTGAGGTCAGCGCTTGCGGATCACCCCGAGAGCGGCGGAGAGGAGGAAGCAGACGACGGTGAACCCGACGATGGTGCCGAGGTCCTCGGGGTGGGCGCCCGGCAGGCACTCGGTGCCGATGAAGGCCGACGTCAGGAGCTTCGTCACAGCCACCGCGACGCCGCCGAGCCCGACGACGAGGCCTGGCGCGAGCACCGCCCCGACACCCAGACCGACCGCCGCCACGATTGTCACCACCCACGCTGCAGCGGGCAGGTCGAGCATCGACACGCCGAACGGCGACGCGACGAACAAGACGATCGACATCGCGGTGAACGCAGCGGGGACCCCCATCCAGCGTCCCTGTCCGTCGAAGACGGTGACCGCGACGCCGATCAGGCTGAAGACCACGACGACGAGGACCGCCCCGATTCGCTCGATCGGTTGCACCCAGTCGCAGGCCGGGACGAACACGAACGTGTACGCCGTGCCGAGGATGCCGAGACCGGTCCCGGTGGTGGCGAGCATCCCGGCGACGGTCTTGGAGACGCGGGTTGCGACGATGGTGGCGATGCCGTAGCTCGCACCGATCACGACCCCGTTCGTGGCGGACGCGCCGCCCGCATTGAGCAGGGTCGACACCCCGATCGCCCCCATGAGTCCGGCCGCGAGCCCTGCTCCCTTCCCCGGTTGCCGGTAGTCACCGATGCCACCCCCAGAGACGCTCGGTCGCATCCTGGGCACCATGAAGAAGAGGATGCCGGCGACGACGAGGGCTACGACGAGGGCGGTGACGAGTTCCACGCTGGGCCTTCCCGGTCGTGCCCGTCACGACTCTCGGACAAAACCGATCCCGCCGCGTCGACGGTGTCGTTCACGCGAGGACGATGCGTCGTCCGGCCGCCGGGCCGGACCCTGGGGTCTGCGTGAAGCCGGACGCCCCAGCCGGCACGGCGCGCTCGCGGCCCCAGGTGCGGATGGCGGCGACCTCCTCCGGGTTCGTGCGGCTGAACGGCATGACGTTGGTGAAGACGTCCCGGATGAAGTCGTCGTCGGGGATCGTCGTCACCTTCGTCAGGAAGTTCTCCGTCGCGATGTCGTGGACGACCGCTTCGACGTCCGACCCGGAAAAGCCGGCGGACAGCTCGACGAGTTCGCGCATGAGCGTGGCCGACGGCTCCGTCGACAGGTATTTGGCGAAGTAGAGGCGGATGATCTCCTCGCGCTCGGCGTCGTCGGGCAGGTCGACGAAGAAGATCTCGTCGAAGCGGCCCTTCCTGAGCATCTCGGGCGGGAGTGAGGAGACGTCGTTGGCGGTCGCGACGAGGAACACCTTGGCCGTGTTCTCCTGCAGCCAGTACAGGAACTGCCCGATGAGCCGCCTCGTGGTGCCGGAGTCGCCGCCACCCGAAGCGAACCCCTTCTCGATCTCATCCACCCAGAGCACACACGGCGAGACCCGTTCCGCCGCGTCGAGCGCCTCCTTCAGCTGGCCCTCCGACTGACCGACGTACATGCCGAGCACCGTCCCCATGTCGAGCCGGTAGAGCGGGAGGCGCCATTCCGAGGCGATCGCTTTAGCGGACAGCGACTTGCCGCACCCGGGGACGCCGACGAGCAGGACGCCCTTTGGCGGGTGCAGCGGCGTGTTGGTGAGATCGGCCCGGATCAATTCGCGTTTGCGTCCCAACCAGGTGCGCAGGTTCGCCAGTCCACCGACGCCGTAGTCGCCGTCCTTGAGCTTGACGCTCTCGATGCCGTTCAGCTCGCCGAAGATCTGCTCCTTGAACGTCGAGAGCTCCGTGATGTCCTCCCGGGTCAGCGCACCTTTCGCGAGCAGCGTCGTGATCGCGTTCACCGCTTCCGTCTGAGTGACGCCGACGAGGATCTCCGCCGCCCGGCGAATCTCCTCCGGGCCCCATTCGATCGGCATGATCGAGCGGTGGTCGTCGACCAAGTCGGTGACGAGCCGGGACAGTTCGTCCTCCTCCGGGAGGTCGAGGGTGACGGACATGCCGAGACGGGAGAGGCCGGCCCAGACCGGTGAGGACACGATGACGATGATGGAGCCCTGGTGGGCTTCGGCCAGCCGGGCCATCTCGGCGAGGTGACGCGCCGTGGAAGACTCACTGTCGAGCTCTTCGATGTCCGTGAAGATGAAGTTCGTGTGGTTGCGTGCAGAGAACGTCGACGTCGCATAGTCGAGCGCGCCGACCAGCGACCGGTCTTCCGACACCGGTGACGGACTGCCGGTCTCGAACAGACCCGTCGTGCGGGAATGCGTGAAGAAGGTCATCGACCGCACCTGGGCTGCGACGTGGTCGAGCACCTCGAGCGCCCTGGTCCGCTCGACCGAGCGGACGACGATCAGCGGGACACGGGCCTTGACGTAGCGGAGGAGGATTTCACTGGTGTTGACGAGATTCGGCATGCTGCTTCCTGATCGGAGGAGGGGAGGTCAGTTGTCCGTGACGAACACGCGGCGCCTCGGGCTGCCTGGCACGGCCGGGACCTGGGGAGCCAATGCGGCCGGAGCGGCGACCCGTTGCGCGCTCGGAGCGCCCACCGAGGCCGCGGTCGGGACGACGGTGGGCGCGACGTAACCGGGTTCGAGGATCGCGGTGAACCGGCTCGAACGGAGCAGTCGCACGAGCCGCTCCTGCGCGGCCCGAGTGCTCGTGGCCGCGTGGGTCGAGGTCATCGCGCCCTGTTCGAGCTCAGCCTGCAGCCGGGTGACGTCGGAGACCGTCCCTTCCCATAGCGCCGTCCTGATCTCCTCCGGCAGCGAGGGATGACGCGCCAGCTGCAACCGTCGAGCGAGCAGGGCGCGGAGGCGCACGAGCTCCCGCGTCAGCTCGTGGTCGCTGGCCGGTGTCTTTAAGGCGCGCTCGAGCGCCCGCTGCCAGTGCTGCATCATGCCCGTGAGCGCGTCGTTCACGTGCGACATGAAGCGTGCGCCGGAGGTCGAGGTGAACGACTCGGCGTCCAAGACGGGGAGCCCGTCGAGGTCTCGTGTCGGATCCGTCGACCACGACCTGAGCGCCAGCACCCAACTCTCATACCTGCTCGCGGGCATCGAGGTCACCGCAGGGACCTGGTCGGCCGGGTCACCTGGTCCGCCGCACGAGGATCTCTCCGGGTGGCAGCGGTTCCCACTCCGGGAGGTCGCCGGCCATCTTGCGCTGCCGGGACAACTGCTGGACCCCGGCCGGACCGGAGCGGCCGGCGGCCCACGCCCGCGACACCGTGGGGCTGGTGGTCGACGCGTCGGCCGGTGGAGGCGAGAACGCCGATCGGGTTCCGCGACGCACGACGATCGGCGTGTCCATCGGTGCGGACGCAGCCGGAGCCGCCGTGGCCGTCGCGGCCGTCTGGCCTGGCCTTGCGACAGCCTGGCCAAGTCCGATCGGCGGTGTGTAGGGAGCCACCTGTGTCGGTCCGCTCGGCGCGGCTGACGGCTGTGCGCCGCCAACGGCGGACGGGACCTGGAGGTTCCGGCCACACTGCGTGCAGAAATGGGGGGCGGTCTCGCCGAAGGCGGTTCCGCATCCTGGGCAGATGGTCTCGTTCATGCCGCGCTCGCCGTCGTCTCGGTCGTCAGGGTGGGCCAGGAGTCGATGAGGCTCAGGAGGTCCGTCTCCCGCGCATCCGCTTCGCGGTAGACGATCCCGGAGTCGACCCACTCGGCCACGGCGGAACGGTACTGGTCGCGGGAGACCGCCTTCGCCGCCTCTCGAGCGCGTTCGGCCTCAGCGACGGCGGCATCGGCCCGGTTCTTCCGTGAGCGGACGAACCAGTAGGCTCCGCCGCCGACTACCAAGGTGAGGATCAGCATCAGGACCGGTCCGCCGATGAGACCGATGAGCAGCGCCACGACGGTGGCCACGATCGGCAGGACGAGCGTTGAGCGTTTGAAGGAGACGCTCGCGATGTGGGCGGCGAGCACCGCATCCCAGGTGTCGAACAGCGACCGTTCTGCCTGGCCCTGCTCGAGCTGCGTCGACACCGTCCAGGACGAGAAGCCGAGGGTCGACGCATAGTTCGAGTGGTTCGGGCCGAGCGTCAAATCGACCTCGGACCGGTGCACACGCCGATAGTCCGCCGCGTACCGACCTGTGCCGAGGACGAAGTCCGCCTTGTTGGCGCCGATCGCGAGACGCTGTGTGTTGCTGCTGATCCCGAGGTTTTGCGGACGGATCGCAGTCTGGGTGACGAGCGAGACGGCATCGAGTGTCTCCTGCAGTGCCTCGGCCTCCGCCTCCGCGGCCTCGCGCGCACGGACCAGGTCCCCGGCGGAGTCGACGACGGCCTCGTGGAAGCTGATCTCGCGGCGACGGGGGAGCTCCTCGGTGTCGAACTCGGTGATGAGGATCTCGAGAAGGTCGTCCATCTGGTCCTCGATCTTCGCCGACGCGGGGGGCTGCGCATCGAGGATCGCCCGGTACTTGTCGTGCGTGAATCCGAGAGCGGACGCGTGCTCCAGGCTGCGTTTCACGTCACCCCACTGCGGTGACATCGCGGACAGGTAGGGGTAGAGGTCATCGTCGACCGAGCCGCGCTGGATGCTGATCTCCTGCTGCCAAGCGATGACCTGCTCCTCGGCGATCGCCGACTCCTCCCGGAGGAGCCCGGACCAGGCGCTCAGCTGGTCGAGCACGAGGTTCCGTCCGGCCGGGCCGAACGCGTCCTGCGCGACGCCCTCGAGCACGACGGCGAACTCGCGGTGAAGCGCACGGGGGTCGAGCGAGGTGAAGTATTGGCGAAGCCATCGGGTCGCGGAGTCGAGACGGTTCTGACGTCGCAGGACCAGGGCGAAGAACAAGCTGGTCTTCTGGCGGTCCCGCGAGAACGCCTCGTCGACCGCCCGTTTCGCGAGTTCCTCATCGTCGCGGGACCAGGCCGCGAGTGCGACGAGCGCGGGAGCGAGCCAATACCTCGGGCTCTGGATCATCAGCTCCTCGCTCACCTGTTGCACAGAGCGATTGCTGACGAGGCCGGCGTCGAACGCCTGGAGCGTACCGAGGGAGGACCTACGCACCACGCCGTAGTGACCGAACTCGCGCTCGAGGTCGTCCTTGAGGACACCAAGCTTCACCTCCGACCGTTGCACGTTCGCGGTGCGCTCGGCCTGCAGGACGAACTCGTCGAATTGGTGGCGGAGCGCAACGAGCTCATGGTTCGTGCTTGCGAGGTCCTGGGACACCCGACCGACCTGGGCCTGGACGTCGCTGACCAGGTCGCCGACGGCGTTGATATTCGAGTTGATGCTCTGCAGGTTGTTCTGCAGAGCGCCGACGTTGATGTTGCTCACGACACTCCGTTCGTTGTGCGACAGCCGCTCATACCGCGGACCGCCCGTCCGACCTGATCGGGATGACCGCGCCATCTCCGTAGACTTCGATGTACTCGTAGGCGTCGTTCCCGGCTAGCGCGCGTGCCCCGGCGTATGGCCCAGGTGGGGAGTCGACCGCGGTGAAGTGCTCGCAGATGAAGCCGCTGAGGGTGAGCACGTGGTCCACGTACGGGGAGCCCAGCCAGCAGCGGGCGAACAGGCCGAGCAGCACGCCGCCGCCGCGAGCGTCGTATTCGGCCCCGATCCACGCCAGGATGCGCTGACGAGCGACCGGGTCCGGCTCGACGTCCAGGCGTCGAACCGCTGCGGCGATCTCCGTGGATCGTGCCTGCGCCCGGTTCCGCAGTCGGTGGGCGTCGCTCACGTAGCCGCGAGCGACGGTCGAGCGGCCCTGCATCACGACATCGGCCGCAGCATCGGACACGACGGTTCGCCGACGCGCTGAGGTGTGGTCGGTCATGCGGTTCCCCTACTCATCGCAAGATCGGGACGGCGCTCGGATGGCCCGGCGGCTCACAGGACCAACCATAGTGAGTCGGACGGCTTGTGCACGAGCACCACTTGGGGGGTAGCCCCTGCCCGGGATGGATGACCCCTGCGGCGGCCCGAGCAGGGGCTGCCGCTGGGACATCGATCCCGCTAGAGTCGCTCCGACGACAGCTGATCGGAGGCGTCCATGACGAGCGAGCGCTGCCAGGCCTGTGGGACAGTGCCTGATGCGCAGGCTATGTTCTGCGCGAACTGCGGGGCCGCGCTCCGTGTGCCCGCCGTCTCGGCGCCGAGCACCGACACCCGGTTGTCCGTGCAACTCCCGCCCACCGCGGTCCCGGTTCCGCCACGTCCAGGTGAAACACCCGCCGTCGCGCTCGGTGCTCCGGTGACGAGCTCCGCTCCGGCCGCTGGTGGCGGCGCTCGTCGGCCGCTCCCGTCCGGCAACAAACTGCTGTTCGGCATCCTCGGGGCGGTAGTCGTCGGCACGCTCGTCGTCGCATCTGTCGGGATATCCTCCGCGATGAACCAGCCGCGAACGGAATCAGTCTCGGTCACGGATGGCGCCGCGCCGGTGACGGACGAAGACGCGCTCGATGCCGTGACGACGCCGACCCCGGACCCGTCGCCGACCACCGATGGTGTCCTCGCTGTGCCGATCCCCACGACGGAATTCCGGAGCGAGTCGAACAACATCCGCTGCAGGATCTCGGATGCCGGAGTCCTCTGCCTCCAGCAGTACATCAAGTACGCACCACCGGCGACGAACTGCCCGAGTTCGTTCGCAGCCGCGGCCGCCGCCGTCGACGAGACCGACGTCTCGTTCCCCTGCATATCCTCGGACATCAAGCCGACGGTCGTGCTCGCGTACGACACCCCGCTCGTCGTCGGACCTTATTCGTGCACGATCAACCTGGCCAGCGGGATCACCTGCGTGAACTCCGCCGGCGTCGGCTTCCGCATGGAGAACGAGACCGGTATCGTCCGCGTCTCCTGACGCGAGCCGCGGGCTGCAGCGGCCTACGGGACTGGTCGGCCTGCCTGCTCGCTCGGACGAGCTGCCTGGTCGCTCAGTGCAGCTAGGCCCGTGACCGAACGTGCTTCCATAAAGCTGTCAGAACGGGGCCCGGACGGTGAGCGAGTGGGGCGTCAGCGCTCGCGAGATAGGGAGTGGCTGGGGTGCTCCTTTCCTCTTCGCCGCTGCCAGTTCCAAGGCGTATATCGAGGGTGGGAGCCTGGATCGCAAGATCGTGGGGTACGTCGCCTCGGCAGCAGTCGACCGGACGCTGGCCGAGATATAGCGCCTCGCAAATCTCATCTGAGAGAACACCACGATTCCGAGCCCGGTCATGATGCTGCGCCCCTTCGAGGAGCCGGATTGCCATTTGCTGGCTCGCTGAATCCGTGTGGAGCGCCTCGGCAGATTGATCGTGCTCGTAGATCGCGAGTGCTCCTCGATCCACGTCTGGCTCGAGGCGACGTAGGCCACCAAACACCATGAATGACCGCTGCCGGCCGAGATATGCAACACACTCCTCGCTCACGCCGAGGGTTGCGAGCTGGTCTGATCAGACGGCGTCGTCGCCGCCTGTCGTCGCGCACGTCTTTAGCGGACGTTCGCAAAGCTGCATCTCGGTCGATTCCGTGGGAAGACGTGCAGGCAGCGCTGGAAACGTTCAGGAGGTCTTGACGCCCTCGACTGGTTCCGGGGTCAGCCTCACTTACCGGGGTAGGGGTTTCTGTCCGCGATCAAGCGACCCCAGGTTCGGTCCCATCCGAGGTATATCACCGACCCCGCTGAGACAATGTCCACACTGGCGGTACGAAACCGGGATTTGAGCCGGAGGGTGCCCGCGGACTGGATGTCAAACACGAACCGCCCCCCAATCGACTTCAGCTCACCAACAAAATCTCCGTTCCAGAAAGCTCTAACGATTGGATTAGTTGCGAATCCAGATTGCGAAGATCCATGAATCTCAACCTGCGTCCTGCTTTGGATCGGATGAGAACCGACAGCAGACTTCGGGTGCGGCCTTTGGGTGAGCGGTTCATGGAGTCTCGGGCTGGCGATTTGGTGCTCGACTTTAACCTGCACCTGTACTGGAGCTGATGTTCCGGTGTGAGTGTTCGGCAGCCAAGACGCCGCAGCGGTCACGGCTCCTCTGACTACGTTTTCAACCTTGGCAGCACCGAGCTGGGTTAACGAATCTCCGTCGGAGCTCAGCACCTCAGAGGGACTCGCGTCGAACTCTTGCAAGACAATGCGCCACGGGCTCCCGTCTTCTGCCTTTATTGAAAGCATGCGCAGTCCGAATCCAGCGAGGATTTCAGATTCAGTTGAGGATGCGAGATAACGGATCTGTTGACCAATATCGGGAATCGGCTCATCAATGGCTTCCGACGTGCCGTCGGAAAGCCCTAAGTGCGGCATGTCAGAGAGCGACCGGGTGCTGTTGCCTACTGTGGGACCGATGAAGCTGGGGAAGGCCGCAATGATCACTCGTTCTCGGGGAACGTCGACGAGCATCATGATCTGGTCGAGGACCACCCCATGCTGAGTGTGCAGCGCCTGAAATGGTCTCAAGAGGTTGCGGCCGGTGAACGCGGCCGGCGTCGACTTTCGGCAATCCTCGACAAGCACGGCCCGCCAGAAAGCGGGATGTGCGCCCCACGTTAGATGGGTGGGAAGCGCGATCACGAACCAATCAGGGTCCTGTGGCATCTCGTCTCACTTTCGTGGTCGCGGCATTGAACAAGTACATAAATTGTGGCCGATATTCCGGCCTACCCAATCGACCGGGCAACCCCCAATTCAGGAGGTGGCTGTGTAGGTTATCCTCCGAGAGGATCACCCTCTGGAACAGCGGTTGTGGCGCGGACGACCCCTGTCCGAGTGGTCGTCAGGGTGACGAAGTGCAGCAACGCGGGCGCTGGTGTGGCGGACGGCGGCAGAGGACGTTCGAGAGACTCCTCAATGAGAGGACTTTCACGGACGGTGATGTATCCCTCCGCCCTCAATCGTCAGGAGAAGGTCGCCAACGGCCGAGTCAAGCACCGTATCTTCACCTGCAGCATGTCCCCGAAGGGACCGGCGCAGTTGTGGGCCAGCACGGGGTTCGGGTTCCGCACTTGACACGCTGCTCTGGTCTCGGGGCGGCGGGTTCGGGCACGTCGCTCCGATGTCGGTAGAGGCGTGTGCAGGAGCGGAGACGTGTGCCCCGCTGTCTCTCCGGACCCTAATCATCCGAGGCAGGCTCTCGTCGGGGTGATGACCTGCCTGGAGCATAGCGCCGCAGAGCACGCCGTGTCCGCTCAGATGTGCGAGCCCGTGGCTCCGGGCTGGTGGCGACGCGCCCGCCAGGCCGTGGGGGCGACCAGCAGCCCACCGTCGTCGTCGACGATGACCTTCGCGCTGAGACCGAAGACCTGCAGGAGCAGTTCTGCGGTGATGTGTAGAACAGCAGGCCACCCAGCATGACAAACCTGGAGAGCCGACCCACGGTAATCGCCGCGCACAGGACCCCCACCACCAGGCAGAACGCGACCGCCACACCGACTTCTCCCGCGAACCACCAAACGCCGTAGCGGTGTTGTTTCGGTACTTGCCGAAGCATTCGCGTCCTAGCGTGGTCGCATGACGACACACGACTACGCAGCTACCGTGACGTGGAGTGGGCGGACCGATGCCTACGAGACCTACAGCCGGCGCCATGAGGTGCGGCTGGGGGATTCATCGATCGACCTGAGCGCAGCGGCCGAGTTCCGAGGCGACAGCGGGTTGCCGAACCCTGAGCAATTGTTGGTGGCGGCGGCGAGTTCGTGTCAGCTGCTGTCCTTCCTCGCGGTCGCCGCCCATGCAGGCGTCGAGATCATCGACTACCGGGACGCGGCGACCGGGATCATGCCGGACGACGCACGTCCGGTGCGGCTCACCGAGATCGTGCTTCGACCGACGATCGTAGCCCTGGGCACGACGACGGCCGTGGTGGAGCGACTCCTGGAGAAAGCCCACCGGCAGTGTTACATCGCGAACAGCCTCACCGCCGTCGTCACCCTCGAACCCGAGATCACGGTGCGGTGATGTTCGACATCGAGATCCCTGCCCCGGACGGTGCTTCCTCACTCGCGGCGATCGGACGCGCACTGGGTGCGGCCGGTATCGGCTTGGAGGGTGGGGGCCTGTGGTCGGGAGTGGCGCACTATCTCGTAGCTGAGGGGGCTCGCGCTGGGGAGGTACTGCGTGAGATCGGGCTCGGGCCTGTGCTCGTGCGGGAAGTGCTCGTGGTCGACCTCGACGTGGATGCGCCGGGCGCGCTCGGCCGGATGATGGAGCGGCTCGCCGGGGCCGGTGTCGTGTTGCACGGCCAGTACAGCGACCATGACAACCGCAAGGTGCTGCTCGTGGACGATGTCGTCGTTGCCCATCGCGCGCTCGAAACGGCCGGGTCGTGACCGGCGACGCGGACATCTCGGTGCCGGCGCGAGCACTCGGTGATCCCGCTCGCGGACGGATCGTGACAGCTCTGCTCGGTGGCCGTGCCGTCCCCGCCGGGGAGCTCGCCCGCGCTGCCGGCGTCTCAGCCTCCACCGCCAGCGAGCATCTCCGGGTGCTCCTCGACGCAGGTATCGTCACGGCCGACCGGGTGGGCAGGAACCGCTTCTTCCGTCTGACGAACGACGAGGTGGCCCGGGCGGTGGAGGCGCTCCAGGCCATCGCCCCTCACACGGTCGTGCAGTCCTTCCGACAGCACCGAGTCTCGGCCGATCTCCGGGAGGCGCGGACCTGCTACGACCATCTCGCCGGAGACCTCGGCCTACGCGTCACGGACCTGCTCGTCCAAGCAGGCATCCTCTCGGGCATCCGCACCGCGGTGACGGAGAACGCTCCGTCACCGTTCCCGACCGGCCCCGTCGTGGAGTCGCTCCGCCTACATCCTGGTTCGGGTCCACGGCCGTGGTCACGAGGATGCCTGGACTGGACCGGGCGCCGCGCTCACGTCGCCGGCCAGGTTGGAGCCCAGATCCTGGAGGCGATGGAAACGCAGCAGTGGATCGCCCGTCGCCCCGACTCGCGGGCCGTCCGCCTCACGGATTGCGGTGCGCTGGGGCTCAGCACATTGGAGGCGACGATCTCCGCGCGAAACGTAGCCAAGCTGCGCTACTGAGCCCCACGTGCGAGCAGTCGTCGAATGCGCGTCAACCTGACGTGAACTCGCTCGCCACTGGCGAGGACCTGCGGGTCGACCCGCAGCCGTCGTACCGACGCTCAGCGCCCGGCGGGCGCCGGGCGCGCTAGTCCGGTTGTTCGGTCGCGCGCTGTGGTCCAGGCGCTTGGTGGAGAGACCGAACGGCATGCACGACGGCGCCGGCGAGCAGCCAGAACACGGCGATGGTCAGTCCTGCCACGATCAATGAGAGACCGCCGGCCGCGCCGCTGTAGCTCGAGAACGTTGCAGCGGTGACCAGCACACCGATCGCCACCAGGATGGCGGCCGCCAATCCCATCGTTCGCAAGTATGGATTGGAGTAGCGTTCTCGCGGCGTGTTGGTGTTGTACTTGGCCTCGATCTCTTCACGGCTGATGGGAACGTTCGGCTGGTCGGTCATGCCGGCGAGCCGAGCGGCCGCATTCGGTGCTTTGTCCGGAAATGGGGGCCTTCTGGCTCGATGGACATGGCACCTCCAGTGGGCCCGCTGCACAGTGGAAGCATGAACGATCCAGTCACCGCCCGGGAGAAGACCGCGCTCCTCGTGATCGACGTCCAGCAGGCATTCGACGATCCACAGTGGGGGCAACGCAACAATCACGATGCCGAATCGAACGTCGGGATGTTGCTGAGCGACTGGCGCCTGGCCGCTCGACCGGTGTTCCACGTCAGACATCAGAGCGCCAGCGAGGGCCAACTGTTCTCGCTGGGTGGGCCCGGTTACGAGGTCAAGCCGGAGGCTCGCGAATTCGCGGGGGAGCCGGTCGTGGTCAAGACCGTCAACAGCGCGTTCATCGGCACTGATCTGGAGGTGCAGCTCCGCCGCGCCGGCATCTCCTCGTTGGTCATCTGCGGCCTGACGACCGACCACTGTGTGTCCACCACAACCCGCATGGCGGCCAACCTCGGTTTCCACGTCACCATCGTCAGTGATGCGACGGCGACGTTCGAGCGACTCGGTCCCGATGGGCGACGGTGGTCGGCGACCGAAGTGCACGACGCCGCCCTGGCCAGCCTGCACCACGAATTCGCGGTGGTCCAGACGACGAACGACGTCGTCCGCGCGGCTGACTCGTGAGCTGACAGGACGTCGCCGTTCTCCAGGTCGCTATCGCTTTGCCAGGGCGGCATCGACCCTGACGGTCACTGTTGTGCCGGTCGGAGTGAGCTCTTCCCGTGGTCGGTTGGGCCCATCTGTCCGCCACGATCTGAAGCCGTGACTTCCGACCCTCCGCTCGTCCCCGAGCCGTCCCCTCACGATGCAACAGCGGCTGCAGTGAGGAGCGTCGAGCAACGCATGAAGCGCGGAAACATGCGGAATTGCGCTATCCGGGAGTCCTTACACAGTGGATGTCGTCGGTTCGATCCCGGCAGGGCCCACCGGAGGAAGTTCCCCGAGATCATGCGCATCTCGGGTCACCTTTCGGCCGATTCGGATGTCGCCTTCCCGTCAGAACCCGCCGGCGGCACGGACGGTGTAGTGCTCGGTGAGTGCGGTGACTTCTTCTGGGGTGAGGT
>Ga0308160_10001593_pt1 | contig 31100 bp, 35 predicted proteins | sample PhyFR1_FD_201036 | JGI IMG/M metagenome (GOLD analysis project Ga0308160, IMG submission 201036) | Phyllosphere microbial communities from UC Gill Tract Community Farm, Albany, California, United States - DLSLF.R1 | ecosystem: Host-associated > Plants > Phyllosphere > Unclassified | place: USA... | reverse complement strand
GGGGCTCTGGGGGGGGGGGGGGCCCCCCGAGCAGAAGCAGAAGCAGACGGACCTGCAACAGCTCAGTCATACGAGCCCGCGAGAGTCCGGCGGCCATGTGCGGCGGAAAGCCTGGCGGGAGGGCCGGGAACCCAGGCGGGCCGAGCGGGTGTTGGGCGAAGCCTGGCTGGCCTGGCTGAGGAGGTTGCTGCTGCTGCTGCTGCTGGGAGAGGACAGGGGCTGGCTGCTGCTGCTGGGTGGGCGCCGCGCCATTGGCGGTAAAGGAGGGGAAGGCCGAGCTGCCGCCGCCGCCGTTCAGCTGCGATCCATTAGACTGCTGCTGCTGCTGTAGCTGTTGCTGGGGCATCGGCCGCTGCTGGCCGTTGAACGCGAGTCCCTGCTGCTGCTGGGGTGGCTGCTGCTGCTGGCCGGAAGCGGCCGGGTACGCCCCCGGCTGGCCACCGAACGACGCCTGCTGGTTGAACGCGGTGCCGCCTCCGCTGTTGCCATAGGCGCCCTGCTGCTGCTGCTGCTGCTGCTGCTGAGCGGCGAAGAAGGCCTGCATCTGGGCCGGCGTCGGCTGCTGCTGCTGCTGCTGCTGGGGGGGCGCCGGAGGCCCGCCGCCGCCGACCGAGCCGGGCGGGGCGAACGAGCTCGGATTGCTCATGGCCGCCTCCTGAAAGGGGGGCCGCTGGCGGATGGATAGAGCGGACCGGTGGTCGGTGAGACTGGAGGTGATGGGCGGTGGGCGAGCTGGAAATCGAGGGGACGGAGAGGACGGAGGGTCGAGAGGGAGAGACGCGTCGGGGGAAGCGAGTCGAGGCGAGCCGCGAGACCCGGCTAGGATAGCTGATTCCCACCCAGTCAGCTGGACATTCATCTATCACCTCGGCCGGCACGCGCGCGCGTTCGAGAGGCGCAGCACATTCCAGCCTCTCGACCTCGACCCGACCGACCCGACGCTCAGCAACGATGGCGCCCTGTGCACGCTGTGGCTCAACCCGCTGGCGGCGCGCGCCCGGTGGGACACGCGTCTGCGAGGAGGGCCATGTCGACATGGTGCGTCTCTCTGCCGATTCCCGGCTCTCGGCAACCCTGGCTCGTCGCTCGAGTCGCTAACGACCCTGGCCCTCCTTTCCTCCCTCACGAACGGGACCGACGACCCCACCTGCTTCCCACATGTAGAGCTACCGGAGAGAGACGATCGATACAGGCGCCAATGCGGCGTCGCTCCGCATCCGGCGCGAGCATCGGCCACGCGTCCGCAAGAGCCGCCAGAACGACGCCGGTCCGTCCCCTTACCTGAACCGGCCTCTCGCCCTCCGCCAGGCGAGCTGGTTTGCTTGCGACCTATGCGCCAGGACTGACACAAGGGGTATCTCCCTTTGGTATCTATCAGTGTACTGGGGCAAGGAGGCCGCCTACCACCACTACGAGCTCGTTGTCCAGCTTGTCCGGCACCAGGTACGGGCGCTGTCGACCCTCTGGAGCCTGCCGCCATCGTTCGAGCTCGCCGTGCGCGAGCTGCTCGCGCTCGAGCTCGAAGGAAGGCATCTTCCGCCCGTGCCGGGGGCCTTGGTCTCCGAGCAGCGGAACGGCGGCGACGAAGTCGGCAGCCGTGGCGGCGGCGAGCAGACGGGAGCGCGCCCGGGCGGAGCAGTCGCTGCTGTCGCGGCCGCTGCGGCCGGAGCAGAGAGTCCGAAGCAGAGTCCCAGGAAACGTGGATTTGACGAGGACGGTGTCGGAGAAGGCAGTCAGACGGACGGCGGTGGCAGGATTAGCAGCAGCAGCGACACCGAGAGTGACGCTGACGACGACAACGACGAGGCGGTCCGTCGAGCGGTCGAGGCCGACCATGCGTCATCCTCGTCGTCGTCTTCATCCTCTTCCGCTTCCGACAACGATGGCGATGCCCCGCCGCAGGCCTCAAACCCACGCAAGCACAAGCCCAGACGCCCGCCCGCCGACGGTCTCCAGCGCGGCCGGCTCGGCCCAACGACGGCGCTCGCCCTCGTCCTGCTCGGCGCACGCGCAGTACGGGCGCCATTCCTCCTCTCTGAGGTCGTCCACCTCGTCAACAGCCGGCAGGTGCCATTCATCGACTATGCCCATTCGGACCTTGTACCCGCCGACGTCCGCGCCCACTTCAACGCCTATGTCTACAGCGCCCTCAGCCCGAAGAACGCACCGACGGCGGCTGGCCTGCACGAGGCGATGCGCAAGCTCGCCAAGCGGTTTGAGCGACGGTTCGGCCTCGTGCTGCCCGAGCCGAATGCCGCTCCTGTCCTCTGGACGTGCTGTCGTTCGCTTGGACTCTCCCGTTCGTCTGGGCTTCTTTGGTCCGCTCACCCGAACACCACGCCGAAGCTGATCACCGACACGCCTTCCGATTTCTCGTATCCAGCCGTCTGGTACCCACTCGCCAAGCAAGTGGCCGCCCAGCTCGACCTCGAGTTTTCGCTGACTGGCTCAGCCGACATCGACGACGAGCCGCGTCATCCCAATCCGAGGCACGCCGACGGCCTGGCGCCCGAGCTCGCGTTGCTCTGCGCGTGCATCATCGCTGTCAAGCTTGTCTACTTCCAGCAAGGGGGGCAGCAGCATTCTTCGTCATCGTCGTCGTCAAAGGTCGGGGGAAAGTCCCGCCGGTCGGCCGACAATGGTGCTGCCGCGGCATGGGCCGCCGTTGAGGGTGGCTCGTCTTCCTTCACATCTGGACCTGGCGACGCCGGCAAAGCGACCGAAGACGGACCCGAAGTTGGCGAGGGCGTCCTCACGAGGGCTGAGTGGTTGGCCCTTGCACGCCAGATGCTCGAGACGGTTGAAGGCAAGATCGACCACAGTCGGCTCGCAAGCGGCGACTTGTCCGTCCTTCTCTCCTCTCGCAACCGTTAGATCTACTGCTCTGAGGCTTCGGACTCACGACGTGCCTTCCCGGTCTCGCAGCGACCCGCTTGAGCTCGGCCAAGATGAGCTCGACGCATACCTCGCCCTCGCACCGGCCTTGCTTGCCGACGGCCGGGCCAAGCCCAAAGGTCAGTCGCGTGCAGCTCCCTAGTCGAGTGTGAAACAATCATCCCACTGACACCCGTTCGATCATCCTGCTGACTCCATTTTGCAGCGTACGACACCCTGGCGGCTCTTCCACTCCCGCCCGTTCCGGCCGCCGCACCCGGATCGTCCGCGTCGATCTCGTCAGCGTTAGCCACAGCGGCCGGCCTCATGCCGGCGGCCTATAGGACAGCGGCGACTGCGCGGGCCAAAATGGGGCTCCCCTTGCCGCCTTCTTTCCCCCCTTCAATCTCGTCGTCGTCGTCGACAAACGTCGCCGCCATCGCCGTCTCTGACGCCGACGACAAGCGCACCTACCCCGTCTTTGTCCCGGACGATACGACCGGCGTTCTCCCGCCCCGTCTCGCGACGCTCGTCACCCTCGGTGCGCACACCGTCGGTTTCTCGTCCGAGGCTGTCATCCGCGCGCTTGGGACGCTCGAGCGCCGACTCGTTCGGAAGGAGGAGGCCGAGCGGGCGGTGAGGCGGCGCGAAACACGAGACGCGGCGCAGGGCGATGAGGCGGTGAACGACGAGCGCGAGCAGGGCGAGATGGACGACGTGAGCTGAGGCGCGGGTTCTGGCCGCCGACGAGTAAGTAAGGCAGTTCAGCGGCCGCCTTCCTTATGAGCGTTGATCAGATGGCTTGGCCGTCAGCCGGACGGGATCATCGAGCGGGAAAGCAGAGAGCGGCTTCCCGAGACGCTTTGGGCACTCGCACACGCCACATGGAGAGCACCTGAACCTTCTCTCGGCCGAATGAGACAACGGGTAGCATGGGCATCGCGCAGGCATCCAAAGGGTAAGGGTACAATGAGAGGGCGAAGGGAGCGTGGCGCAGTAGGAGATAGCCCGCGGGCCGGAAGTGCGAGCGATCGGAGGCAGTACAAGGGGAGGAGTAAAGAAGCTGGGAGACAGATGCGAGAGCCAGGAGTGACCAAGTGGAGGTCATCAAGCCTGCTTGGCCGGGACCGGGGCCGGAGGAGCCTCCTCGTGGTGCTCGAAGCTGCCCTCGAGGTCCTTCTCCTTAGCCGAGAGGTGGTGGAGGCCGGCCTCGCGGTCCTCAGTCTGGCGGGCGACGTAGGCGTCGCGCTCCGCCTGGGTGACGGCACCAAAGAGCACTTCCATTTGCTCGAGCGAAATGCCCGATGTTTCGGGAAGCCAGAAACCGAAGCAGGCCGAGAGGACGTTCACTGCGGAGGCGAAGCAGCATCAGTGCCTGAGCGAGGAGGGAGCTCGTCGGTGCGCTTCACTCACTCGAAGCGAAGAAGAAGAAAATCTTGCCGTTGGGCATAGCGGTGATCAAGTAGAGGGTGATCTGCAACAGCAAAGCGCATCAAGGTAAGCCGATGAGCCGAAAGAAGGTATCGCTTGAAGCCATGGCGCATGATTCGCACCTTTGTCAGGACGAAGTTGAAGCACCACTGGGTCGAGGTCGCGATCGACATGCCGTAAGGGCGCAGGCGCATCGGGAAGATCTCGGAGCTGAACGAGGCCAAGGGGAAGAGGGAGGGAGAGATGGTCAGTCGACGGCCAAGGAGCAAAGAGAGGGAAGGGTAGGGGTGCGCACCAGTAGACCCAAGGGACGGGTCCCCACGAGAAGCAGTAAGGGATGACGAAGAGGTAAATCATGGCGGCCATCGCGATCGACGAGGGAGCAATCTCGGCCGCCTTCAGGTTGGGCGGGTGCGAGCTGAAGATGGCGCCGATGATCCAGAGGAAGAGCGACATGCCGCACGCTCCAAAGCCCAGCGCCCACTTGCGGCCAATCTTCTCGATGCCGAGGAAGATGAAGCACGAGGTCGCGACAATCTTGACGATGCCGTAGATGCCCGATGAGAGGAGGCCGGTTGAGACGCCGGTGATGCCGATCGACTTGAAGATGGTGGGAGCCTGCAAGAGCGAAGGAGAGGAGGTCAGCGACGAAGGCGCGGTTGAAGCGGGCGAGCGAACGCACGTAGTAGTTGATCGAGTTCTGGCCGGACCACTGCTGCAGGAAGAACATGGCAAAGGCGATGAACATGCGGATCCGGTTGCCGGGCTTGAGGGCGAGCGACCAGCTGGCGCCAGTCATGTTCTCCTTGTCCTCCTGGATGGCGGCGCAGATCTCGTTGAACTCCTCGACGACGGCCGGGTCGTCGATGTTGCGCTTGCGGGTCCAAGCAAGGTTGGCGAGCGCCTCGTCGATTCGGCCGCGGTAAGCCAGCCAACGGGGCGACTCGCGCATGAAGGGCAGGAGCAGGAGCATGAGGCCGCCTGCAGGGAGCGAGCGGGAGGGCAAGCATGGTCAGCACCGACCTTGCAGCCAGCGTAAGCTCTGCAGTCTCCCGGACGCACACGGGACGAGTTGGAATGCGATCGGAATCCGCCATTGGGCGGACGACTCCTTCATCGAGACGTTGATGCCGTACTCGATCCAGTAGCTGCGACGGCAGGGCGAAAGGGTGTGTCAGTCGAGAGGCCTCTGGGAGTTGACGAGGACGCAAAGGAGCCCAGGCCACGCACGAGAAGGCGACACCAATGACGACGACGATCTGGAACATGCCGGTGATGCGGCCGCGGACCTCCTTGGGCGCCATCTCGGAAACGTAGGTCGGGCAGACGTTGGACATGATGCCGACGCCGAAGCCGCAGACGACACGGCCGGCGATCATCGGACCGAGGTTGGTCATGGCGCAAGTCGACATGATGCCGCCGGCGAGGAAGATGCAGCACGAGAGGACCATCGTGTACTTGCGGCCGATGCGCTGCATGAAGAACGAGGCGGTGAGGGCGCCAAAGAAGGCGCCGACGTGCAGCAGCGAGACGACATTGGAGCCGTTGTCGTCCTTAGTCTTCGTGTCGGCCGTATAGTAGCCAAAGTCCTTCTGGAAGGAGACCATCGAGATGACGCCGCCACCGACGCCGGTGTCGTCTGGGAGGAGGACGTCAGGACCGAGCGCCGGGCCAGTCGACACAGCGAGCAGAAGACGAGGACGCACATCCGAAGAGGAAGATACCCATGTAGGCGATGATCGCGAGCAGGTAGGCACGGCTGTTCTGGAAGCGCGAGTTGGCCCCGGTCTGGTAGACCTGGGCGTCGGGCTTGTTGCCCCGGTCGAAGATGCCCATCGCAGGCGGTAGTCGAGCGAGAGGAGGGGTGTAGGGCCTGCGAGCAGATAGAGTGGGCCGCTCCGGTCAGCATCCGGCCGAGGACGTCGGCTTGAGCCCCGTAAGGGCGCAGAGCGGGGCTGACGCACGGGGGTCCTGGCGGGGAGGTTGCGGCGAGCTTGAGGTCCGGTCGAGAGGAGAGGGCTGTCGTCGGTCGGGCAGCTGCGAGTCGGAGGGAGGAAGGGGTGGGAGAGGCCGGTGAAGAGAGGCCAGGTCCGGACAGGCATCGAGCCTCCTCCTTTTAGCTGGCTTCCCTGCCCGGCCTGCTCGTCCGTCGTTCCGGCGGTCCCCGTCGTGGTGGGTCGTCCGGGCCACTCACGAGCCGACGCGACTCAGGTCTCGACCCGGTTGGTGAGCGGGCCTTGCAGCCCACCCACCGCCCCCTCTGCGCGTCTTGCTGGCCCCGCACCCGGTGCGGTGTGCGGCGCGCAAGCCGGCCGCAGTACGACGCCCTATCTCTGACCGCGTCCGTGCTGCGTGGTTGTGCTCCCTCCCCGTCATCGGCGACAGGAGCCCGTGCCCCTCAAAGACAGGAGGGGTCAGAAGAACCGTGAGCCCAGAGGCGGGCGCAGTCAGCGACAGACAGGCGTGGGCCGTCAGCAGGCAGGCAAAGCAGGTGGTCGAGCCGGCCGGACGGACGGGGCGGCCAGAAATGAAGGCGGGGGGCGGCCAGGAATAGACGGACACTGGCGCGCGCGCGCGCTGGCGGTGCGGCCGACGACGCCTGAGCCAAAGTGCCGCTGCAAGTCGAAGCCTTCGTTCCCGGCCCGGCCGCTGCCGGTCCGGTCCGGTCGATCGCCCCTTGCGGCGCAGCAGATCAGCAGTTACCTCCTCGTTCGCGGGGCGATGGCGCTGGCCGATCAGCAGGAGTCGGCGACCGAAAGGCAGGCGTCGGCGTGGCGTTTCGAGCAGGTCGGGTCGGGCCGAGCGAGCGCAATGGAGGATTGAACAGCGAGGGAGTGGGAATGGGGGCGACGGGCCCGCGTACCGACAGTCCGGAGGAGCCGAGTGCAGGACAAGCAGGGCGCGTCGAGAGGGAACGACCAGTGCAGAATTGCGACGAGACGGAAAAGCGGTCAGCGCACCTGCAGCACTAGCTCGACGAGTAAGGGCGATGGCGCTGGCGGGTCGACGACCGTTGCGTTCGAAGGGAAGCTGCGGGCCATCGATGGGTTTGCAGGGCAAGGGAGGTCAGCGAGGTCGATCAGCGGGCGACAAGAGAGCAAGCAGAGGAGGTTTGCGCCGGCTCGCTCGTTTGCAGAGCGAGCCCGGCTTCTGGGGATGAGACGCATGCGATTGGGTTGAGCTGGGCGATGCCGCTGGTACAAAGGCGAGAAGGGCAGGATGTCGGTCGGGACGGGTGGAGGGCGAGGGGTGTAGATGCAAGGAGGGAAAAGACCAGGAGGTAGAAAGAGGCTGAGTAGGGGTACTGTACAGCGCGCGAGGCAAAGAGGGGCTGGGGCGCCCAGGGTCCCGAGGGGTAGGGAAGGCGGGAGCGTCGTTTAGGCGGCCCGGTTAGCGGGGACGGCCGGCTCGATGTGCTCGTTGTGCTCGTACTCGCCCTCGAGCTCCTTCTCCTTGGCCGAAAGCGGGTCGGCCCGCTTCCGCGCCGACTCGGCAAGGTGGGCGTTGCGCTCCTCCTGGGTGATGGCTCCGAACAGCACGTCCATTTGCTCGAGAGAAACTCCACTCGTCTCCGGGAGCCAGAAGCCAAAGGCGGCCGAGAGAAGGTTGGTGCAGGCAAAAAGGATGAAGACCTTTCCTCCGGGCAGGCCGATGATGAGGTAGGGCGTGAGCTTGGTGAGGACAAAGTTGAAGCACCACTGGGTGGCGGCCGCGGTCGACATTCCGTAGTGACGGATGCGCATCGGGAAGATCTCGGCGCTGCAAAGAGGGGTGAGGGAGGAGGTCAGCTCGTCTTGGCCTTGGCGAGGTCGCAAGTGGCGGCAGCGCCGACAAGGAGGGCGACGACGCACCAGTAGACCCAAGGGACGGGTCCCCACGAAAAGCAGTAAGGGATGACGAAGAGGTAGATCATGGCGGCCATGGCCATCGACGACGGCGGCGGGGTCGCGCCCTCGGGCAGGTTCTTGTTGACCGGGTGGGTGATAAAGATGGCGGCGATGATCCAGAGGAAGAGCGACATGCCGAGGGCGCCAAAGCCGAGGGCCCACTTGCGACCGATGCGCTCAATGCCGAGGAAGATGAAGGCGGCGGTGGCGACAATCTTGACGATGCCGTAGATGCCCGACGAGAGGAGGCCGACGCTGGTGCCGGTCAGGCCGATCGAGGCAAAGACCTCGGGGGCCTGCGGACGCGACGGAAACAGCGGAGCGTCAGACAAGGCGGGCCGAGCGGGAAGAAGAGCGAAAGAGAGAGAAGCGGCGGCCGACGCACGTAGTAGTTGATCGAGTTCTGGCCGGACCACTGCTGGAGGAAGAAGACGGCAAAGGCGATGAACATGCGGATCCGGTTGCCGGGCTTGGCCGTGTCCTTCCAGGAGGTGCCCGAGGTGTTGGCCTTCTCCTCGTCGATGGCGGCGCAGATCTCGTTAAACTCGTCGACGACGTAAGGGTCGTCGATGTTGCGCTTGCGGACCCAGGCGAGGTTGGCGAGGGCCTCGTCGAGACGGCCCTTGTCGGCGAGCCAACGGGGCGACTCCTTGATGAGAGGGAGGAGGACAAGCATGATGCCTGATGGCGTGAACGAACGCGCGGTCGTCAGTCAGTGATCCGGCAGACAGACTGGACACACCCCAAAGCAAGCGCGCAGACCAAGTAACCAAAAGAGACTGACCACAGGGGACCAACTGGAAGGCGATCGGAATTCTCCAGGAGGCCGAGGTCTGGACCGGGCGCGAGACGTTGATGGCGTAGGTGATCCAGTACGAGAAGGCGACGCCGACAACGACGACGATCTGGAACATGCCGGTGATGCGACCGCGGACCTCCTTGGGCGTCATCTCAGAGACGTAGGTCGGGCAGACGACCGACATGACGCCGACGCCGAAGCCGCAGACGACGCGACCGGCGATCATCGGGCCGAGGTTGTGGGTCGCCGCCGTCGACATGACGCCGCCGACGAGGAAGATGAAGCAGCCGATGAAGAGACCCCACTTGCGGCCGGTCCGGGCGACGATGGGCGCGGCGCCGAGCGCACCGAAGAAGGCACCGACGTGGAGGAGCGAGACGACGTTCGAGTTGTTGTCGGCGATGACCTTGGGGCTCGCATTGGCGTAGCCAAAGTCCTGCTTGAAGATCTTGAGCGAGACGACGCCGCCGCCGACACCGGTGTCGTCTGCGGGGCGGGGAGGTCAAGGAGGGAGGTCAGCGGCGCTCAGAGCCGAGGACGAGCCTAAGGAGAGGAGGGCGCACATCCGAAGAGGAAGATGCCCATGTAGGCGATCAGGGCGAGCAGGTAGGCCCGCGAGTTCTGCGTGCGCGAGTGCGCGCCGGTCTGGTAGACCTGGGTGTCGGCCTTCGAGCTAAACATGCTGCTGAGTCCCATCTCGGGCGGCTCTGCGGTGAGGCAAAAGGGAGAAACATCGGACCCGGTCAGCCCGAGCGGTCGGAGGGACGGCGCAGTCGAGCGATAGCGCAAGGACACGCACGGCCGAGGAAGGCGAGGGTGCTTGACGGGAGGTGGGGGCGAGCTAAAAGCGGGCTCGAGGGCTTGCAAGGTCGTGCAAGGGCGTGGGGGAGAAGGTGGGGATAAGGATGAGGAGACGGCTGCGGGGGAGCCAGCCTATTTAGGGTGCTTCGGAGGGGACGGGGTCGGGCAGCATGCTGGCCGCCTTCCCGGCAGCGGCCGGGCCGGCGCAGGTCAGAGTCGCGCTGTCCGCGCTGTCGTGCGCGGGGTCGTTCGGAGGGCGCGCGATCGGGGCGGTCCCTCCGGCTGCCGTGACCCGCCACAGGTTGCGTGCAAATGCAGAACGAGTCCTTTGCAGCGTCTTGGCAGACCCCGCCGGTCCGGGACGTGCCGCCTTCCGACCTGCTTACTTGCCTTCCCTGCCTTTCCGTGCGACGCTGCCTTGCCTGCCTGCTCCTTGGCTGGAGCTCGCTGCACCTTTGCCCGAGCTTCGGTCTGACCTGCTGAACGAGAACCACTTACCCTCGGCACGGAGTCTACGGGAGCGGTCCTGCTTCGATGCCTTTCTGTCATGCCTATTGTCGTCAGCTAGTGAACCGTGCAGCCTGACAGAACCGAGCACGGCCAGGTCGGGCGAGGTGCTCGCGCGTCGCATTGCGACGCCGACGTCGGTTCAGCTCGTTGACAGAATCAAGATGTGCCCCCGGGCCCCTGCCGAGCCCCTTCCCTTCGTGCAGACCTGTCAAAGCTGGGCACTCGTAACGCCGTCCGGTCGGCTGAGAGCGCAAGGGTCGGTGGGCAAGCCTCGCCGGCCCGGACGACGACCACCCGAGCCGGCCGTCTCGCCTGCTGGCCTGGCCCTTCCCTTCGTTGACTCGGCGTCGCAAACGCCACCGCGATTGCCCCCCTACCCCCTCCCCCGTGCGCTGAGCCGGGTCAGCTGACCAGAGGAAGGATCGAGGTGTGAGCGACAGGCGCAGGCTACCTTTCTCAGCTGTGAGCGCGTTCGGCAGTCGAAGACGAGGGCCGCCGACTGCTGTCGCTGTCGCCGCTGCGGCTTCGGACGCCCGCCCGATCGGACGCGCTGGCCCGCTCGTGTCGCCTCCACACACGCGAGCCTGGCGTGCAGGGCTCAGCCGCGTGGCCCGCCGCTGCTGGCACTGCCGCCGAAACGAAGCCAGCAGGGCGAACAGCTCGAGCCAGCCCGCCAGCACGTCCATCCTGACCGTCAGCCTGCAGCTCGTCGCGTCCTTGTCGTCGTGCTTCGCGGACCACGGCCTCTCCCGTCCCCTTTGCCTCTCGGACCGCTCCCGTCGTCGGCTTCCCCAGCCCTCAGCCCGTCGTCGCCTCCCTCCGACTGCCGCCTTCCCTCCGCCGCACGCCAGCCGCCGGATCCCAGCTTCCCTTCCCGGCCAGCTCTTCACACGCCCGTCGCCCGCCCTCTCGTCAAGGGACTCCCCCCACGCCTCTCGTCCGCCCTGGACCTTGGTCCGTCCTGCACGTACTCGCCTGCCTCTGCCTCTGTGCTGCTGCCCGGACCAGACCCTGACCGCGCGCCCTGCTCGCTCGCCCTCGCGTCGACCCACCAGCGCCTTCTTCGCTCGGCCCATTCCCCACCGCGCCCTCCCGGCCACGTCCGCCCGCAGCCGTCGTCCGACGCGTCCGCACCCGCCCGGTCAACATCGCACACGCGCTCCCCCCTCTTGCGACCGAAGCCTCCTCGACGCCCGGCGACATCCCCGTCGCCTGCTCGACGATGTCCTCCTTTGACGCGGACTACGATTCGTCCTCGGCCCTCGCCTTCTCATGCGCGTCGTTCGTCCTCGAGGAGCTCGACTCGCCGTGCTCCTCCCGGCCGTCGTCGCCCGAGCCGCTCGCGGCCGCTCCGGCCTCGTTCGACGTGCCGCCGCTGAGGCAGCCGGTCGCCACCCACGCACCCGCCTTCCAGCCGCACGTCGCCATCGCCCCGAGCCGGCCAGACGATAGCGTCCAGGCACTCATCCGGCGGGTCGAGCAGGAGAGCCTCAACGCGCGAAGCGCTGAACCCCGACGCGAGGGTGTGTCTCCTTTGAAAGGGCAGGTCTCGTCTGGATTTTGCGCTGACAAGCCCTCGTCCCTTTTGCGCCGCTCGTGCCAGGCCAGCGACGGCGACGCGGCGACGTGCCACCCCGCTTCCGGCCATCGACGCCTTCCCAGCTGTCTGGCGCGACGCAGCAGCGTCCGCGGACGCCGGTCACGCCTCAGTCGCCGCAGGAGGCGACCTCGCCCGGCCCACAGCAGACGGCGGCGGTCGCCGGCCCGCGTCCTTCTTTCGCGCGCCAGATCGACGTCCACAAGGCCAACCGGTGCGCTCACCGGCCGTCCTCGCCCTTTGCAGCCCAGTCGGCGCCGCCGACCCGGCTTTCGTTCGCGACCTGGCAGGCGGCAACGAGCCTTGCCGGCGAGCGCTCGCAGTCGCCGCCCTTCTCCGACTGCTCGACGCTGTCGTCCTCGTCGTCCTCGGCCCTCCACTCGCCTTTCGAGGCGCGTCCCGCCGTCGTCGGCGGCCAGGTCGGCTACCCCTTCCCTCCGGCCTCGCCTCGCAAGTCGGCCGAGGACTGGGCCGAGTCGGCGAAGTCGCTCCCGAGCCTCGAGATGATCCAGCAGCGGATGGCGCGCGTCCGGGCTGACGGCGCCGAGAGCCCGACCCGGGCAGCCTTCGCCAACGCCGCCGGTGCCGGTGCTCGGCAAGGCCTGCCGTCCTTCTTGCTCGCTCGCCAGGGCCATGGGGCGTCCATCACGTCACCGCCGCCCTCCTCCCCGACCGACCCGCTCGGCCGGACGCCGCTCAAGACGCCGCCTTTGCAGGGCGGACCGCGCGTCTTCGTAACTCCCCCGCCGACGTCGTTCTAGTCGGACTCGCTGCCTGCTTCGCCCTCGCTTCCTCGCCTCTCCCTCCCTCTGTCGCCCGGCCTCGCCTCACATCGTTCTCAAGCAAACTGCATCCGCAACAACAAGCCCTCACTTGCCCCAATCCCGTCTCTCACTGTGTCCCTGCCGCTGCGCCTCCGTCTCTTCTCTCACCGCGCTCCCTCCTGCCCTACCTAACTTCGAGACACTTTTAATCAACACCATCACCAACGTGCTCGCATCCTCTCATCCTCGTATACCCCGACTAGCCTCTCCTCCTCATTCGGCGTCCTCGCGCCTTCTCGTCTTTGCACCGCCGCACACACGCTCGCGTCCCGGTCCACTCACTCTTCTCTGCCGCCTCGGCCTTCTGTCGCGTACGCGCGCCGGCCGCCCGTCCGCCCTGGACCCCTCTCCTGTCGTCATGAAAATCCATGATCCCGTTGATTTTCCTTTGGTGGCCGAGTGGGCGCCCCTGACGCGGATGACTTGCACTTCGACGTGTGCTGCAGGAGGAGGAGGTCCACCCGCGCGAGGCCGAGGGAGGCGGCGCAGCTGCCGCACGCCGGCCGACCGCCATCTCGCTCTCCTCCTTCGATTCATCGACGCCGCAGACGCTACGGACGAAGCTTTCACAGCCGCCTCTCCTGCTTCGCAAAGCAGCTCGTGCTACGGCGCTGGTCTGTGAAGGCTTGCCGCCATGACGGGCCAGGCGACCGGCCTGCCGACACCCGACCTGCAGCCCGCTCCCGGCCCCACTTCAAAGCTGGCTTCCTCTAGTTCTGGCCGAGCCAGGCCACTTTCGTACGCCGCTGCCGTGTCGTGTTCTGCGGCTGCCGATTCGTCTCTGGATCTGCCCGCGCCGTCTGATGTCAGCTCTGCGTCGTCGGACGATACCGAGACGACCGAACCGTCAGCTGCCGCGACCCTCGGCTCGGCTGCGACGACGGCGAGCTCGACCTCGGCACCTCCATTCTCCTCGGTGCACGACGAGCGGCCGCCTACTGCTCCGAGTGCGGCCCACGAGCGCTCGAGAAGCTCGTCTCGGCCACGACAGGATGATTGCCGGTCGCCAGCTGACGCGAGTCGGCCTCACCGCCCAACACATGCCCCGCCGACAACGGCGCACCGCATGTTCGTCAGCAGGGAGGAAGGGGACGGCGACGTGCCGCTCCCGCTCAACAAGTACACGCTCTTTGAGACCCGCTCGTGCGTAAGCAAAGGGCGCTGCGGACTATGGCGTTGTTCGGGTGTCTGACTTGCTTTGCGCACCCCTCTTCCGCAGCTGGTTCTACATCCTCGCCTCGTCGCAGTCGACGCCCCTGACGCGAGTGCTCAAGATCGACCGCTCGCCTCCGCCGCCCGCAGCTACCGGGCCGGACGCCCCGGCGCCAGAGCTCAACGTCGTCGAGGACCAGGCCGTCTACAACGAGCGCCAGGCGGGCGAGCTGCTCCGCATGATCGAGGAGGGCAACCGCGGGACAGGCGGCCTCGAGAAGGTCATGCTCTTCTACGGCATCGTCGGCTTTGTCCGCTTCACCGCCGGCTGGTACATGGTCAGCCCAAGCCGGTCTCGCCTTTGTCGACGGTCTTAGTGGAAGACTTGGCGCGACGCGACGCTGACGCCTTTCGCCGCCCTTGCTTGCCAGATCCTCATCACGAAGCGCTCGGTCGTCGCCCTCATCGGCGGCCATTACATTTACCACTGCGACGAGACGATCCTCATGTCGGTCTCCAAGGGCGGCTACGAGCGCTCGGCCGAGGAGACGAGGTCTGTTGCCTTTGCCGCGTGCCCTGGACCGGCTCTTTTGACTGATGCGCCTCTGGACGCTGCCTTCCCCTTCTGCCCAGGCAGCTCAACACGTTCCAGAAGCTCGACCTTTCCAAGAACTTCTACTTTTCGTACACGTACGACCTGACCTCGACGCTCCAGTGCAACCTGACGGGGACGCGCCTCCCTCCCGGCTCGTCGACCACCAGCTCAGCCAACGACGACGGCGACGCGAGCCGCTTCCATAAGATCGCCCACCGCTACATGTGGAACTATGCGCTCCTGAAGCCAGCATTCAACCTCGAGCCGCAAGTGCCAGAGGCCGGAGGCAGTTGGAAGCCTCCGCTCGGCGGCGAGGGCGGCGGACGTGGCGCCTGGGTGCTGCCCCTCATCCACGGCTTCGTCGACCAGGCCAGTGCGTCGTTGTCTCCTCTTGCCGCTGCTGGATGGGCAGGCTGACCGACTCGCGCATCGCTCGGTGCAGAGCTCGCCATCGTTGGACGGACCGTCTATATAACTCTCATCGGTCGGCGAAGCCGCTTCTTTGCCGGCGCGCGGTACCTGAAGCGCGGGGCCAACCAGTGGGCGAGTTGGGCGGCGCCTTCGAACGGCCTCATCGAGCGCTTCTGCTGACGCTCTCACTGGTGTTACTCCTCGTCCGCAGGGTCACGTCGCCAACGAGGTCGAGACCGAGCAGTACGCCGCCGCCTGAGACGCTCGCTCATTAGAAAGCTCGCTGACCCGGTCCATCCTTTTGCACGCCTCAGAATCGTCTCGGAGCCATCGACCAGTCCCTTCCACGCGCCCGTCCCTCGCTTCGCCGATGGCGGCGCGCAGGCCACATGGCCAAATCCAAACTACACGAGCTACGTGCAGTATCGCGGCAGGTGCGAATTGCCTCGTCTAGCCAAGCAGCTCTGCGCGAGATGCGCTGACGTCCTGCCGTCTCTCGGCCTGCTTAGCATCCCGCTCCTCTGGACGCAGACGCCCGGCGGATCACAATTCCGACCTCCGATCGAGAGTGCGACCCTTCCAACGACCCCTGGAAGGAGCGCGAGCTGACGGCGTGTCCCTCTCAACGGCCAGTCAATGTCATCGACCCTTTCTTCTCGGCCGCCGCCCGGCACTTTGATAGCCTGCTCCGCAATTATGGCGGGCCGATCATCGTCCTCAACCTGATCAAGGCCAAGGAGGCGGTCCCGCGCGAGATGAAGCTGCTCGCAGAGTTCACCCAGTGCATCGGCTACCTCAACCAGTTCCTGCCCGAGGGCAAGAAGCTCATCTACATCCCGTGGGACATGTCGCGCGCGACAAAGAGGTCCGTTTTTCTGCTTCGGTCCCGGTCAGATCGCGCGACTCTGCGGCTGACCCGCCCGACGGCCGCATATAGCAAGGATCAGGACGTCGTCGGCATCCTCGACGACATCGCCGAGGAGAGCATCCAGCTCACCGGCTTCTTCCACAGCGGCCGGATGAAGCGCGAGGACGGGTAAGCGACGACTGACCCTCTTCAGAGCGGCGGCTGCCAGAAATGCACGCTGACGGCCTCCCGTCGCAGGACTGTCCCCTTCCGTGACACCCTGCAGCTCCAGCGCGGCATCTGCCGGACCAACTGCGTCAGTCTCGACTTTCATCCGGGCCTCATCCTCCCGAACGCTCACGGCCGACTTCCACCCTCTCCCCCAATTCCAGGTCGACTGCCTCGATCGGACGAACGCGGCTCAGTTTGCGATGGGCAAGCGCGCGCTTGGCCATCAGCTCTACGCGCTCGGCATCCTGCCCAGTCCTCTGATGGATTTCGAGAGTGTCGCGACCGACCTCATGACGGGCGTATGTCTGAACGGCTTGGCATCGGAGGCAGGCTGGCGCGCTCTACTGACCTTCCCGCCTCTCCCCCACCGACAGATGTTTCAAGACCACGGCGACACGCTCGCGCTCCAGTACTCGGGCGGCGCGCTGGTCAACCGCTGGGACACCTACCAGCGGTCGCCCCACTGGAACAGCCACTCGCGTGACCTGATCGAGAACATCAAGCGCTACTATGCCAACTCGCTGCTCGGTGCGCAGCCTTGCCAATCTCGACATCTCGGAATCCCAGCCCTGCTGACATCCTCGCCTCTCCCACCGCCGCCGCTAACTACCGCTGCTCCAGACGCCGAGAAGCAGGCGTCCATCGATCAGTTTCTCAACATCGTCGAAGAGCAGCGGGCACTCGCGTTCGAGACGGCGGCCGAGCCAAAGCGCGGCTACCGCGACTGGTTTGCCCCGGAGCATCTCGAGGATGTAGTCAGCCTGGCCGAGGCCCAGCGGCGGATCGGTCTGACGGTCGCTCAGGCGTGCGACCACTGGACCGAGTACTACCGCCCCCGCCTTTTTACGTCCTTCGACCGGCACTTTGCTATGCGCATCCTTGGGTCAAAGTGCGCCCTCCCGTCCCACCTTGCCTGGTCCCTGACATGCATCTGCTGACGACGATTGACCACAATCCGCCGCCAGGACTGGAGCTAACCTCGACGTGTCGCCTTTCAAGTCGCGCCAGCCCAAAGCTCCGGCCGTCAGGAGGTCTGCCTCGCCGATCGCTCTCAGAAGGCTCTCAGTAAGGTCCGGACGACTGACTCTCACTTGTTGTACCACTTCGAACAGAGTCGGCAGCCTCAAATCGGTCCGGCGGTGGATGTCGACCGACCTCGGGACCGGAGGCGGGTCCTCCATCGCCGAGCTCATGGAGCCGCCGACGCCAGCCGCGCGCGTCAAGAAGGCAGCGGTCAAGCAGCAGGCGGCCGACGGCACAACGGCTGAGGAGGACCGGCGCGAGCAGGCCGAGTCTGACAGCCTAGCCAAGATCATCTCCCGCAGCCTCGAACCTCGGCTCGAAACGCACGAGATCGAGGAATACGTCAGGTGCGGCCGCGGTGGGGCACCGATGGCGGCTTGTCGGCACTGACAGCACGACGTCTCCCGCCTCATAGATGGGCCGGCTCGCACGAGGACGAGCTCTTCTCGTCCGACACGCTCGGTCGGGTGCGTCGGCGTTGCTTGGACCTCTTGCCTGCCGCTCTTCCCTGCCTAACGGTCTGACCCCTACCCTCTCAGCCGGTCGACCAAACAATGTATGAGACGACGGTGCGAACGCTCGGCGAGACGTCGACGGCCGAGGCTTACACCTCGTCGCACGCTGACGTCAAGACCTACCGCGCCTACTCGGCCTTTGACGCGCGCGAGCTGCTCGAGTCAGCTTCGGCGACCGGCGGCGCTGGCAGCGGCAGCGGAAGTGCACCCCATCCGCGGACGGCGACCATCGGTCGCGCCTTCCAGGGTGGCAAGGGCTGGGTGTTTCCGACCGCCGCGGGCGGCTCAAAGGCGAGCCGGCTGCTGAGCAGCGTCGGGGAGGGTCCGACGCGCAAGCGGACGCTGCAAGACCGGGCGCGCGCATGAGAGCGGACGGCAGGGGAGCCAGCCGGCTTCGAGAGCACGACTTTGAGACGATCTTACGACCAGCTTGACGAACAAGAGCACGACTTGGAGACGGGAAGGAGACGTATCGTACAACAGGCGAGCAAAAGGCAGGGCGAGAGGCGGGCGGGTCGCAGTGGGACGGAAAAGCGAGCGAGCGACACAGCGCCTAGACGAGACCGAGGACGACCTGTTGCGGACAGTAAAGTCGGTCGGTCAGCCGACAGACAAGCAAGGAGGCCTGACTGCTGCGGCCTCGACGAGATCGCTCACCGTCGCTCGCAGGCACTTGAGCCGGTCCTCGTCGAGCTGGCCGCTCCAGACGAGCGTGTCCTCTTCCGGCACGAAGCCCTCGGCCGGCGAGATGTATTCCTCGGTCCTGAGAGACGAGCTGCGCCAACCAAACGACTGGTTGGTGGCAAAGACCTCGGGCGTCGACGAGAAGCGCGTCAGGGCGGTGCCGAGGCTGGAGCAGGCCGTGATGGAGAACCAGAGCTTGACGCTCCGGCGCTCGTCCCGGAAGGCGAGCACCGGGCCTCGAACGGGAGGCGCCGCTGCGGCCGCCGACAGGTTGGCCGTCTGGAGCCGGCGCGAGGCCGAAGGAGCGGAGCCGGCCGCGTGCGGGTGCAGGGCGGCGAACGAATGGACGACCGGCGCCGGCGACGTCGCTAGGAAGGATGAGCCGCTAACGGACAACGAGAAGGATGCAGGTTCAAAAAGAGCGCTGGACCCTGCACCGTGCGGTGCGCTCGTCGTCTCCTGGAGGCCGCCGGCCGTGGGCCTTCCAAGCTGCGGGGGCGCCGATGCCTGCGGGATGGGCTCGTTGGGGCTCTGGCGGTGTAGGTAGAGGCCCAGCTGGGGTTGCACGGGGGGAGGCACCTGTCAGTCAGCTCGTGGCGAGCGAGATGGACGCCGGCGGATGACGGACCTGGAGGCTCCGATCCTTCCGCCGGATCTGCTGGATGTACAGGTTGAACAGAGAGCCGGCATACGCCCGCGTCTCAGAATAGAGCCGCTGTTTTTCCTTGAGCCGTTCGATGTCGTAGAAGACGACGCCGAAGCGGTACGGCTCGTAGTCGGTGTAAGACCGGTCCGGCTCGTCCGCGGGCGCCTGCCGGACGCCGGCGGTGATCTCTGCGCCCGACAGCGCGTTCGAGCCGATGCCAAAGAAGTCATCCTCGCCCGAGGCAGCCGCAGGGCCATTGACCGCGGTCGCCACTGCTACTGCCGATGCGGCCGGGGCCTCCATCGACGAGGAGAGGTTGTTGACGAGCGCGGCATCGGGACCAGTCGACCTCGAGACGTCGGCGTCGACGAAGCCGCCCCAGGCGCCCAGCCTGCAGGTGTCATCCGATGGCACGGGCCAGTAGCGCCTCGAGGAAAGCGCTGCGAGCTCTCCACCGATCAGGCTGCCGAGACTGCCAGCTGCGGACGCCGACGATGGGATCGGGATGGGCTCGGACCGTTCCTGTCTCTGCTTGCCCTTGTCGGCCGCCGAAGCAGGGGTCGACGAAGCGCTGCCGCCGATGACAGAGAGCCGACTGAAGCTCCGGCTGCGACGCCGCTGGCGGCGGTTCTCCTTCTGGCTCGCCCGCTCGATCCGATTGGCGACGCCGCTGGCCGAGATGGCGATCCCTAGCTCTTCGGTACCCTCGGTCGAGCTCTGGCTCGAAGCGCTGCCGGGCGAGAGCGGGCCGGCGGTGGCCGCATGCGAGACTGTCTGGATCCTCGACTTGAGCTCCTGGTGCTGCCAGAGGCTCGTCTGGAGGACCGACAGCGGCGCATAGGGGGTACCGCTCGAAGGGTTCAGATCTGAACTGATGTAGGCCAGGTCTTCGAAGGCGAGGTGCGAGTAAAGGCAGCCGGTCGCAAAGAGGCCTAGTACACCAGGACAAGGCGCACGTCAGCATCACCGGATGAGGGAGCGCGCAGCAAGCTAGACTCGGGCGACGCACCCTCAAACTCCTCCTCTTCCGCTTCCTCCTCGTCATCGCGGTCGGCCTCGTCCGACAGACTCCGGCCCTGCTCGAGCTTCTGCGCCTCGCGCTGCGACCGCCGGAGCTCGTAGACGCGCCGGGCGACCTTGTAGCGCTCGAGCTCGCTGCCGACGAAGAAGGCGTCCGACGAGATGACGGCACGCAGCCAGGTTGCCGGCAAGCCGCCTAGCGAGAAGAGCGGCGGGAAGACGACCGGGACGGAGCTCGGGGGCGAGCCCGGTCTAGCCGACGTGCGCGAGCGGACATCGGCCGGCTCGGTCTTGCGACCGAGCTGCATGCCATTGAAGCGCTCCTCGACGCCCATCACCGAGACGGCGTGCGTGCGTTCCTCGACGTCGAGGACGTCGGCGCCCCACTTGCAGAGCCAGGCCGCGCAGGCCTCGCCGATCCTGACGCTCGCGACCCCGTAATAGAAGGTCGCCTCGGGCTCGGTGAACGAGTGGAGCGACCGAATCAGGTGCGACTCGAGCGAGGACGACGATGAGGCCGATTTGGCTGAGAGGGCTGGCGACGCCGGCCGCGGGGTCGCCGAGTCCCCGGTCGGCGTCCAGGCCGAATGCCGGCTAGTAGGGGAAGGCGTCGGCGTCAGGTTGGCCGTCTTGATGCCCCGCTGGCTGCTCGAGGCGACACTGTCCCTCCGGACGGTATCGAGCGGCGGCAACCGAGGGGAGTCGGTCTTGCCGAGCGACTCGAGGGTGACGGCGGCTCTACCTGGCTCCTCGCCGTCCTCCCATTCCTCGCCGGCGTAGCTGCCGATTCCCCGGCCGATGGCGAAGCCGAGATAGACGCCGACGCTCCACGGGCTGACGTTGCCGAGGATGAGGTGGAGGACCGACTGGGTGACGCCGGGCAGGCCGAGAAAGATCGACGTCGCCAGCAAGGAGAGGAGGAAGCGCGGCGTCGCAGGCTGCGCGCCTTCCGGGGTAGGCGAGGTTGAGGCCGGAAGGAAGGGAAAGGCAGGCGAGAGCGGGCTCTGGGCCGTCGGATGGGTTGCAGCTGACAGATGAAGGGACGGCCCGGTCGAGTAGAGCCGCGCCAGGAGCATCCTGCGAACAGCCCCCGAGGCAGTCAGCGAGCGGGCTTTTGACGACAGGACTGCCAGCGGACGCACTCGAAAGCCGCGCGCGAGATATTGGGGTCTTCAATGTGGAGCTCGACCTCGCGCTCGCCGCTTTGGGTCCAGCTCTGCTGGCGCTGGTCGACCAGCGCCGGCTCGCCGGCTGCTGCGCGGCCGAGGTCGTCCTGCTCGTCCTCGGCGAAGCCGCCGCAGAAGAGGTCGTTGAAGTACTCCTGCCGCGGCAGCGAAGGCGAGGAAAGAACGTCAGCACGAGCTCGGGAGCACGACTTGACAGACTGGAGGGAAGGAGCCACTGACCGCCTGGATGAGGACGACCTTGTGGCAGTCGTATGAGCGGCGCCAGCGGCCGACCCGGATCCGGACGTCGGCGCACGAGCCAGCGAGAAAGCACGCCCGGAGGTGCCTCTCGAGGATGCCGCCGCCCGACTCGCCATCCCAAGGGAGATGGATGCTCGGGTGCCGCGGACCGTTCTCTGGCAGCGCGCTCTCTGGTGCTGGCATCGGCGCGGGAGAGCCGGCCGGTCGGGTCGGCGTCGCAAAGGCCGTCGTCGGGGCGGTGTTGTGTCTGGCAAACGGGGCTGGCAGGGGGCCAGACATAGGCGCTAGGGCGGACGGCGACCGGAACAGGGCCCCGGGTAAGTGGATGCGAGAGAGGAGCTTGTCGGGAGGGAGTGGGCAGCTGGCGAGGAGGGCGCGGAGCAGGCCAAGTGAGAGGGGTCGAGGTCGGCTGGTCTGCTGCGGTTGAGATCGCTTCGTGTGCTCCGCGGCCCGCTGACGGCAGCCCTCAGAGATATCGTCCGGACTATGCGAGAGGGCCTCTTGGGAAGGAGGAGTAACGCCGGATGCGAGGGTGCTGACCGACCCTTGCTTGCCTTTCAGTGAATGACGGGAAGGTCGACGTCGAACGACAGTCGCCTGACATGCCCCTGCGGTCGCCGCAGCCTGCCCGGCCGACCGCGCCTGCTGGCCGGGCTGGACGGAGGGACGGAGGCGGCCTCAACAGCCCTCGCTACACCGACCGCCTCTGCTCTGCCCAAGCATCCCAGTCAGCGCTCTCTGTCTCTCTACGGACGGCTCTCGGACAAGCTTCTCACTCCTTCACCGTGACTCATGTCGGTCCTTCGCTCGACGGCTGCCCCGAGGGCTTCACTCGTCGGCGCGGCACTCCTCCGCCCGCGGCTCGTCCTCCCTGCTACAAGCCAGCGTCAGTCAGTGCTCGCCGGCTGCTCTCTGCGCAACGCCGGCCGTAGTTGCTCGCCCAACTGGGCCCATCAATCGCTTCGTGCCTATGCGACAAGTCCGGCCAGGCCAGAAGCCGAGAGCGTCGCGCCGACGTCGGCTTCGAAGGCCGCCGACGCCTTCGTCCACGCCCCAACCAGCCCAGCTGCGGCCAACTACCCGGCCGTCATCTATGTCGGACCCGTCTCAAAGGCGTTCCGCTTTCTCAAGTGCGTCCGCAGGCGACCATGGCTGATGCTGTAGCCAATGAAAGTCGACAAGAGGCTGACTGCGAGCCCATGGACCCAATCCGTCTGCAGGGGCTTCTCCCTGACCTCGCTCGTCTTCTCGACGTCGCTCTCGCCCTTCATCTTCATTCTCGACGCGCCGCTCGGCCTCGCCGGCCGCTGCTTCCTCGCCGGCTGTGCCATCTCGGTAAGGATCCTTGTCTTGCTGTGCGCTGTGCTCGCCAGGCGGCTGATCCTGATTGGTCGCTCTGCAATATCTCGCTCGGTCGCGCAGACGACCGTCCTGTCGACGGCCATGATCGGCTGGTGCTCGGCCCCATACGTCAGCACGATCGAGATCCTCGAGCCGCCCACGGACGAGCACCCGAACCCGGCGATCCGGCTGCTCACGTATACGACGCTGCTCCAGCCTGTGCGTCGTCTTGCTCCTCTTTGCGTCGGGCGACTCGCCGCTGACATTCGTGCGGCGCGCCCGCCTACCGTCCCTCCCTTTCATCACCAGCGCTACACGACGCTGACGACGCCGCTCTTTTTGCACGAGTCGACCCGGCCGCTGTCGACATGGCAGCTCCGGCCGCTCGAGTCGCCGCCGACGGTCGCGTACCCGGACATTGTCGCCCAGACCGAGGACAAGAACGGCAAGGTCCTCGGCCGCTGGGACGGCGAGCGCGAGGAGGGTCAGGTCGTCAAGACTTTTATGGTCCACGAGGACCTGCTCGAGGGCATCTGGGGGCTCGAGGGCTGGCGCAGCCACAAGACGTCGGACAACCCATGAGGCTCGCTCTGTGCGCACTCTCGGCCGGGCCGGCTCGACAGTTGGGCGCACGGGCTCGAGGGAGCAGACACTTGCAAGCAAGCAAAAGCTTCTCATAGCTCCGCCGCCGCCATCCGCCTCAGAACTTGACGACGGGCGGCCGGTCAAACTTGCCGAGGTCGCGCGTGAGGGTAAAGTTCTCCCACTTGAGGTGGCCGACGTGGCGGTTCCAGTTGCGGCCGGTCCACTGCCAGCTGCCGTCGTCGGGGTCGATGAAGTAGCCGTCCTGGAGGGAGCGAAGAGAGTCGGTCAGCAACCTTTCTCGTCCGGCCTCGCTCGAATGGGATGGTATAAACGCGCGCACCCAGACGATGTAGGCGAAGAAGAGGCTCGCGCCGACGACCGGGAAGGCGGCCCAGAGGTAGAAGAGCGGCATGATGAGCTTCCACAGCTGGGCCTCGGTCAGGCTCTCCCAGTACCAGAGCAGGGAGGCTGGCCGGCTGGCGTTGACCGGCGGGAGGCCCATCTTCTCGCGGACGAGCCACCACCCCTTTGGGTCGTCGACCTCGGCCGTCATGACGTCGGTCATCCGCTGGACCCACGTGTTGGGCCGGTCCGTCTTGGGCCGAGCGGCGATGCGCTCGCGGTAGAGCTGGACGAGGTCCTCTGGCGGCAGGTCGCGGTAGCGCAGCGTCGGCGGCGCGTCTGGGTCGGCGCTCTCGGCCGGCTCGGATGGCTTGAAGATCGGCTGAGGGTAGGCCGGAATCTTGATGGGCTCTGGGAAGCGCGGCAGCTTGACCTCGCGGTTCTTGTCGAGCCGGAGCTTGTCCTTGAGCGGAAGGAAGTGGAACGGATGCTCGAGCGGGAACTGGATCGGCGCCTGGAGCTCGGCCCGCTCGGCCGGCCCCTTGTACAGCTGCCGGGGGTCGTCGATCACGACGCGCTGGCCAAAGGCGCCCGGCGTCCGGCGCTCGCCACCGGGCTGGTCGCCTTCCGACGCTCCAGGTGGCCAGGACGACAGCGGCGCCTCGCCTTCGAGCCGTGACGGTGGGTCCGCCTGGGCCGACGGTGCTGCAGGCCCGGGCTCGGCGTACTCGGGCTCGAGGAACGTCGTCCCCGCCGACTCAGCCGGGCGGGCTGCCTGCTGAGCCTGAGGACGGGGCGCATTCGAGGACGACGACGAAGGCGGCCAACGGTCCTGCCATCTGGACGTCGTCGACGAGAACGGGCGCGAGGGGCCTTGTGCAGCCCAGAGCGACTGTCGAACGAGACGGGGGCGGGTGAGCTCTTCCGACCGACGCGTGCGATGCGAGCGCCGACGACTCACCGGCTGGCCGGCGGTGACGGCTCGGCCTTTGCCCTTCGCAAGGCTGCCAAGTGCTCGAGAGACGCAAACACAAGAAGAGAGCATGGCGAGCTGCGGCGAGCTGTAGAGCTCTGGACTGAGCTTGCTGACGTCTGGCAAAGAGGGAGAAGGGCTGCAGGGCGGGGCTTGCCCGGCAGAAGTCAGCGTCGGTGATTGAAGGCGGTAGGAGCTGACTGATGCGTGACCGCAGACTGGCGTACCTTCCGAAGCGTCTCTCGCTTGCGTCTTTGAAAAGTGCTCAGGCTCGTCGTGGAGCGTTCGAAGGGTGGAAAGGGAGAGGCAGGTTAGAGGGAGCGACGGCAAGCGGACGAGTGAGAGGCGACCCGCCGGAGCTCGGCGCGACGGCCGCGGGCACTTCGCGCTGCTGCTCGCTGCTGGCTGCCGCGGGGGAGGGCCTCCCTTGACGAACACACAGCTCTCCTCACCGGCCGACAATGCAACCGAGGTCATCGTGATGACTCAGCCTGCTGCACGGCTTCTTCTCCTCATAGAGTTGAGTGCGACTGCGGCGTGCGGTCGGCGGACTCGACCTGGCCGGTCTGGCGAGCTGCGCCTGCTGCTAGCTGCTGCTGCTGGCCGCCGCCGCTGCTGACCGACTCGGAGGCCCCGCCCGCCGACCCGCCCGCCCATCACGCCTTTCCAGCTCTCGCCTCTCCTCCGCCTCCTCACCTTCATCAGCCAGCCACGCCACCCCCCTCTCGACGTCCACCACCATGCTTCGCCAGACTCTTGCTCGCTCCCTCCCTCGCCGTTCGGTTCTTCCGTCGTCCACCGCGCCCGCCGCCCTCATGGCGTCGATGACCACGCTTCGGACGACCGCCGCCGTCGTCGCTAGCTCGAGCCAGACGACCTTTGGCCGGCCCTCCTCGGCCGCCGCTGGCTCGCTCCGGCTTTACTCGCTCGACGTCATCCGCCGGACCGACTTTGCCGACAAGGGCCCGATCACGTACGACGAGGTCAAGGAGCTCACCGAGACGCGTGGCGTGCGTCGTCTTTCCCCTCCTCCCGTGGCTCCCCGTCGGCGGGCGCCTGTGGCCACGCCTCCACACCTGATGTCCACCACTCACGAACGTCCACTTCTGACGGCCTTTGCAGAAGGCCTACATCATTGACGTCCGCGAGCGCGAGGAGATCCTCCAGGGCAACATCCCCTCGTCGCTACCGCTGCCCCTCTCGCGCCTGAGCGAGGCCCTCAAGATGGACGCGGCCGAGTGGGAGAAGGAGTTTACGTTTGCAAAGCCGGCGCCCGACCAGCCGATCGTCGTCTACTGCCGGTCGGGTAAGCGGAGCGCCTCGGCAAAGGAGCAGATGGAGAGCCTGCCGCCGCGCGAAAAGTTTACAAAGTGCGTCGTGCGCGCGCCAGGTGGGCTTCGCCCGAGGCTTGCACAGGGGCTGACATCCTCCTCTCCCCCCTCCTCCTCTCGCTCAAGCATCCGTAACTACTCGGGCTCGTGGCTCGACTGGAGCGCCAAGGACGTCCCGAAGGTCGACGAGGACGACGACTAGATGGAACGGTCCTTGTCCCCTCCTCCAACGCTGCCCGTCTGTCCGACGTCTCGGGCGTGCGCGCCAGTCGCCGCTCGTCCCGCTCGACCCCTTTTTTCCCGCCGCGTGCCCAGCTTCGAGGCGATGGGCGACCTGGCTGCGAACATCTTGTCTTGTGCGACCGGCGCATCAGGAGGGACGGCCGGTCGTAATCAAAAAGGGAGGGGGGGCGGCTTCGCCCAGCGAGTCGCGCAGGGGCTGTTGGAGACATGAACGTCCTCCTGCCAAGCATAGAAGTCGCGCGAGCCAGATCCTTGTCCTCCTGGGTCTCTAATCGGGTCATGCCAAAGCTGTGTGCGACTCGCTGAAGAAGGGCCGACGACAGCTGGCTCTGCTGCCTGCCTGCCTCGCCTGAGGTACGCCGACCTTCAGAAGGCCCAGGCCCAGGCCCAGGCCCATTGGAAACGCGTCATCGACCTAGCGGTGGTTGGCCGACGGGGCCGGCCTTGATCCCAGGCGAGCTCTCGCCAGCTTGCTTCCCCCCTTGCCTCCGACCCTCATCTTGCCCTTCGACTCAATCCGACCCATTCTCAATCAACAACACCAACACCATGTCGTCCCTGTCTGCCCTCGAGAAGTCTGCCAAGAAGGAGGTCAGCCCGTCGCGCTCTCTGGCGCTATCGTGCGCCCGTCGCTGAGGTCCGGAAGCTTATGCGTCTCTCCCCTCCTTCTTCGACCTTCCCGCTCGACCCTGCAGGAGAAGCGTGAGACGTCTGAGCTCAAGGTGCGTCTGAAGCGTTCGATCTGCATCCAGCCTGCCTCGCAGTCCCTGCGCAGTCAGGTCGTGGTAGGAGGGTTGGGGTCCGAGCTCAGGGCGCCGCAACTCCCCCGCTGACGGCCGGCTCATTCAACCTGCCTTCCCTCCCTCGCAACGACAGCACGCCGAGAAGGCGCTCGCTGCGGCCGAGAAGGACCTCGCCAAGGGCGAGAAGCACGAGCACAAGGTCGAGCACTCGCGCGAGAAGGCCATGAAGGCCGAGACCAAGGCGGCCCAGAAGCTGTCGGATGCCGAGGCAAAGCACAACAAGGTGCTCAACGAGCAGAAGAAGGCCGAGAACGACCTCCAGCTTGCCCACGAGAGTGCGTCGCGCGCGCGCGCCAAGAGTGCGATGGCTGGTAGAGCCCAGTCTCGCCACCAGGGCTGATCCGAACCTGCCCATCTCTCCTCACAGAGCACTCGAAGCTCGAGCAGGAGATCGCCGCCAAGAAGATGGCGCTCGAGCAGGCCGAGCGCAAGCACCGCGAGGGCGAGGTGCGTTCGCTTGCTCGTGCTGTGAAGATCCGCTGGCACGTCCCGACTGACCCATCCTTATCTCCCGACGCTCTCGCCTGCAGATCGCCCGCTCGGCCCAGATCGAGCAGGCCCGCAGCGTCCCGCCTGCTGCCGCCGGTACGACCGGCGCCGCCGCCGGCGTCGTCCCTGCCCAGCAGCCCCCTGCCGCCGGCACCTACTAAGGCGCCCTACCTACGTCTTAAGGCGCTAACCCTTATGCCGTTCGCCCCGGCCTTGCCCCCTCTGTAGCCCTACCTCCTCTCGACCACTCTCTCTCCCTCCCGCTTAGCAGACCCTTTCGTACTCGCGACTACGACGCCCACTTGGATCTATGCTCCTATTCTACGTCGACGGCCGTGGGCTGGCGCTGAAGCGGAGGCGTCGATGCTGGCTTCGCGGCTTGCGGCGGCTTGCGGTGGGCGTCTGCTGCGCTGCTGCGCGTTGATGTCGTCGTCGTTGAGCTCGCCCCGTCGTCCTTTGTCAACCAGAGCATCGGCGAGGGGTCTGCTCGACCCGATCAGAAAGGGCCGTGGCTGGAGGCCGCAAGGGGGGCAGGGCGACAAACGGCACCTGGCCTCCGGTCCGCGAAGTCGGCCGGCCGGCCGGCGCAACGTCACTCCTTCCGCGACCTTCGCGCATCCTCACGACGATCCTGCTGCTGCTGCTGCTGCTGCTGCCGCTGTGCTACAGCAGGCCCGGCCGGCCGCATACAAGAGGCCGGGAGGGAGGAGGTGGCATGGTATTGACCCCCCCACCGACCACCACCAGCCTACCGTCGAACCCGCCTTGCTAACCACGCCTCCCACGCCTCCCAAACGACGCCTCGCGATGACCAGTACGGCCCCCCTCTCCCTCTGCAGCTCCGCTCCGCTCCTCCCGCTCGCTCCCTCCTGATAGGCTGACACAGACCTCCTCTTCCCACCCAGACGACACCATCAGCGTCCGTCGCTCGCCCTCGGCCGTCCCCTCTCACGTGCGCGCATCCACTCCTCGCTGACCGATCGCGCCCACTCCCCGTCAGGCCACCCCTTCCGGCCTCACCCAGGACGACCTCGCACTTGCCCTCGAACCGCGCGTGACCCCGCTCGCTGAGAGCGACTGGTCGCGTGTCGTCCACGTCTGCGGGACCGAGACGTCGGGCGAGAGACGCGTGCGTGCCCTTCTTCGCTTTCCTTCTCGTGGACCCTCTGTCGAGACGGGCTTGAACCTACCTCCAAGCCGTCGCACGCCCACGTTCACTTTGCTCCCCAGATCCTGCTCGCCTACGACACGACGCCGGACGGTGAGCTCGCGTTCGAACACACGCTGCACAAGCTCTGCCAGCCGGGCGACCACGTCTTCCTTGCGACCGTCCTCCCCGCCGTCCTGCTCGACAGCGCGATGCTTGCCTTTGCGCCCGAGTATTCGGTCGGCCAGGACATCGAGCTGCTTCGGGGTATGAAGTGCGTTGATCCTTTCCTTAGCACGGCATCCACCCAGCAAAGGCGCCCTGGCTGATTGCCTCGTGCACGACGACAGCACCAACGCCCTCAAGCACCTGCGCGCGAAGGCCGACGCCTTTGTCGCCAAGGGCGTCGACGTCAGTGCGTGCTGCCCGTCTTCTCTGCCGAGGTTGACTGGGCTCGGCTGACGGCAGGATGGCCTCTCCCATCGGCCGGTAGCCCTCCACGTCGTCCACGGCGACCCACGTTATAGCCTGCTCGCCCTCGCCCGCCACCATAAGGCCGACATGATCGTCCTCGGCCGGCGTAAGCTCGGGCGCTTCCAGAAGCTCATCAGCGCGGCGAGCGTCTCGTCCTACGTCCTCAGCCACGCCGACTGCACCGTCGTCATCTGCAAGGAGTGAGAGGGCGGAGCACCCGCTCGGCGCACACGCGTGCGACCGACCGAGTCGCCCGCCCGTCACACACTTCCATCAGCCTTTCCTTGTCCCTCTGCCCTCTGACGACGCGCCAGCCTTAATGTTCATGCCTACCGCTCTACGACTCTTGGGTGGTGAATCGGAAATGGGTGAATCGGAAGTGGAGGCCGAGGCCGTACGTAGACAATCGGCTGGGCATCGCGTCGCTCGCGCGCACGGGGCGCTCGATCGATGAGGAGGAGCTCCAGCGCCCTTGCTGCCTTCGAGCTCGCCACCTCCTCCTACCTCGACCGCACCCGTTCCAGCTCCTCTCTTCCCACACTAGACACACTCCTTCGGACGAGCACGCTCAGAGCAGAACATGGTCTTCTACGTCTTTGGCTACGGCTCGTTGATCTTCCGGTGCGTGTCGCCCCACCCGGGGCTCGGCTAAGGGCGACGCGAGCCCCGCCGACACGGTGACGGTCGGCTGCAGCGGCTCACTCCCCCTCCGATCCTCCGTCGTCCCGAGCTAGCCCGCCGCCGCACACGATCTCCCGGAGTACGTCTCTGCTGCCTCTTGCGGCTGATTGCCGAGCACGTCGCTCTGCTCGCTTTCGTCAGCCCAGGCAGCGTGGAGGAGAGTCGAGGCCTGGTTCAGCGAGGCTCCGCTCGCCTGCTGGGCTGCTGCGGTCCGACGGTTGTGGTGGACCTTCGACAGGGCTGGGCGCTGACCTCGGACCCCTCCTCCTCCTCTTACCTGAACCCCCCTTCCCCCCCAACGCTCCAGCTGAGGGCTACGTCAAGCCCTACGTCCGGCGTTTCTGCCAGAGTTCAAACGACCATCGGGGCACGCCCGAGCGGCCCGGCCGGGTCGTCACGCTCGTCCGTGCGGCCGACTGGGCGAAGGCGACGGGCTCGTCGTCGTCGTCGGCGGCGGTGGCGGCGGCCGACGGCGGCGGCGGCCAGGCCGAGGCGAGCGACGACGACCGCGTCTGGGGCGTCGCGCTCGAGATCGACCCGGCCTACGAGCAGGCCGTCCGGGCCGAACTCGACGAGCGCGAGAAGAACGGCTACACGACCGAGACGATCGACCTGTACCGGCTCGACGCGGCCGGCCGGGAGGAGGTCGCCCTTCCCGCCGTCACCGTCTACATCGGCCGGCCCGACAATGAGGCGTTCGTCGGCGCCGAGCCGCTTGACCGGCTCGCCCGCCGGATCCACTCGTGCCGCGGGCCGTCGGGCGAGAATCGGGCGTACCTGTTTGACCTCGCCAAGGCCGTCCACGAGCTCGAGGGCGGCCGGGACGACTACCTCTTTGAACTCGAGGCCGCCGTCCGACGGCTCGACGACGCAGAGGGGCGGACGCTCCACCCGACGCCGAAGGAGGGCCTGGCGGCTGAGTCCGGCCCGGCGGCCGGCGCACCGCTCACGGCGCCCGTATCGGCATGACCTTCGATCGTTGCCCCCCCTTCCAAGTTGCACCTCGAAGTAGGATCGGTCCAGCAGCGGCCCCGACTACCAGGGGGGGGGGGGGCGAGGGGGCGGCCGAGACCTCCAGAGTCACCGGAACCCCTGGCTTGTTTGACCCCTCGGGAAAGCCCCTGAGCGGCTAGATTGATCTGGAAAGCGAGAGGGTGCGCCGGGGCGAAAGCGTTTCGGTAGCCCAGGCTTGCGTCCGAGCTCGGGGGTTCCCATCCCCTTCGTTTCTCCATCCTCCGGCCAAGGCTGGAAGCCTGCTGGAGCCTTTCTCCAGAACTCGGCAGGCCCCTCGAACGTACACTGCTGTCGATGCTTGTGGATCGAGGAGTCGGAGAGGGTTTCCATTAGCAAAATGACATGACGATAGGGGGACGAGAGGTGGTGGGGGGGGGCAGGGGGGAGAGGGGGGGGGAGGGTA
>Ga0308160_10001592_pt1 | contig 31110 bp, 35 predicted proteins | sample PhyFR1_FD_201036 | JGI IMG/M metagenome (GOLD analysis project Ga0308160, IMG submission 201036) | Phyllosphere microbial communities from UC Gill Tract Community Farm, Albany, California, United States - DLSLF.R1 | ecosystem: Host-associated > Plants > Phyllosphere > Unclassified | place: USA... | reverse complement strand
GAATTGAGCTGGAACGCCGAGAGAGTCTTGGGATCCTTAAAAGTGCTTGGTAGCTTGGACTCCTAAGCTTGGCAGAATGTCTTGGCCAGAACAGCAGGTTTTAGCAGAGTGACGTAGGTTAAAGGGTGAGAGCAGAGGATTGTCTAGCTAGTAGGGGGTAAGAGCAGAAGGAAAATCTGTCCCGGAGATCCAGGTCCAGCTTTCCCTTGGCAATGTGATGTATTACCGCAAGTAGTAAATGAATTCAATTGCACAGGTTACACTGGAGCTCCTTTGCCGGACGGAAGTATTTGGATGTGGCACCGGCACCATGCCCAGCTTGTTTATAGGCAGACAGACGACTTCATACGAGTATCAGAAGCTATACGAGTACAACTATGACCATGAATCGCTACATTTCTATCCTAAGAGTTTATGCACATGACGCAAGCTGATTGTCCTTGTCATCCTTATCTTATTCACACATCCATCTGAATCCCTAATCACATATCAGCCTTTCTCGATAACTTCTTGCTAGCTTTAAACAGTCCAAATTTCGCATGCGTCGAGAAATCTTTCCATTCCTTCTTGATGACTTCTTTAGCCGTTGGTCTGGTACATCAGTATAATGTTCAAGAGATAAGAACAGAAGGACTGACCTCCACTCTTCTGGTTTCCCTGCCAAATCACCCGTTTTGCCTCCCCATTCTTTAGGCCTATATTTCTCCTTTTCATCTTCCGTGACTCGCAAGAGTTTATCGCCTTTAGCCCATCGAGTGGGTACATATCCACCATGACCTTCATCAAGAATCTCAGAGGGCGCTTTGGTACCACTTCCAGCCATACCGGAACGTAGAGAACTGGGTCGGTCGAGTATAGACGAAGAAGCAAATGGCCGTATAACGTGGTCGGCTTGAGTGTACTTGGTTTGTACTCTCGTTGAAGGTCCGTCAGCGGGAATAACGACTCGTGGGTCATCGTCGGCGAGAATCTCGATTTCAGGCAGTACCCTAGCGCCAGCAGAGGACGAAGCCCGAACATCAAGAGGAAGCCGAGAAGTACTTGCTCGGTTGAAACCAAGATTCGCTTGTTTCCGTTGTCGATCTTCACGTTTCTTGGCCTGTGCGGGCGTTTCCGGGAAAGTCTCTTCCCGAGGTCGTTCAGCCGGTCTCATTCGCGATTCGGTCTGCGTCTCGGACGATACACGTGATGCTCGAGAGCTACTGCTAACCCTTCCAGGCGATAAGACGAGATGGCTTCCAGGACGAGGGGTCTGACGTGGAGTCTGTTGTGTTTGTTGTGGCATGGGTGATTCGGGCGCATCAAATCCTGTAATCTTCTTCGTTCCGCCAGCTTTGATCTCGACTTTGGATTTAGGTACAGGAGGTGGGCGCATGGCTTTGGATGAAGATGTAGAAGTAATTTCTGTTGATTTGACTGGTCGCTCGTCAGAGTCGGCAACTGGAGGTAGAAAGTTGGACGGACTATGACCGAATGTAGGCGAAAGTGGGGACCGATGATTCGATCCATAACTTTGACCGGGTTTGGAACGACTCAGCCTATCGAGATGATAATGCTGTATGGCCGACATGGGTTGTTCATCCGTTGACCTCAGACTTGGTAGACTTGGTGTCATCCTTCCTTCTCCACTCCTCTGACTCAAAACACTCCTTCTCCGCATCATAGCTTGACCGGAAGATACAGCCTCGAGTTGTCTCCGCTCTGATTCTCGTCGTTGGTAATTCAAATCTTCGTTTGGGTATCCATCTGATCCAGGACCCGCGCCCGACTTGTCGATAGAATCCTCCGAAGCAGTCGAATCCGAATCGCTTCCCCTCTTTCTCTCTGATCCAAACGCACTCCGTCTCCGTGATCTATTCCGCGTCACTTCCGCTACCGCCGCAAATGGATCGAATTCGGTATCATGTACTCGTCCCTCAGCATCCACATACACTCCAGACAATTGACTCTTTTTCCCAGGTCCCTTGAAATTACTCAGGCTGGAAGTAGCTTTCAGTGCCGAACCACCGAGTATCCCCCCAGCAGTCCTTTCCTTTCTCCGGCTTGGTCCAGCTTCGTCCATGGAGAAATTGTGTGCAGACCGATACTCGGGATTGAGCATATGTTCGGCCTCGGCACGCTGTCCCTCGGCGACTTTGGCTTCGCGATGACGTGACGAGAGATTGAAGGCTGATGATAGTTGCGAGTCGTGCATCCCAGGTCTTCTCAAGTGGGTCTCTGACAATGCTGAATATCAGCAAGAGGACGCGACGTGGAGGTTGAACTGCTTACGAGGACGATGAGTTTTGATTTCACGTTTATATGAATAAGGTACTGAGCCGACCTCGGCGAGTCCATTGGGATCATGGTCTACCGCGGCGTAAGACCGCGAGGCTTTGGACAGGATGACCATGGCTTAAGAGGCAATATAGACAAAGACTTGGACTCGGGCAGTCGATCGTTTGTTGATGGCGGATGAAATGGGGGGAGACAGGGGTAAAGGACGTTGAGTGATGATGCGGGGTCAGGGCAGGTAGAGTGTGTCGATGACGATATCGGTATGTCGGTCGGATTGATAAGGTGTTACTCGCCAGGTGTCGTCGAGGATTGGGATAACGATAGTATGTACAAGTGATAGAAGTGATGGATCCAGGCCCAGCTGTGAATGAGGAATGACGATGGCGGCGTCGAGGTCGAGTCTGCGGTGTATGAGAGGCGTACTCGGCGACGTCTACACGCGTCGAACTATGAATGATTTGTAAAGTGTGTGTAAATGACGTCTAGCTATCTATACACAGACTTTAAGAAGATCAAAACTTACCTACACCGGGTGGGAAGTATGATGATGCTACTACCTCGGCCGCCGTTACCTACGTTGCTACTCTATTATGCTATATGCTGAGAGATCAGCAATTAGCAATTAGCAAAGACCGGCTAGGCAGTTAGTTAGTTACCATACGGGAAGTATTAAGGGGTTCAGGGTCACTTTGGAATACGGTTGTGGCAGTTTTGGTAAAAGGGGGTCGTCGTTCTGGTACGTATATTCCTTGACGAGACAGCATAGTAGCGAGGTGGCATGCAGCCAGCCACCATACGTGCAAGAGCGTGCAGATCTAAGGGTGAGTGATGGGACAAACTCAAATGACCTTTCTCATGGAGCCATGAAGCTCTTCCTAGGATTCGGCTAATCAAGGGTCTTATCAACGCACAGACACTGGGTTCTACTGTGCACTGTGATCAGATGTGAATATCCTGACTACTGCATATCACATGCTTCCTGTTGCTTTGTCCAACATTTGAGTATGACCAGAACTTCCAGTGTAATCCGCGTGCCAAGTGGTCAACACCATGGCGTGTACATGTCCACGGTCCAAAGCGTCTAACAACCAAGTACATCTCCTATACTCAATCATATCGATTCTTCACTGCTCACTCTCTCTTTCTCTCCTCGAACTCATATCATTTCACCATCTACCAATTGATCTTCTCCGGGAAGAACTTGGCAATAAGCTCCTCATAGTATGGCCTCAAAGCCATTGGATCGGGCTTTGAATCCGATTTGGAGTAGAGGTCATAGGGGTTGAAAGCTAGTACATCTTTCAAAGCCTGTTTATCCGCTTCATTTTCGAAGTAAGTGTATGCCCTCTCTCGGTGCCAGGGATAGAAGGAGTGGTATCGGATCATATTGAGTGCTGCCTGGGGGAGTTTCGATTGTGCCTTGCATATCATATACTACATCGTCAGTCTGTTTCGGCGAGACTGGGATGGACATACGAGGTACTCATCATGTCCCCATGAGATCATTAGCTTCTCTAGACCACAATTCGGCTCGTATATCCCGTATCTTGTCGAATATATCTCATTGTTCAAATCGGGATTATCGACAAACGTATCAGAATATACAATCTTGTGGGTAGGAATCTGACATCCAACAACAAATGTATCCCCAACAACATCCCACTGTCCATCCGATCCGAAAAAGTAGAGTAATTTACCCAAGTCGTGAATAAGTCCCGTAACCTGCATCCACTCGGGTTTCCCGTCTTTCCTCATCGCTTCAGAAGTCTGGAGGAGATGTTCGATCTGGGTAGCGTCGGTATCTGGGTCCGAGGCGTCTACGAGAATATTGAGGAGTTCCATCGCTTCCCAGATCCCGAGTGTGGCTCGAGGCTTTTCAAACGCCTTTCGGCGGGCTTCGATATTGAACGCGACAGTCTGCTTGGTATGTTGCTCACTACCCGTCAGCCACCTCATTTTACTGATGAGCTGAGTAGAGACATACATATAGAAGCGACGAGATGACTCGTTTGAGTCGGGAAACTGTCTGAACCCAGCTTTATCTTTCTCTTCATCGAAAGCAGATTTGTCGTAAGCGTTGTCGGCAGCGTTATTGGCCTTGAGTTGGGCGACGTTGATGTCGTCAACGAGGTCCGAGATCTTCTCAAAGTTGGCACCGCGAGGATCTGGTAGTCAGCGCAACATCAATGCGGCGAAGGGTGGATACCATCATCTCGGGCGAAGTGGTGAGTCGGCATTGGCGCCACGGCTGTCATGATAAAATCAAAAGGAACTAATTAGAGGGTCGCAGAGAAAGAGGTGATTTGAGTTGTCTATGTGAGTATAGTAACTGCCTTTATACCGTCTTGTAAGCCTTCTGATCTGGACCACTCATATTCGGTGGATATCAGCAGGCTCGGCAGGTCAGTGTAAGAAGTCACCGAGGCCCCTTCCCTCCATTCAGCTCGTTACATTAACTCTCAAGCAGGCTGCTCAAATTGACCGAGGTTTCCTCATGGACCTTGCCTTCTGAGACTACCTTGCACATAGCTCCAATTCCCGGGCGGTGAAGAAGTGGCTATCTAGAGCCTGAATGCGGAGGACACATGGGCCGGGAAGATCCGACGGAAAGAGCCGGTGTTGAGGGCCTGTGCGCGCCTGCTTTCTTGTTGACGCGATGACCCTCTGTGTGTAAACTTATCGAACACATTAGGGTAGGGAGGTGTTGTGTATAAGATTAAGGGAGGCGTCAAGCAAAGTTTGATCAGCCACAATGACGAAGAGGGGCGGATTTGAGATCATGAGATATGCATTCACTTGGCTTGGCTTGAACCGTTAATGTTGTAACAATAGACAGCTTGAATGACTTCAGCGCCCAATCAGTGAATCAGCGGCCCTCACATGCACAGTAACCTGCCCGGAGCACCTGGCATCTTCTTTCCGACACTCAAAGGAGTTTGCGATATTGAGAGTGTTTCAGATAGTACGGAAGCATAGTAGCAGGATTGATAGATATCAATAGAAGCGTCATCTTTCGCGTCTCTCTACACTTTCATCATCTTATTCTACACCATACATGAAGTCCCTCTTCTCCCGGCTGAGGGGTCAGCCGACTCCACCACCTACACGACCTTCTTCGTCTGCATCTGGTGGGAAAGAGAATGCGAATGCATCGAATGGAAGTAGGAAACGACCCGTCTCGCTTAGGCAAACTTCCGATACTCCTTCCAATACTTCAGCTCCGCTTCGATCACCTACTCCATTGTCTCAACACGATAAATCTCGTCCATCGCGACCTCAATCGACTGATGTCCATGGACAAGATATGGACGCGCTTGGAGCAGTATGGGAGTCGGAGGAAAGTAGAATGAGGAGAGCTTCTGGAGAAGGAGGAAAGAAAGTCACGTTCAGATCACCAAATCCAACTCCAGCACCCAGCACCTCCTTACTGGATCCACCTGCGCCAATACCGCGCTCGCCCGATAAGATGAATTCGCGTTTGGTAGACGAAAGGCCGAATCCCCCCTCACGCGCTTCTACCGCTCAATCATATTCTTCGAGACGATCATTATCGATGCGAAAAACATCTACGCCTTACGGCCAACCTTTTGTACCTTCACCCAACAAGTCGCCTTTACTATCACCTACCGAATCTGATGGATCACAGAGTACGAGGAGTTATCTACCTCCCCCGAATAGTTGGAGTGAGATGGCAGAGGAGGAATTGATTGCTAATCTGGGTCCGAGGGAAAGGACCCGTCAGGAGGTTCTATGGGAGATCGTCTCGTCCGAGGAAAGGTACGTCTATGATATGAACGAGCTGATGCTAAGATATGTGTCTGAATTACACAAGCTTGTCGAGACATTCTGCAAAGCCCTACTACCGGCTTCTGCCCAATCCCCTTCGTTGGGACTGTACAACCCTTCAGATAATCTTGCTCGTACCCTCTCGCCTACTTCCCATTCACCAATGCAAACACCGACATCACCCTCCGAATCAGACGATAGTCATCTACCCATCGCGGCCAAGTACGCATCATCGTCCAGTCGGCATACCGGTTTATCTGGTGCGACGAGGAGCGCTTCAGGAAGTACGACCGCAACCTCGCCTACCGAATCTAAATCTCCTACCGACGCCCGATTAAATGCCTACAATATCCTTACAAATGGGAGACCATCACATAAAGTTTCTCAGGCAAGTATGAACCAAGGTCGTTCGCATCATTCCCTGCCGCCTCCGCCTCGAAATGGACAGAATCAAGCGCAGGCGAGTTCATTTTCGGCATCATATGCTCGTATGTCACATCAATCCGGCAAACAGGCCAAGGACAGGAGAAGTTCGACTCAGAGCATCACAAAGTCTATTACATTGCCGGAAGAGCTAGAGGCGGTCCTCAAAGTTTTGGCAGGCGGAATACTGGAAGGGCATATCAAACTTGCTGCTGCGCTCAAGAAGCGGTATGACAATCAGTATCCCTTGGTCAGGAGTCTTGCGGATGTGTTCACAGCTCATGTAAGTATTCACCGAAATCACATTGCTGATGGCAGTCATATATCTTGAGGGAGTATGCCACTTATGTCTTGCACCTGGAGAGGGCATTGACGATTGTCGATGAAAGTCTGGCTTTACTTCCGCCAAATACCACGTCCAGTACGACGAAACGACAATCGAAACGAATTGACGAATCCCCTTCTCTACGCTTATCATATTTCCTACACTCTCTTGAAGATCTTGCAACAGAACGAGGAGAATCAGGTCTAGTCATCTCCTTATCGAAACCGTTTCAACGATTACTCAAATATCCCTTACTGTTCCAAAATCTCTTGTTCAATACCGACCCGAGTCTGAAGGAATATGAAGCGACCTTAGCTATGGTGGATGAGGTTGAAGTGATCGTTAGGACTATTGAAGATGAGAAAGCTTCCAGCGAAGAGAGGGAAAAGACGAGGGACGTATGGGCCCGGATCGAAGGACTCGAAAAGGACAAGGTACGCCCCACTGCCAAAACTAAATCTTAAGCTGATAGTAGATGCTAATGGCTCCTAAACCAAATCGATTACTATCCAGCGAGACTCAGCTACCTCCAACCGAAACGAATGGCCGAAACGATACCGCCCAACGAAAATCATTCAAGAGGCTCAGCGATATCCTTAGTCGTACGGAACATCATGATCTCTGGGTTGTCAGGTTCACGGACGTATCGCTCTTGTGTGAAAAGACAGGAAGCACCAATCTACCAATACACAGGACCAAGACTCAAGCAACGAGATCCGAGTCGTTGACTGATATTGGGAAACGGGAGAAGCCAGTCACGAATGGTCGTCGGGGAATGTCCATTAGGGCAAGGAATCTCTACAAGGTAAGCTTCTCTTTCCGATTGGCCGAATGAGCTGATGGCAGTTCATCAAGGTACACGAATGGCATTTAAACCAGAAGAATGGCAGCTCGGAAGGATTGTACGTTACCCATCTGCCTATTTTGATATTTACTGACCTGTAGGCTGGATATGCGAGAGTGAGCTGGTCGACGCCTCCGTCTGGATAATAGCTGATGTACAGAATCTCCGAGTCTAGACGCCTCAACGAAGCCGGCCGAACGACACCCCCACATGAAGGTCGCCTCCCTACGATCGAAAATTCCCCAATGACCACTCCCCGCAAATCCACCGCTCAACGACTAGCAAACGCCTCATCCACATCAGATGATCCATCGAACGATAAAACACCCACCAAAGTCCCTCTCAAAACTGTCGATGGTCCTTCACCCATGTCTACCAAATCCCTTCGACGACGCGAGACCGATACCGACACTCTTGTCAGTGATCGACAATCGGTCATGTCATTTGCCTTCAAAGGGGCTGATCAACGTCCTGTCCAGCGACGGGTCCGAGCCGCCAACCCTACTGCGGCTACTGCTTCCAGGTCATCAGCACCCCGAGCAGGTACTGGACCAGGTCAGAGAATGACGGTAACGGCTGCTAATGCTAAATTCGCACATCGGCTACGATCACCCGACCTCGTACACGACGAGCATGGTCACCCAGTGCATGGACACGGACACGGCCAGGACGAAGACCCACATGCAACGATCCGACCCCATTCATCCAAAACTCGCCGATCACTACCGCCCGCAATGGCTTTACAACCATCGACCCACCTACCCGAACAATCCCTGCATAATGGTCACCTTCTCAATCCACCCAGGATCGTCTCCAACGCTTCAACCTACTCTAGGGGTATCAATGGGTCCACACCACCCATCGTGGCTGGGCGAAACATCTCCGCAGCAACTGCTAAGCGATTATCACTGAAGGCAGAGCAGGCTAGGACCGAAACGCCACCAACTGCTTCTGTCAGTGGAGATTCCGGTCTGGCAATGTGGAAGGCCTATGGGGCTGCTCAATCTAATGAAGGCACCCCAAGGAGGGTGATGGCGGGTAGGCAATTGGGTGGGAGGATTTAGCAGTTGGGTGGGAGGATTTAGGGGTGGAGTTGTTTACGACATTAATGCTTAGTTGTAGCTTTACTTTAACGATGTATATAATTTAATTGACTTTTGGCAAGAATATGTCATATCGCATCGTACAAATCATAAACATAACCCAATCGTAATCATAGACCAATCGTAACTACTATACAAATTCATCAACTTCCCATCCTTCATAGTCAATCAAACCGTGAAAGGGTGAGCAACGAGCTCGCGGTACAGCTCCTCCGGAACATCCTTCACTAGAGCCACGGTGATACTGATGATAGTTCTAGCCTGGAGAGGAGGGAAAGTTCGGAGAATCTTCATCGGTCTACATGTTAGCTGTGCTAGCGACATCCGGTCTGGGACGTACGAAGGGCATTCCATAAGTGCAGGTCTCATCAGGACGAGCTGAGCAATAACGCAAAGGATATTCAGATGTACTCCAAATGCGAGTAGGAAGCTACCCATTAGCTTAGACTACGTGTACAACGGGCAAGCAAGCTTACTCCCATAATTGCAGGACCTCTTCCAGGGGCGGCGTACAGGCGCAGAAAGTCAATACCGCTACCATATCAGCTAGGCTTTCCAGAAACTGGAGCTGACATACAAGGAAAGGCGTAGATCTCAGCCGACAAGTTCTTGCTCATCAAATAATCAAATAGTTCACTATCAAGAACTTTAAGGCATTTATCGAGTAACTGGAATCAGCTCATACCTTCTTCCGTACGACTTTGATAGCTTACTTTCAATCCTCTGTGTACACCGACTAAAGTCGGTTGAACGTATAATGGACATGTATTTTCGATAAAATTTGAGAAACAGGCGAAAGCTTCAAGTTGGGATGGCATTGTGAATAGAAAAGGGGCTGAGAGGACGTTCATTCCTGTTTATCAGCGATCATCATTGGATCAGTTTGAAGACGTACCCTGCACATAGGTGAATGGTAGTCCTTCACGCTCGGATCCTGTTTATAAGCTAGACTGCGATATTGGTGAGGTGACGTACCATGGTTCTTCCAGATGAAGGCGTCCAGCAGCCGAATCAACATCTCCTCCTTGACTTTCCCCTTGAATTGCGTATCTGTAGCTAGTGTCCTGAACGTGTCGTTCTTGACTGGTCATATTAGTTCCATCCTTCATGATGATCGTGACGGAGCGGAAATGACTGACTCTTGTGGCTCACGACGGAGGGACCGAGTGAGACATAACGCATAAAGTCCTTGCCATGTAACTTGTCAACTTTGAGCATCAATTTCCATATCCTGGGTCTCAACGGTTCTTCATCCTCCTACCCATCAGCTTGGCTGGAGATAGAGGAGCTTGACAACTGACCAACTCAGGTATACCCTCAGTCAAGACAATCCGACGTATTCGCTTCAAACTATCGTGAATCTCGGAGGAGGTGCGATGTCGGCTTGTAGGTGAGAGCAGGTCGTGGAGTTTATTATATGTCTTCTGGAGTTGAGCGTCTGACATCCTTGCGCGTTTGAGATCGTAATGAGACTCCTTGATGAGCTTAGTCGCGCCGTATGATATAATGTGACTGAAGGTAGAATGGACAGAATACAAGAGCAAGTTGATTTGTTTACGCGACTTGTTGTCTTTCCAACTACTGTTTCACCTCTTACTACCTCTTTTCGTACATCCACTACTTTCCGAAGTAGTCAGCGTGCAAAGCGAAAGAGAAGATTGGCCGGACCTGGATTAGACCGGGGGAAATGAAGAGCTAGCAGGTGAACGGTCGATAATGCTCACAGACGAGTTATCTTCTGACATGGTAAGTCCATTTTGTCCATTGGTATTTAGCTGACTGTATAGGATAGAATAACCCAAGTAAGCTGACGAACCCGCGATAGGCTCATAAGCTAACAACCAGCTACAAGATGCCATCCTAGATGTAAGTCCCATTCACCTTTTAAGAATGATACTGATGGTAGCTCTTAACAATCACGGCAACCTCGATAGATTACATTACAAAACGCACACAATTCGAACAAACAAGTAAAGAGGTTACACAGGCTCTACAGACAGTAGAAGGAGCGCCTAAGGATGAATACAGAGGTATGCTCCATCCACCTTCTCGATCGTGGGACGGGAAAGAGGAACTGACGAGCAGAATCAATAGAAGGATTCGTACAGGACATTGTTAAACGGAGTAAGGATTGTGAGCGATTGATCGCTGCTCTACCTCAGAAGAGCGATAGTGCTGCACGGGTACGTCCCCAGCTTATGGGCACCGGTTCACAGCTGATAGATAGGTAAAACGATTAGAGGAATTGAAAGTGGAAATGGATGATGCGAATGCCGAGTATAAAGAAGTACTAGCTCAAGCAGGTCAGCTCAATGTGCTTCACCCTTCAGCTGTCAAGCTGACGTATCTAGAGGATCTACTTAAGGAGCTGCAAACTGCCCTAGGAACAGCATTGGGAGAAGAGTCACGGACGGACCTCTCTAAAGCGATCGACTCTATATCGCCAGCATGAAGAGAGGAGATGAGAATTATCAGCGAAACATCCATATTGTACTATAATGTCATCACCAATGCATGAGTTCCACCAAAATAGCAACAAGTCTGATCAATCTACTCATACAACATATCTCAGTCAGCAAGGAAGCAAGTATCCTAAATCAACCAAGGATCCTTAATCCATCGATCGATTGAACATGACCCCATCACAGTTCTTGGCACCACTAAGACTCTCAGCTTCACCTCTTCGAATGGTGTATCCACGTACCAGAAGCAATTATCTCTATCCTTGTGATCACCGTTTTTCTTCGAGACGTGAACAGCGGCCGTCGTCTTTGGTTTCTTTATCTTTCGTCGTTTCCCGCCTTTCTTGGTTTTGTCGGGTACGACTTCTTCTTCGTCCTGAATGATCAGCTATGCCTCAGCTCAAGCAATGTCTGATTCGTACAGGTAGACCTTTGTAGGAAATGCACAATTCTTCGCCTGCTGATATATCGTGCAGTGTGAAAATTACCAATCTGCGAGCCGTCAGCGTTCGTCTGGCAATTGTATAAGGACGTACAGAGGTCTCTCGGGATGAAAGTCATTCACATAGGCCTGGACGATCTGGAGATTTGGGTCACAGCAATGGTTCTGCAGGGTCAGCCCTCGTAGCATGGCATATCAATGAGCTTACAAAGAATCGAGTGAACTGGTTAATGTCAGTCGCGCCCAGAACATGACAGACAATGAGAAACTCACGTTCTGTATTGGCAAGGACAAGAAGGAGGCAAGGTCAGTATTGATTCATCATAGCGCATCACCTGACTCACTCCATAATGAAAAGCATCAACTACAAAGTCAGCTTTTACGCGAATATTGGGGACAAGCGAGCTTACTAGAATAAGCGTTGTAAGCCCCGGGATAATCTTCATCGATGGCCGCCAATGCCGCCCTACGAGCCGAATCGCGGGCTAAGACAGCAAGTCTGGGATCCACTTCTTCAAGACCTTTGGGTGGATTCGAAATGTGGTAGCCATCACAATCAAAGAGATACCTGTTCGATCAGCCAAATCCCGTTGTCCTCTGAAATGACTTACGTTCGGCCGGCCTTCTCGTATATCGCGCCTCGCCTTTCAGACTCCGCCTCGGGGATCACCTCCCCGGAGTAGATACCGAGGAAAGTACCCGCTGCAATTGCATTCCTGGCTCGAACACCTACTGGTCAGATTTATCCATCTTCGATGCACAACGTGACCGCTTACCCCATCCTTTTCTCTTCTGAATTTATCAGCAGAGTTCAAGAAGTAGTAATTCAAAGACACTCACGGTTTTAAAGAGATCAATCAGAGCCTCATTGGTTCTACCCCTCTGAACAACCCTGTTCATGCATTCTGGAGGACAACCACAGTTTGGCCCACACTCCCATATCGGAACAGGCTGCTTCAGTTTACCATGCTCATCGTACGCAAAGTCCTCGTTGATCTTATAATTGTACAGTCTCTGCCTCCTCAGGCAAGAACAAGTGTCCGAAGTCACACTGCAGCCACCCTCGCAATCGCATCCAAGGCCTAGCTCTGGTTCGGGGACATCTTCGTTGTAGAGCATCTCGTTCGAATACTGGAATTCGAAATTTGGTGGAATGGACTCGAAATCGACGCTGTTGTAGACTTTGATCTCTGGTTCATTATCGACGCATCGTTCGATGTACGATTCGAAGATCAAGCGGTGGAGCGGCGGATTGTGTGTCAAGCCCGGGGACAGCTTGTTCCACTCATCGATGAGTTGAGTATCGAATTCGCGAATCGCCCTTGAACGCCTTTCGGGTGGTGGAGGCGAATCGACAATGGGGATATCGAAAGTCGCAGTGAGGTTGCGTTCCACTCCATCGATGGTCATGCTCGAGGATCCAGAGCCAGATGATTCGGCACGAGACGGAGCACGAAGTAGATCCTCTACGTCCGACTCGCCGTCCATTTCTACAATCTGTCGCCATTTGATGGGTTCGCGCGCGCCGCTACCGAAATTGTACACCGGAGTTATCGTCCTCGAAGCAAGACGGCTTGAAAGGCGCTTGGACGGCGAGCCACTACTAGATGACGAGCTCGATTTGGCTCGTTCCGTATGTGGAGCTTTGAGGTGCGCGATATCGCCGATAGTATCATTGTCCGGCATGCTACGCAAAATCCGCTGCTCAGGAGCATCGGGTGTATCGGGAGCGTCTTCATTCGCGATCGGCTGGTATGGGCCGGAACGTCGCGAGGATTGAGTAGCGGTTGGGCGAGAAAAGACAATTTGACTTCTAGCGATTTCGGCTGGTATTTCTTCGAATGAACCGCCAGAAGATGACTCTCGAGATCGGGTGAGGTCGATCTGTTCCATCTCTTCAGGCAGCGATGCCGTGAGATTATCGATTCCTATGGCCTCGGAGTCTTCCACGACTTTCGTCTTGTCGGCTGGCAGTAGGTCGAGAAGAGCGGCGTCTAGATCGGGTACATCACCAAAGGGTTGTCCATCCATAGTGACGTCTTCATCGACGGGATTCGAAGAAGGCAAAAGCATGTCGATTTCCGCATTGAATGACATAGGCTCCTCGGGCTCCCGAAGCTCTGCCGAGGGCGGTAGGAGGAGGTCGACTTCTGCGTCGAACGACATCGGCGTATCTCCCTCTTTAATAGCATCAACCGACTCCCCTGCGGCTTCCTTGGCTGCCCTGAATTTCGTCCATCTAGCATGTGCAGCGGCAGTAGCTGCGCCTACTACCGAAAAGCCACCTCGACCAAGACCGACTCTGCCAGCATCGGTTTGCTTTGATGCTGCAGCACCGACGACGCTCTTCACACCTGTCCCTGACTCAATGGCTTCGGTGCCACGTATCGTCGTCTCCGGTTGTTGCGCGGCATTCGGCTGCAAGTCTGTATCTCGTGATGCGAGAGTAGATTCGAAGACTATGTTTGATGGTGTAGCCTCAGTTCCGTGGATTAGAGACCCCTTCACCACCGGTGGAGTGTCGTTATCTGGCTCGACGTCAAGCTGTTTAGAGGGTAGTTCAGGCAGTGGCGAAGTTCGATCGAAAGCGGGACTCTCTTTCGGTTGCATACCAATATCGTGAGACACCGGCAAGCTTGTTGCTTCGAGGCTGGCTTCGGCGGTATTGAAGCTTGATTCCATGTCCAGCTCGTCCGTATCGATAGGCTGCGATGGTAAAGGATCGACCGGAAGCTCTTGGGAAGGTGCTGGAGGTGGCGACTCGGCCGTCTTCCATGTTGGGCCCTTCCTGACTGGTTTCGATGATTGAGATTGCACAGGTACCTCGGCGCGGATTTGGGATAGGATCTTCGAGGTCGGATTCGACTGCACTGGAACCTTTTGTGAGTTGCTTGGACCGGCTTCAGGGATTGTATCGTCTAAAACCGCTGGTTTGGGAGTATGTGATCGAGGCCTCGACGATGGAGGTACCGACATAGGTATCGCGGATCCCCAAGACCCAGGTGTAGCGGAGATTTGGAATGGCGAGGGCTTGACTCGTCCGCTTGAGGATACGAGCGCGGAGATAGGTACTGGGCTATCGCTTTCGGGTAGGCCCTTCTTCACTTGTACACCGCTAGGACCAGACACTGGCTCCGGGGAAGACTCGGAATGAACCATCATGAGGGAAGAGGCTTCGACCGCCTCTGGTGCGGCGCCCGCTTTGTTTGTGTCCTCCAAAGCTTGATGCTTGGTGTTCAACTGCATCGACTGGGCATTGGTACTCGGACCAGGACCTGGCTCGGCGTTGGGTTTCGTGGGCGAATGCGAAGGTTTCCTCGCTGATTGTGACCGTCTCCTCTCGGCAGCAGCTTGACGCATAGCCTCTTCATGAGATATATCTTCATCTGTCATCAGTATAGCTTCATAGTGGACAATGGGATGGCTCACTGCTCTCAGCTGCAGCTGCTGCAACGGTCGCTTGAGTGGCTTCCCATCGAAGTCGATGAGCTGGATAGGATTAGCTCCGGCAGACGACTGGAGTTAAGAGACTAACCAGAAGAGACATGCTGAGTTGACTTTCGAGCCGTAGTCTTCTTCTTGACCGGCGCTGCCGAGGTAGAAGCAGCCGGTGCGATAGTATCTGGCGGACCTTGTCGGCTTCGTTTCGCCACGGGTACGTCGGGTACAAGCTGACTTGTTGACGCTTCCCCTACATCCCTGGCCTCCTTGGTGGGTCTCACGCGTTTTCCATTTACTAGCTCGACAGAATCGGGTCCAGAGCTTTGAAATGGCTTCGCTTTGTCTTTGGAGATAGTAACAGGCGCGTCGGATAAGACTGGTTCGGTATCGGACAAAGTAAAGTCCACTGGGTCATTGGCAGTCCCGCCTGTCGCGTTAGCTTCTGATTAAATTCCAGCTATATGTCATGGTGAAACTAACCTCCCGATTGTCTGGGTCGCATGGCGATAGTGATAGACCACTAGATACAAGCTACTCGCAAGAATCGAAGCTCATTGTCAAGGTAGCTGATTAGATATGAAGTATCTCGTGACAATCAAGACAACAACAGCACATGACAGGTGGTTCCTGAATACTTTCCCACGGTATATGGTTCACTCCATCCCAGTAGGCTAGATAATCGTTCTCCCCCTATCCCCTATCATTGACACCAACATGGCCAAGGGCGACCCAAAGCCAGCCCAGCAGAGCGGCCCTCCACCAGCTAAGGCGCCAAAGAAATTATCGTACCCAACTGTAATCCATCCGGACTTGTATCAAAGGTCAAATTTCACATTACAAGCTTCAGCATTTTTGCAGCAACTCAACCTCGAAGCGCCTTCTACCGATATCAAAGGGAAACGTAAGGAACGCGAGCATGATGTGGATACCAGTATCCACGGGTCAGACTCGGCGAAGCTGGCTAGGAATATGATGGCTGCGAATGGAAAGATGGTGGTTCATAACCAGATGAAATTGTTCGTTCTTTCTGTTTGCGATAGTTAGTGGTTCTGATAGAAGGGATCCATCAGCAAAGCGAAATACCTGCAACGGATGCTCTACAGTACTCATTCCCGGCCTGACTGCTAAGATTCGAAATCGACGTAAGCTGCCAATCATCGTTCGAAGTTGGGAGCTGATGAATAGCAAACAGATACCACATGAACGTATCACACACGACCTGCCTATCATGCAACACCCAGTCCACCATGCCGCTTCCACCCACTTCCGTCTCGGATGAGCCAATCGACGGACGAAAGAGAGCCAAGCGTCGGCATCAGCTTGCAACGACCCGAAAGGTGCCATTCCATCAACGAGAATCCATCCTTGCACAGGGCGACGATAACGCTACAAAAGGTCATACCCTATATCGCAAACAGGAAGCAATTCACAATTGGGGTGAATTACCCGAAGGTCCAGCTGAGGAGACAGATACATTGGCCGAAGCCTGAGAACCGATCACGACGACGATTGATTATAAACTACATCCTCTCCTGCTTACAAGTCCAACTTCCACAAGGACACAACAAACATCCAATCCCATACCCACAACAAAACACTCGATTCCACCAAGCTGGTCGACCTTCCTTGGTAGCGTCTCCAGGGTACCAATCCTCATAAACTTTCGGATCTCGAGGATCAACCGGTTTACCGTCAGACCTATCTGATCAGCTATAGAGATGTAGACAAGGAGCGGTACTTACGAGCCCACGGCGGTCGTACTGGTCGCTGCGGATGCGGAGGTGGGAGTAGGGGCGGAAACGGTCATAGCTGGAGCAGCTCCAGGTTGGGTGGTAGCGACACCCTCTGTCTGAGATTTTCTACACTATCAGGGCCCATCAAGGTCAAGTTGAGGATGGACTTACGAAGCATTTGCTTGTGGGGAGACGCTGGTCATTTTGAGTAGCGGTAGAGAAAAGTCAAACGGTATGAAAGACAATGAAGAGCATGAAGGCGATCATGCGCCCTGATGATATACATGAGTCGCAAGGGTATCATGAAAGGAAAGGCCATGAAAGGATCTCGTTTGTTTACCATTCAGACCGCCTATCATACGAATACTCCCTGTTTCGCAAGCTCAGAATATGCATGTGGTATTACAACAGCCAAATCATGGATGTATCGACAACGAAAGCAAGCATTCACACTGACCCTTAACGCCTGCTTGGCCCTCTGTATCCCTTTGCCCACCAAGCCCTGATCGAGTCCCTCTTCCAATAACAAATAGCAGCAATAATCAACAATACACCAAGTACCACACCGATGATAATACCGGCGATCGCACCCTTTGATAAACCTCCACACGGGAGAGCAGCATCGCAGGGTGGGTTTGAGGGTACTGTGTATGTTCCAGCTTGGACTCGGACGTAGTATGGGTCTTGGGTCCCGTTTTTGAGCTGACATATCAGTTATCTAGACCCCTCTGGCATGAGTAACTTACCTGCATAGCAGCTATGATTGGCATGTTCGCATTGTAATCGAGGGCAATCTTTTTGTCAGCTATACTCGCACTACGGGTAGCAAACAACTGACCTCGGTCTGAACCCAATCATCTCTCCAATCCCAGAATTGGTCATTCTCGAGCGGACCGCCCACTACTGCTCCATACAACACATGTGCAGGGACAGGAGGATCGTTCCTAATATCCCCAATATTGTCACCTCCAGATGCGGGGGCAGAATGAGGGTTCTGCGGCGAGTTTGGGTGCATCCCAACCATGTAGACCGCTACTTGATCAGCTGGTTCCTGCTAGGACGAGGGTGATTACCATTCATTGGGTTGTTACCCATGACATAGTCGACTTGTCGTTGAGCAAAGGCCTGATAGTCAGCTCATGACATGTTTATAGATTTTCTTGAGCGCACGACATAGCTATCCGCTTTGGACTGGTCCGAGGCCATGGGGGCGTAATGGAGCAGGAGGGCCGAGGCTCCGATAGCCGGATTCAGCGAAGCAAGCTCGGAATCGCCATCGTAGTACAGCAATCCACCTATAGATTAGCTCATACCAATTAAGAGACCGCCGTTGCACGTACCTCTAGTCAAGAAACCCCTCCGCTTCTCGCCATTCACAATCCTATCCAGATATCCTTCCGCCTCAATCTGCCATCCCGTCAGATTCACATCCAGCCCAGCACCCATCGCTAATCCCGGCCTGGCAAGCGCAGCCTCGACAAATAACAGATATACAGCTGGAGTTTTCGAATCCCAATTCCATACTTCATGACTAGCAGTCAGAGAGTAGTTTACATAATACCCATAAGCATCTGCGTAGTATGTTGATTCGTTTGTCGCCAGAGCGAGGGAAAGGGCGGCGTAACATAGATCATCTGTATATTGGGATGAGCCATATGTAGATGCTGCGGCTGGGACCGAGTCCTGGTAGAGTGTATAAGGCGTTATGTCCTTGGCGGAGGCGTAGAGCGATCGAGCGTGTTCAAGTAGGGTAGAAGCGTAGGTTGCATTTGCCATTGATGGCGAGGTAGGAGGAGATGTCGAGTCTGTGACATTGTATGATATCCCGGGGGTGTAGAGGAGTGATGCGATCGAGAAAGCTGCGGAGGCAGATGCAAAGGCATCAGTACCAGGAGCTGATGAATTGATCTGATACGCTGAACGCGGAGTTGGAATTCCTTGGTCACCTCCCCTATCTTATCAGCCATGAATTAATGGTCAGACTCACCAGTAATTATTATCGATCTCTTGCTCCCCGACTTGAACATATAGCACATCGTCTTGAGGATGAGCTTTTATAAGCCAATCAAGTCCCCATCGCAATGTTCCGTCTAGGTAGGCGGTCTGGTTTGCCAAATCGTATCCCCTCCCTTGTGCCAATCCACCCCAGGCCAGGCAGAACAGTGTGAAGGTCTATTAGATCAGCTCAAGGCCAAGATCAAGGCACGCTACAGCTTACCAGAGGATAAGTAGCCTTGATATACTATACCATTAGTTCAGCCTTCCTATGAATTCGAGAATACTTACATCTCCAGCATCATAAAATCCCCCCGTCAAATCAATACCCCAATCACTCCCATCTTCAAGAGCACTATCATTCCTCCATTCTACCCTATTCCCATACGCTCCCTCACTCAGACGACCAGATCGCTGAGCATCATAGAACCAAAGTGAATTACCGAGGACATTTGACCATTGTTGATTCGGTTCGGATGTTGATGATTGAGTACCCTGAGCTGCTTCGGGTGGTGAATATGTCGGTGAAGGAGTCAATTGGGCGTAGGAGTTGGGAAAAAAGAGGAGGGGTAGGACGGCGGATAACATGATTTAACTGAGAGTCGAGGGTGAGTCGTTCGTTACCGCATATAGAATGTTTGACTGAAAGGAGGAACCTGTTTCTTGACGCCAAGATGGATGGAGAACTTCTGTATCCGTTCTCTAACTTCTCTTCTTGTCTATACACACGACATTACCTATTTCCGAATGCCCAAAAGATGAAGATGGTAAAGCAGTGCCAGAAAGAAGTCACAAGGTGAAACCAACGTGCCTTAGATCCGATGATCGCCATTATTAGCTCGGACGCGTTCGACAGGCAATTATACATAAAGCTATGCTAGATATGTGTCTAATCCTGTCCATCTATACCTGAAGAGGTACTACTAGGTGGTATATAAGATCCACCAGCCATGACCATATTCCGTGGAGTATGATGTACTTTGATAATAGGCGTACGCTTTGTATGGAAAGTCGAGAGGAGGTCAGACCTGGTAATTAGCGTCACTCTGGCGCTGGGTGTCATGAGACGTACGTTTGCTTGGTCCCTTCTTCCCAAGTATCTCGCCCTAGACCTAATGGTAGTTCGCCCATCTCGACATTATTGACCCCACTAGCCCTTCTTGACGCAGCATCCGTCTCATCTCGCATACTGGATGATTTCTCACCACCAGCAGACTTGACATCCCAACATCGTACCGTCGAGTCTAGACTGCCCGAGACTAGAACAGATGATTCGGCCGAGAATGACAAGGAGGTAATTTGACCTTGATGACCCGTCATTTTCTTTATTGGACGTGAAGACCCTAGATCCCATAGATATATGCTCGAGTCAAGGCCTGATTGTTAGGGCAGCAAGATGATGAGAAGAAAGTACATACCCGCTGAAGCTAGCGTTCTGCCATCGGGTGAGAACGCTAAGGTGGTGACTGCATCCGAGTGACCAAGGAATAATCGAATACAAGCTCCTCGCTGAACATCCCATACCCGAACCGTCTCATCATGAGACCCGGTAGCCAGATACAGAGAATTAGGATGGAAGCGAACACACTATACATCAGCTCCATCGCATATCCAAGGCTTACATTAACATCAGACAAATGACCAGTATACATCCGTAATGGAGTCACTCGATCCGAGGACCAAAGCTTGGCAGTCCGATCCCTACTTGCCGAAGCGAAGTAAACACCCATGGGACCCCACTCGACATCCCACACAGGATCGCGATTATGTCCACGATAAGCGACAAGGTTGGTATACGTATCAAGGGACCATAAGCGGACAGTACCGTCTCCCGACGCTGATAAGAGGGTTGATGGTTTCTGGGAAGATCCGTAGATTGGGTCATATGACATTGAGTAGACTGGAGCGGTATGTCCAATCAGTTTCCGCATGGCGAGCCCCTCATCTTCGACGACTTGATTGTCGGAATCTAATGATCGTGCTTTCAGTTTTTCGCCTTGTAGACTCCACATTCGGATACAACTTTCGCTTGATCCGACAGCCATGAGCGATGAGTCGGGCGAGAACTCGATAGAAGGTGTTCTGGGTGTCAGTTGGGCTTCCTTACTCACTAGTATAGGCAAACTTACTTCAGTCCAGATCCGTCGAATACCGTGAATGCGAGGACACTCGGCAAAACAGGAGTAGTAGCCTTTTCCTCATCCCCAGCTCCAAGGCGCATCATCCGACGACGATCCCTTACAGCTTCCACTTCACGTTTCAAATCCGCAATCCTGAAAATCCCAGGAACAGGCGGAAGAGTCTCGTTCTCCAGTGGACTGATCAAATCTGAGGTTTTCTCCGTATCAGGTTCCAACTTGATTTCATGTATCGTAGGTGATTTTTCGCGTGTAGGTGCTCGCGACTGTTCACCATTAGAACCCATTTCTATATCTCCATTCGTATCGTGTCCGTTTGGTTGTGATGACCCTGCGCGTTCGCCCCCCTCACTTCCGTTCGCTGCTGCTGCTTCTTCCTCGTCTTGAAGTGTTTTAGAGACTTGTTCTTTTAACTTATCCGTCATGGGGGCCGGACCGAGCTTGAGCTGCGTGGGCGGTGTTTGGGGTCCAATAGTATTGAGAGCCTGTATCAGGCCAGTACCGGATGCTAGTGTGACTTCATCAAGGGGCATGTGGGAGTTTGACACTGGAGTCAGTCATAGTGTTTGCAGGGTATGACTCACCTGCTATCCGTATGCGGTTGACTACTATACCGTGAACTGCAGCTTTCTGACGTCCAGCCGAAGTTTGTCGGCCCATCTCCCATTCCTCATCCAGGCCAGCTCCGCTAAGCCATTGTAGTAGAATGTCGTGAGAATTGCGCGACATCTTGATATTGTATCTCTGAGCCCTATACATCAGTGTCAAGTCCAGGTGTCGTGAGGTTGGCTCACAGTAATCGCTGACAGTATGGATTGATTTCAATATGGTGCCGCGTACCTAGCGACGCTAAGGATGCCAGCTCCTGGGGATGCTGGTTTTGGTAATGTCCCCTGTTCCGTGACAGGAATTCACGAGCTTCATATCAGCCAATCAAACGGACGGCATGATGGACGCACCTGTTTTCGTGAAATCGGCCTGCATGAGGTCCAGGAAAGTGTACGCCATCAGTGGAAACGAAACAGCATCCAGCTCCGGCTGATTATCAGCTATACCCAGAGAGTCCAGACTCACTTTCCACATATCCAGCCCATCATCCACCCAGCGCCGATATCGCTTATACCCCTCAATCCGGTCCGAGGTATCCAACAGCATTTCCCCCTTTTCAGCTGGTTTCCCCTCTCCTCCAGCTGCTTCGACCTTCTTGGCCAAGGCATCAATGATATATTTCGCTTGAGCTTCGAATTCCGGTGTAATATGTTCACTCATTGTCGATGCCGAGGTGCTCATGGCTTGTGGGATATTCCTCTTGATTGCACTGTCCAACGCTACCGGCCCTGGAGCTCTGAAAACAGCATCCCCAACCACACCCGTACGCGTCCGCCCTGTTCCTTCATCTCCTCCTTCCATTCCTTGGTCTCCGGATTGAGCAGCATCCTCGAATCCTTGGCGGTATGTCTCGAGTGCTTTATCGAATCCGTGCTGTTGGAGATACGCTTCTACGAATTGTCGGATAAGAGCACCTTGTGGTCGAGCTTGGCCATTTTCATTACTGGGACCAGCAGTAGGTTGAGGCGAATCCGACATGGTTGATACTAGTTCTACCCAATTGGATGGGTCTCTCTAAAGTCCAAGTATAGTAGTAGTAGTAGGGTTAGTTCAGTCAACATCCATCTCTCCGGTGAATTTGCTTCCGCTCCCTCCTCCACCCTCGACACCCACCCTCACTACTACTTTCCTTTCCTTTCCTCAGTATCATCATCAAACACCATAAAACAACAATGAAATCATCCGCAAATGTAGTAGAACCTACCTGGGACAGATCATATAGGGATCAAACTCCCTCTGAAGCAGATTTATCTGACTATGACCCAGGATTTATCGCGACTGCAAATATCGATATCTCGAATCGATTTGATCTGACCGAATTCACTCGAACTCCATTCACAATTGCGCAAGGTAGAGCAGCTAAAGCTAAATCCAAACCTCTTCCTCCCCTACAATCTCTCAATCCGAAAGAAGATGGCAAGAAGGAAGAGAAGAAGGGAAAGTCGAACTCGAAATCGAAGAAATCAGTCCTCGATAAAGAGAATATTCAAGATACTGAAGACGATGATATCAAGAAAGCTGTTGAAGGTACTAAAGAAGATACTGAAGATCCACTTAACAACAAAAAGAAGAAGAAGGCCAAGAAGATCAAATATGGCGGATATTCAAGTTACGCCGAATGGAACGCAGCGGAAGATAGAGTAGCTAGAGCAGGTGGTCCACCAATCCCACCCGCCGCTATCCAACTTCCACCTGCGAAGAAGGACGAGAAGAAACGATACTCCAACAATCCATATCAAGCTACTGGATGGCTAGACTCGAAGGGTCAATCGAAAGGGCCTTCGAAACCTTTCCCTAAAACTGGATTTACCACCGCGGCGGCTCTCGCAGGCGCTTCCAATCAAAGTAAGAAACGAAAAACGCCCCCAGCTCCTCCTCCCTGTATCCTCCGAACGTTAGACGCTGTCGACAAGGATAAGATAAAGAAGCCGAAAACTACTAAGGCGGTGGAGAAGAAAGAACCAGTAAAGAGGGGTAAGGCAGCGGCGAAGGGTACAGGTTCCAAGGTAAAGGGGAAGGGGAAGAAGGATGCTGAAGAGGCGGACTCGAGTCTCAAGTTCAGCCGACTACGTGAGTGTGCTCCATGTGACCTCGATCCTTGAGCTCATGCCACAGCTGCCGGAGCTGGTCCCACCGATGACTTCCCAATCATCAAAGGGTTTGAGAGAATGAAGAGCTTGGCCCTTAAACAACGACCCAATGTCGACCTCGACAAGCTCATCCCATTGACCAAAAAGGAGCTCGACAAGAGCAAGAGGGACAAAGTCTCTTCGAGTAGCAAGAACAAAACCTTCAAGTCCGACGAGATCATCCTAGAAGACGACGATAATGAATCGGTCGATCCGCCCTCTGATACCGATGCTACACTGCATGCTTCTTCCGCTACTCTCAACGGCTCGAGTAAGAATAAATGGTTCAGTGCACTGTTCGAAAGTGTCCCTCAAGAAGCCAAACTCGTCCCTTCCCCCAACCAAATCAATCCACCCGAACCAAAGGACGGATTCTTCACACCCGAAGTTGGGTCGCAATACGATAATGATGATCCCTCTACCATGACTCATTTATCGACCAAACCCCAAATAACCGATTATGCGACTTCGTCGAGTCAGCTTCCTTACAGCTCTCCTGTTGTCGGCAAATATGGAAGGTCTGGTAATGCGGGCATTATCAATCCTATTCCTGTCAGGGACAAGTCTTCTCAGATCGCTCATTTACAGAAAATGGCAAATCAACGTAAGCTCGCGGGAACGGATCGAAGCAAAAGCTGATAAATAGCACACTCAAGGCAGACTGGCTATGATCGGACCTCATTCGCCGCCCCGGCACCTATTAAACAATTCAATCACGATAGAGAATTGATCTCTTCCTTCCCAGAAGACGACGAGATCAAGGAGGAAGAAGAAGAGTGGTCGACCCTCAAGAAACCAAGTCGATACGCCAGTAAATCAATGAATCGAAAAGACGACTATTCACAACCCAGCTCCAGACCCGTGACTGCCTTATTCCCACAACAAGGGCCGGCTCAACAAGATCGAAAACCAATCCCTGCATCCAGGTATAGTAAGATCACAGTATTCCAACCGCCCATCCGACCACCCCAACCATCCACCGGGTATACTATCAACGCTATTCCAAATGGCGCAAGGAAGATCGATCAGCAACAACAATATCAAGTAGATGAAATGCAATGGACTGGAACCCCTCGAAGGAATATGGAATTACGAAAACCCAAGCCGAAGGATTTATCGTATTTACGAACTGCTGAAGCTGCTCGACCGGATCCAGGGGAGGATTGGAAGAATGGATGGAAAGGTCAGAAGGTTAAGAGGGATATTTCGAATAATTCCCTCGGGGGGTATGCTTTGAAGAAGGATATCAAGAGGGGTGAGGTGGATGGTCAGGGTAGGGCGTTTAGGATGTAGGATGATGGTGAGCTTCTAACATCTGACTCCCAACGAAAGCTAATGGAACAGTCAAGGCGCGCGCGGAAGGGGAGAGGGTGCGCGGGAATGAGTATGAGAAGAAATACCATCAGAGCCAAAGAAAGGGGACCAGAAAACAATCGTCAAGTATGCATGCTACGTGACGAAGATTACCGTCCAGGAATGGTCGCTTCCAGAATCTAGTATGACTTCGATTCAAACGATTCGACACCTAAGTAGAGAATGCCTTGATGTACTCGCAGAGAGCCTGGACAGACTCGAGCGATACAGCGTTGTACAGCGATGCTCGAATACCTGATGATAAGCTATGGTAACAAAGAAGAGACTGAGACGTACCGCCAACAGATCGATGCCCCTTCAATTGCCTGAATCCCTTTGCCTCTGCTCCCTCCAAGAACTTCTTCTCGCCATCATTGGTAATCTCGAAACAGACATTCATCCAGCTCCTAGCATCCTTCACCCTGACTACAATCTTGACTTTACCCTCTTCCTCAGCTTTATTTAGGGTGGCGTAAATCAATTCTGCCTTCTTTCGATTTGTCTCTTCGACACCTTTGATACCTCCCTTCTCGCCGATCAAATACTCGAGTACTAATGCCGATACGTAAATTGGGAAAGTGGGTGGGGTGTTGTATAATGATCCATTGTCTGCTAGGATCTTGTATTCGTTCTGAATGGGGACGGCTGGTACGTTTCCTAATTTCATCGCTTCTGTCGTGTCGACCAAGAAATCTTTACGGACGATAAGGACAGTAACACCGGATGGACCGAGATTCTTCTGAGCTCCAGCGTAAATCACAGCATGCCTCTCCAGATTTGGTATGGGCCTTGAAATGAATGATGACGAGTAATCCGCAACCAAGGGGACATTTGCTGGGATCTTGTCGAATGGGAACGAGTAAGGTGAAGAAGTATCGGTTGGGAATTGAATTCCGTTGATAGTCTCATTCTCGCAGTAGTATACGAACGCGGCATCTTCTGAGAAATCATACTCCTCGTGCTTGGGTAGTGTGGTGTATTTCGATGGCTTGGAAGTAGCGGCAATACGTGGTTTGGCGTATGGTAGCTGATCGGAAGAAGAGGGGGTCGATAGTCGTTGAGCCTCTGCGTGGGCCTTGGAAGACCAGGATCCAGTAACGACATAATCGATAGTAGGTGGTGTGAACGTCTCTTCCTTTTTCTGTAATCGTCGGTATGCTAGCAAGTTGAGGACGGTAGATGAGAATTGGGTAGTTCCACCTCCTTGAGAAAAGAGGACGGCATAATCATCAGGGATAGCTAGTAGCTTTCGGAGATTGGCTAAAAGTCAGCTACACCTCACATACACGAGCTTACCTTCAGCACCCTCGATGATAGCCTTGAAGTCTTTACCACGGTGACTTAGTTCGCAAACGCCCATTCCGGTCCCATTGTAATTAAGTAGACCCTCGGCTGCTTTTTGCAAAACGGGAGTTGGGAGGGGCGAAGGACCAGCTGCGAAATTGTGTACGTTCTCTCTTGATTCTGACATCGTTTATATGTATGATAATGTATAAGAAGTTGAGTCTATTGAATCCAATTGTACATATATCGAGTCGTCATGATGATCTTATCACGCCTTGTTCCGAATCTTGGGACTTTTATAATAAACACCGTGGGAAATCTACTACGCCGATCCTGTTCCTGGATTCTCACCGTGTTCTGTCTGTCTGGTCTAAGGTGGGTATCTAGACATCTCATTACCGAATCGTATCATTGTATCTAATCAGAATTACCTCTCCTCTCATCAGTAGAGCTGAATTATTCTGGGTGAGGAACGGCGAAGCTTCAATCATTTCACAGGGACAGATCAATATGAAGTGACACAGGACCATCCGGTAGATCGCCTTCTAGCCGTCACGGTTCACAATTATCCCAGGAACATTGACGGGATACAAATAGGAGATATGGACGACTCAAACACCTCAACATCTCTCTCTTCGCCGGATTTCCCTCAGCAATCCATCATGCCAATCGCTACTCAACCAACTTCAGCGCCAATGTCACGATACGGCTCACCAGCTTCCTCGAGCTCAGAATCAGCCTTATCACCCTCCACACTCGCCCTTCTATCCCTTACTCAGGATATCACCGCTCTTATATCCCTATCTATTGAAGCTACCACTTCACTCGTCCATGATTTATTCAAGTCCGCATTGGGGATTGTAGGTGGTGGCGAGGTAGTTCGGTATCAGCCTCGAGGCGAGAAGAAGCTAGGAGGAGAGGCGGGTCGTGGTTTGGCTGTGGTCATTGTTGGTGCTAATGAGGGTATGTCATCTTTCAGAGAGAACGCTAATGTACAGCGACCGGCCAGTCTTTGACACTCCAATTGGCTAAATCTGGATATACAGTCTTTCCACTCGTACCCCTACCCGCACCCGATTCTCCACCCACCACATCCGCTCTACCAACACTACTCTTAGCCTGGTCTGGGTTCCAGAAACGCTTAAGAGCTAGATGGCCCTCACACCCAGGCGCGGTCGTACCAGTAATCACAGACCCGGAAACATTCGTTTTACAAACCCACGATTCTTGGACCCGAAAGAACCAGGGTAACCAGAATCGCTTCGCACATGCTGGAGAGACTGTTCGGGCTTATTGTCTCGATAATGGGCTCAGCCTGACTGCTGTCGTTTGTGCTTCCAGAACACCAAAGAGACCAAAGACAATTACCAGTCCAGGAGGTACTATCCGAATCATCCCACCTTCACCTCCCTCGTACCCCGATACATTACCCATTGTTCCCGATTTTAGCCCCCAGATACAATCTTCTACATGGGGCGTGACCCTTCCTCCACGCCTACCGCCCGCATCACTGGCCTTGAGTGACGATCAAACCCTCCTCTCATTGTATCGCACCAACGTCATGGATCCCCTATCTGTCATTAGGGAGTTATCAGACTTATTAGCCGTCAGTCGTGGGAGGGTTGTTTTCGTCGATGGAGGATCAGGATCGGATGAGGTACCAGGGGAAGACGAAGAGGCCATACAAGGTCTACCAGGGGCCATGAGGATGATTGGAGCAGCTAGGGCTGAAGCTGCCAAGCTGCTCAGGGAGGAGCTCGGTGATGTAGGGATTGATGTTTGCGAGGTCGTCGTCGGTGAGCGGCTTTATTGTGCGCTGGAGTAGAAGCTGACGGATGCAGGCCCGATGGTATCTCGCTTGGATAGATCGCCCCAGTCTAGTCGTCCCGGAAGTGATGATAGCTCGTCCAGTAGTTCCAGTCGAAAGCGGATCCTAGCAGGAGCACTTGCAAAGTAAGCTTCTAGGCTCTGTTTCCTTGATCGAACTGACCGACAGTGCCACCGCTCAAGCTGAGGCAATGAATCCCTCAGGTTCACAAGGTATGTCGTATACCCACAATTCCAGCGCGCCGCTAATAAAACAGACAAGGACTTGGTACGCTACCATGATACGGCTATCCAAGACCAAGCTAACATCCAGGTCCTAGCTTCTCGACTCGCCCTCCTTTCAAAGATCTTCGCAGTAGACGATGCCCTCCTCTACTCATCAGTCAGGCGAGCTATCGAAGATAGATACCCCCGATACAGGCATCATGCTGGTCTATCACCTTTACTCGGTAGTTTGGCAGATATCACGCCTGGTGGGAATATGATTAAAGTCATTGGAAGGTGGTTTGTAGCTAGGCTTCTTACGCCTAGGGGTGAACGATAGAGTAATTTCCTTGTACTAGTACGGTTCACGACATGTTTGTAGATGACGTTACTTCCTTTGTATATATGATTGTTGATGTACAAATATACAGATTATTTACAGACTTGTCGTGACAGGCTTCTAAGATGTCCTGCGGACATCACTACTTCGACTTCCCCTCTTTCTCGTTACCCTCCCTCTCGTCCCCTGTCTCCTCAATGTCCTCCTTGTCGACAGATCCCAGTTCTACCTCGTCACTGTCAGGAGGCGGGAACTGGACAGTAATACCCTTTCGATACATCTTCTCATCCTTCTCGGAAAAGACGACGAAGATCACCCTCGTCACCTATCGTCAGTACTTCCTGTAAAGGAGAGGAGGACGCACAGAGTCGTTCTTGGGATCTTCGAGGAATTGCCGAACAACATATGTCGCTTCATCAACAGCCTCGGCCATTGGGTATCCATCTAATACATCAGTTCAATCAAAGGCCGAGTAGAGGGGGACTTACAGATCCCAGTGGATATACTACTAAATGCGATACTCCCCCCTCCGTAGGCTTTACAGTAATAAAGGCTGGATTCGTAGCACGATCTCAAAGCTCCCGCCGGGTCTTTCTCACTTCGATAGACAGGTCCGACGGTATGAGCTACCATTCTTGCTGGGAGCTGTCCGTTAGCTACCTTGACATTGATATCTAAGAATTGTCGAAGGTTAGACGTACATTGTAACCACCCGTAACTCTAGTTTCCCCAGTCTCGCATCCATCGAATAATTCACATTCCTCCACTAAGTCTTTACCGGCTGCACTATGAATAGCACCATCAACACCTCCTCCACCTAATAATGATGAGTTGGCAGCATTTACAATCATATCCACCTGAATATCAGCACCGCCATGGGGTAATGTAATACCTTTAGCTTTGTGATATCGCCTATATATTAGCCCTGCTCATGCTCATGTGTGATATACCTACCTCTCCATATTGAGACTCGCTTATTGATCTCATCGTTAGGCCTAGCCTCGGGTTTGGGGTGTTTTTGTAGTTCATTCTGAGCCCATAGATCTGATAGAGTGGGGATGTCGGATGGGTCCGTTATGGCGGTCCTGGATGGAGGCATGTCGGGATGACGGGCCGTCGTGAGAGCCGTGGGATATCCGATTAAGTGTGAATACGTTCAGAGCTGGACAGGAAGGCGATGATCTTCGGAGGGATAATGCTAGGAAAGCAAAGATGTAAAGTGAACGGAAAGGACGGGATTGATTCGTGTCCGAAGTGACCGTGTCCGCCGAACTCATGAATGCAGGATGGATCATATACCCAGGCAACTTGTTTAGCACAGCCGCAGAAGTGAGATAAAACCCAGTCCGGCTGACTATCCGGCCAGGAATACATCATAGTACAATTACATTGCTTGGTCAATCAAGCTCTACATTCTAATATCCCTCCCATCGAATTCTCATATCCCCCGCCATATTCTGGTCCCTGCTTCCTACACGTTCCTTTCACTCTAGTTGTACTGCCTCAAGATCAGTGATGTCCAGCTATAATTTAGGTACAATCTATTAAAATCAGTCAAATCCTTTGTCCAACAAGAGCACTCACCAAATCAGCAACCGTCTTTCCACCCTGCGCCTCCATTTTCTTTCCATTGACTGCGATAAAGTGATAGACCACTATCAAGAGCATTGCTGAGACTCCCAATCCGTTGGAGAGATTTGTTAATGTCGTATCGGAGATCATTGTGAGGGTACTGAAGTGGGGGGGAGGGATTCGGCTGAGGGGAGAATTACGAAATGGCTGTGGTGAGATGGGACGCTTCTTGATTTATGGTGATTTGAAAAGCTCTGGAGCCCGTAATGATGGCTATTGGGAGGTGGTTGATTCTGAATATAGATGCAAGGTGTCTTCGAAGTTGAAAGGTACTGCAGGAACTACTGTCTGTACTGCAGCCAAGTGAGCGAGTGGAGTTTAAGCGGGCTATTTTGTATTTAGCCGGGTTAGCGGAACGTCATACCAGCGTACACTGACCAACCTGGACACTCTCGCACTCTCTTCAAGACCTAGGTAAAGGGATCAATACAATGCCGGGAGCATCTCTTCATCCTCTACTACCGGGTCTGAAGGCTCGTGTCTCGGCTCTTTGCCAATATGGTAAGTGGTATCGCTGGAATCTAATGCCGGAGCTGACTTTCAGGGGATAGGCTGTATGTTGGGCTAGCAACCGGGCAGCTTCAGGTGTATTCCTTTGACCTACCGATAGATGTAGAGGAGTCGAACAGAGGCCTGCCCTTGGTCAAGCTTCTGAAGTCACACAATGTCTCTAGGAGGAGTATCGACCAGATTGGCTTTCTACCTGCAACGAATCAGCTAGTTATCTTGACAGGTAAGCCCGCTCTATCTACCTTACCTCGTT
>Ga0308160_10001591_pt1 | contig 31110 bp, 29 predicted proteins | sample PhyFR1_FD_201036 | JGI IMG/M metagenome (GOLD analysis project Ga0308160, IMG submission 201036) | Phyllosphere microbial communities from UC Gill Tract Community Farm, Albany, California, United States - DLSLF.R1 | ecosystem: Host-associated > Plants > Phyllosphere > Unclassified | place: USA... | reverse complement strand
AGGAATGATTGTGTAAGGAGAGGGGAAAAGGTAGACAGACCTATTCAGAGAGGGGAACCATTTCATGTTAAAACTCGATCACACGCATGATCCGTATCAAAATGCGGCGTTGATTCAGGAATACGTTGAAACGTCAACCAACGAACAAGCAGTTCGACAAGCGGAGCAACTGCTACACGATAGTGCATTCATTGCACCACGACGCAATCCTAACCTCAGTCGAACGCTTCGTTCGATGATCTCACCATTATTTTTGACGAACCGTGATAAACATATTCTACCGCTGACACCCGCTTTCGTAACACCAAGCGATGAGGTTCGACCGAGTTGGTTCGGTCGTCTCAATCATGAGTTCGAACGTTTGATCAGCGATGTCGAAACCGTCGATGTTACTGCTTTTGGCGCAGTCGGTGATGGACAGACGGATGATACACAAGCGTTCATCGACGCGCTTGGTGATGGACATCGACAAGTCCATGTCCCGGCCGGTACGTACGTCGTTCAGGGGATTCGCTTACCTAGTTACACGATCTTAACGGGGGCAGGCAAAGGGAAGACAATCTTAAAGATGCACGATAAGGCACCAAAAGGCCGTCGTCTCGTGACGAATCAAAATTATCTTCTCGGCAATCATCATCTCCTTATCGAGAGAATGACGCTCGATTGGAACATCAAACGCATCGGTGATGCGAAAAAAAGTAGCACATGGGGCAACCACTCCAGTTGTCTCACATACGCGCATGTCACCTATGGCTGGGTCTTTGATGTCGAGGCCGTCAACCCGGGACTTCACTGTTTCGATATCTCGACGCCCTATTACAATTACAACGGGGACGGCGCCCGCGCGAACTTAAGTAGTTCATTCATCTGGTTCGACGGATTGACCGGTTCCGGATTCGGCGATGACGGAATCACGACGCACCATAGTGACCATCTCTTCATCTCGAACTGCTTCATGCATGACCCAAGTGGACGTGCCCATGCAGAAGGCTTCTCCAATTCAAATGGAATCGAGATCGATGATGGATCACGCGACGTCTGGTTGTTCAACAACGCAACAAGTCGGTGTTTCGGTGGACTCGAAATCAAGGCACATGCGACCTCTTCTGCTGCCTCAACCGTCAAAATCGTCGGTCACCTATCGATTGATGATCATCGTGCCTTTAACTTCCGACATATCGGACACCATCAAGCAAGTGATCCGACGTCTCAGACGGCTTACAATATCATCGCAACGCGCTTGATCGCTCAAACTCCTCAGTATACGGAGTTATATGCGAATTCAAAACCGCGCGCACTCGTCGTTTCCGCTTACCGTAACGTCGTCATACATGATTTTACGGTGCTCGGTGATCCATATTATGACTATCAAGAACAACCGATGATCGGAATTCAATATAAGGCACGAAACGTCACGCTCAGTCAGTTGAAGATGAGCGGATTCCGTCAAGCGAAAACGGATATTCAAATCTTTGGTGGAGAAAACGGGGCTGAGGATATACGCCTTCGTGATATTCGGATCGAGGATTCCGCTAAACACGGAATTACGATCGGTCCAGACATCACGCATGTCAAGCTGACGAACGTGGCATTAAAAGGAGACGGAACAGTTGGCTTAAACGCTAAATCGGAACCGGAAATGGAACGATTCATCGCGACCGGATTCAAAGTACCGATTCGCGCCCAGTCGACACAAGTATGAACAAAATGACAGGATGGACCGCGGTCCGTCCTGTCATTTTTTCATTGGGATCGAATATACGCGAGAACACGTGTATCAATCGCACGATCCGCTTGTTCGCGCATCTCGAAGTTTTCCGTATGCAGATATGTTCGAAACGCGTCTTCGAAATCACCCCGGTAGCCGAGCGATAATAATTTATCCATCAACTCTGACTCTAAGACATCATCAATCGGCTTGATTTCTTCCGGCTTACTCGGTTGCAGATACAGTGTATGCAGTTGATAGATACGTTCGAGCTCTTCAATCGGACTCGGATGATCGTCAACGCGTAAATCAATATAGCGGTCGTTGAATCCACCGTATCCGCCACCCTCCTTGACGACGAGCAGTGCCGCTGATTGCATTCCGCGTGAGTCCCCGCCTGCTGCTTGACCAGCTGCTAACGCACGCAACAAACGTTCTGCAAGCGGACCTTGCGTCGATTCAAAGACGCGTGCCATCTCTTTCACCGTATTGCCGTCTACAAGAATATTCCCTTGCGCTGCAAAGTGTTTACCGGCAATACCGCCTGCCCAGTCGTTACATCCCTCACCCGTGAATGTCGCACTCTTGCCATTCGCATCGATAATCCCGACCTGGCGATCCGCTCGTCCTTCATCTGCTTCCGTTAATCGACGTAGTACTTCGTCCGCTGAAGCGCCTTGTTCAATCATCCGCAATCCTTCAGGACCATACGTCGTGTTTGCAAACGATTGTGTTGCTACCGCACCCACTCCCGCCTTTGCAAATGGTACAGCACTCCCGACCGCTAAAAACTTCGACTGAACGGCAACGCCCCACGCTTGTTCTTTTTCACAATACCCAACGATTGAATATGTCACTTCAGTTCCCCCTTTAGTCATTACCTATTCCGTTCGTGATAACGCTTCCCGATTCCTGCAACTGAAAAACCTTCCGGACATCTGTCCGAAAGGTCGACTTCATTGAATACCAAGCGTCACGGCAAGTAATAAGGCAGCACATGCCAAGGCAATCCAAATCGCGAAAAGCTTCCAGACAAAACGAAGCCATTTTTCATACGGAATGCCTGCGATTGCGAGAAATGCCATCAAATGCGCGCTCGTCGGGAAAATCATATTCGTCAATCCATCTCCGTATTGGAATGCTAAGACAGCCACTTGACGCTCGATCCCTAATAAATCGGACAATGGTGCCATGATGGGCATCGTCGTTGCCGCTTGTCCACTCCCGGATGGAATGAAGAAATTCGTAATCAATTGCACGGCGTACATCCCGATGACAGCAAAGAACGTCGGTAAATGTCCTACGGCATTCGATAAGCCGTAAATGACCGTATCGATAACACGTCCTTCTTCGAGAATGACGACGATTGCTCGAGCAAACCCAACAATCAAGGCGCCGAACGTCACAGCTTTCGCACCGTCAATCAAACTCTCGAACGTTCCGTTTACACCAAGCGTAACGATTCCCGCAATCATCCCGATGATCAAGAAGGATGCGGTTAATTCCGTCAAATACCATCCCCATTCAAAGATTCCGATCACATTGAGCGTAATTCCACCGATTAAAACCAGTAAGACGAAAGCATGACGTTTCGAAAAGCGTGAAATCGTCGTCGCTGCTTCTTCCGAGCGACGTTGTTCAAGATCATAAACCAGACTGCGCGCCGGATCATGTTTGACTTTCCGTGCGTAGTTCATGACATAAAGAATCGTCACTGCTAAAAATACGATATACACAGCCGTTCGGTACCCGAGACCACTAAAGAGCGGTACTTCCGCAATTGATTGAGCGACACCTACCGTAAACGGATTCAACATCCCGCCGGCAAAACCAACCGCCGCCCCTAGACTGACGATCGCGGCTCCTGTCATCGCATCATATCCAAGGGCACGCGCTAACATGATCCCAATCGGCACGAAGATGATCGTTTCCTCTGCCATCCCGATCGTCGCCCCGGCAATCGAAAAGACGAACATCGTCATCGGAATCATGATGTGCCCTTTTTGACCGAATCGGCGAATCAATTGATTGATTCCTGCTTCAATGGCGCCGGTTTGACGAATGATGCCGAAGACACCACCGACAAGAAAGATATAGAAGATGATCGCAGCACCCGCTTCCATGCCTTGCGGGATTGCTTCAAATAAACCAAAGAGATTGACAGGTGCAGACTCTACCGCGCGATATGTGCCATCGATGACGACGGTTTGTCCGTCTTGTTTTTCACGGTCGAATTGCCCTGCTGGAAGTGTATACGTCAAGATGACTGAGATGATGAGAATCGCCATGATGATGGCATATGTATGAGGCATCTTGAAGAATGATCGCTTCGACTCTGGTGCATTCGTTCGTTCATTCATGATAAAGGCCTCCTTTTTTGTGTCATTATAAGAATAATGCCCTAATCAGGGAAAAACTAACAGTTTCAATGAAATGTCATACGATTGTAAAAGAAAAGTGGAATACTTCTAACTTAAATAGAGGCTTTAATCGATCATATCGCATGAAACAAAAAAGGAAGATATGCTAGGTCATGAACCTAGAATACCTTCCTTATGTGTCATGTCAATCGCTTATGATTATGCTTGGAACGATTGAACGTCTAACGGTTTAGCGAGAGCCGTTTGTGCAAACGCAACGAACTGTCCGAAATGAGCACTTGTGTTGTGTGCTTCGATTGCAGCTTGGTCTTCCCATTTTTCAATCATCATGAAGACATTTTCGTCTTCTGTGCTTTGGAACAAGTCATAGCTGATGTTTCCTGCTTCAGCACGTGATCCTGCCACTAGTGTTTTAGTTGCTGCTAAAAATTCTTCTCGTTTTGCGGGTTGTACTTCTAATTTTGCTTCGATGGCGATCATCGGAAAGCCTCCTTTGTAATTTCGTTAACTTAAGCATCTTAGCACCTACGAATTCGTTACGCCATAAAGATGCTCGGACGATTGATGATATTTAATTACGGGTAATTAAAGATGTAATTATTACTTTGTGCCACACCAGAGAAAGGAGCAACGAAGATGCGCGTTGAGGTATTTTATTTTGAGGATGACGGGCACATTCCGAACAACCCGACATTCCCCGTGTTGATTTATCGGCACGCATTTACAGAGCCATCACATATCGAACAGACCTTCCATGCACATGACTGGCGTAATAGCTGGGTGGATGGCATTTTTGACTTTCATCATTATCATAGTATCGCCCATGAAGTGATCGGGATTCTCGAAGGGCATGCAACCGTTCAGTTGGGTGGTCCGCTTGGTAAGACCTTCACTTTGACGAGTGGAGATGTTCTCATACTTCCTGCCGGTACAGGACATAAAGCACTTGATACAAGTCGACACTTTCGAGTAATCGGTGCCTATCCGGATGGTCAAGATTACGACACGCTGACAGGTCAAACAAGTGAACGCCCGGAAAATCTTCAACGTATTCGTCAGATGATGCGTCCAACTCAAGATCCTGTATTCGGTGATTATGGTCCCTTGTTTGAGCATTGGTGACGTCTCCTTCTCTTGAAGAAGACGTTTTTGTTCGGAGTTCGCGTGGTAAACCCTACTATTGTCTCTCTACTAAAGGAGGAAGAACGATGAACGCAACAGAAAAGACGTTGATACTTGCTGCATTAAAGCAAAAAACGGTGACGTTTCCCGATCAGACGCACGTTCGGGCACTCGGACAAGGCACATGGCGAATGGGAGAAGAGTCGGAGAAGCACGAGGCAGAAATCGAAGCACTCCGTGTCGGTCTTGATAGTGGAATGGAACTCATCGACACGGCAGAGATGTACGGGGAAGGTGCTTCTGAAGAATTGATTCGCGACGCGATTGCAGATCGACGAGAGGAAGTCTTTCTTGTCTCGAAAGTCTATCCGCATCACGCTGGCGGAGAAGCATTGAAGCGTGCTTGTTCTGAGACGCTCAACCGTCTTGGTACCGATTATCTCGATTTATACCTCCTGCACTGGCGTGGTGATATTCCACTCAAAGAAACCGTCGAAGGACTGGAAGCTTTAAAACAAGAAGGCAAGATTCGCCGTTGGGGTGTGTCTAACTTTGACGTATCAGATATGAAGGAACTGTTAGCATTGCCAAATGGTGATCAATGCGCTGTCAATCAGGTACTCTATCACCTTGGATCACGAGGAATCGAGTATGAACTATTACCGTTACTACGTGAGCATGGTATTCCAGTGATGGCGTATTGCCCACTAGCAGAAGGTGGTTCATTACGCGATCAACTTCTGAATCATCCGACTGTCGAAGAACTCGCTGAGACACACGGTGTGGATCCGGCACAAATTCTACTCGCATGGGCGATTCGTGAAGGTGACGTCATCGCGATTCCTAAGGCTGGTCAGGCACATCATGTCGAAGCCAATGGTCGTGCTGCGCTTCTGAATTTAACAGAGGAAGAGCTAGCTGTACTTGATCAAGCGTTCCCAGCACCAACGAAAAAAGAACCACTCGATATCGTTTAAGGAGGTCATTTTCATGACAAAACATGTTCAACTCGGTCAATCTAACCTATTCGTTCACCCCATCGGTCTCGGTACGAATGCTGTCGGTGGACACAACTTATATCCGAATCTCGATGAGCAAGCCGGACGCGATCTCGTTCGTGTCGCTTTGAAGCAAGGAATCAATTTCCTCGACACAGCTTTCATCTACGGACCAGAACGTTCGGAGGAACTCGTCGGTGAGGTCTGGAACGACACAGTCGCTCGAGAAGATGTCGTCCTCGCGACGAAAGGTGCGCATCAGTTCGTTGACGGAAATGTCGTCATGAACAATTCACCAGACTTTCTCCGTCAATCGGTCGAAGAGAGTTTAAAACGTCTTCAGACAGACTATATCGATTTGTATTACATTCATTTTCCGGATGAATCGACACCAAAGGATGAAGCAGTCGCAGCACTCGCTGAACTGAAAAAAGAAGGAAAGATTCGCTCAATCGGTGTCTCGAATTTCTCACTCGAACAACTGAAGGAAGCGAACAAAGACGGACATGTCGACGTCTATCAAGGGGAATACAACCTATTCAAACGGGATGCGGAAAAAGAGTTACTCCCGTATATCGTTGAGAACGGTATGTCGTTCGTTCCGTACTTCCCACTCGCTGCTGGATTATTGGCAGGGAAATATACAAAAGAGTCGACGTTTGATGATTTACGAAAAAACGATCCTTTGTTCCAAAAAGATGTCTTCGAGGAAAACCTCGCAAAAGTCGATCAACTGCGTCCGATCGCAGAAGCACATGATGCGGAAGTCGCACACGTCGTACTCGCGTGGTATTTGGCACAGGACGGCATCGATGCCATCATCCCTGGTGCGAAACGACCGGATCAGGTGACGGATACGTTACGTACGTTAGATGTTCAGCTGTCGCAAGAGGATATCGAAAAGATCGACCAAATTTTTAGCTAATCGTTCTCTTTTTATGCACATGAGCAGAATAGGCGAAAAATCATGCTGAACTTCGTATGATGGAGGCATGGAGGCGATTGATCATGAAGCACCATTTTCATTTAACTGCAGACTGGCCGGGCAATCGCAATGATGTTGGTCAGATCGAGACGGGTGAACTAAAAACAAAAATCTCAATTCCGGACGCGATGGATGGTCCAGGGGTTGGTACGAATCCAGATGAGATGTTACTTGGGGCAGCTGCTACGTGCTATATCATCACGCTTGCCGCAATGCTTGAGCGTAGTCACATTCCAAAAGTCTCGTTAACGATGGAATCTGAAGGCATCGTGGATGTCACGAACGGTGTCTTCACATACGACGCGATCATTCATCGTCCGAAACTCTTATTGCCATCCGATCTGTCGGATCGTGATCTGGAGAAGGCGCAACGTCTTGCTGAAAAAGCGGAAGGTTCGTGTATGATTACGCGGGCACTAGCTGGCAATGTCAAAGTATCGCTTGAAGCTGTTGTAGAGCGAATCTCCAATTAACAAACAAAAATCATCGTTTAACTTTTTAGTTAAACGATGATTTTTTACTTTATTTATCTATTTATTGGTATATTATTGATGATTTACTTATTATAAATACCATTTACTATCATTCGGAGGATAACCATGTCTTATTATGAAACACTACGTTCTTCAACTGAAGCTAACTCACAATCCGATACAACAAGTGTCTCTGTACCAGCACATGACTACACAACAGAATTACTTACACACCTCAATCAAGTACTATATCAATCTTTAGACCATTTACAAAAACAAGATAAACCTGATCAAATGGTTGAAACGGTCAATGAATGGCTCCTGCATTTAAATCAACCTCCGATCGACTCACCGCTTCATCGTGAACTCACTACTAGCACAACTCATGCTTTACCTACACAATATAAAAATTCTTTGCGTGCTTGGGAACTCATTGCTCCTGGCCAACTTGAACAAGAACAGTTATTGCATCACATCAATCAAGAATTATGGACAGCATCTGCTGCTGATTGGATGGTGAGTTTTACACGACATTCTGGAATCCAGACGCTTGTCCCAGCCTTAAAAGAAGCAGAAGCTCAAAACAAACCAATCCGTATTTTGACTTCATTCTATATGAATATTACAGAAGCGAAGGCTATCCGACAGTTGATGGAATTCAGCAATATCGAAGTAAAAATTTATGAACCGATTAAAAAAAATCATGCGTTTCATCCGAAAGCCTATTTATTTTCCCGTTCTGATCAGTTGGATAGTGCTATTGTTGGATCTTCTAATTTATCAAAATCAGCTTTAACGAACGGCATGGAATGGAATATTCGTATACCTTCTACACCCGTCACAACATTAGTCACTCAAGCGAAAAACTTGTTTGAACAGCTTTGGAACAGCCACGAAGCGACTATATGTACAGAAGAATTATTAGTTCAATACGAACAGTACCAACAAGAAACACCACCTATAAGATCATTTTCTATCCGCGATACAGTTGCCGAACCGGCTGTCGATTACACCGTTATTGAACCAAACCTCATGCAGATTCCAGCTTTAGAAGAACTGAATCGTTTGCGCGAGCGAAAAGAAACAAAAGCAATGGTCATTGCGGCAACAGGAACAGGGAAAACGTACTTAGCAGCATTTGATGTCCGTCAAGCTCACGCTAAAAAAGTATTATTTGTTGCACATCGTGGAAAGCTACTATCACAAGCTGAGCATACATTTAGGCAAGTTTTTTCAAATGAAAGTTATACATTTGGTAGATATTCAGGATCACAACAAATTCAAGATGCACAATTTACCTTCGCTACCGTTCAAACACTTTCAAAAGAGGTTCATCTTAATCAATTTTTACAGGATACGTTTGACTACATCATTATTGATGAATTCCATCACGCTTCATCTGCTTCTTACCAAAACATTCTTAACTATTTTACACCTCAATTTTTGCTTGGCGTAACGGCAACACCAGAACGAATGGATGGTCAAAATATCTTCCAGCTTGTTGACTATAATGTCGCTTACGAAGTTCGTCTGTATGATGCCTTAGCACAAGATTTACTTTCACCATTCCATTATTTTGGTATTCAAGATGATGAATCGATTGATTATTCTCTTATTCCTCAACAAAACGGCTTTTATGTAGAACAAGATCTTGTTGTTGCACTCGAACGATCAACACGAACAGATTATATTGTTGAAATGATTCGTAAATTTGGGTTCAGTGGTAATCAGGCTGTTGGATTAGGATTCTGCGTCAATATCAATCATGCAGAGTTTATGGAGCAAGAATTTAAACGACATCAGATTGAAGCAATGGCCGTTACAAGTAAACAGTCCGAAGATGAACGCGAAGAGGCCATTCGCCGACTAGAGGACGATCAAGATCCACTGCAATATATTTTTACAGTTGACTTGTTTAACGAAGGAGTCGATATTCCAAAAGTCAATCTCATGCTATTTTTGCGTCCAACGGAGTCTCCTACTATTTTTATTCAACAATTGGGGAGAGGCTTACGTAAACATAGCTCAAAAGAATTTGTTACAATTTTAGATTTTATCGGAAATAGTCAAAAAGCTTTTGTTGCACCGCTTGTGTTGTCTGGTCAACAATCGTTTCATTCTATTGATCGTTATAAAATTGCTACTGCTGTAAAACAGCATTTTCCGATTTTACCGGAAGGATCTTTAGCCATTCTAGATTCAATTACAGAAAGATTTATTATTGAACAAATGAAAAAAATAGAGTTTTCAGCTAGCAAACAGCTCCGTGAAAGTTATCAAAGGCTGACACGCATGATCGGAAATCCTCCGGGTTTAAATGATTTAGTTACGCATAAAGACGCACCAGCTATTGAAAGTATTGTTCAGCAATGGAGAAGTACATTACGTCTTAAACAACTTGAAAAACATGCTACCGATGAAGAACTACGTTTATTGCTCGATGACACTACACGTAAAATTGTTGAACAGCTCGAAGGACTATTTCCAATTCGTGAGCCCTTCAGCTTACTGATTTTAAAACATTTACTGCATCATCCTTCTGCTTCAGTACAAGATATTGAACAAGAAGTTTTCAAAGAATTCGCCTTATCGACGAATCACTCTTTTTCAAAGCGACCTATTATTCATCATCTTTTTAAACGCTGGTCTACTGCGTTTAAAAATGATCGTATTCAATTGCTAGATGCTGTATCAGAAAAGCGCTATCGCTTTTCAAATACAGTCGTCCAAGCACTTCAACAATCAACTGAATTACGTTCATATATGATGCATTTTATCCAAGCAGGTCTACTTGCATTTCATCAACTACCAGATCGAATCAACTGGTTGATCGAAGACCAGGCGTTTCTATTACATCAAACATACAATCGTTCTGTTATCCAACGTCTTCTTTGTTCACCAAGTCAGGAAGGTTCTTGGCGCGAAGGCGTAGCTCAAGCTGGTGACGATTATATTTTATTCGTGAATTTACACAAAGATGAAGCCATTGATGAGCAACTAAAATATAACGATTATTTCTTAGATCAATATCGTTTCCATTGGCAGTCTCAAAGTAATGCAACTGCTACAGGTAAAGCGGGTACTTTATATCAAAACCATGAGAGCGAAGGAATTCGTATTCATTTGTTTATGCGTAAAGCAGATAAAGAACAAGGAAAAACGCTACCGTTCACATACTTTGGCCAGTTAAAGCATCTTCAAAGTACAGGTTCTAAACCGATTAGTGTGACTTGGTCACTTCATTCTCCACTATCAATTGAACTGTTTAAGGAGTGGCAAACTCTTTCTTAATGTACTCAACTGCAGGAATATCAGCAGGAGCCCATTCAAGCTGATCAAGGTCTGAAACAGGTACCCAGCGAAGCTCTGAATGTTCTACGGCAATCGGTTCTCCTGTTACGATTTCAGCTTCAAACGTATGCAGTGTAACAATAATAGCATCGTACTCGTACGTCGTTTTTTCGATTGGTTGTTTGACCTTAATGTTACATTTTAATTCTTCATTGATCTCGCGAACTAAAGACTGTGTTGGCGTTTCATGTAGCTCAATTTTCCCCCCAGGAAACTCCCATAAGTTGGGCAATGACATTTGGCTACTACGAAGTGCACACAATATTTCATTATGATCATTGCGAATGACAGCCCCTACGACTTGAATATGTTTTTTCATTTTTTTGTTTCACTCCAAATCACTGTAGATTTTTCAGTTCTTTGCTTATCATAACAAAAACCGTTAGTCCTTTTACTTACATAAGGATTAACGGTTTTATTTTATATCCAGTTATCCACATGTGGATAACTCTGTTTATGATATACTAATCACACTTATCCACAAGTAGAAATGAGGAAATTAGATGCCCCGTGAACTCTATCCGATTGTCGTCAAATCCGAATGGATTGAATTGATTCGAAGCGGTTATCCCGCGTTACGTAAAGAAATGTTTGAATCCTTGCAACATATTAAAGAAGCAGGTGGACTGCTTCATCTGATGACAGAACATAAAGAATACCTTGCAACTGGCTATTTTGGCAAGCAAGAAAAGGGTGTCGGTTGGACACTCTCGATGGATGAACAAGACACGATCGATGTTGCTTTCTTCAAACGCCTTTTCGAACAAGCTCTAGACAAAAGAAACGACTTTTTTGAAGAAGAGTCCGAAGCTTTCCGTATTTTTAATGGTGCAGGTGATGGTATTGGTGGACTGACGATTGATTGTTATGACCATCATTACCTCATCCTCTTCGAAAATGAAGGCATCTATACTTTTCGCTCGATGATTCTCGAGGCGCTTGAATCGCTCGTTCACTATAAGAGCATTTATGAAAAACGAGATTTTCTTATCGATCTTCAACCCGTCAAAGGCGACGATTTTTTAATGGGTGAACGCGGTGATTTTCCAGAAATGCTGCAGGAACATGGTGCACGGTATGCATACGACCTTGACGCTGGCATGCGGACTGGCTTCGATATCGCGCAACGCGAACTTCGTAAAGTTCTGATGGATTCAGTCAAAGAAAAGAACGTACTGAATCTCTTTTCTGATACAGGAACTTTGACAGTATCTGCACTTCAAGGTCATGCTACTCACACGACGAGTGTTGATTTCTCGACACGTAGTCGAAATAAGACGACAGATAATCTTACGTTGAACCATTTTACTCCTGAAGAACAGATACTTTTGGTTCAAGATGCGTTCGACTATATCGAACAAGCGGATAAGAAGACTCGTTTTGACGTCGTCTTGTTCCATCCGCCGGTACACGTCAATACACGGACGCGTCAGTTTCGAACGGAACAGGATCTTTCTCCTTGGATCCAAAAAGTCATTCATCTGACGAATCGTGGAGGACTCCTTGCGATCACGACAGATAGCCCTGCTCTTGATGCGTTACAATTGAAAAAAGCTGTCGAGCAGGCATTCAACAAATTGCGTCAAAAATTTGAAGTCGTATGGGAGCAACCGGAGCAGAAAGATTTCCCGACTCCTCCTTCTATGCCGCAACTCGCTCAAAATAGTATTCTCATTCGTCGCAAATGACGTATTATCTAAAAAATCCGCTACCGAAAATTTCAGTAGCGGATTTTTTATGTTTTTAACAGGAAATGTAAAATAAATGAAGAATCATTTTTTAAGACTTGGACGCACACTCACTTTACCAAAATGTGATGCTTGATCAAATCGTTGGTAGAGATCATTTAACACATTGCGCTCATAAGGAATCTGCTCTTCGATCCGAATCTCGATTGTGCCTTCTTTTACTAAATGAATAAGTTCTGCTAAGTGATGTTGCTGTCGCTTCATCTCATCTACTTTTCCTTTTAGCAAAGGAAGTGCGACGAACACAGCTTCAAGTGATAAGGCTTTACTATGCATCATCGTTAAATCTTGTGTCGTCCGTGTCGCGATCGAAATGATGCGTCCGCGTTCTTTAGCGAGTATGAACGATTCTTGTAAATGATCGCCACCCACCGTATCAATGATGACATCGAATCCGTCAAAATCCAGTCGTTTGAGCAATGCTTCAGCTGATTCTTCCTTATACCGATGAACGCGAATCCCTCTCGCTTCTAACCAAGCTACCTTCTCGTCCGAAGAGGCGCTCGCTGTGACGTCGCACCCATAATGACGCGCAAGTTGAACAGTCAGGTGTCCCACTCCGCCCGTTCCACCTGCTACATATACACGAATTCCTGGTGTAATTACGATCCGTTCTTTTAAAATCTCCATCGCCGTTAACCCGATCACCGGTAAACAACCAGCAATCTCAGCTGAGACCTCTTTTGGTCGTAAGACTGCCATCTGTTCGGGCACAAGCATTTCCTCCGCTAGCGCACCGGCACGTGTTCCAAGCCCACCGCCGAATGCGACGATGCGATCGCCGATAGAAAAAGACGTCACACCCTCGCCGATTTCAATGACTCTCCCCGTTACATCGCCCTGGAGAATTCCAGTCGTCGATGCTGCTGCCACGTGTCCGAAGAACATCTTCGTATCAAGTGGATTGATACTCGACCCCTCGACTTGAATGCGTAATTCGTACTTCCCCGCTTTTTCAGGTGTGACGTCTTTTTCTATAAGTGATGCGTCTTTTCCGTACTGATCGACTACGAATGCTCTCATGAAGAATTCCCCCTTTTTCATTATTAGTCTATCATGATTCAGAATTCTCTCACATTAGGTCTTCATGCTATGATGAAGGTATCTTATGACGAGAAGGGACGTTTTTGATTTGAAACAAGAATTGATTGATCGTCTAACTACATACGTGAAAATCGATACACAATCGAACTACGAGAGTACGACTGTTCCAACAACTGAAGGACAATGGACACTGGCTCGTTTGCTTGTAGACGAATTAAATGCAATCGGTATGGAGGAAGTCACAATCGATGACAATGGGTATGTCATGGCGACGTTACCTGCTAATACAGATGCAGACATTCCGACAATTGGTTTCCTTGCTCACCTGGATACAGCGACGGATTTCACGGGCACGAATGTCCGTCCGCAACTCGTGGAAGCATATGACGGAAATCCGATCACGTTGCGTGAAGCACCGTCTGTCATCCTATCGCCCACTGATTTTCCTGCACTTCACAACTATGTCGGTCACACATTGATGACGACGGATGGTGCGACATTACTCGGTGCCGACAATAAAGCCGGAATCGCAGAAATCATGACAGCCATGCACCATTTGATTTCACATCCGGAAATCAAACATGGTCGCATTCGTGTTGCCTTTACGCCAGATGAAGAAATTGGTCGTGGACCACATCACTTCAATGTCGAAGCATTCGATGCAACGTATGCTTATACAGTCGACGGCGGTCCGCTGGGTGAACTCGAATACGAGAGTTTCAATGCAGCGGCTGCTAAAATCGTTTTCCACGGAACGAACGTTCACCCGGGAACAGCAAAAGACAAGATGGTCAATTCGCAGAAACATGCGATGGCATTTCACGATCGTCTTCCTGGAGAAGAGTCTCCTGAATTCACAGATGGTTTTGAAGGATTCTTCCATCTGATTTCGTTTGACGGTTCTGTTGAAAAAACGACGCTCGACTACATCATTCGTGATTTCGATCGTGAAGCATTTGAAGGACGGAAACACTTCTTATCTGCTCTCGTTGAGGAGTGGAACAAAAAGTATGGAGCAGGCAGCGTTGAAATCGACTTGCATGACCAGTACTACAACATGCGTGAAAAAATCGAACCTCACATGCACATCGTTGATATCGCTCATGCCGCGATGGAATCCCTTGATATCCGACCAATCATTAAGCCGATCCGTGGTGGGACGGATGGATCACAACTTTCGTACATGGGTCTTCCGACACCGAACATCTTTACCGGTGGCGAGAACTATCACGGCAAGTACGAATTCATCTCCGTTGATAACATGGTAAAAGCGACGCAAGTCATCATCGCCATTGTTCAAGGGTTTGAACAAGCCGCTCGCTAATCAAAAAGCAGATTCTCAGCGCTGAGAATCTGCTTTTTTCATGCTTGGCGTTGCTGTTTTTTCAAACGGTAGATATAACCGATTAATAAAAAGATGATTAAGGTCGATGCCATCATAAGTTCCTTCGACCATTCTCCGACAAAGGAGTTCGAATTTTTTTCGATATCCCGATTGGGTATCTGCTCTTTCATTTGATTCACTTGACGCTTCGTAATCTTAAAGCTGTCTTTCCACTTCCACGTCTTGTCTTCTCCGTCAACGCGAATCTTAATGTGGTACGTGCCGGGTTCTAAGATTCCTGTCGTTTCAATCGGTGTTTTCATATAAATCGATGGTGCGAATCGAACGTCCATTTGTTTTCGAACCACGACTTTTTTTCCTTTCGTGACGATCGCTTCGAATTTCATCGTTTTACTAATGGTCGGTGCTTGATTTGCTAATTTAACGAAAACAGTAGGTCTTGAAAAAGAGGATTTTGCCTGTACCCCCTCATATGTGATGATGGGTGCAGTCTCTTTGATTGAAGAACGGACTTTTAATCCAATGACATAAGCATGCCGATTTTGAATGCCGATGGTATTGTCGTTAGTCGTTTCACCTTCCGGCTTGCTCTCAATCCGAATACCGGCAAGCAATGTCCCATCCAACTCATTTGACACTTCAACTGGTAAAGAAACGATTTTCGACTCTCCGCCTTTAATGAATGTTGATTGCGTATTCGGTTTAATGAGATCTGTCAACGAAGTCGACGCTAATGGAACGGATTTTTTCTGATCATAGACGATCAAACCGTTATTATTCGTTGTGGCATTTCGGACTGAAGTTAAGAACGTATGATCAGCGGGTCCGTGATTATAGATTCGAACTTGAAGATTCGTCTTTTGTTGCGCTGGCATCCTTAAATCGAAATAGGTTACACCGGAATCGACCTGATACGCATTCGGAACCGCTTCGACCGAAAAATTAACACGATCTTCTGCAAAACTGTCTGAAGGTGTCATCCAGACAAGTAATCCATAAAGCAAAACGATTAGACAACCGACTCCCCATCGTTTCATCTCTCTCCCCCATTTTCTCATCAATTCACGACGTCAGAGAGCGTCCAATCGAGCGTAGCGGTATGTTTTCCTTCGACTTGAACACCGACAGGGACGTTCAGCGTAATGCGATCGTTATCTGTCCCGTTTCCCTTCCAATAAATTTGCCACGTTGAAAACGTTCCAGCAGCTGATGCTAAAATGACTTTTGCATCTCCCGGATTTCCAGGTGTTAAGGTGACATTTCCTGTCGTAGGTGCTGCATTAATTGGTAATCCAATCAAGGTTTGTACATCACCCGCATCGATCGTCAACGTGGATCCAGCCAAGGAATCTTTCCCACCGCTATCTTTAAAGGTACTGAGTTTTACTTTAACATCCCATTTCGTAGGGAGAATACGTCGATCCGTTACTTGTAAAAAGGGCTTTTGATCTTTTGCTTTGAAGAGTGCTTTATTAACAAGTACTTCGTTCGAGCCAAAATTGAAGTTAGGCGCATAATCGAGTGTGAGTGGTCCTGTGTTTCCGGTTGGCGTATTTCCTCCGTTATCCTGAGGTCTATATGGAGTATTCGGATTAGGTGAGTCTGGATTGACGATGATCGGTGCTGCATTCGTCGTAAATGTGATTTCAGCCTTGGATGTTCCCGTTGAGGTATTCGCAGCCCACGCAGAGGTCGTTCCTAATATTAAAGCAGTACTTATCAAGATTGTTGAAAAAGCAAAGCGTTTTTTCATCTTTGTTCTCCCCTTTTCACGGTGCATCGACTAAACTCCATTGAATGTCTGCGCTATACGATAAAGGTTTCGGATATTTTCCTGTTAAATCGAGAATGATGCCTTCATTTTCAGCGTACGTCAACGGTGTCTGATTTGAACTCGCCGACATCGTTCCCGTAGCCACTTCAATTGCGGTTGCTTGCAGTAATTGGGTTTTCGAAGCGGTCTTAAAATAAAGAACATCAGTTAAGACATCACCTGTCGTACTCGTCAAAGGGCGACTGAGACTTGCTTGTAACTTCCAGTTATATCCTGTGGCATTTTCGTGAGAAATCGCAATCGTCATTGGGGATACACGAGGAATAATCTTCTCTCGTCCCGTCAACTCATGACTACCAAAATCAAGAGTATTGGGAACTTTTAGATTGAATGTTGGTCCGACTCCAAGTACCGCTGTGGCTGTTCCACTACTCAAAACATTTAAATCTACTAATCCATTCGCTAAAACACTACGAAATGTATATGTCTTATCTACTCCTATAGGTAATCTTCCAATACTAAAAGACAGTGTGAAAAAGCTACGATCCAAAAGTTTTAAGACCATATCACTTTGTGCATAAATTTGATTTTTTGTTCGATCAATTGTTGCTGGAATTTCTTCAATTTTTCTTCCGACTAATAATCTTGGCTGGTCTGATTGTAGTTTTATTGATTTTGAATCAATACTTTGCATTATTTCTGGTGGGATATTGAAGATAATAAATCCTGACGTATTTATAGCCAATAAGCTAGAAACTGTATTCTTTAACGTAATTGTATTATTAGTTTCATCGTATTCTGCAAAAAGACTAGATGTTCCGATAACATTTATATCCAGTAATGATGAAGAATTCGATTGCTCTTGGTCTTTTATTGATTTCGATAATTCATTATTAGATTCATTAATTTTATCTGATGGTGTCACTACTTCTTTGTTCTCAGACTTAGGTTGCTCAATTACTGTTGTTTCGTCTTCTTCAGTTAGCGAAGTCTCAGATGTCGGTGGGTCTTCGCTTTCAGATGGGGTTGTCTCAGATGTTGGTGGGTCTTCGCTCTCAGGTGGGGTTGTCTCGGATGTCGGTGGGTCTTCGTTCTCAGGTGTCGATGTCTCAGATGTTGGTGGTTCTTCGCTCTCCGGTGGGGTTGTCTCGGATGTTAGTGGATTTTCGCTCTCAGGTGAGGATATCTGCTCTAGTTCCAAGAGTTCTTCGCATTGGATCCGTTCTTCTTTTTTTAGAAAGTTCTCTTTCATTGGATCATTCAACGTCTTTTCACAAAACGATGACGTCAAAGGGTCTGGTATTTCTAGCTCGTCGGTCGTCGCATGACTGTGCGGAATCGAAAAACTTGTCGCAAATAGAATCATGAAGATAATAAATGTATTTGGTGATCGATTTTTATACAAAAATTATCACCCCTATTTTTTGATACTTATTTTCAATTGAATAATGCTCTTTTACGTTCGTTTCCCTTCTAAATAAGGGAATTAAACCATAAATTTTACATTTAAAAGATATAAAACAAAAGTTTTTTTATCTCTATACTAAAATTAAATAATGCATCTATCTTTAATCTGCTGATTTATTATTACAGCATAAAAAAATAGACCTATAAATTAGGTCTACTTTATTTCTTTTCTTCTGTTGTATTATTTGGAATCGGTAATTGAACCATACTCCCCGATCCACTGACGAGTGGTGACTTCCCGTCCCACTTCTTGACGGCTTCGTATTGAATCATTTCTTCCGTCAATGTCTTCTGTAGTTCTTTTTGAGCTTTTGCCAACCCTTGAGCTTCGATCAAACGGGCATCAGCTGCTCCTTTTGCTTCTACGCGAAGACGCTCTGCTTCTGCTTTAGCGATTTCAAGATCTGTCTTCTTTTTATCGAGTTCCTGCGACGCTTTGACACGCGCATCGATCGCTTCCTGTGTCTTCTCATCTGGTTTCGGCGCACCGAGTGCAACATCCTCGATGATGAAACCGATATCTTTGACGTCTTCTGCAAACTGCGTCTGAATGCTCGTTGAGACATTCCCTGATTTTTCACCGAACAGTTCAAGAACGGTGACTTTTGAGATTTGCTCACGCGATGCATCATAGAGACGTTGTTTCAGATATCCTTTTGCGATCTCATCGATTTCAATCGGTCCGAACTTATTGAAGACTTTCGTCACCTTATCCGGTGAGACGGAGAAGCTGTATGTAAAGTCAACGACGATGTTCTTTCCGTCCTTGGTCGCAAGCGTCATGTTCTCAAGCGCTTTTGTCTGTGTCCGAATCGGATACTCTGTCACCCGTGTGATCGGTGAAACAACATGCCAACCTTGCGATAACGTCTCATCTTTGACACCGCTTGACGGTGTATAGACGACACCAACTTGTCCAGGTTCGATTTGTTCAACGATGAACGGTGTTGTTGCAAGCAACGCTAGTACGAGCACACCTGCGATGATCATCGATGGGCGAACTTTTTTCTTCGGTTTGATTTCTCTCATTCTGAATCTCCTTTATCGATCTTTTCTTGGATATAACGGTAGAGTTCCATGCCAAGCAAAACGATGAGGGCGAAAAACAATAATGTGAAAAAGATGGCCATCTAACCCCTCCTCTAACGAATTCCTTACTTTCTTCTACGTATCTATCTGGAAAATGTTTCATTTTTTTAAATGTCTGGTTGCTTATTTTTAATTTCTGTCCTAATATGGAGGGAACTTTGCCTGCTCTACGACAGATCACGATTTGTGGTACACTCGAATGAGCACATCACTTACTAGAAACGAGGGTTCATCTCTATATGATTACAGTACAAAACGTCGGTCTTCGCTTTGCAGATCGAAAATTATTCGAAGACGTCAACATTAAGTTCACACCAGGTAACTGTTACGGTCTGATCGGTGCAAATGGCGCTGGTAAATCGACATTCTTGAAAATTCTCGCTGGTGACATCGAAGCACAACAAGGCGATGTCATCATCACACCAGGCGAACGTTTAGGCGTTCTCCGTCAGAACCATTACGAATACGAAGAATTCCAAGTCATCGAAACGGTCATGATGGGACACAAACGTCTCTATGAAGTCATGAAAGAAAAAGATGCCATCTATATGAAAGAAGATTTCTCGGACGAAGACGGCATGCGTGCTGCTGAACTCGAAGGTGAATTCGCTGAGATGAACGGTTGGGAAGCGGAGTCGGAAGCCGCAATGCTTCTTCAAGGACTCGGCATCAAGGAAGACCTTCACTCGAAGACGATGGCTGAGCTGACGGGATCGGAAAAGGTCAAAGTTTTGCTTGCGCAAGCGTTGTTCGGTAAACCAGACATTCTCTTACTCGATGAGCCGACGAACGGACTTGATTTGAAAGCCGTCAAATGGCTCGAAGAATTCTTGATCGGATTCGAGAACACGGTCATTGTCATTTCCCACGACCGTCACTTCTTGAACAACGTCTGTACGCACATGGCGGATCTCGATTACGGTAAGATTCAACTGTATATCGGTAACTACGATTTCTGGTACGAGTCAAGTCAGCTTGCTTCGCGTATGGCAAGTGACCAAAACAAGAAAAAAGAAGAGAAAATCAAAGAACTTCAAGCCTTCATCGCGCGTTTCAGCTCAAACGCTTCAAAAGCGAAACAAGCGACGTCGCGGAAGAAATTGCTTGATAAAATCACACTCGACGACATTCGTCCATCGTCACGCCGTTATCCGTTCGTTGGTTTCACACCGGAACGTGAAATCGGAAATGACCTCTTGATGGTCGACGGCATCTCGAAGACGATTGATGGTGTCAAAGTCCTTGATAACGTCCGCTTCTCGTTGAACAAGACGGATAAAGTCGCGTTCATCAGTCAGAGCGATATCGCAATCACGACTCTCTTCAAGATCCTTATGGGTGAGATGGAACCGGATAGCGGTACGTTCAAATGGGGCGTCACGACTTCGCAGTCGTACTTGCCAAAAGATAACTCGGAATTCTTCGAAGGCTCGGACAAGACGATCCTCGATTGGCTCCGTCAGTACTCACCGGCAGATGAGAGCGATACGTTCCTCCGTGGATTCCTCGGTCGGATGCTCTTCTCAGGAGAAGAAGTCATGAAAAAAGCTTCTGTCTTATCTGGGGGCGAAAAAGTCCGTTGTATGCTTTCAAAAGCAATGCTCAGTGGTGCTAACGTCCTCGTCCTCGACGATCCAACGAACCACTTGGATCTCGAATCGATCACAGCACTCAACGATGGCTTGATCGCTTACAAAGGCGCGATGCTCTTCAGCTCGCATGACCATCAGTTCGTCGAAACAATCGCGAACCGGATCATCGAGTTGACGCCGAACGGTATCGTCGATAAAGAAACGACATACGATGAGTACTTGAACAATGATACGATCCAACAGCAACTAACAGCGTTATACGCGCAATGATTTTGAGGAGACCGGAACTGTCGTTTCGGTCTCTTTTTTGAACACGTTGAAGGAGGAATACGACATGAGGCACCGCGTATGCGCTGCGTTGATCGAAGAACAACAGATTCTAATGGTCGAATTACACACGCCTTCCCGGACATTTTGGACGTTACCAGGCGGAGGTGTCGAGAGTGGCGAAACAAAAGAACAAGCCGTCATGCGGGAAGTATTAGAGGAGACACACCTTCACGTCACAATCGAACGGCAACTCTACGAGATTTCAATTGATCAAGGAACAGAGACATGCTTTCTCGTCCGACGTGCCTTAGGCAGTTCTGTACCTCGACTCGGGATTGATCCCGAACTCCCATTTGACCAACAAGAATTACGAACCGTCCATTTCCGACCATTAAAGGAACTTCACGATGATCCACAGATTGCTCGTTTACTGACCTTACTGTAAAGGAAAGATTAACTAACTGAGATAAAACTGACCAGGTTTCTTTACACCCTCTACATAATCGACTGATTAAATGGAAATGTAGCAACAACACAAACTCATTTGGGGGAAACGAAAATGAAACGAACACTCATGGTTGGTCTATCAGCAGCGGTCTTGTCATCAAGTATGGTCCCGATGTTCGCGGATGCCCATAGCTCTTCTCATACAACACGAAACATCAAGAAAGTCGAATTCTTGTCGATGGATGCACCGACGAAAATCGATCAGATGGTAAAAACTTATACAGAAGCAAAAGTCAAAGTCACGTATACGAACGGCAAAACGGAAGTGAAACCGTTGAACTATAATCAACTGTTCCTGTCGCAAGATAAAATCGTCGAAAACAAAGGCGAGATGATTGCAGCAGGTACACCAATCGATGCTAAAGGTAATCCGATCATCGACCGCAGTGTACCGGACAAACCGGAAGCCTTCGTCTCAGATGCACCAGACTCGAATAGTTTGCTTGAAGTGCACGGAAAAAAATACATGGTCTCTCACTTCGAGTATGACTCAATCGATAACGCTGGTAATGAAGTCAAGGGACTTCCAGCATCGATGACATTAACGGAAGTCGTACAAGATAAAAAGACAGGGAAACTTGCTGTCAAAAAAGCCAGCAAGATTGATTTTGAAAACGCCAATGGACTCTGGACACCATGTAACGGTTCGACGACGCCATGGGGAACGCACCTTGGGTCAGAGGAATATGAACCAGATGCCCGTGCGTTTGAGTCAGACAAAACGTCAGCTGCTTATAAAGAAGTAAATGCCTTCGCTGAGCGTTATTTCGGAACGACCGAAAAAGCGAATCCGTACTTCTACGGCTTCACACCGGAAATCTCGGTCGACCGAAAAGGGAAAGCGACAGCAGTCAAACACTACAGTACAGGTCGTTTCTCGCACGAGATGATGCAGATTCTGCCGGATCAAAAGACAGCGATCTTCGGTGACGACGGAAACAATACGATGATGTTCATGTACGTCGCGGACAAAAAACGTGATTTCTCAAAAGGAACACTTTACGCGGCGAAGTTCAAACAAACACGCGCAACAGAAGGCGGAGCGGGTGATCTCGAATGGATCAAGCTTGGTCATGCTTCCGATAAAGAAGTCAAACGCTTGATTGATAAAGGGACGAAGTTCAGCGACATCTTTGAGACAGCCGATGCGCCAACTCCGGGCTTTAAAGCGGTCAAAACAGCTGCTAGCAAAAAAGTCGAATACTTGAAGCTCAAGCCTGGTAAGGAAAAAGAAGCTGCCTTCCTTGAATCACGCCGTTATGGTGCGTTGCTTGGCGCAACATCAGAATTCAACAAGATGGAAGGCATCACGGTCAACGAGCAAGACAAAAAAGCCTACATCGCCTTGTCTTATGTGTCAGGCAGTACCGAAAAACAAGAAGGTGCTGTCCAAGACGACATCCAGCTTGAAAAACGCGAATCGGGTGCAACATTTGAAATCGATCTTGGCCGTGCAACAGGCATCGACAGCCGTTACGTACCAACGAATATGCAGGCACTCGTCATTGGTGAAGATTTGAAGAAGCCGGATGCTTACGGCAACACAGCGAATCCGGATCTCGTCGCGAATCCAGATAACCTTGCCTACTCCGCGACATCTGATACGCTCTTTATCGGTGAAGATAGCTCCTTGCATACGAATAACTTCGTTTGGGCCTATAATCTGAAAACGAAGAAGCTTTCGCGGATTCTGTCCGTTCCAGTCGGAGCGGAAGCGACTGGTCTCCGTTCACTCGATCATATTGGGAAGTATAGCTATCTCCTAAGTAACTATCAGCATCCCGGTGAGTCATTGACTGACAAACAAATCACCGCTGTCGATCCAAAAGCGCTCGAACAAGCCATGAAAGATGGCATCGGGATTCAAAAAACAGGTGGTGTCGGTTACCTCTCTGGTTTACCGAGCGGTCACAAATCATATACGCATCGATAAGATGCTAAAACGGATTCCCAGGCACGGGAATCCGTTTTTTCATGCGTTGTTCTTCTTTTGTTTTGCTACCTCTTCTTCGACGCGTTGCAGCAGTCCATGAACGATTTTCTCGTTCTCCCGCTCGCCTCCAAGCGACAACAGACTCTTTCCAACAAAGTTCGCTCCCTCATTTTTTCCCGTATAGATCAACAGACAGCGATCATGGTCGATCGGTTTGAGCGTAAAGGTCATCTCGATCATGAATATTTTAGCCAATGTGAATCCAATCGTATTTTGCTTGAAGTCCGGCTCGTTCGTATAGGCTAAATCAGTCACGATATAGGTTTCGAGTCGGTTGCCCTGCATGTACGTTTGACGATACGTCGAACCAACGACACCCGGTTTTCGTTCAATCACCTCATGCTGGACGACGTTCGGAATCAGACGTTGCAGCCGCGTGTGATCAAACAAGTGCCATGCTTCCTCAATCGGGATGTCGAGCTGTCGTTCTTCTCTCCACGTAATCATAGATCCGCCCCCTTTCTATAGAAATACCCCGTCATCCGGTCTTGTAACGTCCGGTGACAGGGCGAGAGCAGATTCTTATTTTACTGTGCTTGTTTCAAGGGCTGTACCGAGGAACTTCGCTAGTTCAAGCATACCGTAGCGTCCTGCAGCTGCTTCAGCGTCCGAGTTGTAGTTTGTATTTGTATTGACGTCGTACGTATAGATTGTACCTGACGCATCCTTGATGAACTCGATGCCTGCGACCGCGATCTGGTTCGCTTGGAGGAACGCTTCGTACTTTTCAATGATTGGGTCATCGAAGCCTTCAACGATTTGGAACTTCATCGGCGTTTGCGGTGCTTCTTCTCCGACTGGGCAGAACAAGTCGTCGATCACACATGCATCTGCTGGGCAAAGCTCAAAACCTTCTGACGTATCGACTTGGACCGCGTAGACGAATTTTCCACCCACGAACTCACAGCGCGTGATGTACGGTTCTGGTGCTTGAATATACTCTTGAATCAATGTGATGCCATCAACTGGTTCGTCGAATGTCGGACCATCGAGATAAGCTTCAAGTGCTTCAATCGAGTGGAATAACTGGACGCCGAGACCTTTTCCGGCACGGTTGTGTTTCGTGATGAATGACGAAACGCCGATCTCTTTTGCTGCTTGTACGATTCGATCGCGTCCGACGGCAGCGGTCGTCTTCGGTACACGAATCCCAGCCTTACGCAACGCCGTGTATTGATTGACTTTGCTGACTTCTAAACGAAGCGCACGCGTTCCATTAAAGACAGTCCGGTCATGCTCTTCTAACCAAGCGAGGACCCCTTCCGTCAACTCCGGCGCGTAACGGTGCCCCCGCGTATGCGAAGAGGCACTCATGCGGCTGTAAAAGACGCCTTCTGGCGGCAGTTCATCCAGCGGAACGATCCCTTCATTCAAGTGCCACTCTTCATACGGTAACTCGAGTTCTTCGAGACGTTTGATGAGATGGTCCGTCCATTCTTGATTTTCGTGGAGAATATGAATTATTGTCATGATTGTTGACCTACCTTTCGTTTCGCTTCGACCAGTGGCATTACGTCACGAGCAAAGCGTTCCATTTCTTCGAGTTGTGGTGAGAATTGTAATAAGAGTAACGTGACACCAACAGCTTCGAATGCTAGAATCCGTTCAGCGATTTGTTCTGGTGTTCCGATTAAATTCGGACGTAGACCACGGTTCGAGACGGAATAATCGTTTCGTTCGACCTGTTGCTCCAGTTGCGATTTACTGATGAAATCCTGATAACCGGCATAACCGGCGCTGTCTTCCTTAACGTCCGTGATGCGTTGCCATTCAAGAAGTGCTTCTTCTTCCGTATCCCGACAAATGATGTAGGCCGCAAGACCGAAGCTCTCGAGCGGCGTTTGTCCCGTCGTTTCCCGGCGTACTTTCATATCATTGATTTTATGGGCTACTTCTTCAACAGTACCCCCATGCATGACATAAGCATCACAGTGTTCGACGATCGTTCGTTTTCCAGCTTCACTCTCTCCACCAGCGTAGAGCTTGATGCCTGGACGCTGGACTGGCTTCGGATGGAGTTCCGCTTGCTCGATCGTGTAGTGATGACCGGAGAAGCTATACGGTGACGCATCTGCCCATAGTCCTTTCATGACCGTGACGAACTCTTCCGTCCGAGCATAGCGTTCATCGTGCGCTGTGAAGATACCGTTGTATTGTTTCGCTTCCTCTGCCCACCACGCTGAAACGACGTTGAGCGTAAAGCGTCCACCACTCAACTGATCGATGTTTGCCGCCATCTTCGCTGTCGTCGCTGGATTATGAAACCCGGGACGAACCGCTGTCATGATCTCAAGGCGTTCCGTCGTTGCAGCAATCGCTGCTGCCGTCGTCCATGCCTCAAGACTCGGTTCCTTGATGCCTTTAATATCGTTCAAGTTCAGTTCCGCGATCAACGTCGTCGAGAAGCCGATCCGTTCTGCTGTTTGTGCGACTTGTTTCGCATAATCGAAGGTCGGTGGCATCTGTTCATCCTCGACGTTACGTAACCATCCCCCAAAAATCGGTAACCAAAAACCATACTCCACTCCATCGTCCCCCTTATCATAAAAAAAACGCTCTTTTCGAAGTTCGAAAAGAGCGACGGTATCTTGTCCTGTCCGCTCTTATCTTCGGAAGGTATCCCTTCCTGGAAGTAGCACCTTCCGCCGTAGCGGGGTTGCTGAAGTGTCTTCGGGCCAGTCCCTCGACTTCTCTAGATAAGATGTGTTGCATTCATCGTACAAAATTCACTGAACTAAAGCAACTATTAAACCGTCTTTTCCCATCGGAATTATTTCGAACATAAAAAAATCCCGACGTAGTGTCGGGATCCGGTATTAATATGGTGCGACGAAATCTGATGTTGGCTCTGGCGTTTGTTCACCACGAACACGATCATAAAATTTTGCAAAGGTAACACTGAAATATGGTGTAATCCACAAGAATGCTAGGCCGAGGGTAACGATTCCTAAAAGAGCCCAACCAATAAACGACAGTAGAAGAAGGAATGCTTCCATTTTATGCCCGTCCATCATTTTTCGGGAGCGTGTAATGGCCTCTAAGATACCAATCGATGGTTCATCTCGCAAAATATAGAACGTTAGCATGTAAGAAAATGATTTAATGATTCCCGGTACGACTAATAGCAGTAACCATAAGAAGATAAAAAAGAGTTGTACGATGGCTAGACCAATCACTTTGAAAAACATACCATATGGTTCAAATAAATCCGTCACTTTCGTTTCTTCTCCGCGAGCAATCGACATCGCAATCCAAGTCCAACCGACTCCGACCGGGATCAATAAAATCGATACCAACGATACGACGAGATCCATCGTATTAGCTGGTTCATCTATATCTGATCCAAATAATCCAGGCACACCTTGAATGATACTAAACAGAATAACTGTTAGGACTGCGAATCCCCAACGACCGCTGAGCGACTCCTTCGCTGCTTTTTTTAATTGAGATGACATGAGTAAGGTCCTCCTTGAAAAATAAGTTCTCACCTTACTCTACGGCTAATAACTTCTAATGTTTCACTGCTTTTTCAATAATTTCCCCTCTTGTTTCTGTTTCAACCAAGCGCGCTCAAGTTGCCGCTCACACGCTGTATATAACGAACGTCGACCGTCGAGGCGTTCCATCGCGAATGGAATACCATGCTTTTTCGCCTGAGCGATGACATGTGCACTCGCTGCATGAGAGACACGGCTCGTCACGACGACGATCGCGTCCGTCTTTTTGGCGAGACAAGCAATCTTTTTCGCGGACTGTGCGTCCCCTGCTAGATGAATTAATTCGATCCCCGTCGGCGCAAAGAACTCACGATAGACAGCGGTCTGTTGTTCGTTTCCAACGATAACAAGACGCATGCCTGTGAAGCGCGTGAAATCTAACGGTGTCTTATCAACGAAATCCATCAATTGTCCCGGTACGGCTGTTGTTACGATCGGTTCAATCGTTTGCTCTTTTGGCATACGGACGCGACGCTGCGCTTTTTTAGCTTTCGGCATCGGTTGTCGTTTCATTTTTCGTGCATACCGATTTGACTTTTTTGTTGTCACAGGCGTCTTCACTACCGGTTGTTCTATCGTTGACGGATGGTTGGATGATGCGTTGACGATCGGCTCTTCATACGTGAACGAATGCTTCCAAGCAATCGTTAATGTATCCTTCCGTCCCCGCCACATGACGAGATCGACAAGTTGCCCTGCTTCTAGTCGGAAATAGCGCATGTCTTCTACCGGTACAACATAATAAAACGATCTGCCCGACTCATCTTGCAGTGGACCATTCACCGTTTCCTCAATGATTCCATGTGCTTTGACGATTGCTTGTTCAAACACGACACGTTCCGGATTCTCTCTCATTCGCTCCGTCGAGACGACGGCTTCGATACGGCATATCGTTTTTTGATCATCCTGACGATCGACACGGACCCGGACTTCCATGCCGTGCTCGAGATTCCAATCGCGGACGTCTCGTTCTGAAATATGACTGCCGGACCACTCTAGTAAAGTACCGCCTTTTAACCCCCGCTGAAACGTATAGGCATAACGTTGCTTGCGTACTGGCTCGACCGGTACTTGCGGTGGCATTACGATGGTCTGCTCTAGCTCTATTGCTTCATCGATGACCAATGTTTCTTGAACGTCGCGCGGTGCATAATACGCTGACATCTTGACCCATTCATCGATTCCGTTTACTTCGTCGAGCCAGAGTTGCCAATCTTCATACCGCTCCACGGCCGCTAATTTCATCTGTACCAATTCAGTTGCTCGTTCCATCACCTGTTGCATCATCCATGACCACTTCCTTTGCGTTTTTTTCACTATAGCAACGAAAAAACGCGGAAGTAGTTCAAAAAAACAGCCTGGTTATTTTTTTGTTTAGGTACGTTGTTGAATTTCCACAGCCGGATCCTGACGCTTGTATTTTGCGACGATGACGATCAAAACTGTGATGATCACAAGCAGGAACCAAGAAGACAATTTTCCAAGATCAACGACTGCCCATCCGCCTTCTTGATGCGGATAGACCCAGCCTTTAAAGAACGTTACGATGTTCTCCGCGATCCAAATGAAAAAGGCGATCAATAAAAAGGACAGGACGAGCGGCATCCGGTAGATCGTTTGCTCGATCGTAAAATGAACCCATGACTTATAGAAGACGAGAACGACGAGGACCATCAATAGCCAGCGTGCATCGAAGATCCAGTGGTGGGTGAAGAAGTTGAGATAGACGAGACTCCCGACGCTGATCGCAAGCCAAGGTGGTGGAAATGCTATGAATCGTAAATGAAATCGCCGAAACGCCTGGCAGACATAACTCGCGACGCTTGCGTACATGAATCCTGCATACAAGGGAACACCAGCCACTTTCGTTAAAGCGTCTTCCGGATAACTCCAAGACCCGACGTTCACTTTGAACAGTTCAAGTGCTAGACCGATGACGTGAAACAATAAGATCAGTTTGAATTCCTCCATCGTTTCATAACGTGTGACGAGTAAGACGATTTGAACGAGAATACACCATAGCAACAGGAGATCATATCGAGCAACCGGTTCAGTAGGAAGATAACGTGAAAGAGCAAGCGCTGCGAAAATCATCACGGGAAAGACGCAACAGATGGCTTCTATATATGTAAAACGAATCAGGTGCCGGATCGCTTTCATTCGGTCATCTCCTTTTTTCTTCAGTATACGTGTCTCACTCCTTCTTCCCCTCCTTCTTAGGATGGAAAAAACGGAAAATTTCGTCTTTCTTCTTCCACTTTCCTCATGATACAGTTAACGAATCAATTATTTTAAGAAATGAGGTGCCAGACATGACGCGTCATCGCGCTTCCTGGTTGTTACGCGCTACGTTAAAGTGGGGACTCTTCCTGCTTGGTTTATTTTTACTCGCTCTTGGCTCATCGATGATGATCACGGCTGAACTCGGTGTCTCGACGTGGGATGTATTGCATCTTGGTCTCCAAAAGAAGACGCCACTATCCGTCGGAACGATCATCTTACTTGTTGGTCTATTACTCGTTTTCGTTAAGTACGCATTAGACCGCGTCACACCGCAAATCGGAACGCTCGTCAATGCAATTTTCGTTGGTGTCTTCATGAATCTTGTGCTTGGTTCTCATCTCTTACCCTCTTTTGAATCGATCTGGTTGAATACACTCTGGCTGATTTTTGGCATCTTTATCATTGGGATGGGTGCTGGTCTGTATGTCGCTGTCGGATACGGAGCCGGTCCACGCGATGGGTTGACATTGACACTTGCAGAGCGCTTCGGAACGTCGATTCGTCTGATGCGGACGATCATGGAAGTCACTGCATGCGGCATCGGTTGGTTGCTTGGGGGACCTGTTTTCTTCGGTACGATCCTCTCGATTTTCTTAATCGGACCGTTCCTGCAATTTTGGTTGTTCTATTTCCGCCGGATCATTGCAGCGATTGATGCAAAAGGACTTTCAACGTCTGAACGCCAAATTAGCTAAGTCGCCTGACTCGATATCATTCTGCGTGAATGATATCTTTTTTTATGTCAGAAGCAGATAAGTTGCGCCATCAAAATAAACACGTTATATTCGTTTACATATCAATCTTTGATACGTCAAAGGTTTCTTCGAACGAAGGGAAGGATGTGATGGATTGAGTATTTCCTGCACTGAAAAAGGGCGTTTGATCTATGCACTCGTCTCCGTCAATAAGACGATTGCTCAAAAATTCGATCTCTGTACGGATGGTTTCAGTCAGACTCGAATGGATCTACTTGCTCAACTACAAGTCGACCAAACAATCAGTCAAAAAGAATTGCAAAAACGCGTCAATGTCGATCACGCGGCGGTGACCCGTCACCTCAAACACCTGGAATCGACCGGGATGATTGCTCGCGAGCGTTCAGCCGCTGACAATCGGGTGATTCTTGTTTCCTTAACGGAACAAGGGGCGACGCGCATTGCACGATTACGCGAACAAAAAGATGAGTTCCTCGAAAACTTACTCGAAGGATTCTCTGCTGAAGAACAACGGACGTTAGCTGAGATGATTCAACGCATCGAAGCGAACGCCGACACATTACCTAAATTAAAAGAGGAGTCGATTTAATATGGCAACGCAAACAACAACAGACTTCATGGAAATCGTCAAAGGACGTCGCTCGATTCGTAACTACGATACAGACGTGAAGATCTCAAAAGAAGAAATGACACAAATTCTTGAAGAAGCAACACTCGCACCTTCTTCTGTCAACATGCAACCATGGCGTTTCCTCGTCATCGATAGC
>Ga0308160_10001590_pt1 | contig 31110 bp, 27 predicted proteins | sample PhyFR1_FD_201036 | JGI IMG/M metagenome (GOLD analysis project Ga0308160, IMG submission 201036) | Phyllosphere microbial communities from UC Gill Tract Community Farm, Albany, California, United States - DLSLF.R1 | ecosystem: Host-associated > Plants > Phyllosphere > Unclassified | place: USA... | reverse complement strand
GCCGTGCAGGTCGGATCACTCTCAAATTGGGAAGGGGTCGCCGTGGTCGGGCTGCAGAACCCGACCGTGGGGGCTGTAGTAGTGGGATATCCGGGTACGAGGGGCCGTGGTGGGTGCGGATGGTCGGCTTGTGCAGCGGTGTCGGTGCGCGGAGCGCTGGGGAGGGCCGCGCGGCTGGCCGCGCTCGGAATACGGCAGGAGTCTGGTCGGGGTGCGCGGCGGCGTGCGGCTGCGGAGGCCGTGCGGGCCGGATCACTCTCAATTTTGAGAGTGCGGCGGGATGGCGGGGGCCCGCGGTGACGGTGTCGGCGCGCGGAGCGCTGGGGAGGGCCGCGCGGCTGGCCGCGCTCGGAATGCGAGAGGGATCTGGTCGGGGCGGGCGGCGGCGTGCGGCTGCGGCGGCCGCGCGGGCCGGATCGCTCTCAAATTCGGAGGGGGTTCCGTGGTCGGGCTGCAGAACCCGACCGTCGGGGCTGTAGTAGTGGAAGATCCGGGTACCAGGGGGCGCGGCGCGGGCGGATGGTCGGCATGTGCAACAGGGGCGGGGGAGGCGGGGGTTCCGCGGGCGGGAGGCGTCGGGTACCGTAGGTGGGTCGGCTCAAGACACCGCGCCTGTGGCGCGAACCGATCGGGCGCTGAGTACAGCGACGATCACGCATAGAGGGTTTGTCAGTCTTGTGGGCCGGATTCTCGACGGATGTCGTCGAGATGAATTCACGAACGTGAACGGTCCTGGCCAAAGGCTGCCCGGGTATCACCTCGCGTCACCGCACAAGCCCGGAGAGAACCACCATGCCCCCCTACGACAAGACGCCTTCGCGCGCCCGCAACGACGACGGCCCCCGCGGCGGCGGCTCCAAGAGCCCCAAGCACCGCGGCCACCGCCCCGACGAGGCCGGAGCCCCCGCCCGCAAGGACCGCTGGAACAGCGACGCCCGCGCCGAGCGCCGCGGCGACGCCCCCCGCACCGGTGGCGGCCGCCCCAACTGGGAGCCCCGCGAGAAGACCGGCAACAGCCGCTTCGCCCCCCGCGACCACGACGCCCGCAACGGCGAGCGTGGCCGTGACGGAGGCGCCCCCCGCTTCGGGCGGGACGGCGGCCGCGAGGCAGCCCGCGCCGGCCGCGACGGTCGCCCCAGCCGCCCCTGGGAGCGTTCGGAGCGCCCGGCCCGCGACGACCGTGGCGGCCGTGACGACCGCGGCGGCCGCGACGACCGCGCCCCGCGCGGCTACGACCGCGACGCGCGCCCCCAGCGCGACGACCGCGCCCCGCGCAGCTGGGACCGCGACGCGCGCCCCCAGCGCGACGACCGCGCCCCCCGCTCGTACGACCGTGACGAGCGCCCCGCCCGCCGCGACGACCGCGCTCCGCGCAGCGACGCCCGCACCGACCGCCCCCAGCGCTCGTTCGACCGCGACGACCGCGCACCCCGCAGCTTCGACCGCGACTCCCGCACCGATCGCCCCCAGCGCTCCTTCGACCGCGACTCCCGCAGCGACCGCCCCCAGCGCAGCTTCGACCGCAGCGACCGCCCCCAGCGCTCCGACCGCGGCAGCGACTTCTACCCCCAGCGCGACGCGGGCCACTACTCGCCCGAGGACGACGTCAAGCTCGAGAAGCTGCAGGCCGCCGTGGTCACCGCGGCCGACGTCGAGGGCGTGAGCTTCGGCGACCTGGGCCTCGGCGACAACATCGAGCGCCAGCTGGCGTCGATGGGCGCCGCCGCTCCGTTCGCCATCCAGGCGGCGACGATCCCCGACGTGCTGGCCGGCAAGGACGTCCTCGGCCGTGGCCGCACCGGCTCCGGCAAGACGATCGCCTTCGGCGCTCCGCTGGTCGAGAAGCTGATGGAGAACAACGGCGCCAAGGGCCGCAAGCCCGGCCGCAAGCCGCGCGCGCTCATCCTCGCCCCGACGCGCGAGCTCGCGATGCAGATCGACCGCACCGTGCAGCCCATCGCCCGCTCGGTCGGCCTCTTCACGACCCAGGTCTACGGCGGCGTGCCGCAGGCCCGCCAGGTCGGCGCCATCAACCGCGGCGTCGACATCGTGATCGGCACCCCTGGTCGCATCGAGGACCTCATCGACCAGGGCCGCCTCGACCTCAGCGAGGTCACCATCACGGTGCTCGACGAGGCCGACCACATGTGCGACCTGGGGTTCCTCGAGCCGGTGCAGCGCATCATCCGCGAGACCGCCGACGTGAAGCCGAACGGCGACCGCGCCCAGAAGCTGCTCTTCAGCGCGACCCTCGACAAGGGCGTCGCGAAGCTCGTCGACGAGTTCCTCGTCGACCCGGCCGTGCACGAGGTCGCCGGCGAGGACCAGGCCAGCGCCACGATCGACCACCGCGTGCTGCTGATCGAGCAGCGCGACAAGACGGCCGTCATCGAGCAGCTCGCCTCCGGCCCGGGCAAGACCCTCGTCTTCGCCCGCACGCGCGCCTTCGCCGAGCAGCTCGCCGACCAGCTGGAGGACGCGGGCATCCGCGCCACCAGCCTCCACGGCGACCTCAACCAGGCCCGTCGCACCCGCAACCTGCAGATGCTCACCAGCGGCCGCGTGAACGTGCTCGTCGCGACCGACGTCGCCGCCCGCGGCATCCACGTCGACGACATCGAGCTGGTCGTCCAGGCCGACATGCCCGACGAGTACAAGACCTACATGCACCGCTCGGGCCGCACGGGCCGCGCCGGCAAGGAGGGCACGGTCGTGACGCTGATCACGCGTCAGCGCCGCCGCCGCATGGAGGAGCTGCTCGACCGCGCCGAGATCGACGCCGAGATGATCGAGGCCCGCTCCGGCGACGCCCTGCTCGACCGCCTCGCCGGCGCGGGCGCGTAACGAGAGCGCAGCACCACGGCACCCGACGGGCGCTCACCTCACGAGGTGGGCGCCCGTCGTCGCGTGCGGGGGCCCGAGGGAGGCACGGGGCGGCCCGCCCGCACCGCCCGCGTCACGGAGGCGGGACCGCCCCTAGGCTCGCGAGGTGCCCCCGACCCGTGAACGCCCCGGCCTGGTGCCGGTGCTCGTCCACGACCGCCGGCGCTGGTACGTCGTCGACCCCGCGCTGACGCCCGATGCGGCCGCCGACGCCGTCGCCGAGCTGCGCCGGTCCGCGGCCCCGACGAACGTCGGGCGCGCGCGGCGCGTGCTGCGGTGGACGCCGCTGGTGCTGTTCGTCGTCACCACGGTGGTCGGGGGCGTCGCCGTCGTGGTCGGCGTGGAGGCGCTGCCCCTCACCGAGGAGTTCGGCACGACGTCCCTCGAGGTCGCCGGTGTCTTCGCCGTCCTCATCGGCGCGATCGCCCTCGCTGTCAGCGTCACCGACCGTCTCGCGCCCGACCTCGGCGACCCCGCTCCCTCGGCGCAGGTCGTCCCGATGCCGCGTCGCGTGCTCTCCTGGCTGGGCGACGGCACCCCGGCCGAGGCGGTCTGGCGCGTCACCGCGGCCGTCGGGCTCCTCGAGGAACTCCGCTCCGCGCGGTGGGAGATCCTCGACGTCACCCGCGCGGAGACGGACGAGGAGGAGGGCGCCGAGGGCGACGTCGACGCCCGAGCCGTCGCGGCCCTGCTCGCCGCCGAGGCCGCCGCCGTCGACGACCTCGCGGCCGTCGCAGCCGAGACCGGCTACGTGCCCTCCGGCGCCGAGCGTGAGGTCGACGCGTGACGGCGTTCCTCACCATGCCACGGTGCGACGGGGCGTGGTCCTGGTTCGTGGCCGACCCGTCGTTGCCCGTCGCGGAGGTGGCGGAGGAGCTGCGTCGACGGGGCACGCTCCCGGTGCCCTCGCCGTGGTGGCTGCGCTGGCTGCACGTCGCCGCCGCCGTCGCGGGGGCGATCGGAGGCGTCGCCGTGGCCAGAGGTGTCGCTGACCTGCACGAGTGGGCGTCGCTCGGCGCCGCGGCCCTGCTCGGAGCGGGGGTCGCTGCCCTGGTCGTCGCCCTCTGGCCGACCGCCGCGCGTGTCCCCGCCGCGGACGCCGCCTCAACGGCCCTGCGCCGGGCCGTCCGCGACGCCCTCGACGGTGACGGCGTCGTCACCGTCCCCGTCGAGTTCCGCACCTGGGCCGAGCAGCACGACCCGCCCGTGCCGCACGACGACCTCGCGGAGCTCGCCCGGCGGCTCTCCGACACGGAGGACGCCGCCGACGAGCTCGACCTGTGGCGGCTGGTCGTGCACGCCGACACCTCGCCCCGCGCCTTCGCCTTGGTCGACCCGATCTACCTCGAGCACCACGCGGCGGCCCGGGCACGGCTCGACGAGCTGGCCGACCGGCTGGGCTTCACGGTGCCGGCGAGCTGCCTGCCGGAGTCGCTCCGCTGACGACGCAGGCGGTCCGCGCAGGCCGACCCGCGCCTCCCCGGGCTCGCCGGGGTGGCCGGGCTAGCGGCGGTCGAGCAGCCCGCGCACGAACGACGCCTGGCCGAGGTGCTGCTGGCAGTCGCCGAGGATGCTCACGAGCCGCGCCCCCGCCGTGACCGGCGGGTCCCACTGCTCGTCGACGACGTCGTCCCAGGAGGCGGCGTCCAGGTCGTCGAGGTAGCCGCGGGTGCGCAGGGTGACCGCCTCGAGGTAGGCCACGAGCAGGTCGCCCTCGACGCGCACCGAGGCGACGTCGGCGGGCGACATGCCGTAGCCCATCTCGGCGGGGGAGAAGGGCAGGCCGAACGACCCGACCCAGCCGTCGACCGACCACACCTCGTCGCTGCCCGCGAGGTCGGCGACCTGCACGTCCTGACCGCGCGCGGTGTGCCAGACGAGCCAGGCGATCGTGTTGGCCTCGGGGTCGGCCCGCCAGGCGAGGTCGTCGACCGAGAGGCCGTCGACGGCCGAGCGGGCGATGGCGGGCAGGCGCGAGAAGGCGTCGATGAGCACGTCGGAGGGAGTCATCGCGCCACCCTACGACCGGCTGCGCGGGAGGGTCTGGCCGCGAGGAGCGCCGACCGGGGGCGGAGCTAGTCCAACGAGGCCGGAGCCTGCGCCGACCCCTCGGCCGCACCGGCAGCCAGGGCGGCCAGGTCGGCGTCCGCCTGCGCGGCCGACCGGACGAGGGAGTCGCCGATCGCGCGCATCGCCGCGGCCAGGAAGTCGAGGTGGTGCGGATCGACCGCGTCGCGGAACGCCCCGCGGTAGAACTCGTCGATCTCGTCGATGGCCTTGCGGCCCGCCGGGGCCAGCTCGAGCACGACGCTGCGCCGGTCGGTGGGGTGCGGGGCGCGGTGCACGAAGCCGGCGGCGCCGAGCCGGTCGATCAGGCTCGTGGTGGCGCCCGTCGACAGCTCGAGCGCCTCGGCGGTGGCCTTGGGCGTCGAGGCGGCGTTCTCGCCGACGAAGCGGAGGCAGCGCAGGTCGCTCGTGCCGATGCCGTAGTAGGTGGCGACGAGGCGCTCCACGCGCTCGTTCTCCTTCTGCAGGGCACGGAACGCGTCGAGGACGCCCGACACGTCGAGCAGCCCGTCGTCGTGGAGGGGAGGCGCGGCGCCGGCGGGCGGCTGGGGGGAGACGTCGGTCATGGGGTGGGCTCCGGGGCCTCGGGGGCGGGTCGTGCGCGAGCGTGCGGGGCGACACGGTGCGGGGGGTCACGACGAGGGGCGAGGTCGACGCCCGCCGAGGGCGGGGAGCGAACTGCCTCGACGACGAGCATAGCTCGGATGACGAGTAGTTCACCCGTCGAGCCATGTCCCCTTGAGTGGGGGCATGCTTCGGCTTGCGTGCTACTCGGGAGACAAGTAACTTGATTGTCGTACCACTTGAGAGGCCAACCACTCGGATACCGAGCAAATTGTTCTCCGAGGCTCTCCCCCCAACTTCCCGTTCCACCCCAACCACCTGGAGCTCCCCATGTCGCGTCCCACCCCCCGCATCGCCCGCCTCGCCGCCTGGATCGCCATCCCCGCCGCCCTCGTCGCCTCCGGCCTCGTCGTCTCGCAGGCCTCCTACTCGGCGTTCTCGTCGACCACGGCCAACCCGACCAGCAACTGGACCGCGGGCAGCGTCGCCCTCACCGACGACGACGGCGGCACCACGGCCGACGGCTCGACCGGCGCCGCGATGTTCCAGGCCACGAACCTCAAGCCCGGCTCGACCGGCTCCAAGTGCATCGCGGTCACCTCGACCGGCTCGCTCGCCTCGGCCGTGAAGCTCTACAGCAGCAGCTACTCGACCACCAAGGCCCTCGGCGACAACATCACGCTGAACATCACGCAGGGCACCGGCGGCGGCTTCGGCTCCTGCACCGGCTACACGCCCGCCCAGGGCGCCGCGGGCGCCGTCTACTCCGGCACGGTCGCCGGCCTCAGCACCGCCGCCACCAACTACGGCAACGGCGTCGGCACCTGGGCGACCGTCGGCGGCACGACCCCCGAGGTCCGCACCTACCAGGTGACCTACACGGTCAACGCCGCGGCGACCAACGCCCAGCAGGGCGGCACCGCCGCGATCGCCCTCACCTGGGAGGCGCAGAACAGCTAGTCGCCCGGCCGCCGGCCCCGACAGCCGGCGGCTCCGACCGCTGAGAGCTCCACCGACTCCCGTCGCCGCTCCTCCCCCCTGCGTCGCGACGGGCCCCACCTCGCCGCCCGCCCCGACCCCCCGCGGGGCGGTCGGCGAGGACCTCCTCCGGCCCCCTGAATCGGCCGGAGGAACAGCAGCACCGCAGGACGCCCGATCGCCCGCGACGCCGCACCGCACCGCACGACAGCACCACAGCACCACCCGGCCCCCCACCTCGCCGGTCGCACGCCCACCCCGAGCACCACCGCACCGCCCCCGACGCACCACCGCACCACCGCCCCGCCCGACCCGGAGCGCAGCACGACAGCAGCACCGCAGCACCGCAGCACCGCAGCACGACAGCACTCACCACGCACGCACCACGAGACCACGAGGCACGCCATGACCACCTTCGACTTCCTCAGCCCGGCCACCGCCGCGGCGCAGGTCGCCGGGTCGCGGCGTGCCTCTCGGTCGTGGTCGCACTGGCTCCGCCTGCTGGTCGGGGTGCTCTCGCGCACCGTCCTCGCCACCGTGGTGGGCCTCCTCCTCTGGGCCGCCGTCCCCGCCGTGATCGGCTGGACCCCCACGACGGTCATGACCGGCTCGATGGAGCCGCGCATCCACCCCGGTGACATCGTGGTCGCGAAGCCCGTCGCCGAGTCGGCGATCCGCCAGGGCCAGGTGCTCCTCTTCCAGGACCCCGACCGGGCCGACCACCTCCGCCTGCACCGCTACCTCGACAACGGCGAGGGCACGACCATCGTCACCAAGGGCGACGCCAACCCGCAGGCCGACAGCACCCCGGTCGCCCGCGACGCGGTCGTCGGCGTCGGCTACCTGCGCGTGCCGTACCTCGGCACGCCCTTCGTCTGGGCCCAGGGCGGCCAGACCGGCCACCTGCTCGTCACGGGCAGCCTCCTGATGCTGCTCGTGCTCGGCGCCCGCGCCGACCGCTACCTGCTCAAGGGCCTGGAGGGCCCCGAGGAGTCGCCCCGCACCTCCCGCCGTCCGGTCGCCCTGGCCGGCGGTCGCGTGGCCGCCCGCCGCAGCGTCCGTCGCGCGGCCCGGCTCCGGGTCGCCGGCAGCACGCTCGCCGTGGTCGGCCTCGTCTCGGGCCTCGCTGTGACCCTCGTCGTCTCCGGCGGCGCCGGCGCCGCCTTCTCGGCCCAGGTCGCGAACCCGTCGAGCGCCTTCGGCGCCGCGTCGACCTTCGACTGCCTCACCGACGCGTACAACGACCAGACCTCGTTCGGCTTCTCGTACAACGAGACGTCGGGCACGACCACCACCGACGGCAGCGCGTTCGCCCGCGTCGGCACCCTGAGCTCCGGCGCCTCGTTCGTCGGCGGCTCGTGCGCGGCGAACTCCAGCCCGTCGCTGCAGCTCGACGGCACCTCGGGCCAGGTCACGACGGCCGTCATGCTCGGCGGCCAGCCCTCGTTCACGGCCGAGACCTGGTTCCGCACGACCACGACCCGCGGCGGCGCGCTCGTCGGCTTCTCGTCGGCCCAGACCGGCACCACCACGACCACCGACCGCGCCCTCTACATGACGAACACCGGCGCCCTCGCGCTCGGCGTCCGCCCCACGACGAGCACGGTGAAGACGACCGTCACCCCCCGCGCCTACAACGACGGCGCCTGGCACCACGTCGTCGCGACGCTCTCGAGCACCGCCGGCGTCGTCATCTACGTCGACGGCCAGGCCGTCGTCACCGACACCACCTCGAAGACCGCCCAGGCCGCCACGGGCTACTGGCGAGTCGGCTACGTGCCGCTGACCGGCCTCGGGTCGGCGCCGACCAGCAGCTGGTTCGCGGGCCAGGTCGACGGCAGCACGATCTACAACAACTCGGCGCAGACGGCCTCGCAGGTCCAGGCGCGGTTCGCGGCCGGGCACTGACGCACCGCGTCTCCTCGGGGGCTCGACCCGCGCCTCCTCGGGGCGGCCCCCGCTCTGGGAGACTGGCCGGATGCCCCTCCAGATCAACGACGTCTACGTCGACGGCCGCCTGCACGCGTCGCACGACACCCTCGACGAGACGTACGCGGCGCTCGCCGAGACCGGCGGCACCGCGTGGGTCGTGCTCAGCGAGCCCGACGCGGCCGAGCTGGCCTCGCTGCAGCGGCGCTTCGACCTGCACGAGCTCGCCGTCGAGGACGCCGGCTCGGGCCACCAGCGCGCCAAGCTCGAGCGGTACGGCACCACGCTCTTCGTCGTCGTGCGGCCCGCGGTCTACCTCGACGACGAGGAGACCGTGGCCTTCGGCGAGATCCACGGCTTCGTCGGGCCCGACTTCTTCATCGGCATCAACCACGTCTCGCACATCGACGCCCGGCACGTCGCCCGCAGCGTCTCCCGGCTGCGCACGAAGCCCGACCTGCTCGGGGCCGGGCCGCAGGCGATGCTCTGGGCCCTGCTCGACGCGGTCGTCGACGCCTACAAGCCGGTCATCGACGGCCTCGAGAACGACATCGACGAGATCGAGCAGCAGCTGTTCTCCGGGGCGCCCGGCGTCGCGCGGCGCATCTACGAGCTGTTCGGCGAGGTCAGCGACTTCCAGAAGGCGTCGCGGCCGCTGATCGCGATGCTCGACGGGCTGCTGCGCGGCGGCGAGAAGTACGGGCTCGGCACCGAGCTCGAGCGGCGGCTGCGCGACGTGCAGGACCACGTCATCCGCGTCGTCGACCGGGCCGACACCTTCCGCGCCGTGCTGCAGAACGCGCTCGCGCTGAACGCCACGCTCGTCGCCCAGGACCAGAACGAGGTCACCAAGCGCATCTCGGCCTGGGCCGCCATCCTCTTCGCGCCGACCCTCGTCGGCGCGATCTACGGCATGAACTTCGACGTCATGCCCGAGCTGCACTGGACCCTCGGCTACCCGTTCGCGCTCGGGCTGATGGCCGCGATCGGCGGCGGGCTGTGGGGGGCGTTCCGCCTCAAGCGCTGGCTGTAGGGGCGCGGGGCCGGGTGCGCGGGGGCACCCGCGGGCCTCGAGGTGACTCGTTCTGGGTGCTCGGCGCGGGCGAGGGCCCGGAACGGGTCACCTCGGAGGGTGGGGGAGGCGTGTCAGCGCTGGTAGAGGCGGCGAGGCTCCACGACAGCGTCAGCCGCTCCGGGGTCGAGGACCATCGCGACCGCGGCGTCGCCGTCGAGGTGCGCCGGGAAGTTCAGTCGGGTGAACTTGCCTGTCGGGTCGTCCGGTGACACGGGGACGGCGACGGACGACCTGTGCAGGGCCTCGACGAGGACGTGTCGTCGATCGTCGTCGAGGGCCTGCCCTCGGTGGTCTCGGAGGACGACCTCAGCCCGGACCGCCGACCCGGCAGAGAGGCGCAGGGTGACGATCGACGGGCGGCCCCGCCGACGGACGACGCCGATCTGCGCGGCGTCCACGGCGGGGAGTGGGACGGTCCGAGCGCCCGATCGGAGGCTGTCCGAGCCGAGCGACACCGCGGCGACCGGCCACCGACGGGCCCGGACCAGGACGGTGGCGACGACCAGCATGACCGGCACGACGACCGCGGCCGCCAGGCCCCCGGCGAAGGGCAGATCGAACAGCCGCGTGAGGAACCAGGCGATCTGCATGACGTTGACGGCCAGGAGGACGAGGAGGAACCACTGGACCCCGGCCCAGGGCGCCCACCAACGGCGCTCGCCGAGCGTCACCCAGCCCTGGGGCAGGGCGGCGGCGGCGGCGGTGTCGCCGGGGTCGGCCACGTCAGTCGGCTCGGATCACGCGGCGGGCCGTGCGGACGTCGGGGCCGAGCCGGGTCAGGTGCTGCTCCAGGTCGGCGACCGCCGCCTCCAGCTGGTCGTCGGTGAGCGGGTCGAGCGCGTCGAGGATGAACAGGGCCGACGTAGTGTCGTCGCGGAGCGCGGTGCGCGGGCCCTGCCGCCAGTTCCAGCGGCGGCAGGTGACGCCCTCGTCGTCGCACCAGACGACCTCGCCGGCGTCGGGGTGCTCGGTCACGGGCTCGCCGCCCGCGCTCGTCTCGAACGCCTCGTCGCCGACGGCGCGGACGAGGCGGGGCGCTCCGACGTAGCGCGAGAGGTCCTCGCCGCCGAGCGGGATCGCGTGCGAGACCGAGACGGCGTTGTAGAGGTCGGTGAGGCGGTTGACCCGCGGCAGGCCGGACTCCGCGCGGCGGATGAGCGCCTCGGCGCTGTTGCGCGTCCGCTGCGGCTTGGCGCCGAACGCCCGGTACGCGTCGCGCCAGGCGGCGACGTGCGGCAGCTGGTCGACGGGCGTCTCCGCCAGGGCCGCGGCGGCCGACCGCTCGGCGGCCTGCAGCAGCGCCTCGCTCTCGTCGTCGCTCGGGCCGGGCACGATGCCGTCGACGGCCACGAGCGCGGCGCGGTAGTCGGGCCGGAGCGCGAAGACGGCGGGGTCGACGGAGGCGGCGGCGAGCAGGCCGGGGAGGTCGCGGTCGGTCATGGGCCCAGCTTGCCACGGGGCGCGCGAGGTTCTCTCGGGTCGGTACCCTGGCGACGTCGCAGGGTGCGACGCGAGCAGGGGGAACGACATGAGCGACGACGGACGGAACGGCCAGGGCGGGCAGGGCCAGGGCCAGGGCCAGGGACAGGGCGGCGAGCAGGGGCAGCAGCCCGGGGAGGCGCCGCGCTGGCCGTACGGATCGCAGCCCGCGGAGGGCCAGCCGCGACTGAGCCCGCAGGCGCCGTCGGGGCAGCACCCGTACGGCGAGCAGTCGCCGTCCGGGCAGCAGCCGTACGGGCAGCAGCCGTACGGCCAGCAGCCGTACGGCCAGCAGCAGCCCTACGGCCAGCAGCCCGCTGCCGCGGTCGCTCTGCCCCAGCCGCTCTACGGCACCCCCGTCCCGTTGGCCGCCGACGGCACGGTGCCGCTCTGGGCGCCCCTCTACGGTGCGGGGCCGATCGAGTCGACCAAGCGCTTCTTCCAGAAGTACGCGACGTTCTCGGGGCGGGCGAGCCGCAGCGAGTACTGGTGGGCCGTGCTGGTCAACACCGTCGTCTTCATCGTGCTCGGCATCGGCGGAGGCATCGCCGGCGCAGCGGGCGCCACGACCGCGGTCGACGGCACCTCGCAGCCGGGCCCCGGCTTCTACCCGTTCGGCATCGTCCTGGCGCTGGTCGCGGTCGGCACGATCATCCCGTGGCTCTCGATCGGCGTCCGTCGCCTGCACGACGTCGACCTCAGCGGCTGGCTGATCCTGCTCAACCTCGTGCCGTACCTCGGCAGCTTCGTCATCTTGATCCTGTCGGTGCTCGGGCCGAAGCCGGGCGGGGCGCGCTTCGACGTGCCCGCTCCCCAGGGGGCCGCGCCGCGCCTCCCGCAGGCCTGACCCACCGCCGAGGCCCCCGGGAGCGCGCTGACGACAGCGCGCTCCCGGGGGCCTCGGCGTGCCCCGGGGCCCGGGCGGTGCCCTAGAGCGCGACCGCCTCGATCAGCACGAGCTGCTCGGGGAAGAGGACGGGCGCCTGCACGCCGCCGAGCCGCAGGGCACGGCCGCTCAGCACGACGCCGTCGAGGGCCCAGGCGAGCGGCGACTGGCCGGGCCCGGCCAGCGGGGCCGTCGGGCCGGAGAGGGCCACGCGGTAGTCGCGGTCGTAGTCGAGGCCGGGCAGCGTGACCGGGCCGGGCGGGTAGCTCGCGCTGGTGGCGACCTGGGTGAACGTGTAGAGCGCGCGGCCGAGGTCGGCCGCGACGACGCCGCGCAGGTCCATGCCCGCGTCGGGCAGGTCGGCGTGCACGACGGCCCCGGTGTGCAGCAGGTCGCGGTGGGCCTTGTGCGTGGCGATCCACGCGGCCAGCTCGTCGAGGGTCGCGTCGTCGACGTCGGGCGAGCTGATGTCCCACTCGACGCCGAAGTGGCCGGGCAGGGCGACGCCGGCGCGGAACGACAGGTCGTGGCGACGGCCGGTCGAGTGCGACCGGGGGCCGCTGACGTGCGCGCCCATCAGCTCGACCGGCACGAGCAGGCCGGTGTGCTTCTGGTTCACGAGGCGCTCGACGGGGTCGATGCAGTCGCTCGTCCAGATGCGGTCGGTGTGGTCGAGGACGCCGAGGTCGACGCGGGCCCCGCCGGAGGCGCAGCTCTCGATCTCGAGGCCGGGGTGCCGCGTGCGCAGCTCGTCGAGCAGACGGTAGAGGGCCACGACGTTCTCGTGGACCGCCGGCCGTGCGGGCGAGCCGGCCCCCGCCTCCAGCAGGTCGCGGTTGTGGTCCCACTTCAGGTAGGCGACGTCGTGGTCGCTCACCAGCGCGTCGAGCTGGCCGAGGACGTGGTCGAACGCGTCGGGGTTCGCCAGGTCGAGCACCTGCTGCTGGCGCGCGACGGCGGGCAGGCGGCCCTCGCCGGGCCCGAGGATCCAGTCGGGGTGCGCCCGGGCGAGCTCGCTGTCGGGGCTGACCATCTCGGGCTCGACCCAGATGCCGAACTGCATGCCGAGGCCGGTGACGTGCTCGATCAGCGGCGCCAGGCCGTCGGGCCAGACCGTCTCGTCGACCCACCAGTCGCCGAGCGACGTCGTGTCGTCGCGACGGCCGTGGAACCAGCCGTCGTCGAGCACGAAGCGCTCGATGCCGACGCGGGCCCCGGCGTCGGCCAGGGCGGTGAGCCGGGCGAGGTCGTGGTCGAAGTAGACGGCCTCCCACGTGTTGAGGGTCACCGGGCGCGGCGTCGAGGGGTGGCCGGGGCGGGCACGGAGGAGGCGGTGGAAGCGCGACGAGAGCCGCGTCAGCCCGTCGCCCCACGAGCCGATCGACCACGGCGTCTCGTAGCTCTCGCCCGGCCCCAGGCGGACCTCGCCGGGAGCGAGCAGCTCGGCGAGACGGGTGTGCGTCGCGCCCGTGACGATGCGCTCGACGCTGACGCGGTGGTTGCCGCTCCAGGCGAGGTGGGCGGCGTGGACGAGCCCGCGCTCGAACGCGAAGCCGGGCGTGCCGATCGCGACGAGCAGGGTCGCGTCGGCGCCGGGGCGGCCGCGGCGGCTCTCGCGGTCGTACCGGCCGACCGTCAGTTCGTGGCGCTGGGGCGTGCGCTCGCGGAGGTGGCGGCCCGTCGTGTCGAGCACCTCGCCCGCCGTGTGCGGCAGGGGGAAGCTGGCGGCGAGCTCGCCGAGCTCGTAGGTCGCGGCGGTGTCGAGGGCGGCGGCGGCCGAGGCATCGAGGTCTCGGGCGTCGTCGCCGGTCGAGCCGGCCGCGGTGTTGGTGAGGCGGAGGCGCTGGTGCAGCAGGCCGTGCACGTCGAGCCGCAGGGTGACGACGAGGCGCAGCTCGGCGGCGGGGTCCTCGGCCGTGACGGTGACGGTGGTGCCGGGGGAGCCGGCGATGCCGGGGGCGGCGGAGCCGGAGGCGCTGGAGTCGGAGGAGCCGGTCTCGCGGAGGTCGAGGTCGGTGACGGCGAAGGCGGGCGAGAAGGAGGCGCCGGCACGGCTGCCGAGGAGCCCCGGCGTGCCCTGCCAGCCGTCGGACTCGAGGGGCAGCAGCGTCAGGCAGGCGGGCTCGTCGATCGCGCCCGAGGTGCGCTGGGGGCGGGAGGCGAGCACGAGGCCGGCCAGGGCGGCGTCGCTCAGCTCGCCGAGGTCGGGGCCCCAGTGGACGATGCTGGGCAGGCCGGCGCCCGAGGTGTCGAGCACGAGGCTCGTGCCTCCCTGGCGGAGGTGGAGCTCGGGCGGGACGGCATCGGTGCGGCGCTGCATGGGTTAGTTCTATGACGGAAGGAATAGGGGTGTCAAGTCGACCTCGGGGCCCTCTCCACGCCTCCTTTCGGTCCACAGCGGAAGATATGCTCGGCGGACCGCAGACCCGCGGCCTCCGTGGGCCTGCTCACGGCCGCGACGACGCAGGAGGGTGCCCATGGCCACGACGGAGCCCGCGCTGAGCGAGTCCGGCCGGGAGCTGGTGCGCGAGGTGCTCATCCACGGGCCGATCGCGCGGGCGGAGCTCGGGCGTCGGCTGGGGCTGTCGCCCGCGAGCCTGACGCGGCTGAGCAAGCCCTTCCTCGACAGCGGGCTGTTCGTCGAGGGGGCCGTCGAGCTCGCCGGAGCCGTCGGCAGGCCCGCGAGGCCGCTCGACGTGCAGGCCGACCTGCAGCGCTTCGTCGGCGTCAAGCTGACCGGCGACCAGGCGTTCGGCGTGCTGACCGACCTCCGCGCGAGGGCGCTCGGCGAGCACGTCGCCGACCTGGCGGGTCGGTCGCCGGAGGAGGTGGTGGAGGCGCTGGTCGCGGTCGTGCGAGAGCTCACAGCGAGCTCGGGCGGCAGCGGCAGTGGCGTCGGCGTCGCCGGCCTCGAGGGCCTCGCGGGCGTCGGGGTGAGCATCGGCGGCAAGGTGACCGGGCAGCGGACGGTGCTGCGGGCGACGTTCCTCGCGTGGCGGGAGGTCGACCTGGGCGGGATGCTCGCGGAGCGGCTCGGGGTGCCGGTCGTCGTGGAGAACGACGTCGTGGCGCTGACCGAGGCGGAGCGCTGGTTCGGCCTCGGGCGCGGCGTCGACGACTTCGCGGTGGTGACGGTCGGGGCCGGCGTCGGCTACGGGCTGGTGGTCCACGGGCGGCAGGTCATCACGCCCGACACGGGCCTCGGCCTCGGCGGGCACGTCCCCCTCGACCCGACCGGGCCGATCTGCGTCGACGGGCACCGTGGCTGCTCGACGGCGATGCTGTCGACGACGAGCATGTGCGCCTCGGCCGCGGTGGGCCTCGGTCGGCCCGTCGCCTACGACGAGCTGCTGGCGCTCGCTGCCTCGGGCGACCCGGTCGCCGTGCAGGTCGTCGGCACGGCCGGCCGCTCGCTCGGCCGGATGGTCGCGGCGGTCGCGAACCTCACGATGGTCGGCACCGTGGTGCTGTCGGGCGAGGGCGTCGGCCTCGTCGACGTGCCCGTCGCCGCGACCGAGCTGCGCGCGGGCATCGCCGCCGACCGCGACCCCGACGCGTCGGAGGTGCGGGTGCTGACCGGCGCCGCGGACTTCGGGGCGTGGGCACGCGGGGCGGCGGCGGTGGCGGTCCAGGCGCGGATCGGGGCGCTCGGGGCGCTGGGGGCGTGAGTCGCGTGGGCCTGGCCGGGGCGGTCCCGGCCCTCGCGGTCAGTTGCCGAATTGGGGGGTTGAGCGGGCTGCTGAGCCCCTCAAAACGGCAACTGAGGTGCGCGGGCGCGGCGCTGGTGTGGGGCGGGGGCGGGGGCGACGAAGTGCCCCGATCTGGGGCTCGGCGGGGGCCGAGGGGCCAGATCGAGGCACCTGGATGGGCAGGGGGAGGCGCGTCAGCGGTCGAAGAGGTCGCCCAGGCCGGGGATCTGGAAGCTCTCGCCGAGGCCGCCGACCTGCTCGCCGAGACCGGTGAGGCCCTCCTCGCCGGCCTGCGCCAGGCCGTCGACGCCCTCCGTGAGGCCGCCGAGGCCCTCGCCGAGCCCGGCGATGCCCTCGAGCCCGAAGTTCTCGGCCAGGCCGCCGAAGTCGACGCCGTCCGCCAGCGCACCGGAGAGGAGCGGAGCGGCCACGCTGCTGACCGCGGCACCCGCCGCGACCGTCAGGGCGATCCCGCCGAGCGCGGCGACGCCGACCCCGGCCGCCGCGCCCGCCGCGAACTTCCCGGCGCCCGAGCCCGTGCGGGAGCCCGAGCCCGAGCCCGAAGTGCCGGCGCCGGTGCCAGCCCCAGCCCCGGCCCCGGCCCCGAACACCCGCCGCATCAGCCCGGGGTGCGCCGTCTCGCCCCGCGTCGCCGCGCGGGCGAGGTCGTCGGTGCCGCCGCTGCGGGGCTGCTCGTGGGCGGGCAGCTCCTCGCCGAGGCGGGCCTGCACGAGCTCGCGCTGCTCGGGCGTGAGCCGCGCGAACGCGTCGCGGTGCACCTGCTCGAGCTGCTCCGGCTCGGCTGTGCGCAGGAGGTAGTCGTACTTGCCGAGCGCGACGCGGTCGGCCTCGGAGGCCCGGACCTGCGGGGCGGCCTGCCCCGCCGACGGGGCGGACTGGCGGGGCTGCTGACCGGGGGCACGCCCCGGGGCCTGGCCCGCGCCTCCTGCACCCTGCTGGCGCTCGTCACCCGTGAGCTTGTCGGCCGCGGTGCGGACGAGGTCGCGCCAGTCCGTGCCGGAGCCGGGGCGTGAGCCGCCGCGGCCGCCGGTGGACGACGAAGAAGAGGAGGAGGAGGACGAGGACGACGAGTCGCCGAGCGCTTTCGCGGCGGCGCCCAGGAGGCGCTTGAAGTCGGGCATGGGCACATCGTGGCGGCCCCCGATGTGCAGACCCCCGGGAAGGGCTGCGCAAGTCATCCGAACCGGATGGTCCGCCCCGTCGTCGCCGCGGGCGGGCCGGGTCAGGGCAGGGGCGTCTCCGACCAGGTGCCGTCCTGTCGGCTGGCCGTGCCTCCTTGGCGGACGAGCTCCTGGGTGAAGGTGCCGTCGTCGGCGAAGGCGAGCGTGTGCATCGCGACGTCGTCGTCCCAGTCGGGCGACGGCCACGACAGGAAGACGACGGTGCGGGCGTCGAGCGACACCCACGAGCCGAAGTGGTCCTCGCCGGCGGAGACGATGCGGTACGAGCCGTTGTCGTGGAAGGTCAGCGTCGCCTCGACGAACGGCTTGTCGGGGTTCAGGGTCGTGTAGCTCAGCTCGAGCACGCGGGCGGTCTGGCCGAGGGGGACGGTCACGTCGGTCACGGGGCTCCTCAGGGTCGGGGGAGGCGGTCGTCGGCGACCGTAGGGGGCGTTCCCCTGACCGGGCTGGCAGTGGTCGTCGCGGGCTCGAGTGGTCACGAACTGCTCCTCCCGGCGGAGCTGTTCGTGACCACTCGGCGGGCCCCGAGGGCAGGGGCGGGGCGGACCGGGGCGTGGACCGGTCGGTCGGGGCCTGCGAGACTGAGGCGATGTCACCCGTGCTCGCAGTCCTCCCCGGTTCCAGCCCCGGCGCCTTCGACACCGGCGTCACGCTCGCCGGCTTCGTCATCGGCGTCATCGTCGTCGCGATGGTGGTGCTCATCGTGGTCAGGGTCGTGTCGGCCCGGCGACGGGGGATCAACCCGTTGACGTTCGACGCCGAGCTCGCGGCGAAGCTCCGCGACTCGTCGGTGCTGCAGCCCGAGAAGTCGGTCGAGGCGCGCCTCGCCGAGATCGACGACCTGCACGGCCGCGGGGTCATCACCGACGCCGAGCGGGAGTCGGCGCGGGCCTCCGTCCTGCGCGGGTGAGCGGGCTGGGGGCGGGGCGTGCTCCGGGGGCGGGGCCCGCGACTCCCTCAGGCCCCGCGCCGGTGCACGACGTCGTCGCCGGGGTGCCGGTGCGGCGGTACGCGGCGGCGGTGCCCGCCGGGGACGGACCCGAGGAGGCGCGGTCGGCCCCCGTGCTCGTCTGGGCCCACGGCGGAGGGTTCTTCCGGGGCGGACTCGACCAGCCGGAGGCGCACGAGGTCGCGTCCGCCCTGGCACGCCGCGGGGTCGGCGTGGTCACGGTCGACTACCGGCTGACGCCGTGGCCGCTCGTGGGGCGGGTCGGGTGGGCCGGGCGTGGGCGGACGCGGTTCCCGGGGCCGGTCGACGACGTGTCGGCGGTCTGGCGGAGCGTCGCGGAGGCCACGCCCGGCGGCGCCCTGATCGGCGGGGCGAGCGCGGGGGCGTGCCTCGCCGCGGCCGCCACCCTGAGGGCGATCGACGACGGGGCGGCGCCGCGCGGGGTCGTGCTCGGCTACGGCTTCTTCCACCCCGTGCTGCCGGTCGACCGGGCGCTGCAGCGGTCGGTGCGCGGGCACCGGCGGCTGTCGCACTCCCGCTGGGGGCTCGACCTGATGAACCGGAACTACGCCGGCACCGCGGCGGCGCTCGCCGAGCGGCACGCCTTCGCCGGCGGGCAGGACCTCGCCGGGTTCCCGCGCACGCTCATGGTCGACGCCGAGGCCGACTCGATGCGGGCCTCGGGTGACGCGTTCGCGCGCGAGCTGGCAGCGTCGGGCGCGGAGCTCGAGCGGCACGTGCTGCCGGGAACCCGGCACGCCTTCCTCGACCGGCCGCGGCTGGCGGAGTTCGGGGCGGCGGTGGAGCTCGTCGCGGGGTGGTGCCTGCGGGGGTGAGGCCGGTCCGGGGTCGGACTCGGGCGACCGGCGTCGGGGCGGTCAGCTCAGGGACGGGCGGCGACGGCGCCCACGGCGGCGGCCGACGACCGGGCGTTCGCTCCGAGCAGGCCGAGCACGAGGGCGACGACGGCGGCCGCGACCAGCACGACGATCATCGGCCAGGGGGCGTCGACGGCGAGGCCGACGACGACGAGCAGCACGCCGAGCACCGCGGCGGCGGCGGGCAGCGTCCACCCCGGCAGCCGGTTCGCCCGCGACGACCAGCTCGGCATCGTCGCCCACTCGTGCGCGGCGCGGCGCACGGCCGGGTCGGGGTGCGCCTCGCCGCGGCCCGCGAGGCGGACGACCTCGACGCGCGTGGCGGTCGGCAGGTCGGCCCAGGTCAGCGGGGCGGCGGGGGCGGTCACGGGGCGAGCGTAGCGGGCGGCCGGCGCAGGAGCGGGCGGTGGGCACGGGCGCGGGTGCCGGCGCCGGGCGCCGACGCCGACGCCGACGCCGGGCAGGGGTCGGCACCAGCGCGGGCACCGGAAGACGCGAGTGATCTCGCCCGTCGACCCGCGCCTCCCGCCTGTCTGCGTCGGTGCCCGGCCGATCTCTCTCAAATTTGAGAAACGGCCGTGCAGCGTGAGGCAGGGGCGGGGCCGTCGGGGGAGGAGGTCGGGGGCGCGTGGGGCAGAACGCGAGTGATCCGGGTCGTCGGCCCGCGCCTCCCGCCTGTCGTCGTCGGTGTCGGGCCGATCTCTCTCAAATTTGAGAGAACGGCCGTGCCGCGTGAGGCAGGGGCGGGGCCGTCGGAGAAGGAGGTCGGGGGCGCGGGGGGCAGAACGCGAGTGATCCGGGTCGTCGGCCCGCGCCTCCCGCCTGTCGTCGTCGGTGTCGGGCCGATCTCTCTCAAATTTGAGAGAACGGCCGTGCCGCGTGAGGCAGGGGCGGGGCCGTCGGAGAAGGAGGTCGGGGGCGCGGGGGGCAGAACGCGAGTGATCTGTGTCGTCGGCCCGCGCCTCCCGCCTGTCTTCGTCGGTCTCGCGCCGATCGCTCTCAATTTTGAGAAGGGGGGGGCAGGCGGACGGGAGTCGATGAGCGGGGAAGGGGCGGACCCGGGGAGGCGCGGGCCGGCCCGGTGCGACCGCGTAGGGATGCCGTGAGGAGGCTCCCGCCCCGACACCCCCGCGCACTATGCTGCGGGAGGCCCGCGAGGGCGCGCCCCGCTCGGGACGCACCCGCCACGGGCCCGGCGCACGGGCCCGACCCGCACGCACCACGCACCACCCCGCACCCCGCACCACCCCGCACGCCCGACCACGAACGCACGACCGAGAGGCAGGTGACTCGCGACATGACCGGTGATCATGATCGTCAGGGACGCCCTCGCCTCGTCGGCGGAGCGTTCCGGATCTGACCGCTCGGCCCGCTCCGCGGGTCGGCACCCGGCTCGGCCCGCCCCGGCGGCCGAGGCTCCCCGGCCGCCCCGGCCGCTCGCGCCCGCGCAGCTCGCGCCCGCGCAGCCCGCGCGCCCCCGCGCCCCCGCGCGCCCGCACCGGCCCTCCGTCGCTCGCTCCCCTGCCTCCTGCACCGACAGGAGACCCGCCCATGGCACTCATCGACAACGGCATCTACGTCGGCGGCACCCGCACGCGGACGCCCGCCGACCTCCGCGAGACCTACGCCGCCCTCGACGACACCGCGGGCGGCCTCGCCTGGATCGGCCTCTTCCGCCCCAGCCCCGCCGAGCTCGACTCGGTGGCGGCCGAGTTCGACCTGCACCCGCTCAGCGTCGAGGACGCCCGCAAGGGCCACCAGCGCCCCAAGCTCGAGCGCTACGGCGAGACCCTCTTCATCGTGCTGCGCTCCGCCTGGTACGACGACGAGCGCGAGGCGGTCGAGTTCGGCGAGGTGCACCTCTTCGCGGGGCCGCGCTTCGTGCTCACCGTGCGGCACGCCGAGCGCCCCGACCTCGGCCAGGTGCGCAGGCGCCTCGAGGCCGACCCGGAGTTCCTCGCCAAGGGGTCCGAGGCCGTGCTCAGCCGCGTGCTCGACGAGCTCGTCGACGGCTACGCCCCCGTCGTCGCGGGCCTGCAGGACGACATCGACGAGATCGAGGACGACCTCTTCGACGGCCAGGTCGACCCCGAGTCGTCGAAGCGCATCTACCAGCTGCTCTCGGAGGTGATCGGCTTCCAGCGCGCCATCGGGCCCCTGCCCGAGATGGTCGACTCGCTGCTGCGCGGCGCCGCCAAGTACGGCACCGACGACGAGGTGCAGGCGCAGCTGCGCAACGTGCTCGACCACACGATCCGCATCACCGAGCGCGCCGACACCTTCCGCGTGCTGCTCGAGAACGCCCTGACCCTGCACTCGACGCTCGTCACCCAGGAGCAGAACGACGCGATGCGCCGCATGACGAGCGCCAGCCTCGCCCAGGGCGAGGAGAGCCGCCGCCTCGCCCGCGCCTCGATGGAGCAGGGCGAGGAGGTCAAGAAGATCTCGTCGTGGGCGGCGATCCTCTTCGCGCCGACCCTCGTCGCGTCGATCTACGGCATGAACTTCGACGTGATCCCCGAGCTGCACTGGCGCTTCGGCTACCCGTTCGCGCTCGGGCTCATGCTGCTGCTCGGCGTCGCCCTCTGGCTCGTCTTCAAGAAGAAGCACTGGCTGTAGGAGTCGCGGGCCGGCCCCCGCAGGGAGCCGCGCCCCGTCGAGATGCCTCGTCCTGGGGCGTCGAGGTCGGCAGGGGCCCAGGAGGCGTCACCTCGACGACGGCCCGGGCGCGGGCGCGCCGGCGGGCGCGCCCGGCGTCGCGGGCGGCACGCCGTTGAGGCGGTAGTCGCCGACGGCGCGCTCGCGGAGGATCGCCGGGTTGTGCGACGCGATCGTCCGCGCGTTCCGCCAGTGGCGGTCGAGCGCGAGCTCCGTGTCGACCGCGGAGGCGCCTCCCACCTCGAAGAGGGAGGTCGCCGCCTCGAGCACCAGCGGCAGCACCACCTGCTGCGCCTCGAAGACCCGCACGAGCGCCTCCTCCCAGCGGGCGCCGTGACCGTCGTCGGAGGCGCCCGCGCGGTCGGCGGCGTCGACGTGCCGGACCGCGGCGAGCGTGATCGCCTCGACCGACGACGCGATGCTCGACAGCCGCCCGACGACGCGCTGCACGAGCGGGTCCTCGCGGGGCGACGACGTGCCGCCGACGCCGAAGGTGCGCGTGCGGGGCCGCACGAACGCGACGGCGTCGCGGACGACCGCCCGCGCGGTGCCGCTCAGCGCCGCGAGCAGCACGAGCTGGTAGAGCGACTGCGCGTGCGCGAGCGGGCGGCGCTCGGCGCTCTCGCCCCACGGCAGCACCTGGCGCGGGTCGACCACGACGTCGTCGAAGACCGTCGTGCCGCTGCCGGTGAGCCGCTGGCCGAAGCCGGCCCAGTCGTCGACGCGGGTGACCCCGGGGGCGTCGGCGCGCACGCTCAGCGCGACCCGCTCGCCGTCGCGGTCGCCCCCGACCCGCACCGCCCCGACCCAGATCCAGTCGGAGTAGATCGTGCCGGTGCTGTAGTACTTGCGACCAGTGAGCACGAGGTCGTCGCCGCGCTGCTCGAGCCGCGTCGTCACCTCGGTCGCCGCGCCGCGCTCGGCCTGGGCGTTGCCGACGAGGACGTCGCCCGCGGCCAGCCGGTGCAGCCACTCGTCGCGCAGGGGCCCGTCGGGCTGCGCCCGCTGCGTCTCGACGAAGGCCACGTGCCCGCGGAGCAGCTGCGGCAGGTTCGAGTCGGCCTCCCCGAGCCGGACGAGGAGGCGGTACTCCTGTTCCAGCGACGCTCCCCACCCGCCGTACGAGACCGGCACCCGCAGCGCGCCGAACCCGGCCCGTCGCAGCTCGTCGACCTCGGCCACGGGGAGGCGGCGCTCGCGCTCCCGGGCCACGGCGCCGCCCGCGATGCGCTCCAGCACCGGGGCGAACGCGGCCTCGAGGCGGGCGTCGACCTGCGCCTCCTCGCGGGCGTCGACCCGCGCCTCCTCGGGGCTGCCCTGCTCGCCCGTCGTCCGGTCGGTGGTCTGCGTGTCGTGGCTCATGAGGTCCTCTCGGTCGAGCTCCATTCCTCGCAGACGGACGGCTCCTCGACCACCCTCGGCGTCATGTGACGACACGTCCCGTCACGCACCGTCACTCTCCGTCATGCGTCGACACGGACGCTTCACCCACGGCCGCCCGGCTGGCACAGTCGCTCCCCACCAGCACCACCACGATCACCACGACGACACCCAGGGGAGACGCCATGAGCGAGCAGCACGACCACCACGACGACCAGACCGGCCGCGCCGACGGGGCCGAGGGGCACGACCCGGCACCCGGCGCCGAGCAGGCCGACCGGCCCGCGGGCGGTCTCCGCGCCGGCCTCGACGAGGCGCGCCGGAAGCGGCGCCGAGCCCTCTTCACCGTGCTCGGCGTCGCCGGGGTCGCGGCGCTCGTCGGCGGGGGAGTGCTCGTCGGCACCGCCGTCGGGGGCGGCACCGACCCGGCCGACGCGGCGGACGGCGACGGCGAGCGGCTCAGCGTCCGCATCGCGGGCAGCGGCGAGAGCGAGCTGCAGGACGCGGTGGCGACGGTCGCGGCGGAGGACGGCCTCGACGTCGAGTGGGTGAACTTCGACGACTGGACGCTGCCCAACTCGGCGCTCGTCGCGGGCGAGGTCGACGCGAACGCGTTCCAGCACACGGCCTTCCTCAGCGCCTACAACACGGCGAACGACACCGATCTGACGCCCGTCTTCTCGACGTCGATCAGCCAGTGGGGCGTCTTCTCGGCGACGAAGTCGTCGCTCGACGAGCTCGAGCAGGGCGACCACGTGGCGATCCCCGACGACGCGGCGAACAGCGGGCGGGCCCTCGGGATCCTCGAGGCGGCCGGCCTGATCGAGGTCGACGACGGGGCCGGGATCTTCCCGACCGTCGACGACGTCACCGAGAACGACCTCGGCCTGCAGTTCGTGCCGATCGGCGCGACGACCATCCCGACCCAGTTCGACGACCCGAGCATCGACGCGGTCGTCGTCGGCACGTCGTACTTCGACCCCTCGCAGGAGATCGACGCCGACGACGCGCTCTACCTCGACGACGCGCTGAGCGACGGCTCGCGACCCTACGTCAACGCGGTCGTCACCCGGGCCGACGACGTCGACGACCCCGCGTGGGACGTGCTCGAGGACGCCTACGCCGACCCGCGCGTCGCCGAGGCGCTCGAGCGCGACTCGTTCGGGGCCGTGGTGCTGGTCGACGTGTCGGCCGACGACCTCCGGGCGACGCTCGCCGAGCTCGAGGCGGCGGCCCGCGAGCAGGCGTCGTGAGCGCGGCGGGGGGCACCGCGGCGGCCGTGGCCGTCGACGGGGCGGGCGCGGCCCGCAGGGAGGCGGGTCTCGCCCTCGGGGAGGCGGGCGCGGCGACCGAGCCGACCCGCGACTCCTCGGGCACCGGGGCGGGCGACGCGATCGTGGAGTTCCGCGGGGTGTCGAAGTCGTACGAGGTGCAGGGCCGCCGGGTCGACGCGCTGCGCGACGTGAGCCTGTCGGTCGAGCGCGGCGACGTCTTCGGCATCGTCGGCTGGTCGGGGGCCGGCAAGTCGACGCTGCTGCGGACGGTCAACGCGCTGGAGCGGCCCACGGCGGGATCGGTGCACGTCGACGGGCGCGAGATCTCGGCGCTGCGGGGGCGGCAGCTGCACCGGGCGCGGCAGCGGATCGGCATGGTCTTCCAGCAGTTCAACCTGCTGCAGTCGCGCACGGTCTACGGCAACGTGGCCTACCCGCTCCGGCTCGCCGGGCTCTCGCGCGACGCGACCGTCGACCGCGTCGAGGAGCTGCTCGACTTCGTCGGCCTCGGCCACAAGGCGCTCGACCACCCGTCGCAGCTCTCGGGCGGGCAGAAGCAGCGGGTCGGCATCGCCCGGGCGCTCGCGACGAAGCCCGACGTGTTGATCAGCGACGAGGCGACGAGCGCCCTCGACCCGCAGACGACCGGCGAGGTGCTCGACCTGCTGCGCCGCGCGAACGACGAGTACGGCGTGACCATCCTGCTCGTGACGCACGAGATGGACGTGATCCGCTCGATCGCCGACCGGGTCGCGGTGATGCAGGACGGCGAGGTCGTCGAGACCGGCGCGGTCTACGACGTCTTCGCGTCGCCGCGGCACCCGACGACGTCGCGGTTCGTCTCGTCGGTGCTGCACCACCGGGCGTCCGCGGCCACGCTGACGCGCATCCGCCAGGTGCACACGGGCCGGCTCGTGCACCTGCACGTCGTCGATCGCGACTCGAACGACCCCTTCCTCTCGCGGGTCGCCCGCGAGCACGGCATCGACGTCAACGTCGTCTACGGCGGGGTGAGCGAGCTGCAGTCGCGGCTGTTCGGCGACCTGACCGTCGAGCTGCTCGGCGACGACGACCGGGTGGAGGCGGCGCTCCGCGACCTGCGCCGCACGACGACGGTGGAGGAGGTGGGGGCCCGTGCGTGACGTCGACCCCGCGGTGCTCTGGCCGAAGATCGGCGCGGCGCTGCTGCAGACGCTCCAGATGGTCACGGTGTCGTTCGTGCTCGCGACGCTGTTCGGGCTGCTGCTCGGCCTCGTGCTCTACTCGACGCGGCGCGGAGCGCTGCTCGAGAACGCGGCGGTGTCGACGGCGCTGAACGCGGTGATCAACGTGGTGCGGCCCATCCCGTTCATCATCCTGATCGTGGCGATCTCGCCGCTGACGAGGGCGGTGATCGGCACCAGCATCGGCACCGGCGCCGCGATCTTCGCGCTGACGATCGTGGCGACGTTCTCGATCGCGCGGATCGCCGAGACGAACCTCGTCGCCGTCGACCGCGGCGCCGTCGAGGCCGGCGCGGCGATGGGCGCGTCGCCGCTGCGGGTGCTCGGCACGATCGTGGTGCCGGAGGCGCTCGGCCCGCTGACCCTCGGGCTCACCTACATCTTCGTCGCCCTGGTCGACGCGACGGCGGTCGCCGGCCTCGTGGGCGGGGGCGGGCTGGGCAACCTCGCCATCACGTACGGCTACCAGCGCTTCGACACCGTGGTGATGGTCACGGTCATCGTGCTGATCATCGTGCTGGTGCAGGCGGCGCAGCTGCTCGGGAACCGGGTGGCGCGGAGGGTGCTGCACGCGTGAGGGCTGCGGGCGACGCCGCGGTGATCGAGGTGACTCGTGTCGGGGTCTCGACGGCGCGGGGAGCCCAGGACGAGTCACCTCGATGACGGAGAGCGCGGGCGCGGGCGCGCCTGCCGCGACTAGGGCAGCAGGCCCGAGCGGTAGGCCCAGATCACGGTCTGGAGGCGGTCGCGGGCGTCGAGCTTCGTCATCACGCGGGTGAGGTGCGACTTGACGGTGCTCGTCTCGATCACCAGGCGCTCGCCGATCTCGTCGTTGGAGAGCCCCTCGCCGAGCAGCCGCACGATGCTCTGCTCGCGGGGCGTCAGCACGTCGACGGGCGGGCCCGCGAGGGTGGCGGCCCGGCGCCGCGTGAACTCCTCGATCACGCGACGGGTGGTCGCACCGTCGATCGCGGCCCGGCCCGAGGCGAGGGCGCGCACGGCGGCGACGAACTCCTCGGGCTCGGCGTCCTTGAGCACGAAGCCGCGGGCCCCCGCCTCGAGCGCCCCGAAGACGTACTCGTCGAGGTCGAAGGTCGTCGCCACGAGCACGGCGGGCCCGCCGCCGGCAGCGACGTCGGCCGTGCCCGTGGCGACCGCGCCGGCGGAAGCCGTACCCGCCGCGCCCGCGCCCGCCGCAGCGGCGGTGATCGCCCGCGTCGCCTCGATCCCGTCGCCGCCCGGCATGCGCACGTCCATCACGACGACGTCGGCCCGCGTGTGCTGCAGCAGCATCACCGCCTCGCGGCCGCCCGCGGCCTCGCCCACGACCTCGATGCCCCCGGCCGTCTCGAGCACCACCCGGAACCCGGCCCGCACGATGGACTGGTCGTCGACCAGCACGACGCGGATCACGCGCCGCCCCCGTCGCCGGCCGTCGCCGTGGCGGTGGGGCCCGAGGGCGCCACGTCCGCCTCGACCGGCAGCTCCAGCCGCACCCGCCACGAGCCCGCCGCCGTCGGCCCCGCCTCGAGGCGTCCGCCGACGAGCGCCGCGCGCTCGCGCATCCCGACCAGCCCGTAGCCCGGGGCCGTGCGGCCCGGCGTCGCGGGCATCGCGTTCTCGACCACCACGACGAGGCGGCGCGGCTCGGCCAGGAGGTCGACGGCCACGGCTGCTCCGGGAGCGTGCCTGCGGGCGTTGACCAGCGCCTCCTGCACCGTCCGGTAGGCGGTGACGTCGGCCAGCGGGGGCAGCGTCGGCAGCGACCCGTCGGCCCGCACCTCGACCACGGTGCCGGAGGCGCGGGCCGAGTCGACGAGGGAGCCCACGTCGCCGAGCCCCGGCACCGGCACGCTGCCGTCGGCGTCGTCGCCGGTCTCGCGGAGGATGCCCACGATCGAGCGCAGCGCGTCGAGCGTCTCTCGGCCCTGCGCCCGGACGCTGCGCAGCGACTCCTTCGCGCGCTCGGGGTCGCCGTCGACGAGCCGCTCGGCGGCGCCCGCCTGCACGACGAGCCCGGTGAGGTGGTGGGCCGCGACGTCGTGCAGCTCGCGGGCCATGCGGGTGCGCTCCGCGGCGACCGCGGCCCGGGTCAGGGTGGCCTGGTGCTCGACCGTCTCCGCGGCGCGGGCCCGGACGTCGTGCTCGTGCCGGCGGCGCAGGGCGACCCACGAGCCGACGGCGGCGCTGACCCCGACGATCAGCACGGCGCTCGTGACGAGGGCCAGCGCCTCGGCGGCCGGGTCGAGGAGGTCGAGCGAGGGCAGGGCGACCGCTCCGAGCGCCCGCTTCGCGACGCCCGTCGCGCCGACGACCGCGCCGACCGCCGCGACGGCGACCGAGGCGACCCCGGCGCCGACGACCACCCGGGTGGGCCGCAGCGAGCCCACGGTGTAGGCGAGCACGACCGGCGCCGCCGTCCACAGCGCGATGCCGGAGGGCAGGACGGCGAGCAGCGCGGCCTGCAGCACCATGACGGTGATCAGGGCCGGGACCGACCGCACGCGGCGGAGCGCCAGGGGCACGTGCTGGGCGAGGGCGAGCCCCACGACCAGCCCGACCTGGGCGGGCGGCACGACGCCGCCCCGGTCGGCGCCGAGCAGCTCACCGGCCGCCTGCAGCCCGGCGAGGAAGGCGAGGGCGACCAGGGCCCAGGCGGCCGCGAGCACGACGTCGCGGCCCAGGTCGCTCCGCACGCCCACGCGGGCCAGGGCCCGGCGGAGCGCCGAGGGGCGGGCGGTGGCGGTGGCGGTGGTCACGGTAGGAGCTTGCCAGGTGCCGTCGGTCGCCGGGGCGGCCGGGGCCGCCGCGTGCGGACGGTCGAGGGGCGCGTCGCCCTGTGAGGGGGGCATCAGTAGCTCACGCTCGGCGAGATGAGCCGGTACGCCAGCGCGAACCAGGCCAGCGCGACCAGGGCCAGCACGACGAGCACGCGGCCCGTCACCACGAGGGCGCCGCGACGGTCGCGGACGGCCTGCCAGGTCGCCAGCACCGCCGGCACGACGGCGAGCACGCCGACCACCTGCAGCACCTGGAGCACGCGCAGCGACACCGCGGGCACGTCGACGAACGACAGCGCCTGCACGGCGACCAGGGCCCAGCCGACGAGGGCGACCACGGTCGCGAGCTGGCCGAGGCGGGAGAGCAGCAGGGTGCGACGACCCCGACGGGCTGAGGCGTCGGCAGGAGCCGCGGCCGGCAGCTCCCCGCGGCGGCGGCGCCCGGCGCCGGTGACGGCGACCGCCGGCCAGGCGACCAGCGAGACGAGCAGCACGACGACCGACAGGGCCACCGTCGGCAGCACCACCGAGGCGGTGCCCCAGACGGGTGCTCGCAGCAGGGTGAAGGAGGCGCCCCACGAGATCGCCGACACGGTCGCGTCGTCGCCCCCCTCGGTGCGCGTCGCGAGCACGGCGTCGCCGCCGACCTCACGCCACGCGTTCTCGCCGACCTGCTCGTACACGCCGGTGGTCGTGCCGAGCGGCTTCGGGGTGACCGCGACGGTGCCGTCGCTGCGCGGCACGACCGTGGTCTGGCCGCTGAGCGCGAGCAGGGCCCCGGGGTTGCTGAAGGGCGAGCGGGAGGAGATGTAGGTCCCCGCGAGGGCGGCCGCGGCGCTCGTGGCGCCGGACGACTCGGTGCCGGGGGAGGTGGCCGCGACCGTCTCGGCGTCGGGGCCGGTCTCGGCGGCCGCGCCCGTGCCTCCTGCACTGGCTCCCTCGTCGTCGCGGAGGTAGCGGTCGGCGAAGCCCTCGAGCAGGGTGGTGCGCAGCTCGCTCGAGTCCATCGGGTCGCGTCCGTTGCCGTTGAGGGTGACGAAGATGCCGGCGTCCTGCTCGGGGAACATCCGCATCGCCGTGTGGAAGACCTGCGTGTCGCCGTCGTGGCCGAAGGCCGGCAGGCCGGGCGTGCTGTCGTCGAAGAAGGCGAGGTCCATGCGCTGGCCCTCGGCGAGGGTGCCGAGGTCGTCGGCGTCGAGCGCGGGGCGGTGCATCTCGGCGAGCGTGTCGGCCGCGAGCGGCGACTGGTCGGCGGGCAGGTCGCCGAGGTGGGCGAGCATGAAGCGGGCCATGTCGGTGGCGCTCGACGTCATCGCCCCCGCCGGTGCGGCGTTCACGACCTCGGTCGGCCACGACGGCTGCGAGTCGTCGGGGTAGCCCTTCGCGAGGCGGGCGTCGAGGTCGGCGGGCAGCGGCTGCTCGAACGACGACGACGTCATGCCGACGGGCCCGAACACCTCCTCCTGCACGAGCTGCGCGAACGGCTCGCCGCTGACGCGCTCGGCGACGTAGCCGGCGAGCGACGCGCCGTAGTTCGAGTACGCGGGCGTCGTGCCCGGGGCGAAGACCTGCTCGGGCGGGGCGGCCGAGACGGCGTCGCGCAGCGACACCTCGCTGCCGGGCGCCCCGATCAGGCCGGCGATGACCTCCTCGAAGCCGGAGGTGTGGGTCAACAGGTGGCGCAGCGTCACGGCGCCCTTCGGGGTGTCGAGGTCGAAGTCGAGGTACTGCTGCACGTCGGCGTCGAGGTCGAGCCGCCCCTCCTCGACGAGCCGCATCACGGCCGTCGCGGAGACGACCTTCGAGACGGAGCCGACGCGGAAGAGCGTGTCGTCGGGGTCGACCGGCCGGGCCGCGTCGCCCTCGGTGCCCGTGTCGGCCAGCCCGTAGCCGCGGGCGGTCAGCAGCTGGCCGTCGGCCACGACGCTGACGGAGGCACCGGGGATGCCCGTCGTCTGCAGGGCGGAGCCCAGGGCCCCGTCGAGCCAGGAGTCGACGTCGGAGGCGGTGAGGGCGTGCCCGCCGGGCTGGTGCTGCGGCGGGGCGGGGGGAGCGGGCTCGGCGGAGGCGGTGCCCGCGCAGGCCGCGAGCGGCAGGGCGAGGGCGACGACGGCCGCGGCGGCGGCGAGGCGGGGCAGGAGTCGGCGGTCGCGGCGGCCCCTCGGGGCCCCGCTCTCGGCGTGTGTCGATGTCATGACTCCACGCTCGCGCCCGGAGCGCGCCGCCACAGGGTGCTCAGGTCGTGACCTCGCCTACGACCTCCGACGCAGGTGCGGTGCGACCCGGCGGCACGGCCCTGTCCGCTCGCGGTGGCCCAGCGGGCCCGGATGGACGCTCCGCCGCCCGGCGGGCACACGATGGGTCCATGACACGTTCTCGACCGCGCACGCTCGGCGTCGCGCTCCTCGTCTCCTCCCTCGCCCTCACCGTGACGGGCTGCACCGACGGCTCCGACACGGCTCAGACCCCCGCCCCGTCGTCGTCGGCCCCGACCCGTACGCCGACGACGGCCCCCTCCGTCACGCCCTCCGCCTCCGCCAGCGCCGTCCCCGACGCTCCCGCCGGGCCGGACGGCGCCTCCGGGGGCGGGGGCGACCTCGGCGAGGGCGCCGGCGACGCGGCGTCGCGCTGCACGGTGTCCGAGCTGTCGGGGTCCGTGGGCGACGGCGGCGGCCTGGACGGCGGCGGAGGCGCGGCCGGCTCGTACGGGGTCGCGATCTTCCTCGACAACGTCGGCGACCGCGCGTGCGTCCTGCAGGGCTGGCCGGGCGTCTCGTTCGTCGGCGGCGGCGACGGCACCCAGATCGGGAACGCGGCGACGCTCGACCGCTCCAGCCCGCACGAGGCCGTCACGCTGCAGCCGGGCGACGACGTGCAGGCGATCCTCCGGATCGTGCAGGCCGGCAACTACCCCGCCGCCGACTGCGAGCCGACGACGATCGACGGCTTCCGGGTCTACCCGCCCGGGTCGCGGCAGTCGCTCTTCGTCGGTGCGTCCGGCTCCATCTTCGAGGCGTGCGCGTCGACCGGCGTCCAGCAGCTCAGCGTGGGCGCCCTGCAGACGTACTGACGCGAGCGCCCCGGGCACGCGGAAGACCCCCTCCTGCTCACGAGCAAGAGGGGGTCCCACCGGGATGCCGGCCCTACGTCGAGGGATGCAGCACCGGCGCGGTCGTCACCGAGCAGCGGGAGAGTGCTACTTGGTGGCGACGGTGA
>Ga0308160_10001589_pt1 | contig 31122 bp, 39 predicted proteins | sample PhyFR1_FD_201036 | JGI IMG/M metagenome (GOLD analysis project Ga0308160, IMG submission 201036) | Phyllosphere microbial communities from UC Gill Tract Community Farm, Albany, California, United States - DLSLF.R1 | ecosystem: Host-associated > Plants > Phyllosphere > Unclassified | place: USA... | reverse complement strand
CCCCCCCAAACCCACTAGATGATGTCGATATCGGCCAGGGAGCCCTTCTTCAGCTGGAGGAGCTTGGTCGCCTGCATCAGATGCTCGAGCTGGAGGACGCCCTCGGGCATGTCGTGCGACTTGCACCACTCTTCCAGCCGTGTGATGTTGTACTGGATCTGCATGGCTGCGAGGCCGCGGCGCCGAGGGCGAAAGGAAGCAGAGGGGTGGGGGGGTGGGTCAGACGAGCGTCGCCCGACAGAGGGGAGCAACGTTCAAGGACGCACCTCGCTTCCAGGAGCTAAAGTTGCGGCGCATGAGGAGGTCGTTGAAGGCGTTGACGCCGATCAGCTTGAGGAGGTCGGCGATGACCTGCTGGATGACCGAGAGCTCGATGTGGTAGCCCTTGAGCGCCTTCCAGATCTTGTTGAGGATGTTGAGGATGTCGTCCATGCTAAATGCCGGCCCGCTGCTCCCCTGGACGAGCCGGCTAAAGAGCCGGCCGCCGCCCTCGTTGGTGATGAAGCCCGGGAGCGACTGGCTCTCAATCAGCGCGGGGACGACCATCTTGCCGAGCTTGCGCTTCGTCTCCTGGATCCACGTGTGGTAGATGTTGTACTCGAGCGAGTCGAGGTCGTGCTTGACGACCTGGACGAGCCGCTCATAGTTCTCCCACTCGAACGGCCGGCCGATGCCCTCGTCGTTGCCCGGACCGATGCCCTGGAGGACGTCTTGCTCGGCGACGCAGACAAACGAGAGGAGCTCGTGCACGTTCGAGAGCCAGAAGATGCCCGGAATGATACAGTCGTCGTACGAGAAGGTCTAGCGTGGCGTGGCAAAGGGGGGGGGTGGACAGAGGTGGTCAGTCCGGGCCCAGCAATTCAGCCCGAGATCGTAACGCGAGTAGGACGTACGAGCAGGTGCTTCTGGATCTCCTGCATGACGTTGGCGAGGAAGCGCTCGGCCTCGGGGATCAGGCCGTACTTCCACATCTCGTTTGAGACGAGCGCAATCAGGTGGGCCGGGAAGACGACCTCCTTGTGCGTCGGCAGCGCCTGGAGCGATGGGACGGGGATCTTGAGCGTCCGGATCAAGCCGCCGAGGACGTCCTCGTCGAGCCGCTCGGCGTCGAGCAGCATCTGCATGATCTGCTCCTCGGGGCTGTCAAAGACCATCGGCAGGCCGTTGGCGTCCTTGAGGTGCGAGACGGCATCGGGCGCAAAAGCCGCGACCGAGATGGCCCGGTTCTGCGAGGCCTGGGCTTTGCGGGCGTCGACCATGAGCTGGTCGGCCGAGTCGCGCTGGCGACCGCTGTCGGCCGCCTGCGGCCCAGAGTGCCGCCGGCCGTGCGCCTTGTGCGCCGGCGCCGGCGGGGCAGGCAGGCCGTTGAGCCCGTTGAAATGATCGACGGCGCCATTGTCGAGCGTCCGGAGCGCCTGCGAGTTGGGCGACGAGATCGGGCCATTGCTGCTTGCGCCGCCGCCTGCATTCCGGCTGAGGGCGGCGAGCGTGTTGGCCCGGTTGAGCGACTCGCGCACGCCGGCGAGCTCTGTCCGCAAGCCATCGATGGCGGCGGCATCCTCGGCCGCTTTGGCCGTGGCCGCATCGAGCATTGCCTGCCGGTCGGCGAGCGTCTGCGTGTGGCGACCGATCTCGGCCTCGAGCGCGGCGAGCGCGGTCTCCTTGTCGGCGACAGCCTTAAGGGCATCGCCAAGGCGGGCGTCCATCGAGGCCTTGGCCTGCTGAAGTTCTTCGAAGAGCGCCCGGGGGACGGTAGGTTTCTGCAGCTCGTCTTGCAGCTCGCGAACCTTGGTCGCCGCCTCCTCGTGCCGGCCGGTCCATGCCTGCTGGAGCTCTTCGAGCTCGTTGATGCGCGCCTGGAGCTTCTTCTTGTCGCCGTCGCGCTTCTGGAGCGACTGGGTGAGCTCGACGACCTTGTTCTCGAGCTTGCCCGAGATCTCCTTGAGCTTGGTCGTCGACCGGGCCTCGATCTTGAGCTGCTTGAGCTCCTTTCGCGCGAGCCGCCGCCGGTAGCACGACTGGAGGTGCACTACCCCACGGACGTCGTGCGCGAAGCGCTGACGAGCGAGCCTGAGCAAGAGGGAAGGGGAGCAAATCGGGCCTTTGTCAGAAAATCGGATGGCGGGCGAAGGGAAGGCGGGTATGGGACACGCACAGGCCCCTCCAGAGGCTTTGGAGCGTGGTGGCCGACACCTGCAGGCGCTGCTCCTTGAACGCCCGGCGCGCCTGAAAACCCCGGACGGCTGAGGGGAGGATTTCCAACGGGCGATCACGAGGTCAGCACTCAAAGCCAAGCCAGCTCAAGGTCAGTCGAGGGAATGGTCGACGAACAGCTTTGGATCTTGATGGCCGACTGGCGCTGGCGGAGGAAGGCCCGGCGCTGGACAAAGCCTCGGCTGACCTTCTGAATCTTGACGGCGGCCGCCTCGCGCCGGATGGCCTGGACCTCGCGCCTGGCCTGGACGCCGCGCCACCAGCTCTGGACGACGACGGCGGCCGCCTTCTGGGCGATGAAGCGCTTGCGGGCGACCCGGCGCTTGAGGTTCTTCTGGACGAGCGTGACGAGCGCGTTGAGTCGGTCGGCCCGGAGGCCTTCGAGCAGGGCCAGCATGCCGGTCCGGAAGAAGATTTTGGTCAGGCCGACCTGATACTTGTCGTCCTCCTTGATGGTGGCGTCGAGGATGAGGGCGCAGACCTCCTTGAGGTCCTTCTGCCAGTGCTCCGAGTGGATCAGCATGTAGTAGCTGGCCCCCGGGGGAGTCAAAAAGGAGGTCAGCCTGGGCGGGCCGTCACGTTCGCAGGAGGATTGAGAGGCACGGACCGCTCGCCAAAGTCCTCAAACGCCCATCGGCTCGGGTAGCCGGCGCACGAGATGCGGATCGTCTCGAGCACGCCGCATGCGCGGAGCTGGCCGAGCACCTGCGGGGCATCCCACGCCCAGGCCTCCTTGCGCTCGTTGGGCTTGATGCAGCGGATGTAGTGGACGTTGGTCGCGCTGATCGTATCCATGAGCGAGATGAGGGAGCCCTTGAAGATGGAGCCGAGCGTCGGCTTGCGGCCGCCTTGCTTCTTGTTGCTGCCCGAGACGGTCAGGGCCGACGGCGCCGGGCTGAGGGCCGCATTGAAGGCCGACGACCGGCCGCCGCCCGTCGCCGGGCCGAGGACCGACTGCCGCTTGCTGGCCGCTGGGGTCGAGGCCGCCTCCTCTGCAGCAGCAGATGAGCTCGCTGCGGGTGCTGGCTGAGCCGGTGGCGAGAGGACGGCCTCGAGCGCGTTTCGGAGAAAGACGTTTGACGAGCCCTGGAGGAGGGCGAGTTGCTCGTCCGGGACCGTGTCGCGGTTCTTCTCAATGAAGCCCTCGGCCTCGTACTCAACGTCGACCGCATAGTGGGCGACGGTGAACGAGTTGCCGCCAAAGCGCGGCTTCTTGAAGACGCTCTTGGTCTCGGGCCGGTCGAGCTGGCTGTGGAGCTTCTGGACAAAGGAGGCGTCGGCGCCGGCCGGCAGGCGCGACTCCTCGTCAAGGAGCGAGAGGATGCCGAGCTTGCCTTCAATGACGTCGATGCACGGCTGGTTGTCGCTGAAGTCGATAAACGTCCAGTTGATCTGCTCGCGGACGTACTCCTCCTGCTCGAGCTTGAAGACGTGCGCGTTAAACTCTTGCTGGACTGGGAGAGGGCCGTCACGGAAGGGTGACCGAGGTCAGCGAGTAGACGAAAGGCAGCCGAGGCGACAAGCAAGGCCGGACGGACGTTTCTCGTTGGCATAGTTGATAAAGAACTGCTCGAGCGAGTTCTTTTTGAAGTGCTCGAAGCCGTCTGCGTGGTCAGGAAGGGAGAAAGTCAGCTTCTCGTGAGCTGAGCAACAAGAGAGAGAGAGAGAGAGCGCGCGCGCAAGGAGAACGGACAGATGTCGAGGACGCCGATAAACTTCTCGGCCCGGCCGGCCGACTCGCCGAGCAGGCTCTCGTTAACGACGCCGACGAGGTACTCCCACACGCACGCGTAGACAAATTTCGCGACCGAGTCGCGGACGTTCGTTGCCTGGGCGGCCGAGAGGTTGGTCACAATCTTCTCCGACCGGGTGACGAGCTGCCGGCGGACCGTCCATTTTTTGAAGTCTGCGAGCGGGATGCCGAGGAGCTCGGTCGCGCGGGCGAGCGCCGGGTCGGCATCGTCGATGACGGCGTCGGTCCGCGTCTGGCTGATGGCGACGTTGCCCAGGTGGAGCAGAGCGGCCAGCAAGCGGAAGATCTGCCACTGGCTCTCGACCGCGACGCCGACGGTCGAGAGCGCCTTCTGGGTCGCCGCAAACTCTGCCGCGTCGTCGACGCCAACGATCGGACTTGCCTTGGCCCCGCCCTGCGAAAGGTAGTGGAACGCCCTCGAGCTCTCGTCGCCGCCCTCGCCGAGGCCGAGATCCTTGCGCTCCTTGGCGGGCGCGCCCGCGCAGAGCTGGTAGAAGATGTGGTAGTTGCGCTCCGACTCGGGCTGGTAGACGATGCGCGACCGCTCGAGTAGGTACGTTCGGATCCGAGCGCCGACAATCTCCTGGTCCTTGTCAAAGAGGATCTGTGTCCGCGGCAATGGCAACGTCAGCTGGGACCAATCGGGGGGGGGTGGGAGGGGGAAGAAGGGGGGGGGTGGAAGCGACGGACCTCCATGTACTTGCCGAAGCGCGACGAGTTATCATTGCGCGTCGTCTTTGCGTTGCCGAAAGCCTCCATGATGGGGTTGGTCGCCAGCATCTGGCGCTCGACCTCGCTCATGCCCGCCTCATCGCCTCCGGCCGAGACCGCCGTCGACCCCCCTGCCGACGACTGCTGCTGCTGCTGGCCCTGCTTGAGCCGCTGCCTCCGGGTCGGCCGACTCGGGTCGTCGACCGAGGCAAAGTAGCGCAAGATGTACTTTGCGCTCACCGTCTTGCCCGCGCCACTCTCGCCACTGACGACGATCGTCTGGTCGGCGCTGGCCGAACCAACCTCCCCGCCGGCCGTCTGGCCCCGGCGGAGGCAGTCGAGGGCCTCTTCGGCAATCGCAAACAGGTGGGGCTCGAGCTCGCCCTTTTTGCGGAAGGCGTACGATTGGATCATGTCCTGGCCGTAGATCGAGAGCGGGTAGAAGGGATTGATCGCTATGAGGACGATGCTGGGCAAGGGGGCGAGGAAGGTCCAGGTGGGAGTCAGCAGACACGTCTGAACGTCACCAACGGCGGCCGCACACGGAGCTACTGCAGACAGCCGCCGCGCCCCGCTACGAAAGGGAAAGGCAAGAGACAGGACGCACCCCGAGTAGGTGTAGGGCAGGTGCATGTCGTACCGCGTCCGAATCGCATGCAGCACGCTCGGCTCGTTCAGATTCGACAGGTTGGCGAGGTCCTCCTGCGCTTCGAGCAGAGGCGGGTTCCGGAGCGGCGGAAGGGCGACGGCCTTCGAAGAGGAGGCCGTCGGTGAGACGGCCGAGGTGGACGGAGCAGGGAAGGATGAGGTGGGCACCGTGAAGGTGTACTCCTGCAGGCAGCAGGAAAGCGAATGCGGGGCCGTTTGGTGAGCTCCTCTCCAGATGAAGCTTTGGCTCGCCGGTCGTTGAGAATGGTGAAGGAAGGACTGCAAAAAGACGCTGCTTCGGGGGTGCAGTCCCCGTTACCGCAGGCCGGCGTGGAACCAGTCCCGCCGTCGGGACTGCGTTCGACTAACATCGCTCCCTTTCCATCGCCTTCCCTGTGACCCTCAGAAGCGTTTCCCAAGCACGCAAGAGAGGAGAGGGAACTGCGCACCTTGCCCTGCTCATCGACAAAGTCGAGCTTGACTATCTCGCCCTCGTCATCCGAGCCGCCGCCGGCGAGCGTCTCACGCGAGGTCAGCTCGCCAGAGATCCAGCCGAGGTCCTTGTCGGGAAACCTGCACCGATGAGGGTTGGAGGGCCGGCGTCAGTTGCCGACTTTCGCGTTGCGAGAGACCAAGTCTGTATTGAAGAGGGGGAAAGAGAGGCGCTCTCGTCATGTCCCCGTCCCGCGTTGCTCATGGGTGGTGCGGGGTCGGATCCGCCTGCGTCCGGCCCGCCCGACTTTCCCCTCGCCTTTGCTCTCAGATGCAAAGAGCGAGCGAGCGCCCGAGCTCGGCCCGCTCGTTCGAGCCCAGACGAGCGCTGGTTGGCAGGACCGAGGGCGTCTTGCCCTTCATCGGAAAAGATCGGAGGGGCAGCCGGCGACCATCTGAGGTGGGCTGGGCTGAATAGGCCGGACAAAAGAACGCGCGCGCGGGGAGGCGAGCGCGCCTGCCCCTTCCTCTAGCAAGAGCTCTGATCGTCAGGCGACTGCGACTCGGCCGCATCGTCAGGACGAGCGGTCAGACGTTGGGCAAGGCTGGGCAGGCGCGTGGCGCTCGTCCTTCGTGGGTCGGCTCGAGAAGGGCGAGGGAAGCGAAGGACGGTCGCTTGACCTGCTGAAGGCGAAGGCGGCGCGCGCGCGTGCTTCCGATCCTTGCGTCCCTTTCCATGCCAGACCGCAGCCCGAGAGGCGAGGGTCGGACTCACCAGACTTTGGTCCCCTTGGAGTAGACGGCGGCCATGGCGCGGGGCTGCTGTCTCGAAGGAGTTTCGTCTTGAGGAGGAAGGGGGAAAGGGAGGGGTGATGAGTTTGGGAGCGCGGCGCCGACTACTCGTGGGGCTGAGGCGAGATGGGCGCGAGCTCGACCGGCAGGCGCGGCGGCGACGGCGGCAGCAAGGGAGCAAGAAGCAGCGTCAGGGCCGACCCCTTCCCCCTTCGAGACTCTCGCCTCAGGAAGTGGGAGGGAGTGTACAGCATCGACTTGCTACCAGTCTCGCTTCGTCCGTCGCGGCTGTGGCGCTGCTGCCTACTGCTGGCTCGGTCGTGCCGACCGCTGCTCGCTCGCTCGGCCGCAAGCCGCTGCTGCGCCTCTGGCTCCTCGACCCCTCCGAGCGACGACGGCAGCAGACGACGACCCTCTAGACACGATCCCGCGACGACCCCGGACCACCCGATGCTCGCCGACGATGCATCCGAGCAGCAGCGTGTGCCCTCAGCCCTCCTCTGGACGGCCGTCGGCTGCACGCTTGCGTCGGTGACGATCTCGCTCTGGTCGATCCTGCGGCACCTCTACAGCTACCAGCGGCCGGGCCTCCAACGGCTCGTCATCCGCATCATGCGTGCGTCCCGGCCGCCGTCGCTGTCCTCCCCGTCATGCTTGTCCGAGGCTGCCTACTCACATGCGACCGCCGGAACGTCCAGTGATGATCCCCATCTATGCGGTCGCCAGTCTCGCCTCGCTCTGGTCGCTTCAGGCCGCTTTCTTCATCGACGCTGTCCGCGACGTCTACGAGGTGCGTCCTCTTGTCGCTCGGCCTGCCCCCCCCCCCTTCGCCTCCATCATCGCCATTCAGGTCGGGCTGCTTGCTGCCAATCGTTCGCTTGCTGGTCAGACGACGACAAGGCTGGCCACGCAGCAAAGACTTGCTGCTGAGGCTCGAGCGAGGAGCAAGTGAGGGCTAGCACCGCCTGGCCTCCAACGTCCATCGCTCCCCCTGGGGCCGTTCTTTCCGTTAGAGATCATCCATGGAACAGGGCTGGGAGCGATCCCTCCTGCTCCTAGCTCCTGGATCACCACCAGAGAGTCCAAGGGGAGCTGCTGGGCGGGAGCTCGGCGTGCCGTCCCTTGCCTCGCCGTCCGACCCCCTTGCTCGGCACCCGGGCGCAGTCTCCCTCGCCCTTCCCTCCAACCTTCATTCCCAAATGCTGACTGTACTGCTCCGTCCTTCCCGAACGCACAGGCCTTTGTCATCTACACCTTCTTCACCCTCCTCCTCCTCTATCTCGGCGGCCCCCGTTCGCTCCTCACCCTCCTCCACTCGTCCCTTCGCCCACCAACCCCGCACCCCTTCCCGCTCTCGCTCGTCCTCCACCCGCTCGACCTTTCAGACCCACACAGCTACCTCGCCCTCAAGCGGGGCGTACTCCAGTACTGCGTCGTCAAGCCCATCCTTGCGCTCGTCACGGTTGGCCTCAAGCTCGGCGAGGTGTATGACGAGGGTCAGATCGGCGTCGGCACGGGCTACACCTGGGTTAGCGTCGTGTACAATGCGTCCATCTCGGTCTCGCTCTAGTGGGTCTCTCCCTCTTCTCTTGTTGGTTGCCGTTTCTGAACCTCACTTGCGCCGCGCCATCACAGCTGCCTCGCCATGTTCTGGGTGACGATCCACGCAGAGTGCGCTCCTCCTCCCTCTGGTCACCTCCCTGTTGTCACCTCACAGGAGGGCGAGCCGACCCTCTCTCCCTTGCGCCCCTCTGCAGCGTCCGACCGTTCCGGCCGACGCCCAAGTTTCTCTGCGTCAAGGGCATCCTCTTCTTCTCGTTCTGGCAGTCGATCGCCATCAGCCTGCTCGTCAAGTGGGGGGCGATCAAAAGTGTCGGGACCTACACCGACCACGAGGTGCGCACCTTGTCTGGCTTAAAGCTAAGGCGCGCTGTCACGGCTGCCTGCTGGACCGACGATCAGGTCTACCAGCGTCCTATGCAAGTCGCTCACCTTCGCTTGCCCGCTTCGCCCTCTCAGCACATCTCACTCGCGCTCAACAACATCCTCATCAGCTGCGAGATGCCTGCGTTTGCCGTCGCCCACACGTACGCCTTCTGTGTCCTGTCCGACTACGGTGAGCTGTCTCTCTTTCTCGATTGCTCCCCTGTGCTTCACAAGCGCGGCTGACCGTCGAACGCTGCTCCGCTCCTTCGGCCCTTCCAGTCGACCCCGCGCTCTCGTACACGGCCCGGCTGCCGCTCTCGCTCGCCTTCCGGGACGCTTTCGGCTACCTCGACCTCTACTACGACTTCCTCCTGACGCTCAAAGGCCAGGGTATGTCGTACCGCTCGTTCGAGCCCTCGGGCGCCGAGTGGGGCGTCGTCCGTGAAGGTCGGGGCAGAGAACGCCGGCTGAGGGACGGCCTGCGCTACGAGGGCGGCGGGAAGGGGGGCAAGTACTGGCTGCCGGGCGGCGCAAAAACGGATGCCGACGAGATCCTCCGCCAGGCCGCCGTCGGCCATCCAACGGGCGGTGGCGGCAGCGGCGGCGCGGGAGCCGCTAGCGCGGTTGGCGGAGGGGGAGGAGGAGCATACGGAGCGGTCGGCGTGACGTCGCCGATCGGCTTTGGCGTCATGCGGCACGGTCACGGACCTCACTCGCAGGCCTACCGGTCGCCCCCGGTCCTTGCCGGCAGCGGAGGCGGGCCGACATCGTACTTTCCCGTTCCGGCCGAGTCGGACGACGACGACGACGGTGGGAGCTCGGTCTCGTCTCTCGAGTTCTCGGACCCTCCCTCGCCCTCTTCGACCCCAAGCAGCGGCAGTGGTGGCGGCGGCCTTCGTCGACCAGCTGCTGGATCTCCGGCCGGTGTGGGACCCCGAGACGACGAGGCGCTCTACGCCGAGGCTCGAGGGTACCTGCACGGCGACTGGGCCTACACGGTCATCGACGTTAGCAAGGAGGCGGCCAAGCGGGCCATGCGCGAGGAGGAGGAGAACGTCCTCCGGGGCCATGGCCGGCGTGGCGAGGGCCGAAGGGCAGGCGAGCGCTGGGGCCGAGGAGGCCTCGCTCCACGGCGAGCTGAGGGCAGCAAGTCTCCGAAAGTTGGCAAGGGCAAAAAGGCGAAAGGGAGGAGCTACGGCGCCTACCATGACAGTGGGTCCCTTTCCTCCTCCGTCGTCGCTAGCTCGAGGCTGAGACCGCCTTGCTTCGACCAGACGATGACCGGCATAACTTGGCCGACGAGGAGGCCGGTCGGTCCTCGGCGAGTCCTCCAGCTGCCACCGCCGGCGGCTCTGTCTCCGGGTCCGGGCCCTCAACGGCCGTCCACTCGCCCGGCAGCGAGCCGGACGAACACGAGTCGGACGAGAGCGGTAACGCCGTCCGCAAGCAGTGGACGACGACCTCGCGCCAGGTTGCCCGAGGTCTCAAGGCCGTCGCCTCCAAAGTCGTTCCGCCACCGCCGCACCTCCGATTCGACACGGACGAGCTGCGCCGGTCGGGCGCGCTTTCGCCCGGTGCGGCGAGTGGCGCGCGGGGAGGAACGAGGTCGCGTTCGGGCTCGAGACCAACGAGTCCCGGGACGGGCCAGGGCGAGCTTCCGCCTGATGCCGTCGGTACCATTCGCTCGCGTCCCTCATCTGACGACTATCGCTGAAGGAAGCCCCTTCTCTTCTGTCCCCCTTACACAGGTCGACCTCGTCGTTGAGGATGAGGATGCCTGGTTGCGCGAGCTCGAGCGTCGTCGGCGGCGAGGTGAGCCGGGCCGGCACGGCGACGACGTCGTCGACGGCATCTACCGCCGGGCCGAATGGATCGACGGCGAGCGGAGCAAGGGACGCATCGTACGGGAGGAGGTCAACGCCGACGGTGTGCGGGTCGAGAGCCAGTTGCGTCGTCCACTGCTCCTTCGCCCCCTCCCTTGCGGCTGGCTACGGCTGACGCTCGTCCCTCCGAACTTCAGCGCGCCGCCCGTCGTCCGCGTCTCTTCGCCCTCAGCATCGCCCCCAACCTCAAGGACGACGACGACTACGACGACGGACACCAGGACCAAGACGTTTGACGCCCCCGTCGCCGCCGCCGGCCGGCGCTCGCCCTGGTTCGACGCCAACGACAACGAGGCTGAAGACCAGGCCGGTGTGTCGTCGTCGTCGTCGTCAGGCGGGGTCTCGCCCGCCGCCGTCGGGGAGGACGAGGCCAACCCGTGGCACTGAAGGGCGCTCCCTCGTGAATCTCTCTGGATGTCGTTCGCCTCGTCGCGCTGTCATGACCGTCACGCACGCTTTCGTCTGCCTGCGGTTGGGCAATCGGATGCTCGGAGGAGAGGCGGGGGGAGGGGGCTTGCTGCGCGCCAGCCGTCGCGGGACGGAAGGCCGGGGATTTGCTGGAATTGCCGGCCGCCGCGCTCGCCTCTTTTCCAGGCGAGCGAGCCATCGAAGCCGGAGCGACCGCTTGACCACCACCACACCCACCGCACGACCCTCCCTACACACCCTCTCTTGTCAGTCGACATGGCAGCGACTGCTCGTGGAAAGAAAGTAACGCTGACCTCTTCTATCGTCCTACCACCCGCCCCTCCCGTTCCCTCTCGTCCCGGCCTCCTGCCCGTCACCCCCGGCTCGATCCTGCCGCTCCCTCCTCCAGCTCCCTCCCCCCCCAACCCCCCAACCTCTTCACTAGCAATGTCGTTCGCCGCCGGAGACGCCGGAAAGGGAGCTGGTCTCTTCAAGGTTGGTCCCTTTTTTCCCTGATGTCCTGGGCCGGCGTCCGGGCGGCTCCTCGAGGAAGCCTGCGCCCGTCCGCCGGACGAGGGCCGCGCTCGGCTGCCCTCCCCCCATTCCTTGTCTTTGGAAGCCCCTCGATCCGACGAGCTAACTTTGCCGATCGGTGCTCTCTTTCCAGACCCGCTGTGCCCAGTGCCACACCCTCGAGTCGGGAGGTGCCCACAAGGTGCGTCCTTGTTCGCGTCTCCGTTTCGCCACGCCGCCGCAGAGCCCTTTTCTCTCGAGCCGGCCGCGCGCGCCAATCGGACACGTCGCCGTTCGAAGAGAGAGAATGGGCTCTCGATGACGCCGCCGCTTGCGACGACGACGACGCCCCTCGTTCTGACCCAGCCTGCTCTCCCTCCACCTTCCAGGTCGGCCCCAACCTGCACGGCGTCTTGTGCGTGTCTTTCCTTTGTCCGCTCGCCCTCCGCCTCATCAGTCGCTGACCCTCCCCCGCTGTCCTTTGCCCCGCCCCTCCTTTCCAGCGGCCGCAAGTCGGGCCAGGCCGACGGCTACTCGTACACGGCCGCCAACGTCAACAAGGGCGTCACCTGGTCCGAGCAGACCATGTTCGAGTACCTCGAGAACCCCAAGAAGTACATCCCCGGCACCAAGATGGCCTTTGCCGGTCTCAAGAAGGCCAAGGACCGCGTGCGTCCGCCTACTTTTCGTCCAGCCTGACGTTCTCTCTGCTCCCTCTCCCTGAACTCTCGGCTGACGATGGACCGCTTCGCCAGAACGACCTTGTCACCTTCCTCCACGAGGAGACCAACAAGTAGAAACGGGAGCGAGCGTCCTTCCCTTTTTTTGCTTGGTGTAGAGAGAGCGCGCCGTCCGCCACACACCTTTAGACCGTGCCGGCGCGCTGCTGCTCGAGAGGAGAGGAGAGGAGAGGGGGTGGGAGGAGAGCTGCGCCCCTGGGTCCTCTGATGGGTTCGATAATACACACTGCTCAGTCGTCGCGATTTGCCCCTCTGCGAGCTGCGAGCGCACCCGGAACCGTCTCCTTCTCTGCGAGCTGCCGGCGCATCGTCTCCGGGGAAGGATGAGTGCCTCGTCGATGGTCAGTTATGGAGGGTCACGCCGACGGCGGCCCGTCTTTTTGGGATGATGCCGTCAGACCCGGGACCGGCGCTGGCGGTTGCTCTGTCTTGTACTGCTGCTTGAGGTGAGCGGCAGGCGACGACCGGAACTCTGTCGGGATGCTCAATTGACATCATCGGCCGCCCTCCACCTCATGTGGCCGGCGGCGGCGTCGGCCCGGGGGGGGTAAGGCATTCAAAGGGCCGAAGGGGCCGTTTCTCCGAACCACCATCTCACTTGCGCCCCACGCCCCTTCCCTCGAACTCCATCATGGTCAGTCCATCTCAGTCTCGCATGCATCAGACAACCGGACATCGTGCGAGGAGCCCTCATCTTCATCGCAGTGCAGCCGGGGAAAGCGACCGGCATCACGCCCCTCCCCTCCTTCCTCGAATACCCGAGCTGACCGACCGTTCTCGACCCGACCGGCCGCAGACGACGCCGATCTCGACCTTCACGCTCTCCGATGGCAAGCGCATGCCCTGGCTCGCCTGGGGCAACGGCACCGGCGACGCCAAAAAGACGGTCCCCAAGACGCTGCCCATCGTCCTCGACGCTTTCGGCCAGGGCGCCCACATCGACACGGCTCAGGTGCGTTCCCCTCCACCTTGCGTCCTGAGGTTGCAAGGCGGCTGACGTCTGGGATCTTTGGGCAGAACTATGCGACCTCTGAGCAGACGACGGGCGAGGTCCTGGCCGAGCTCAAGCCGGAGCGGTCATCCTACTGGCTGACCACCAAGCTGTCGAACCCTCCGGGCATCGAGGGCCAGCCCGGAGCGACGCCGATCGCCGTCGCCGACGTCCGGTCGTCGGTCGAGGGCTCGCTCAAGCGGCTCGGCACCAAGCCTGACCTCCTCCTCATCCACAACCCCTTTGTCGTCCCCTCGGGCGAGCTCGAGCCCTTCTGGCGCGAGCTCGAGGCCCTGACCGCTGCCGGTGAGCCGCTCGAGGGCGTCTCGCTCGGCGTCTCCAACTTCCGGCCCCAGGACCTCGAGGCCCTGCTCTCGTTCGCCAAAGTGAAGCCCGTCTGCAATCAGATCGAGTACCACCCTTGGACGGCCGTCCACTCGGCCCCGATCCTCGCCCTCCATGCCAAGCACGGCATCCACACGCAGTCGTACGGCCCGCTGGTCCCCGTCCTCAAGGCCAAGAACGGCGGCGCACTCAAGCCAGTCCTGGACCGCATCGCCAAGCGCCTCGACGTCGACAGCGCGACCGTCCTCCTGCTCTGGGTCCGCGCAAAGGGCGCGACGGCCGTCTCGTCCTCTGGCAACGAGGGCCGCATCCGCCAGCTGTCGCAGACGGCCCGGATGGCGACCGACGTCCTGACGGCCGACGACGTCCGCGACATCGACGAGGCCGGCAGCAAGACGCACTACCGGTGCGTCCCCGGCCGCAGCGACCTCACTCCCGGCCAACGTCCGCTGACGACATCACTGCCTTCCCTGCCGCTCTCTGCAGTTTCTACTCCCCCCACCTCGAACACGAATTCCCCGCGCCGGACCTGCCGGAGGACATCTGAGACGGGCCGTGCACTGAATCGAAGCCTTTGTTAGCGCGCTTGGCTTCTTGTTGATGGGTGTGATGCCGACGACTAGGACAGATCTCGAGTATACATGCGTTGTGCGAGAGGCAACCGAGTGGGAGTGGAGGCCGACCCAGTGGACTGTACTCTGTCCAACTGCGCGTCGGGGCTGAGGCAGCAGCCGGAGCCGGGGGACTGCGCCCCCTCCGACCGGCCAGCAACATCAACCCGGCCTTTCACATCCTTCTCACGCGACGCACGATGACCACAATTAAGAAGACGGGTCATCTGACGCTGATGCCGATCCCGTCGGCACCCTCGCCAGGCGGTGGACGGCCGGCCCTGCTCGCCTTCCCGAAGCAGGACGGCGATGCTGTCGGCGGTGGCCAAGTCGAGCTCACGCTGCCGCCCGGCTCGACTTGGCGGCCAGGCCCTTACTTCCACCAGGTGCGAGGCCCACTATACCGTCTAGTCACGTGCCGGCTCTGACCTTGCGATCTCTTGAGCTGGTGACAGTCGCATGACGAGGTGCTGGAGGTGCTTGAGGGCTCACTCGCCGTCAGCCTCAATGGCAAGCGGTCCATCCTCCGCCGGCACGGCAGCATGCGCGTCGAGAAGGGCGTCGTCGTTGACTGGTCAAGAGACGAGGGCACGGGCGAGCCCGAGATGTGCCGGCTGGCGATCCGTTGGGAGCCTGAAGAGTGAGCGATGGAGGCCGCCTTGCTGCCTCTCGGACTCGCTCAACGGCTGACGCATCCCCGTCGGCTCGCCCGATCCTCGCTTCCAGCTCACGCATGGAGCTCTACTGGCGGACCTACGTCTCCCTTCTGCTCCACGCTGTTCCTTCGGTCTCTCTAGCCGCGGACAAGGCCGGCGGCGCCGTCGTGCCGTTCCAGCCGCCGTCGCGCTTCAGCCTGCTGCACCTGCGCCTCGCGCTCCAGGCCGACCAGTACCCCTCGCCGACGGCGTCGATCCTTCTCAGTCCCTTGACGCTCGTCCTCGTCGGCCTCGTCTGGCTCTGGGACATGCTCACCGCCCAGGGCTGGAGCGAGGAGGAGCAGATGGGCCGGGGCGTCCTTCGCCGCGACTGGGTCCCGCGCGAAGTCTGGGAGGAGTGCATCGACGGCAAGAAACGAAAGTAGAGGCACGAGCTCGACGGACGTGTGTGCGTGCTCTTCTTCCTCGTCTACCACACTGAGGTCTAAACTAACTGAGATCTAAACTAAATGATCCGGGCTTATCCTAACCTCGCCAGCGCTGTCGTCCCGACTCAGCTCTGCGAACCAAGGCGGCCTGCGGTCCCGACGCATGATGCCGGACCAACCGCCGATACGTCTACGTCCTTGCTTCCTCAACTAGTCGACAGACTTGCAAACAGCCTTGACTGCGCAACACAGCCACAGCCACGCCTACATGTTTTGCGCCGCCCTCAGTTGGCGACAGACTGTCGGGAAGAGGCCCCACGCCCGAGGAGCCTCAAGTGCGCTCTACCTGCGGTTGGAGATCGTGCTTGTGCTTGCCGCCTTATCAACGATGTGCGCCACATTTGCACCGTTGGTATATGCCAGGCCAATGTACGGAAGTGTGCTGGCAGGTCGTAGCGAAAGTGAGCGACAGGCTGAACGAGGGACGAGCGGAGGGCTAAGCTTCTCGCCGAGTAGGCCCATCGACCTCCGGGCTTCATCATGTGCCTCCCCCCTTCCTTCATCGGCTCAAAGTACTATCGTCCGCACTTGCGGACGCGGGTACGCGACGAGAAGTAGACAGCGGTCATAGATCGAAGTCGTCGTCGTCGTCGGAGCTGGCAGGGCAGACGCGCACGAGTCAAGGAGGAGGGCGGACGGGGCAAGCGCGAGATGGTCAGCACGTCCTGTCGCCGGGCAAGGGGCGCGCGTCTCGATGATAGAGTCCTGGACGCACTCCCTGCTCTTGCGCTGGAACTGGATGACAGAGGGCAAGGTTGTCGAAAGAGGGTCAGACTGGAATGCGAAGCAGCGTCGGAAAGGGGCACGTACCGAGATCTTGCCGCCGCCGCCGGTCGAGCCAGAGTTTGCTGCCTGCGCCTGCGAATGAATTGGGAGGGACGCCAAGCACACACGGTCAGACAGAGCATGCGGCGTTGGAGGCAAAGCGGACGCGGGTCGAAGGAACCGCACCTGCTCGAGCAGGCCGACGAGCTGGTCATCCGACACACGGCCCCGGAGCTGACCCTGCTGGGCCATGCGCAGGAGGATCTGTTGGATCTGCTTGGCGACGGCCGGCCGGGTCATCGAGATGCGGCTCACTGGGCGACGACAAGGACCGTTAACCGTCGAGCTCGAGCAGAAGCCGAAGGGAAGGCGGCGAAGAGGGGGGGGTCAGACGTACGTCGCTCGCGCGCCTCGGGCTCGAGTACCGAGGCCATGATGGTCCGCATCTGCTCGTCCTCGGCCCGCTGCTTGGCCTCCTGCTCCTCTCTGCTCTGACCCTCGCCGCCCGGTCCGCCTCCGCCCGGGCCTCCAGGGCCGCCCATGGGAGGGCCACCGCGAGCGCCGCCGCCGCCACCGCCGCCTCCTCCGCCAGAGGCCTGGAGCTGGGCCATGCGTCGGGCGCGGATCTCGCCTGGGAAGGGGGTCGGGCCAACGGGTGTCAGCTTCCTTGGGCAACTCGTGAAGGAATAGCACAGCACGCACGGAGCTCAGCGTCGTCGTCCATCGTGGTGTCTTTGCTGCTGAGTAGGCGAGAGTCGGGTTGGGAAGGCCGGCGGTGGATCGTGTGCTGATGGTCGGGAGGACGGCGGGGACGAGCTGGCTCTCCGGCGAGGCCTGGGTCGGCTCGCCCTTGACCGTCATCCTTCGATACCCTCTCCCATCGGCGCCTCGACCTCGGTCAGTAGCACAGACAAACGGGAGAGTGGCTGGCAGCGAGCTGACCAGCGCGTCTGCTTCGACCTTCCCTCCGTGCCCAGTCGATCCCTCGGGCAATCGCCTTCAGCGCCTCGGCGGCCACTCGCCACCCCCCCCCCTTCCGCACGCGTCCTGTCGCTACCCTCCGGCTCGCTCGACCATGGACGACCTCCCAAGGCGAGCTGTCTCCCCTTCCGCTGCTCTCACATCCGATCTGCCTGGCTCTACAGCTTCTATCTCGCCCGGTGGGCCAACAGACTCGCAGCTCCCGCCACACCCTACCCCGATGACTGCAGAGGTCGCCGATGATGCTGGCGCCGAAGCAGCCCGCTCCCACCGGGCCGTCTCTGAGGACACCGAGGGCCACAACTGCATCATCTGCCTGCAGACGATTGTCGACCGGACGGTCATCGTGCGTATTCCCAATCGCTGAGTCCCTGGAGGTCGGCCGCAGCGCTCCTGCTGACTGGCCGCGTACCCCTCGCCCTGCTGCTGCCGCTGCTGCAGGTGACGTGCGGTCATGACCAGCACTGCTTCCAGTGCCTTACCGTCTGGTCTGGTACGCGCCCTCTTCCATCGCGGCCTCTCGGAGTGGTACCATCGCTGACAAGAGGCAAGCGCCCTCCTCCAGACCAATCGCGCAAGTGCCCGCTCTGCTCGCGCCCGATGGGCGACTACCTGCTGCACGAACTCGAGTCGCGGCCGCCGTACGTCAAGGTGCGTGCGCAGCGCTGCCGTGCAACGGCTTGCGTCGGTGCTGACCCTGACTCCTCTCTGTCCGCTCTGCTCCAGTACTTCCTGCCGCCGTTCGTCAAGCCGTCGACGGCCCATCCCCAGCATCCGGCGCTGCCTCCGGCGAGACGGCGCCAGTACCCGCACCCGAGGCGAACGGAGCGGGCGCCGAGCGAGGAGGGCGACTTTGAGCGCCGGCTCGAACGCCGGCGGGAGATCTACCGCTACGGCTTGTACGCTAAGGTGAGCGCGAGACCCATTCTTGCAAGCAGGAGGGACCCAGGCCACTGACCTCGCAATCGCGTCTGGCAGCACATAGCGAGCAATCCGACGACGCGCTACAAGCCGGCTCCGACGCCGGCCCAGTTTGCGGCCAATGCCGACCTGATCGCCCGCGCCCAGATCTTTCTCCGGCGCGAGTTTCTCGTCTGGACCGGAATCGATACCGAGTTTATGGTCACGTATGTCGTCGGCCTGATGGAGAGCATCGACATCAGGAGCGACGCCGCCGTCCGGCTGCTCCGCGACTTTCTCGACGTCGGCGCCGAGGAGGTCGCCGAGGGCGGAGGCCGGGCGGAGCACTTTGCCCACGGTCAGTCTTGCTTCTGTTCCCCCTTCCAACCCTCTTTCGCTGCGCTGACCGGCCCCTCCCCCTCACACACCCTCAGAGGTCTACTCGTTCCTGCGCTCGCCCTTCCGCGACCTCAAGCTGTACGACGCCGCCGTCCAGTACGACTCGGTGCCGTCGTCGTCCCGGCGGCCGACCTCGCCGCCGTCGCCGCCACGGGTCGACCGCGACCTCCGCCCGAGCAGGGACGAGCAGTCTCACGCCCGGCTGGCGTCGGCCTTTGAGAACCTCGTCGACGACGGCCGCGACGGGCTCGGCGAGGCGCTCGGCGGGTCGCACGGCCGCGTCGTTCAGGCCGGGGTCGACGCCGATGACTTCTCGTCGAACGGCAGCGATCGCGAGGACTCTGCCCGTGGTCGGGGCCGAGATCAGAGTCGAAACCGCAGCATCAGTCGGAGTCGCAGCCAGAGCTACGACAGCCGGGTCAGTGCCCGGAGCCCCAGTCGGCATCGGCGCGACGCTAGGGCGTACTCGGTAAGTCATGACCCCGCACGCATCCCTTGTTTCGCCGGGCGCTGACCATCAGCGACCTCGCTCTCGTCTCGCAGCGCGATCGCTACAGCCATGACCGCTCGCGCTCGCCAAGTCCTTCTCGGCGACGGCACGGCGGCTCGTACCGCTCCCGTTCGCCGCTCTCACCTCGCCCGGCCTACCGTGGCCCACCGCCGAGCTCCCGCCGTGGGGACCGCAACGACGACCGACCGCGGGACGACTACCGGCGATTCGACTGGAGGGACGACTGGCGGCGGGACGACCGGCGCTTTGAGCAAGCGGTGCCACGGAGCGGCCGACAGGCTCTGCCCGACCAGGGCGCCGTCTTTGACCAGCGCGGACCGAGACGCTTCGGGGGACCGCTCGGCGACCGGCGTGGCGGTCCTGCACGGCCGCAACCTCCTCGGCGGCAGCCCTCCATCGGCCGCGAGCTGGTGGAGGTTGACCCGCTCGGCGAAGGCATGCGCGCTTGGTCGGCCTCGGGAGCCGCTTCGACCCCGGTCATCGCGCTCGATCCGACCGGAACGACCCCCGAAGAGGCCGACGCGCACGCCGCCTCGAGTCTGCTCGGCCGCATCGCCGGCCTCAATCCGCGTACGGCCGGCACGAATGGCCAGGCGCCGCCGACAGGTCCTCGTTCTGGCCGAGCGACGACGACGGCGGCGGCAGCCGGCGGCACCTTTGGCATCCGCGGCGCTGCTCGTCAGCCGGCCCCGGTGAGGACGACCGATGGCGAACCCGCACCGGTCAAGGCCAAAGGCGCGCCCAAAAACGTCCTCCTTCAGCGCCTGGCCGAGGCAAAGGCCGACGCCCTGCGCGTCTCGGCTCTCAAGGCCGCGCGTACGGAGGCGGCGGCAGCAGCAGCAGCGGCCGAGAAGAAGCCCGCCGTCTCCGCGCCGGCAGCCGCGACGGAAGGCGACGAACGGACGGGCATCAGCGTCACGCCGCTCAAACGGGCGCCCAGGAAGCCCGACGTCTCTGGTCTCAAGAGTCGGATCCTCGAGCGTCTGCAAGCCGAGCGGCGCGAGGGTGGCACGAGACCTGCCCAGTCGGCCGACGGAGGCACCGCTGGCGCCGTCGTCGATGAGAGCGAGGAGCAGGCGCTCCGGCGCAAGCTGCTCGAGCGTCGCAAGACGTGAGGCGGCAGTCGCGACAGGAGGCGACTCCTGCGATGGATGCTTCTTCCTCGTAGCGACGCACACCTGCCGGTCACCGGTCCGCCGACCGAGGAGAGCCAGAAGGTGTGAGCTCTCGGCTCGGCAGCGGCAGCGTCCCTTTGATTCTCCCAGCCCCCCTGCCAATGTCCCGGTCCTCCTGCCGAGCTCGTGCGGCACTCGCCCGCGCTCGTGCGCGCTCCCGGGTCCCTGCTCTTGTTGTTGCCGCCGCCGCTCTGCCCAGCAGCCCCTTGCCCCCCCCTCGTTGCACCTTTGGACCCCTTCCCCTTGATTATCCCGGTCCCCCCTCCCGGCCCGACTCTCGTTGCGGCCGGGCAGCTGCGCACGTCTTTCGGTCAAGGCCGACTACTGACTGATCGCTGCCCCAGCGCTGGGACCTTAGCCCCGCATAGCGCGACTCCCGGTCCTCTTCTCTCCCTCTCTATCTTCCCGGGTGCCTCTCTCGCCGACAATGACCGTCGATCATCCCCATCGGCCGGACGAGAGGCTCATGTCGGCCGACCGGCGGCCTCTCGTAACGTGTCGGATTAAGCCCGTGAATACTGCATCCGGGCGACGGTTGGCACGAGCCAGTAGTGATCGCCTGCCTGGCAAGCAAGCAAGCAGCGGTGTGGAGGGGAGACTCACAGGATATGACGACGGGGGGGGGCGGCCTCTGCTGCTGCTGCTGTCGACCAAGCAAGTCCTTTCTCAAAGTCAAGGAGCAGGCCGGTGCCCAACCGGACGGCTCGCAAACAAGGAAGAGCCGCCCTCTCCCCTCGCCCGCCTCTGACGTCGGTGTTCAAAATGCCCAGAAGCTGGCGGGCGGAGGCGGCGGGGCCGAAGGGGGAGCCGGACGCCCAGCCTTTCTCTTCGCAAGCGAAGTGAAGGGGCAGCTGAGAGGAGCGGAGGGAGAGCGGCTCAGGCTGCTGACTTGCTGCCCTGCTGGCGGCGGTTGCGCTCGGCGGAGCCCCAAATATGGCCGGCCTTGGCGAGTACCGGTTGACGGTGGGGCTCGGCCGTGCGAGGCCGCCGACTCGTTTGCTGCCAATGACGCGCCGGCGGTGCAGGCGCGCGTATGCTGATAGCCGGAGGGGCAGTAGCAGCAAGAGCAGCAGGGCTGATCGCGACACGGTTGCAAGGGAAGCAGCTGTACCTCTCTCGCGCCTGGTCGCCAAGAGAGACGGCAACAGCGAGCGAGCACCCGGCTGGCCCCAGACCACGAGCAGGGGAGGACCGGGAGGGGCAGAACGAGGGGCAAGGTGCGGTCTCCCGGAGCTGGCCTCTTGCGGGGCCTACCGCCCCACCGCTAGCTCGTCCTCTCCGCTCCCTTCCTCTCCTGGAAGGGGAGCTGCAAAACTCCCGGTCCCTCGCTCTCTCCCTTTCGTCCGGTGGTCGTGCGTCGGGCGGGGGGGAACGGCTCGGCGGCATGCGGCCCATCCTGGCCAGGGTCCGCATAAAGGGCCAAGAGGTCGAGAAGCCACCTGGCGGTTTTCTTCCCTTCCCAACTCCTCACCCTTTACCCTCTCTCTACCCACCCACCCCCGTCTTCAGGAATGGCGGCAGCAGAGTACGCAGAGAAGCCTCAGCCGGCGGCCATCGCGCCCAAGACCACCAACTCGGCCTGGCCCGCCAACGTCTGTCCCCGCGCCCCTGCCCCGCCTGCCCCGTGCCCTCTCCACCGCCGATAGGCTGACCCCTCCCTCGCCATTCTATTTCCACCCTCCTGCCTATGCTTAATCCTGATCAGACGAAACCCCGACGATGGTGCGGCCTGCGCGGCAACAAGCTCATCAACGCTATCACTCTCACTGTGAGTGCTGGCGCTGGGTCTGCACAAATGCGGGCGGCTCAGGGGCTGAACTGTTGGCGATCCGTTGTTCTCTCGTCCAGGCCACGATGGGTTTCCTCCTGTTCGGCTATGACCAGGGTGTCATGGCTGGCATCATCAGTGAGTGGCTGCTCTGAGTACAACCTGACAGAAGGCACAGTTGCTGATCTTGCGGCTCGCTTTCCGCCGCCCTTCAGCCGCCCGGGTGTTCAACAACGATTTCAAGCAGACGCTCGCGAGCGGGCCTGACGACGTCCACACGGCTACCATCCACGGCACCGTCACCGCCGTCTACGAGGTCGGCTGCTTCTTCGGTGCCATGGGCGCCTTCTTCATCGCCGAGCCGCTCGGTCGCCGGCGAATGATGTGGCTCGGCTCGTTCATCATGTGCCTCGGCACGCTCATTCAGGTCACCGCCATTCCCGGCAAGAACGGCTTCCTTCAGTTCATGATCGGCCGTGTCATAACCGGCCTGGGCAACGGCGCCAACACGGCGACGATTCCCTCGTGGGTCGCCGAGTGCTCCAAGGCTCACAACCGCGGTCTCCTCACCTGCGTTGAGGCCTCAATGGTCGCCGTCGGTACCTGCATCGCCTACTGGATCGACTTTGGTCTGTCGTATGTGCCCAACTCAGTCTCGTGGCGTTTCCGTGAGTCATTCACTCCCTTCTGTTGGCTCCGATGCCACCCGAAACGATGCTGACTCTACCTTTTACCTTTCGTACCTCTGTCATCCCCCAAAGCCATCGCCCTCCAGGTCGTCTTTGCCGCTCTTCTCTCGCTCGGTGTCTGGCTCCTACCCGAGTCGCCCCGGTGGCTTTTCGTTCACGGCCACTACGACGCCGCCTCGCAGGTCGTCGCCGACCTCAACGATCAGGATCTCAACGACGACGACACCCAGCGCCAGATTCGCATTATTGTCGAGGGCATCAACGCCTCCGCCGGCGCCGCTGCCGGCGTCACCTACAAGGAGCTCTTTGTCGGCGGCAAGAAGCAGCACTTCCGCCGGATGGCCGTCGGCGCCTCGTCGCAGATCTTCCAGCAGCTCGGCGGTTGCAACGCCGTCATCTACTACGCCACCGTTCTGTTCGAGCAGAACATGGGTTTCGAGACGCGGATGGCCCTTATTCTGGGAGGCGTCCTCTCGACCGTCTACGCGGCCTCGGCTCTAACCTCATTCCTTTACGTCGAGCGTGCCGGCCGGCGCAAGATGTTCCTCATCGGCTCGGCCGGCCAGATGACGGCCATGTTCATCATCTTTGGCTGCATTCTCGGCAACACGCCATCGTCGCTCAACGGCGCCGCCTTTGGTCTCTTCCTCTACATCGTCTTCTTCGCAACGACCTGGCTTCCCCTTCCTTGGCTCTATCCCGCCGAGCTCAACCCGCTCCGCATCCGGACCAAAGCCAACGCTGTCTCGACCATGTCCAATTGGTGCGTCTTCTCCGACTCGATTCAACTAGCCGCGCCAGAAATCTGACTACCTCCCTCTCCCCTACCCGATTCTCATCCTCGCAGGCTTTTCAACTTCCTTGTCGTTCAGGTTTTGCCGACCATGACCGCTAGCATCAAGTCTTACACTTTCCTCATCTTTGCCATCGCCAACGCCCTCTTCATCCCCGTCATCTGGATCTTCTACCCCGAGACCAAGGGACGGACGCTCGAGGCGCTCGACCTCATCTTCGCCAAGGCCTACGACGAGAAGGTCCGGCCCGTCCACGGTGCGTCCCCCGCCCGCCCGCCCCCTTCCCATTCGCTCTGATGATCGTCGTTCAGGAGCAGCTCGGCTGACCTGTCAACCCCCTTGTTCCCCTTCGCGTAGTCGCTGAGACGATGCCCGCGCTCACCGACGCCGAAGTTGAGAACGAGCTTCTCCGGCTCGACATTCACGGCAACGGCACCGGTGACGTTGCCGAGAAGGGCCGTGCCGGCCGTGGCTTTGGCGACGACTCGTCCTCAGACGGCGACGCTACCGCCCAGGGTTCGCCCCGCGCGACCGGTGACTTTGCGCAGGAGCTCAAGGCCGACCGGGCCGCCGACCAGAACCCGATGCTCAAGAGCTAAAGACCGACCTCGGACGTCTCTTGCCCTCATAGCATGGGAGGAAAGCCTCCTCCCCACCCTGCCTCCTCCCCACCCTCCAGCTGCATTGTCTCCCTCATCCATCTTCTGCTGCCTCCCGGCCATGTAGCATCTTCTCCAGCTTCACCTGCCTCATCAACTACTTCTCCTCCTCGCGCTTCCGATCGTTACTTAGACCGCAGGCAGGGCGGAGAGCCTCCCCAATCCTGTATCTGCTATAGAGGACCCCCCTCTCGCTTCGACCCCATCTGCATCCGGCGTCGTGAGCAAGACGGAGAGCGTGAAATGGTAGACGATTCGAAGCGCTCGCTTGGAATCGTGCGCTTCTCTTTGCGTGTGCGCACGGGTTCGATCAGGCAAGGCTTGTCGCTCGCTGAAAGCCCTGTTCACTGATGAAGAATGGTCATCAATCATGAAGACGCCTCGTCTCCCTCCTCTGCCTTGCCTGCCTCCTTTTTCCGCGACCTGACCGATGGGAGTGCAAGAAGAGCGATAATGTCAGCGACATGCAGGGGGCCTACCGCGACGCTGTGCCTGGGACGCACTGTACGACCTTGTCAATCAGGCCAAAGCGCAGCGCCTCCTCCGGGTCAAGGAAGAAGTCGCGCTCGAGCGCGAGCTCGTACCGACGCATACATTCCGCCTTGCTCTCAAGCTCGTCGGCCTGGCCGCCGGCTTTGGGCACGCGGCAGTGCTCGGCGTAGATCTCGGTCAGGCGCGTGCGCGTCTTGAGGATCTCCTCGGCCCGGATCGCGAGGTCGGCCGCCTTGCCGGAGGCTCCACCGGACGGCTGGTGGATCATGACGCGAGAGCGAGCGAGGCAGGACCGGTGGCCTTTGGCGCCTAGGAGATGGGTTTGTTGGGGGGGGGGGAAGGAGATGCAGAGTTCAGAGTGGTCGTGCGGCCGAGAGGCAGCCACGCGGGGGACGCACCGCCAGCGAGCAGCAGAGAGCCCATCGATGCCGCCTGGCCCATGCAGAACGTGTGCACCGGGCTCGAGATGTACTGCATCTGTTTGACAGCCCTTGGACATCAGCTGCGACCGGACGGAGGAACGGCACGGACGGCGAGGAGAGACGGACGGTGTCGTAGATTGCGAGACCGGACGACACGACGCCGCCAGGACTGTTGATGTACATCATGATGGGCTTCTTGGGATCGATGGCCTCGAGATAGAGTAAGGAGGCGACGATCAGAGTAGACATCGTGTCGTTGACCTGCCGAGTGCGAGCGAGGACCAGAGGAGGCATGAGCGTTGGGGGTCGCGGAGGCGCAGCCGCTGAGGTTGCCCAGGGCTGGCCGTAGGACGCACCGGCCCGACAGAGAGCACCCGCTCCTTGAGCAGGCGCGAGAAGATGTCGGTCTGATAGCCACCGCGTCGTGTCTGTCGGTCGAGGCGAGGACCGGACCAGAGCATCGATCTGCGTCAGCGATGGCGAAGGCGACAGGCAGGCACCGGCCGCGCGCGGGCAACTGACCGTGTCCTCGACGTAGGGAATATGAATCGCCCGCCTGCTCTCGACTCTTCGAACCGGAGACCGGACAGAGAGCAGAGGCAGGCGAGAGCTCGAGGCTTCCGGGCTCAGCGAGCTCGAGTACGGTCGGACGAGCGCCGTCGAGGCGGCGGTAGCGAGCACCGCCGGCGAGGGCGTCGAGCAGGTGCCCGAGCAGAGGAGGAGCTGGGCGCGAGATGCCGCCGCTGAGACCGAGCTGCCGCGCATGTTCGTGGGCAAGACGAGATAGGCTGAAGGTCGTGCCCGGAGGTGTGTCTGCTGCTTGTGGAAGAGGTGGTCTGCGGGAAGTGGAGACGGTAGTCGGCTGGCAGACGGTCGGAGATGATAGTCGAGGTGCTGACGACGAGCTGAGCCCGCAACGTCGACCTTCTCCCTTCGTCTCTCCGACCCCGGAGCGCTGCTACTCCTCGCCGGAACGCAGGAATCGCGCTGGAAAACCAGCTCGCCCTCCCCCACAACTCGGCCCAACATCGTCGACTCTCTGTTGCCAGCCCGGCACGCCGCCAGTGATGTCGTGGGACCGGTCGCGCTACCAGAGCTCGCGGTCGTACCCGGCCGCCTCGACCAACACCGTCCTGTCGTCGTCCGGCCGGCCGCCGCCGTATGCGACGTCGTCCTCGGCCCGCCAGGTGGCCTCCCCTCCACCGGCTGCTAGCCTGCCGCCGCTTGAAGGCTCGTCGAGCTCGTCCTGGGGCCGGTCACGGAGCGAACGCGAGGAGCGCTCGGCGGCCAGCAGCTCGGCCTCGTCGAGGAGGGAGGACCCGGGCTGGGACACGTTCCGCCGCAACGGCTCCTCCTCGAGCGCGAGCGCATCGCATGCCCACCATCCTTCGACCGACCTGCCTCGGGTCTCATCCTCTGCGGCAGCCCTGCCAGTCGCCTCCTCGTCCTCCTCGCTCTCCGTCCGACGCTCCGAGCCGTCCAAGCTCGACCGGTGGGAGTCTGCGCCCTCTGCGTCGGGTCTGCCGCCCCCGCGACCGGCGCGCCCTTCACCGCCACCCTCGCCACAGCCGCCGACGGCGCCCAAGCGCTTTTCAGCCAACAACTGGGGCTCGGCAAACGAGCCTGCCGCCCCGGAGGAAAAGGTCGCGCTCCCCCGGCGGTTCGGCCCCATCCCTCTCGGCCCGGCCGCAGGCACTGGCCCGCCGGGCGGGGCCTGGGGCAGGTCAAGCACTCTGAAGGTGGCCGCCGTACAGACCGCAGCTGTGCCCCTCGGTCCGCAGAGCTACGGTCCGGTCGCTCCAAGGGCTCAGCGAGCTGTGGAGAGCCCCAGCATTCCCGTCGGCCCTGCGCGAGACCGGTGCGTACGAGCGACTTTCTGCGCACCCTCCCGCGAGCCGAAAGACTGACTCACCTTGTCTATGTCGCTTCGTCTCACCTACAGCGCTCCCCCGACCGGCCCCAGCCGAAGTATTCGCCCCGAACGCGATCTATCGCCGCCGCGGGCGCCTGCGAAGCACTCATCGTCATCGTCATCGCATCGTGACCGGTCGAGGGACGGCCACAGCTCCGGCCGGACGCGTCGCGAGACCCCAGAGAGGGATCGAGACGGCGTCCGCGAACGCGACAGTGTCCGAGACCGCGACAACGGCCGGGATCGTGAGCATGGCCGGGATCGCGACAGCGGCGCGTCGTCTGCAGTCAAGCGCGAACACTGGCCGTCGGTCGCCGGGTCCGAACGCGACGAGAAGCGGGCTCGGCGGTCGCCCAGCGTGACCGATGCGCGAAGCGAACGGGACCGTGAGCGATCGTCGAGACGAGACGACCGGTCCGATGACCGCGCCGGATGGCCATCCTCGCGGCCTCCCACCGGTCCTGCTGTCGACTGTGGCTGGGGCCAGAGGGGCCGCGGAGGAGGTCGTCAAGGCCGGTCCAATCGTGAGCCTCCGCTCCCGGCACCATCCAGCTCCACCCGTAGCGGGCCGGTCGAGCTTGATGCGTTTGGCCGCCCTCGGCGCGACTATCGGTCGCCAAGCCCCGACATGGAGGAGATCCGGCGCAAGCGCCAGGAGCTCGCCGCACGCGAAGAGGCCGAGCGGACGCACGTCCGCGACGAGGAGGTCCGCGAGCGCCGGGACCGCGAGCGCGAGAAGGAGAAGGAGCGGAAGAGGGCCGAGCGCGAGGACAGGGTCCGTCGGCAGGAAGAGGCGGAGCTTGAGCGCGAGCGACAGCTTCGACTGGCAGAGGAGGCGGCCGACCAACGTAGGCGCGATGCCGAGGCGGTCGAGGCCGAGCGCGAGCGGCAGCTTCGACTGGCAGAGGAGGCGGCCGACCAACGTAGGCGCGATGCCGAGGCGGCCGAGGCCGAGCGCGCGAGGTTGGCCGAACCCCAGCGGCCGCGCGAGACGTACGAGAAGCTCGCCCAGGTCGGCGAGGGAACGTACGGCAAGGTCTACAAGGCCCGCAACACCGAGACGGGCGCCTTTGTCGCGCTCAAGCGGATCCGGATGGAAGGCGAGCGGGACGGCTTCCCCGTGACGGCCATGCGCGAGATCAAGCTGCTGCAGTCTTTGCGCCACCCGAACGTCGTCGCCCTGCACGAGATGATGGTCTCGCAAGGTGTGTCTTGCCCGAGCCGTCGACGACGCCGGGCCACCTGCTGATCTCTGATCCTTCCCTTCCCGCCAGGCGCCTGCCACATGGTCTTCGAGTACATGGACCACGACCTGACGGGCATTTTGTCGCAGCCGCAGTACATCTTTGACGCCAGCCACCTCAAGTCGTTCTCGCACCAGATCCTGTCTGGCCTCGCCTACCTGCACGACCGGGCCGTCCTCCACCGCGACATGAAGGGCAGCAACATCCTCGTCAATGCCCAGGGCGAGCTCAAGCTCGCCGACTTTGGCCTCGCCCGCTTCTACAACAAGCGCCGCGTCGCCGACTATACGAACCGCGTCATCACCCTCTGGTACCGGCCGCCCGAACTCCTGCTCGGCGCGACCGAGTATGGGCCCGAGGTCGACACATGGAGCGCCGGGTGCGTCGCAGCCGCTTCTGGATTGCGCCTTCCGCCCTTCGAAAACTTACACCTTGCCCCCCTGTCCCTACTCCAAGGTGCATCATCCTCGAGCTGTTCTCCAAAAAGATCCCCTTCCCTGGCACGGACGAGATCACCCAGCTCGAGCGCATCTACGACGTCTGCGGCACGCCGCTCGAGCGTGACTGGCCCGGCCTGACCGAGCTCCCTTGGTACGAGCTCTTGCGCAAGACGGATGCCCCACTGCCGAGCCGGCTCGAAGAGCTCTATGCGAGGTGCGTCGTCGGCTCTCTTGGATTTTTGCTGCCTCTGCGTCCTTCTCCTCTGAAGCGCTGGCTCGACTTTCGCCGAACGCCATCCAGCATGCTCTCTCCGGGCGCCCTCGATCTGGTCCGCGGCCTGCTGACGTACGACCCCACGAAGCGGTTGCTGGCCGAAGCCGCGCTCGCCATGCCGTACTTCACGACCGAGGCGCCGCCGATGCAGCTTCCTGCCCAGTACGTCCGCCACCTTCTGCGAGTGCGGTGCCGAGTGGCCCCAGATTTGCTGACGGCATTGCTCGCATCCTCCCGCACAGTCTTGCCGAGGTCGGCGGCGAGTTCCACGAGCTCGAGGCCAAGCGGGAGAAGGCCAAGAAGCGGGCCAAGGGCAAAGCCGAGGGCAGGTCGACGTGATTTGAGGGCCCGCTATCTAAGATACTCATTGCATCGAGGGACTGCACCAGCAGAAAGAATGGAGGGCAGGCAGTACAGTATGCGGCAGGATGTGCGGGAGGTCAAGCAGGAGTTTCGATTGCGCGGCGGCAGTCTGGGAGCAAGGGTGTCAAGAATGCGCGAGCGATCACCGCGATCGTCACACGCAGCTTTCGCAACCGTCGGACGTCTCTCTGGCAGAGCAGGTGGGCAGAGCATTCCAGAACGAGATGGAGAGGGCAGAGATTAGGCAGGCGCTGGGGGCCCTGGAGATCGTACATGGCAGCTCTAGGAGGGGGCGGGGGGCGGGGGAGGACGCATGAAGGGGCGGCGTTCAGTCTGGGGGGCGACAGGGGCGAAGGGTAAGGGTCCGAAGGAGGGGGGGGACGGCGGCCAGGGGCCAAGAAACACGATGGAGAGAGGGCAGAGGCCGGAGCGGTGGGTGGGTAGGAGGAGCGCAGGGCGGACAAATGAAGGTGAGGCGGGCGTGCGATGCGCGGGCCAGGTATCGAGGTGCGGATGGGACGGGTCGAGCCGTGTGTTGAGCGTGCGAGTTCCGACCGGTTTGGAGCCAGGTCCGACAGAGTGCGGGTATTGTTGTACAGATGCGAGCATTACCCGGCACTTCGGGCAAGCACCGTGGACCCTGTCGCGTCGCAGATGAGGAGTCGGCGGTTGTAGATGGAAACCGCAAGAGATGCGCAGGTCGATACTGTTGGCTAGGTGAGCAGCAAGCTGGCAAAAGCCGACCCGAGTGCCGTCGTGCCAGCGACGGTGGCCAGCCAGCCTGACGACATCCGCCGGGATCCGGACGAAGGCATCGCCGCCGAGACCGCTGCTTTCGCCCGACGGCTTGACGAGGCGTACGAACGGACGCTCGCGAGCTCGAGCCCTTGCGCCTCGTCGAGCGCGCCGGTGCTGTTGGCCCCGACGTGCTCGTAATCTGCGAGCCGGACCGTCGGCGAGACGAGGCCGGCATACTGCGTGCAGCCGTTTTGAAGCGCTGAACAAGACGGACAGAGGGGTAGAATAAGGCGCGAGCGGTCAGCTAAAGCAGTTCCCCGCGACAAGCACGTGCGCGCGCGGACGATCGCCGGGACGCACTTGTGACTTGCGAGCTCAGGTGGGCGAAGCGCGTCTCCGGTATTGAGTTCTCGTCGCCGTTCTGTTGACATTCGAAGTGAGGGTCGTCAGCATCAAAGGCTGCTTTGGGGGGGGGGGGGGACAAGGCAGCGAGTGCTCTGAGGAAGGGGACCGCGAGCGAACGCACGAGAAGCAGGCAGTTGATGCAGCCGAGCTGATGCAGTCCGTGAGCTCGAGTCAGGTCACCGCAGCGGAGAGCAAGGCTGGTCAAGACGCTACTGACGAAGGAGTCCATCATCTCGGTCGTGCAGAAGGGCTCGTTGCAGTTCCTAAGGGCGAGGACAAAGCGCACAGAGGGGTTAGAAATCGGTCGAGAACCAAACACGGACCGCCGGAAGGAAGCCGAGCGAGTGCATGCTACGCACTGGACGATCTTGAGCCGAACGCAGGTCTGGAGCGGCGAGGGCAGATCCGATGCGAAGGCCGTCAGTTGATCGCTAGGCTTGAGCAGCGGGAGGGAGAGGAGCGCACCGTCTCAACTTCTGTCCAGGCGGTACACGTCGGCCGGCAAACAGCTGGCGCGAGCTCGAGCAGTGAGCCGGTCCGAGCGGCATGAGTCGTCACGCCGGTCGAGGCGTCCGGACCGAGGGCTATATGTAGCGCCATGAGCGTCGACGAGGCGAATGTCGCTGGTGTTGCTGGCGGACTGGCCGCTGGTTGAGCGAGGTGGAGGAAAGCAACGACGGCAGGCAGTAGAGTTCAGTGCCCGGGGCTGAGCGAGCAGGCGCGTCGGCGGCGGCTTCCTCGCCGCCACAGCTATAGGTCGGCAGGTTGGCAGCGAAAGACGTACCTATCGGGCTGGGTGCGCAGAGGAGGAGGAGCGAGCTGAGTAGGACGGCCGAGGGCAGGAGCCGTGTTGATGGCGAGGACGGCCCGGCGGCGGAGGAGGAGGCTGGGCGCATCGGAGGGAAGAGGGGGGTTGGTGCGCGTCGAGGACGCGACGGCTCTAGGGCTAGGGGGCAGGCTGATTGTCGTCGGGTTTGAGGGTGGGAGGTAGGCGAAAGGAAGGTGGGGGGTCCGAGTGCGGTGGACGGGAGGTTGCTGCTGCTGCTGTAAGTAAAAGAAACGAGACTGAGGGAGTGAGAG